>OFGB01000776.1_pt1 | contig 22056 bp, 17 predicted proteins | sample 1521491 | NCBI WGS metagenome assembly OFGB01 (sample SAMEA3504095, study PRJEB24116) | mouse gut metagenome | biome: mouse gut; feature: mouse-associated habitat; material: faeces | place: Denmark | collected 2011
TTCTTGGGCGTGTCGGTCATAGGCAAATCTCCTTTCCGTTCAGCAGCTTTTTAAGGCGTTCCATTTTCTCCCTTGCTCTGGCTTTCCTGAAATTCCCCCCGGTAATGCAGACGGGGGTACACATTTCCGTAAGGCGGTCATAAATGCGGGCGTGGGCGGTGTCCTCCGGGTTCTGCAATTCTTCCAGCGTCAAATTTGTTGTCACGATTAAGGGCTTGCCGCTTCGGTATCGGCTGTCTATCACGTTGTAAACCTGTTCAAGCCCGTATTCCGTGCCACGCTCCATGCCGAAATCGTCAAGGATAAGCAGAGGGAAGCTGCAAAGGCGGGCTATGTACTCGTTCCTGTCCTTATAGCTGGCGGCAAGGTCGTTGAGTATCAAGGCAAAGTTTGTCATGCACACGGAAACCTCTTTCTCCATGAGGGCGTTGAACACACATCGCTAGGGAATAAAATGAAGGACAGGAAAAAACATTGTAATTGCAATGGTTTGCGGCTGGATGGCTCCCAGCAGGCAAAGGACGAAGGCTCTAAAATCGACAGCAATCGACAAGTCCATATAGTTTCTTCAGGGAGAATGCAGTATCAAACCGCATTCTCCCTTTTCTTATATCCAAAACGCAGAAAGGAAAGAGAGGAAATGTCAGAATCAAACATAAAGCAGCAGCACCCCCCCCCCCCATCCGCCAGTTTCAAGGCGAGGCGGTAGTCTATATCCCCCTGTCAGAGCTGCATCCCTTCCCCAACCAGCCCTTCAAGGTCCGTGAGGATAGCGCGATGCAGGAGACCGTGGAGAGCGTCCGGGCATATGGGGTCCTCACGCCCGCCATTGTCCGCCCCCGTGAAAGCGGAGGGTATGAGATCGTGTCGGGCCACCGGCGCAAACATGCCAGCGAGCTGGCGGGCGCGGACGCTCTGCCGGCCATCGTGCGGGAGATGGACGATGATACAGCCATTATATTGCTGGTAGACAGCAACATCCAGCGGGAGGAAATCCTACCTAGTGAGCGTGCTTGGGCATTCAAAATGAAGCTGGACGCAATAAAGCGACAGGGAGCCAGGACGGATTTAACTTCTGCCCAAGTCGGTCAGAAGTTAAAGTGGTCTGTGGAGAGAATAGCGGAGCAGGCCGGGGAAAGCAAAACCCAGGTGCAGCGGTATGTACGTCTTACAGAATTGTCTCCATCCCTCCTGCTAAAGGTAGATGAGGGCGCGTTGGCTTTGACTGCGGCTGTGGAACTGTCCTACCTGATGCCGGACGAACAACTGCGGGTGGATGAGGCGATAGCGCGTGAGCAGGCCGTACCATCCATCTCTCAGGCCCAGCGGATGAGAAAGCTGAGCGAGGCGGGGGAGCTGAACGAGAACACCATCCATTCTGTGATGAGGGGAGAAAAGAGCCGCATTGCAGAGCCCATAAATCCGGCTGCGTTGCCTGAAGCAGATACGCCCCCGCCTATAGAAGCAGGCAGCCCCCCGTCAGCGACGCCCCCCAGCGTCCCCTATCATCTGGGTGATAAGCAATACAGCACCTTCGCGGAATCCATAGCGGACCTCAAGAATAATGACAAGGATTGCAGCTGTACCCCAGATCAATTCCTGGCGGAATTTACTGGTTTTGTGAACAAATTCCACAAAGAAATCAACTGGTTTCACCTGGATTATTATGAAATAGTTTTTCCGGCGCTGTCTCCGGCACAGTTGGACTATCTCCGGCAGCAGATGGACGCAATCCGTACTGCCGTGGATAAATTATATGAACATGTGAAAGGAACGTGAAGAAATGAGCTACAGAAGAAAACGCAGTTCAGCAATGTCCCGCCCAGACCACCCTAACCCGCTCCTTCTGCCTGCCAGTCCCACCGAGGCTACCTATAGCAACCCGGGCGTGGATAAGGTCATCCATTCGGCGCGGCTGATCTCCGGCCAAGCCTACCAGCGGCCCGTGCGGGAGGAAAATGTGAACGAGCTGATTGCCAAGTGGAACGAGCTTCTGCTGGAGCCTGTGATAGTGAGTTTCCGGGACGGAAAATTCTATGTGGTGGACGGCCAGAACCGCATCGCGGCCATGCGGAAGATGAACAACGGCCATGATGTTATGGTGCTGTGCAAAGTACACAGCGGCATGACCTACCAGGATGAAGCGGAGATGTGCTGGAAATTGGATCAGGCCAAGCGGCGCATGGATGTGTCGCAGTCCACCAATGCCCTGGCGGAATCCGGGACCAGCGCAGAGATAACGGATATCCGGCAGATTCTGGAGCGGGAGGGGTTTCGCTGGGCCCTGGCGAAGAAAACAGGCAGGGCGTACGAGATCGCCTCTACCCGCGCTGTTATCAATGCTTACCGTCTGTTGGGCGGCGCTGCGTTTGCCCGGATGCTCCGGCTGCTGGGGGAGACGTGGCATGGGGTCCCGCGCTCCCTCAACTCCTACATCCTCTCCGGCATGGCCCTGTTTCTCAAAACCTATGAGACCGAGGTGAAGGACCGGCTGTTTGTCCTGCGGCTGTCGGCGGTGGACCCGGAGGAAATCATCCGGCGCGGAAAGGTGGACTTCAGTACCAGCCGGGCATCGCTGCGGTATGCCCGCGTCATCCTGGAGAAGTACAACGGGCAGCGCGGCGGCGGTAAGCTGCAAAACCGCCTGCTGGGATAGGAGCCAGGGAATGAACGCACAGATTATCGCGCTGTCCAATCAGAAGGGCGGCGTAACAAAGTCCACAACCTGCGTCAATTTAGGGATTGGACTGGCAAAAGCGGGTAAAAAGGTGCTGATGATTGATAACGATCCCCAGGCATCCCTCTCCATCAGCCTGGGCTATCAGCAGCCGGACAAGCTGCCGGTTACGCTCACCGATATGATGGGGAAGGTCCTCACGGACCAGCCCATCGTGCCCGGCGAGGGCATCCTGCACCATCCGGAGGGGGTGGATCTCATGCCTGCCAATATTGAGCTGTCGGGCATGGAGGTCTCCCTGGTGAACGCCATGAGCCGTGAAACCATCCTGCGTCAGTACCTGGACACGGTGCGCCGCCAGTACACCCATATCCTCATTGACTGCCAGCCGTCCCTGGGAATGCTGACCATCAACGCACTGGCGGCGGCAAACAGGATTATTATTCCTGTCCTGGCGGAATACCTACCTGCCAAGGGCCTTGAACAGCTGTTGCAGACCGTTGGCAGGGTGCGGCGGCAGATCAACCCCAAGCTCCAGATTGACGGCATCCTGCTGGCTATGGTGGATAACCGGACCAATTTTGCCAAGGAGATCGGCGCTCTGCTGCGGGAGACCTATGGAAGTGCGATTAAGGTTTTTGCAACGGAAATCCCCCATTCCGTCCGGGCAAAGGAGGCCAGCGCGGTGGGAAAGAGCATTTATGCCCATGACCCCACGGGCAAGGTGGCGGCGGCATACGAAAATCTGACAAAGGAGGTCTTGAGGATTGAGCGGCAGCGGGATAAACGTAGAGCTGAAATCGGTAGATGATCTGTTTTCCACCGAGGAAAGCCGCCAGGACGCGGCGCGTGAGAAGGTGATGGAGATCGCGCTGTCGGAGCTGTATCCGTTTCCAGACCACCCGTTCAGCATCCGGGAGGACGATTCGATGAAGGAGACCGTGGAAAGTATCAAGGAGTATGGCGTGCTGTCCCCCGCCATAGCCCGCCCCCGAGCAGATGGCGGCTATGAGATCATTTCCGGCCACCGGCGCAAGCGGGCCTGTGAGCTGGCGGGGCTGGAGACGATGCCGGTCATTGTTCGTGATTTGGACACGGATACTGCTACAATTTTTATGGTGGACAGCAATCTCCAGAGGGAGAATATTTTGCCTATGGAGAAAGCAAAGGCGTACAAAATGAAACTAGATGCGATACGTCGGAGGGCTGGCAGACCTGCCAAAGGCGACAAAGAAAATTCCCGACAACTTGTCGGGAATTTAGAGAGTGCGGAGCTTGTGGGCCGTGAAACCGGCGAAAGTGGCAGGCAAGTTCAACGGTATATTCGCCTCACGGAATTGTCTCCGCCCCTCCAACAGATGGTAGACGAGAAAAAGATAGCCGTCACTCCAGCTGTAGAGCTTTCCTATCTGAAACCGGAGGAACAGGCGCTTGTTGTTGAGACTATTGCCAGCGAGCAGGCCACGCCCTCGCTTTCCCAGGCCCAGAGGATGAAAAAGCTTAGTCAGACGGGAGGGCTGAACGAGGATACCATGCTCTCCATTATGACAGAGGAAAAGAAGCCTCCCAAGGAGGACCTGACCATCCCCGGGGAGACGCTGCGGAAATATTTCCCCCGCTCCTTCACGCCCCGTCAGATGGAGGACACGATCATTAAGCTGCTGGCCTCCTGGTGCAAAAAGCGCCAGAAAAGCCAGGAGCGGTGATAAAATCAATAACGGACGGCCCGGACAGATGCTATCTGCCCGGTTTTTGCTGTCCGGGAAAGGAGGAACTGGTTGTACATCAATACATTCCAGTACAAACCTGAGCATATCGACTGTAAGCTCTGCGACAAGTATGCTGCGGGAAAGGGCTGCACAGCGGATAGCTGTCCCTGGCTGGCGGAGCGGATTGAGGCGGGCGTTGTAGGGTATGAAGAAGCCATTCTGGAAACCTTCCCCCGCAATATCCATCTGGACGCAAAGCTGCATCTGGCAATCCGCCGCTTCTCCGGCTCCCTGTTCCTGACCGCAGCCCACCGCCAGCGCATGGACGATCTGAAAGCGCGCCGGGGTATGCGTTCCCGCCGGGATACCCCCGCCTATTTTGCCGCCATGTACCTGCTGACGGTCAACAGGGAGCTGTATGAGCGGACCCGGGGCTGCTTTCTCCCCCAGGGCCTGCAATTTGAGTATGCCAATGTCAGCGGCATCTCTCCCCACAACTATACCCTGCTGTCCGCCGCACGGGATATCTATTCGGATTCCACCAAGGTCTCCGCCAGTGATCTGGCCCGGACGGATGTGGTGGACACACTGGCATTCAGCCTGATTGTCAATGCCCTGCTGATTGCCCGGTATGGCTGCGCTGTGCTGGAAATCGGAGAAAGGAGCCGAACATGAAACCGCCCTGTTTCCCATTCACCGGGCACGATCTTCTGGCGGTAGAGCGATTTCACGATGATACCCGCCATATGCTGGAGTTCCAGGTGCTGTCCGAAAACAGCCCCTACGGAGGCTGCGGCCAGTATGTCCGCCTCTTTCTCAGCGAGGACGGCTATGCCCAGGCAGCAGCGGCCCAGAGGCGCGGCGGCATCCACATTATGAACCATGCCCACATCATTGAGGGCCACATCCTGCCGGAAAAGCCGAAAAAGCGGCGCGGCAGATAATTATGGAGGAGGAAAATATGTATTCTGTAGAAAATCTGGAGATTGCCCTGTGCGGCCTGTACCACCGGGGGATGATGGCGGAAAAGGGCCTCTCAGCGCGGGAGGCCGCTGAACCCAACGAGGCGGACGAGCTGCTGGACAGCCTGGACCTGGAGGCCGTGCTGCAAACAGTACGGCACCACGCCCAGACCCCCTTCGCCTACGCCTGCTACGGCAAAAAGGCCAGGACCTATGAGTATCGCGGCGCGGAGCTGTTCGATCAGCGGGCCACGCGGCTGTACCGTGCGGTCACGGAGGTCTCTGAGGGCGTGGTCTCCATCGCCCGGAGCCTGGAGCTGTGGCTGCTGGAGGATATGACGCTGCAAACGGTGGCCTGCGTATCCCTGGTCTGCGGGAATGGCGCATATGCCAGCGAGTACCGGGAAATCAAGGACCATGACAGCTGCCTGTGGCTGAATCTGGAGGACCTGACGGCCAAGCTGGAGGAAATGTGCGGCCCCTACTTTGAGGGCGAACTGCCCGCCTATGAGCTGTGACAGCTGCTGAATCGGCTGGCCCGGCTCTTTTTTTGTGCGGACGCGGGGATACCCGCAAACAATAAAATCTAAATAGAATGGACGTGATGAAATGGCCGTTTACCGAGTAGAACGGACCCGCGACTACACTGTGATGAGCAACTGCCATCTGAAGGATACCAGCCTGTCCCTGAAAGCAAAGGGGCTGCTGTCGATGATGCTCTCCCTCCCCAACGAGTGGAACTACAACACCCGCGGTCTGGCCGCCATCTGCAAGGAAGGTGTGGACGCTATCGGCAGCGCCATCCGTGAGCTGGAGGGGCGGGGCTACATTGTCCGCCGCCAGCTGCGGGGGGCGGATGGACGCATCACAGACACGGAGTACACCATCTATGAGCAGCCCCAGCATCCGGACCCGCCCGCGCCTCCGGACGCTCCGGGACTGGATATGCCACATCCGGAAAACCCGTATGTGGCGGGGCCGGATATGGCGGGGCCGCACCCGGAAATGGCCGCAGAATTAAATATAAATACATCCAGTACGAAAAAAGAAAATACGAAGCGATGCTCAGACCTGTCAGTCCGTCCGTCAACGGAAGTACCCGTGGAAGGACAGACGGACGTGACGGACAGGAGAGCGCAGATCATGGCGCAGATTGAGTATGACCACATCGTCACCCCCGCCAACCGGGAGCAGATCGACGAATTTGTGGAGCTGATGCTGGAGGTGGCGCTGACGCGCAGCCCCACCATCCACATCGGGCGGGATCAGGAATATCCCGCCGCCCTGGTGCAGCAGCGGTTTGCCATGCTGGAGCGCCCCCACATAGAGAAGGTCCTGGACGGCATCAGCGAAAAAACCACCCGCGTCCGAAACGCCAGGGCCTACCTGCTGGCGGCGTTGTTCAACGCCCCATCCTCAACTGGGAATTATTACACAATGCTGGTCAACCATGATCTCTACGGCGGCTGAGAGGCCGCTTTTTTACTGCCCAAATTTGAACTGCAATTTTGACAAAAGAACGAAAGGAGGACCCTACGGCATGAAAAAGCGCATTTTGTACCTGCTTCTCGCTCTCGTGCTGGTACTGTCCCTGTCAGTCCCCGCGCTGGCGGCGGAGACCTTCTACCCTGTCTCTGTGGACGAGTACACAGCGGGGGAGCTGGATGAACCGCGCATCAACAAGGTTTACCGCCTGTCCCTGTCGGATGACCCGTCCGGCATCCCTACGGATGATTTTGTCCGCGATGGGCGGCATTACTACCTGCTGGACCTTATCCGCAAGGACGAGGTTGGCGTGGACACACAGCCCTGTACCAGGACAGTTACGCTCCCCAGCACCACCAACAGCATGGAATCCGTGTTGCAGAGCCTGGAGGCGGAAATGGAGGTGGAGACCGATGAGGGCTATACCGGCACCTTGAAGCTGGACCACACCTCTGTCCATGTAACGGTGGACGGTTACAAGAGCAGCACCAAAAATCACAGCGCCACCCGCACCTTCCCCAACCTGTCCGAAGCGGATTTGTCGCTGCTGCCCAAGACGGTGACAGAGGGGGGCAGAACCCTCTCTCTGGCAACAGTCCAGTGGTCCAGCAGCTATGACGACGACGGGGAGGGCGGCGCGGCCATTCGCTACTCCGCCACCGCCAGCTATACCGGCAGCTCCACCACCCGCTATGCCACCGGCTATACGATTACGGCGGACTACACCGGCGAGGTGGCAAAGCCCGGCTGTGAGATCGTCACCTATACCGCCATTTTCGGCAGCAGAGCCGTGCCCGAGGAATCTGCGGAGGACAGCGGTGTGGAGACTGTACCGGCTGCAAAACCGGAACCCGCCGCCAACAGTCCCGCCTCTGCCCCTGTTACGGCTGCGGGACTGCTGACCGCCCTTGGCTGCATGGCGGCGGTGGCAGTCCCTGTGGCGGCTGTCATATGGATTGCCTGTAAAATCATGGAAAGGCGGGGGAAGAAGTGAAAAAACTCAACGTCTTTTTGATTACACTGGCCTTGTTTGCCCTGTGCGCCTCGCCTGGATATGCGCTGGACTACAGCTTTGACGCACCGGAGGATTACCTGTACAGACAGCCCACCAGCGACGATACGATCTACGAGTGGGAAAACCCGAACCAGGACCGGAGCAAGAACACAGCCCTGATCCCGCCCGGCTTCGGAACCCCCACCAGCTACCTCCCCGGCAGCGGCGAGTACCTGACCCCCAATCTGGTCCCCGGCGCTCTCAGCGGAGGTCTGGTCAATCAGACAGGGAGTTCCAGCTTTTCGGGCGGCACAGCGGCCAGCATTGCCGGGGACGGCTTTCTGCCCAGCACCAGCGTGATGGTCCCCGCTGAAATCCCGGATGCCAGCGTCTCCGCCATGCAGGTCCAGTACAGCAGCCCCGCAGACAGCCACAGCACTGGCTTCACGGAAGTGACCTCCAGCCTGTACGATGCCAGCGGCTCCCTGGGCACATTGGAAATCCCCGCTATCGGCCTGAGCGTAAGCATCTATGAGGGCACGGACAGCGGCGCTCTGAAAAAGGGGGCGGGTCACTTCACCGGCACCAGCATCTGGGATGGAAATGTCTGCCTTGCCGGGCACAATCGCGGGGCCAGCAATTTCTTTGGAAAAATCCACACCCTGGCCGCTGGGGACACCATCACGCTGACCACCGCCCTGGGAACCCGCACCTACGCGGTAGACAGCGTGGTAAAGGTGGGAGAGACCGATACCAGCGGCACACAGCCCACCGCCGCCAGCTGCGTCACCCTCTACACCTGTGTGATGGACGAGCGGGACTACCGCTGGTGCGTGAGGGGATACGAAATCTAGCTTGCAGCATCATTGATGGTTTTTCATTTCTGTGCTATCCTGTCATCAGAAGGAACCCAACACAACGAAAATGAATGGAGGATATGACGATGAAAAACAGCTGTATTCGTTTCCTGTCCGGCCTGCTGGCGGGCGCGGCCCTGTTTGGCGGCAGTACCGCCCTGGCGGCGGAGGCCACCGGAGAGAAAAATGTCCAGTTGGATGCGTGTACCATCAACGGCAGCGTCTATGTCCGGCTGGAGGACGCTGCGCAGGCGGCGGGCTTCACCTACGCCTACGACGCAGCCTCCAATAGCGTCATCATCAACCCGGATGCAGCCAACAGCGCCGCCCCCGTGGATAAGGCTGGCCTGACCCGGAACGCGGACGGCAGCATCAATGTCCCCCAGGACGGCTCCCAATACGTTCCCACGGCTGGCGATGTGATCCGCTGTGACGATGGCTCCAACTACACCATTACAGATGTAAAACGCTGGGATGGGAATATGTTTGCCAGCGGCCCGGTGGGGCCCTTGCCGGAGCCCGCCTGCGACTGGTCACAGTTTGACCAGCCGGAGCTGCCCAAGGGGGAGGCCCGGCACTTCACAGTAGAGAAGGAGGAATACCTGTTTATCCGCAACCTCTATGAGACCCGGCGGATGCTCTACACCCTCTACAACGCCATGGGCTCCCACACTGCCACCTGGAAGGACGGGCAAGCGGTCCGCCGCAGCGACGGCACACCCTGGATACACATCCGGCTCTCCCTGGCAAAGGGGGAATCCGTGTTCGGCTTCTGGCCCTGGAGCGCGGAGGAAGTGACCGGCTCCCTCGCCGCCGCCCCCTGCGGAGACCGCTGTATGGAGGCATGGGACGTTTACAAGGACGGCGTTTTCCAGCGGACTGAGTACAAACTGAAATAGCAAACCACGAACCATATCAAAACAAGAGGCACATGCTCTGAACAGGGCGTGTGCTCTTTTTTTGAATACTTTTCACAACAAGGAGGTCAACATGAAACGACGAATCATCGCCATACTTTTGGTACTGGCAACGGTGCTGGGCATGTTCCCCACGGCCCTGGCCGCCTCCAGCGAGGATGAGGCACTGGGAGAGGTGGGCATCTACCACAACGGGCAGAAGGTATCCTACCTGTCCATTAACGGACGTGTACGGGAGCAGACGTACACATATTACAACTATGTGGACACGGACGGCGCATCCCGGCAGGTCCCCGCGTACTGCGTGAACCCCAATACCGCCGGTGTGCCCCAGACTGTACCGGCAGGCACCAGCATCAAGTATATGGCCAACGAGAAGGCCAGTGATCCCAAGGTGTTCGGCATCGTGGCCAGCGGCTACCCCCACCGCTCCCTGGAGGCCCTGGGCCTCTCCAATGTCAATGAGGGGTACTATGCCACCAAGATGGCCCTGTGGTGCCACATCCTGCCCAACTGGGACATTTCCGATCTCACCGTCAATCCGGCGGCAGATCAGGCTGCGGCCCAGCGGGTACTGGCGGCGGCAAAGGATATCTATCAGACCGGCATGTACTGGAACAGTATCAAGGAGCCCCATCTGACCGTCACAGCGGACCAGGAGACAGCCTATCCCGTCACTGTGGACGGCACAGCCTATCTCCAGCAGGAGTTCACCGTCTGGAGCGAAACCTGGGTGGACGGCTACGCTGAAATCGCCTTTGCTGACCCCGGCTCTGTGCCCGAGGGCACCCGGATCGTTGGCAAGGAAGGCAATGACATTACAGGCGTGTATGTCACCGATATAGCGGAGGGCGGCGGCTGGAGCGGCATTTTTAAGGTCCTGTACCCCGCTGCCAGCGTGGAAGGAAAGTCTGGCAGCGACAATATCCGCGTGACGGCCAAGGTCCATGAGTTTGCCATCTTCTACGCTGTGTGCGCGGAGAAGAATCAATATGGCGAAATTCAAAATTACATGGTGGATACCGATCCCAGGGAGAGCCTGGAGACGGACGCGATTGCCCGCTATACGTCTGACCCGGACGCTGTGCCCCCGGATAATCCTCCGCCTGAAAACCCGCCTCCGGAAAATCCTCCGCCCGAAAACCCGCCGCCCGAAGAACCTCCGGAGCCCGGCATCCTGCGGATTGTGAAGGTGGAGAGCGGCACGGAGATCCCTTTGGACGGCGCGGTGTTCAAGGTTGTGGGCCCCAATGGGGACACCATTGGCCGCTTCAGCACCAATGCCAGCGGAGAGATTGAAATCCCCAACGCGGAGCCGGGGAATTACACCATTTACGAGCAGACCCCTCCGAAAAACCATTTGCTCAGCAATTTCCCCACCCAGAATGTAACCGTGAAGGAGGGGGAGACCGCCACTGTCACCTTTGAGAATGATCCCTATGGGGAACTGCGGATTGAGAGGGTCAGCGATACCGGCGAGGGCCTGTCCGGTGTGCGGGTACAGATCAAGCACATTGAGAGCGGCAGAACCTACTCCGGCGCTACCGAGGCCGGAGGCTTCATCCAATTCACGGATTTGCAGCCCGGGGCCTACGAGGTGATGGAGACTGCGGGCATCAAGGGCTGGCAGGTGGATGTGAACACCATCAAGAATGTCACCGTTGTGACAGGCCAGATCTCCACTGTCACCTTTACCAACAAGGAGCTGCCCGGCCTCCGCATTGAGAAGTACGACAGCAGCAACAATCAGGTCCTCTCCGGCATCACCTTCCGCATCTGGCGGGACGGCGAGCTGCTGGACGACTACCGGACCGGGGAGATGGGCGAAATCCTGCTCACCGACTTGCAGCCCGGCACCTACCTCATCCAGGAGATCGCCTCAGATGACGGCCATGTGCTGGACCCCACGCCCCAGCAGGTGGAGCTCCACGCGGGGGACGGCATCAAACAGGTGGTCTTCTTCAATAGCCGCAAGCCCGGCATCCATCTTATCAAGGTGGACAGCGTGACCATGGCCTCCCTGCCCAATGTCCGCTTTGAGTTCAAGAAGGTGGGCGGCAGCTTCAGGAAGGAGTTCACCACGGATATCAACGGGGAAATTGACCTCAGCAAGCTGGACCCCGGCTCCTATGAGGTGCGGGAGCTGGAGGCCCCGGACGGCTATCTCATAGATGATGCTGTCCGCGTCATCCAGCTCAACCCCAACGAAAACGCGGAGTTTGTCTTTACCAACACGCCCAAGCCCGACTTTGAGCTGATAAAGTATGACCCCAATACGGGTAAATACCTCCCCGGCGCAACCTTCCGCATTGCCAAAATTGAGGATGGCAGCCACTATCTGGACCGGATCACCGATATGGACGGCAAAATCCGCATCGACGATTTGGAGCCGGGCGTGTACTCCGTCAAGGAGATGGACCCGCCTCCCGGCTATGTGAAGGTGGAGCGTGAGTTCCATGTGGAGCTCTTCCCCGGCAAGCTGTCCAAGCTGGTGGTGGACAACGAGGCCAAGCCGGATTTGAAAATTGTGAAGGTGGACGCTGTGACCGGGCAGCCGGTGCAGGGCGTGACGTTTACTGTCAAGAAGCCGGACAGCAGCACCATCACCACCGAGGCCACAGACGCAAACGGCGAAATCCTCATCGAGGACCTGGACCCCGGCGTGATCGAGGTGTGGGAGCACTCCGTCCCGGACGGCTACATCATCGACACGGAACATCAGATGGTCACGCTGGTCCCCAACCGCACGGCCACCGTCCATTTCAAAAACTACCAGAAGCCGAAGCTGACCATCTCCAAGGTGGACATTGACGGCAAGCCCCTGGCCGGCGCTGTTTTCGAGGTGAAAACCAAGGCCGGCGTAAAGATCGGGGATTCCCCTGTGGACAGCAGCGGTAAAATCCTGGTCCCCAGCGAGCATCTGCTGGAGGGGTACTACATCATCACCGAGAAGCAGGCCCCCACCGGCTACATCCTGGACCCCACGCCCCATGAGGTCTATCTGCGCCCCGGCAGGAATACCGAGGTCTCTATTGAGAATGAGAAGAAGCCCGGCCTGACCATCAAGAAGATCGACAGCGTGGTGGGTGACGGCGTAAAGGGCGCGAAGTTCGAGCTGTGGGTTGCCAAGGACAACACGGAGAACGGCACCTACCAGAAGCTGGACGATACCTATTATTATACCGATGAAAACGGCGTTATCCATATCGACAACCTGGACACGGGCTGGTACAGGGTAAAGGAGGTGGAGCCCCCCGCAGGCTTCATGCTCAAAGACCCGTCCGAGCAGACCATCTATGTTGAACACGACAAGACGGCTACGGTAACATTTGAGAACATCCCCAAGTCCGCTTTGATTATCCGGAAGATCGACGGGGAGACTGGTGCGCCCCTGGCGAACGCATGGTTCCGCATCCGCTACCTGGGCGGCACCTCCGGCAGCGGCGGCACCATTATCGGAGAGTACCAGACCAGCAGCAATGGCAATATCGTCCTGACTGGCCTGGACGCGGGCACCTATGTGGTGGAGGAAATCAACGCGCCCAACGGTTACGTCATGGACATTGCGCCCCAGACCGCCTACATCTCCGGCAAGGAGCAGGACTGCATCACCCTCACCTTTACCAACAGCAAGTACGGCTCCCTTCTGATTAAGAAGATTGACAGCATCACCAAAGCGCCCCTGAGCGATGTGCGCTTCTTTGTCACCGATTCGGATGGCAGCGTGGTGGGCAGCGGCAACGGTTATTTTACCACCGATGCCGCCGGAACCATCCTGATTGGCGATATCAAGCCCGGCACCACTCTGGTGGTCAAGGAGGTGGAGACCCGGCCCGGCTATATCCTGGACGATGTGCCCCAGACGGTCAAAATCACCTCCAACGAGACGAAAGTGCTGGAGTTCCGCAACCAGCCCAAGGGCGGCCTGATTGTGCGGAAAATTGACAGCGCCACCGGCAGGCCCCTTGCTGGCGTGGAGTTCAAAATCACCAACGCCAACGGGGAGCTGCTGCCGGATAACGAGGGCATGACCAGCAGCAACGGCATGTACACCACCGATACCAACGGCCAGATTGTCCTCCCGAAGCTGTCTCCGGGGACCTATATTGTCACCGAGACCAGGACCCTGGACGACTATATTCTGGACGCTGCGCCCCAGACCGTGGTGGTCAACGCCAGCGACACCCAGACACTTACGTTTACCAACACTCCCAAAGGGGCGCTGGTGGTCTGGAAGTACGATTCTGTCACTGGCGAGGCGGTGAAGGGCGCTGCGTTCCAAATCAAGAACATCACCGCAGGTACTGGCGGGACTGTGGTTGGCACCTATAAAACCACCGCCAACGGCAGCTTCACCGTCACCGGCCTGGACGCAGGCACCTATGTGGTGGAGGAAATCGCCAGCGACAGCGGCCACGTCATTGATACGTCCCCTCAGACGGTAACAATCTCCGGGGACAAAAAGGAGGTCATCCAGCTCTATTTTGGCAATTCGCCCAAGGGGAACCTTCTGATTAAGAAGATCGACAGCATCACCCGCGAGCCTCTTTCGGATGTGGAGTTCCTTGTCACCAACAGCGACGGCTCCACCTTGGGCACCAGCGGCGGAAGATACGTTACAGACAGCGCGGGCAGCATTTTGGTGGAGGGTATTGCCCCTGGCACCACCCTGATCGTCAAGGAGACCCGCGCCAGGGAGAACTATGTGCTGGACGATACGCCCCAAACTGCTGTGATTAAGGCCGGCCAGACGGTGGAGCTGGAGTTCCGCAACCAGCCCTGCGGCTCCCTGCTCATCCGGAAGGTTTGCTCCGTCAACCCCAGCGTGACGCTGAAAAACGCGGAGTTCAAAGTGGTCTATTCAGACGGCTCCCTTGTGGGCAGCTCCAACGGCATCTACCGTTCGGACGAGAACGGCGAGATACGCATTGACGGCCTGATTCCCGGCAGGAGCGTGGTTGTTACGGAGACAAAAGCGCCCGCCGGTTTCCTCATTGATACCCAGTCCCAGACCGTGGAGATTCAGGCGGGCAGGCCGGTCAGCCTGACCTTCAAGAATCAGCCCATGGGCCAGCTGATCGTGCAGAAGCGGGACAGCGCCACCAATCAGCCCCTCCCCGGCGCGGAGTTCCGCGTCACTACCGCCGCTGGCTGCGAGGTGGGCCTGGACGGCGTGATCGGCACCAGCACCCTGACGCAGAACGGGCTGTTCACCACCGACAGCAATGGTGAGATCCGGATCACCAACCTTGCGCCGGGGGCCTATGTGCTCACGGAGATCAAGGCCCCGGATGGCTATGTAATGGATTCGCCCTCCACCAATGTTGTCATCGGCACAAATGGCGATACGCAGACCATTATCATCAAAAACTCCAAGGCCGGTGTGCTGGTGATTGACAAGCGGGATTCTGTCACCAACAAGCCGCTGGAGGGCGTGACATTCAAGGTGACAACCGCCACGGGCGAGTATGTCCCGGATGCCAACGGCCAGATCAGCAGCAACGGCCTCTACATCACCGACAAGGAGGGTAAAATCACCATCCATGGCGTGGTGGGCACACTGGTGGTCACGGAGACAAAGACCATCCCCGGCTATACCATTGACCCCACCACGCAGACCCAGACAGTGGTGGTCAATCCCAACGACACCCAGACCCTCCATTTTTACAATACCCCCGGCACAACCCTGGTTATCCGGAAATTCATTGAGGGGACGGAGAATGAGCCCCTGTCCGGCGTGGCGTTCAAGGTGATGGACAGCTCCGGCGCGGCGGTAGGACCGGACGATGGCATTTACTACACCGACAAAGCGGGCGAGATTATCCTGAATGGCATTGAGCCTGGAACCACTGTCACCGCCAGGGAAATCAAGACGGTGGAGGGCTTTGTTTTAGACGGCACCCCCCAGGATATTCTCATCAAAGCGGGGGAGGTCCAGCAGCTGGTTTTCTGGAATCAACGGGACTGCTCCCTGACCATCTTGAAGCAGAGCACCGCAAAGGAGCCCCTGACCGGCGCGGTGTTCCATGTGACGGACGAGGACGGCGCGGCTATTGGCACCAACAATGGCCGGTATACCACAGACCGCAATGGCCTCATCACCATCACCGGCCTACAGCCGGGGCAGGTCCTCATTGTCACGGAGGAAAAGGCCCCCAATGGCTATGTGAAGGACCCCACGCCCAAAACCATCCGGATCAAGCAGGGTACGGCCAACAGCCTGACATTTGAGAATGCCAAAACCGGCTGTCTCATTATCAATAAGCGCAGCTCCGCAGATAAGAAGACCCCGCTGGAGGGCGTGACATTCAAAATTACCACAACCAACGGCAGCTTCCTGCCGGACGCGGATGGGAAGATCAGCTCTAATGGCCTGTACTATACGGATGAAAATGGGCAGATTATCCTCAATAGTGTGGTGGGTTCCATCGTTGTGAACGAGATACAGAGCATTGACGGCTACACCATCCATGAGGCCAACCGGACCCAGACGGTGGAGGTGGCTCCCGATGATACCCAGACCCTCTATTTTTACAATGACCCCCTGTGCAGCCTGACGATCCGGAAACTGGATTCCGTCACCGGAAAGCCTGTGCCCGGCACGGAGTTTACGGTAAAGGACGGCAATGGCGGCATCATTGGCCGCTACACCACCGGCACGGATGGCACCGTCACTGTGACCGGCCTCGTTCCCGGCAGTACCGTTGTGGTCAGTGAGAGTAAGGTCCCCAGCGGTTATGTGCTGAACACAACCCCGCAGACCATCACCGTCCGCAGCGGCTCCAACAGCATCACCAGCGGCGGCAGCTCCGGCGGTTCCGGCAGCGGCAGTACTGGCGGCAGCTCTGGCACTGGCGGCAGCGGTGGGAATCATCTGGATTTTGAGAATGATCCCACCACAACGCTGGTCATCCAGAAAATAGAGGACAGCGTGGAAAACAAGCCCATGCAGGGCGTGGAGTTCCTGGTCACGGACGGCAGGGGCGCTCCTGTCGGGCCGGACAATGGCCGCTATGTCACGGACCGGGATGGACGCATTACGATCCCCGGCCTGGAACCGGGCACAGCCATCACCGCACGGGAGACCAGGACCCTGCCGGGCTTCATCCTGGATACTGCGCCGCAGACCATCCAGATCAAGGTGGGAGAGGCGCAGACCCTCACCTTCCGCAACAAGCGGGCTGGTAATCTGATTATCAAAAAACTGGATGCCAGCTCCCATGAGCCGCTGGCCGGTGTGGAGTTCAAAGTCACCTATTCTGACGGCAGCTTTGTGGATACTGAGAACGGGACGGTTTCCTCTAAGGGCCTGTATACCACTGACCGGAACGGGGAGATTACCCTCTCCGGCATTACCGGCAGCATCGTGATTACGGAGACCAGGACCATTGACGGCTACACCATCAACGAGAATGAGCGCAGCCAGACCGTCCAGGTGAATGCCAACGACACGCAGACCGTCACCTTCTACAATGCCGCCATTGGCGGCCTAGAGCTTATCAAGGTCAACGAGGCGGACAAGTCCCAGCGTATTCCCGGCGTAACATTCGAGATCAGGAAAATGGACGGCGCTCTGGTGGATACCATCACCACCGGGGATAATGGCCGGGCTTTCCAGCCCCTGGATGCGGGAGATTACTACCTTGTTGAAACCGAGTGCCCGAAGGAGTACAAGCTGGACCCCACGCCCCACTATTTCACGGTCAATGAAAGCGGCGTTACTACCGTCACCGTGACCAACAAGGCGTTCAGTGGGATACTCATCCATAAAATTGATTCCGCCACCCGGAAGGGCATCTATGGTGTGACCTTCCTGCTCTATGACGGCAATCACAACCCCATGGATCAGTTCACCACCGATCAGAATGGGTACGCCTATGTCAACACCCTGGAGCTGTCCGGGAAGGTGTATCTGCGGGAGCTGGAGAACAAGGGGTACAAGGTGGACGAGCAGCTGAAAACCGTGTATGTGAAGCCCGGCGAGACCACGGAGATCACCTGGGAGAATACCGCTGTCTCCGGCCAGATTCAGATCACGAAAAAGTCCGCCGACTACAACGCCACCAACGGCCTGCCTGCCGGGACGCTGCTGGAGGGCGCTGTGTTTGAGATTTACGACAAGGCCAGCAATCTGGTGGACACAATCAAAAGCGACAGCCGGGGCCTTGCCGTATCCAGGCCCCTCCCCTTGGGCCGCTATACCATCCGGGAGACCAAAGCCCCCGCTAACTATGGCGTTTCCGGCACAGACCTCACCGCCTATCTGGAGCATGAGGGCCAGATCCTGCGCTTTGAGGTGACAAACAAGAGCATGGCTACCGGCGTTTCCATCACCAAGACCGGCCCCAAGGAGGCCATGGCGGGCCAGCCGGTGCGCTACGCCTTCTCGGGCATCGCCAACAGCTCCAATGTCCGGCTGGACAGCTTCTACTGGCGGGACAAGCTGCCTGCCCAGGTACGGCTGGAAAGCGTTGTTACCGGCACCTACAACTTCCCCGGCACTTATAAGATTACCTATCGTGTCAACGGCGGTGAGCCCCAGACCCTGGCGGACAATCTCAGTACCAGCAAAAATTATACGCTGGCCGCGTCCTCCGCAGCCCTTGGCCTTGCCTCTGATGAGCGGGTGACGGAGATCATGTTTGTCTTTGGGCAGGCCCCCGCTGGCTTTGCCCAGGTGGAGAAGCCCTATCTGCACTGTAAGGCTGTATCCGGTCTGAAGCCGGAATCCTTTGTTAATATAGCCGATGTGGGCGGCACATATGAGGGCGTATGGGTACAGGCGGTCTCCCGCTGGGTAACGGCGGTTTACGGCAAGCCAACCCCGCTCCCCCGCACCGGCTATTGAGCCGCAATATCCGCGGCGCTCCGCCCCCTCTGCGGGGCGGGGCGCTGTGCCCAGAGAGAGGTGATTTCCCATGCAGGAGGAAGTGGAAAACAGGACCCTGACCCTGATAATCAATGGCACAAAATTTTCCGGCCGTATGCTGAGAGCCGCTATCGGCAAATATCTGGCCCATCGGAGGGGGAAAAAACAGCAGGCAGGCCGTGATGTAACGCCACACGGAAAACAGTCTGTGAAGAAGCTCACCCGGCAGGGACAGGGGATAGAAAGCATAGAGGTAACGGACCCCTCTATCCGGCAGTTTGAGCGCATTGCGCGGAAATATGGGGTGGATTATGCCGTCAAGCGGGACCGGGCCAGCGATCCGCCCCGGTTCCTGGTATTCTTCAAGGGCCGCGACAGCGGCGCGATCACCGCCGCTTTCCAGGAGTACGCGGGGCGGAAGGTGCGCAAAGCCTCCCGCCCCTCTGTGCTGCAACGGCTGGCACAGCTCAAGCAGCTGGTCAAGGCCCCGGCTGTGGACCGGGAGAGGCGGAGGGAGCGGGAGCGGTGAAGCAGGTCAACCTCAAAAAAATCATCCTCCCCAACCTGCCCTATCTCTTTTTAGGGCTGTATGCCTCCAAGCTGGGGCAGCTCTGGCGGCTGGCCTCCGGCGCGGATTTCTCAGAGAAGTTCTGGCATCTGGGGGAGGGCTTTGCAGCGGCGTTCCGCTCCGCCGCGCCCAGCTTCTTCCCCTCTGATCTGCTGGTGGGCCTGCTGTGCGGCATCGCCCTGCGGCTGGCCGTGTACATCAGGGGGAAGAATGCCAAAAAATACCGCCGCGGGATTGAGTACGGGGCCGCCCGCTGGGGCACAGCTGCCGATATTGCTCCCTATGCCGCGCCAAAATTTGAGGATAACATCATCCTCACCCAGACCGAGAGCCTGACCATGAACAGCAGGCCCAAGGACCCCAAAACGGCGCGGAACAAAAATGTGTTGATTGTTGGCGGCTCCGGCAGCGGCAAAACCCGCTTTTGGCTGAAACCGAATTTGATGCAATGTACCTCAAAATCTTATCCAGTTTCGTTCGTGGTCACTGACCCGAAAGGGGGGATCGTCTGCGAGACAGGAAAATTATTGCAGAAGCATCAGTACCGCATCAAGATTTTCAACAGTATCAATTTCAAAAAGAGTATGCACTACAACCCCTTCGCCTATGTACACAGCGAAACGGATATTTTGAAGCTGGTCACTACCCTGATTGCCAACACCAGGGGAGACGGAAAGGGCGGGGACCCCTTCTGGGAGAAGGCGGAGACGCTTTTGTATACTGCACTCATTGGCTACATCCACTATGAGGCCCCGGTAGAGGAACAGAATTTCTCCACACTCATCGAATTTATCAACGCCATGGAGGTCCGGGAGGATGATGAGGAATATAAAAATCCCGTGGACCTGATATTTGATGAGCTGGAGGAAAAAGATCCGAATCACTTTGCTGTACGCCAATACAAAAAATTCAAGTTAAGCGCCGGCAAAACAGCGAAGTCGATTCTTGTGAGCTGCGGGGCGCGGCTGGCGGTATTTGACATTGCCGAGGTGCGGGAGATCACGGCCTATGACGAGCTGGAGCTGGATACATTGGGGGACCGGAAAACAGCCCTGTTCCTGATTATGTCCGATACAGACGACAGCTTTAATTTCCTGATCTCCATGTGCTATACCCAGCTGTTCAATCTGCTGTGCGAAAAGGCGGACGATGTATATGGCGGGCGGCTCCCGGTCCATGTGCGCTGCCTGATCGACGAGTGCGCCAACATCGGGCAGATCCCCAAGCTGGAAAAGCTCATGGCCACCATCCGCAGCCGGGAGATATCCGCCTGCCTCGTTTTGCAGGCGCAAAGCCAGTTAAAGTCCATTTATAAGGAAAATTGCGACACAATCATCGGAAATTGTGACTGCTCCATTTTCCTCGGCGGCAAGGAGCCGACTACGCTGAAGGAGCTGTCCGCCGCCCTGGGCCGGGAGACCATAGACAGCTATAACACCGGCGAGAGCAGGGGCCGGGAGGTTTCCCACTCGCTGAACTATCAGAAGCTGGGCAAGGCCCTCATGGATGTGGACGAGCTGGCGGTTCTGGACGGCAGCAAGTGTATTTTGCAGCTGCGGGGCGTTCGCCCCTTTTTATCCGATAAATACGACATTACGCGCCATCCCAATTACAAATATCTGGCGGACTATGACAAGAAAAACACGTTTGACATAGAACGGTTTCTGTCTGCGAAGCTCAAGCCAAAGCCGGATGACGTGTATGACGTATTTGAAATAGATGACAGCGAGGATTCGGACTCCGAGTAGGTAAAAAGGTGTTCTATGAGGGGGAACGGAAAATGCGTCCTCAAAATGAAAAATTCTGAGGAAAGGGAAAACCGGCGCGGACCGTCCGCTCCGGTTTTGGTATTTCATATGACATTTTTTACTTCCGCTGTTGATGTGATGAAAACCCTGGTCATCGCCCTGGGCGCTGGTCTGGGCGTGTGGGGGATTGTCAATCTCCTGGAGGGCTACGGCAATGACAACCCTGGCGCGAAGAGCCAGGGCATGAAGCAGCTCATGGCGGGCGGCGGCATGGCCCTGGTGGGTACGCTGCTGGTCCCGCTGCTGTCCACCCTGTTTGGATGATCGTACCCCGTGACAATCCCGGCCCCTCCCCCTGGCGGGAGGGGCCAAGAAAGGAGGGCTGAGCCCTATGGATTTTTTGTGGGCAAGCATCACCGATTGGCTCCGGGATGTGCTGGTCAGCGGCATCCTGAGTAACCTGTCCGGGATGTTTGACGGCGTGAATGAGAAAATCGGTGATATTGCCGGTCAGGTGGGGGCAACGCCCCAGGCGTGGAACAGCAGCATTTTCAATATGGTGCATAGCCTGTCTGAAACGGTTATTCTGCCCATTGCAGGCGTGATGCTGGCTTTTATCATGACGCTGGAGCTTAGGAAGCACTGATTAAAGCAGGTAAAAGCCAGGCAAACAGACGAAGGTAATAAAAACGTCCAATAAAGGACCATATTGGGGGATAAATTCCTCATTTTTTCCAGTCCCAGCCTGGTCAAAGGGCGCAAAAACCTTAGGCGGGGCATAGGGAACCGCCCGCCCTGGCAAGCATGTACAGATTTGCGCTGGCGAAGAGAACGTGTAATCGGTTAAGATTTTTTCTCAGACCCCGGTAAACGGTCTTCCGAAAACCGAAAATGTTCTTCACAATCCTGTAGGGATGCTCCACCTTGCAGCGTACAGCAGATTTTCGGTTTTCAATATGCCGCTCCCAGTCAATGGCATTGTCTGAAACCCTGGGGAACCGGCCCGGCCTGCGGTTGATGCGGTATTCAATGGCAGAAAGCTGCGGATTGCTTTTGATTTCTTCCCGTTTCTCTATCCCAAGGTAGGCGCTGTCCCCGTAGACCGCCTTATCATCTTCCCGCAGAAGCCTTGCCGCTACAGTGACGTCGTGGACATTGGCGGCGGTGGCCTCCACTGTGTGGACAAAGCCGCTCCCGGCATCCACGCCGGTGTGGCACTTCATACCAAAATGCCACTGGTTTCCCTTCTTCACCGAGTGCATTTCCGGAT
>OFGB01000789.1_pt1 | contig 21699 bp, 4 predicted proteins | sample 1521491 | NCBI WGS metagenome assembly OFGB01 (sample SAMEA3504095, study PRJEB24116) | mouse gut metagenome | biome: mouse gut; feature: mouse-associated habitat; material: faeces | place: Denmark | collected 2011
CCCCCGTTGGGCATGTCCTTGTACCCCTCCGCTGTCCAGTCTACTTTCTTGCCGTCGATCGTCTCCGGCCGGTACTCGTAGACCATGCCTTTCGACAGGTAATAGGCCGTCATGGTACCAACGCCCATATTGGTGTTATCGTTATCTACCTTGTCCCTGTAGCCGGTTACATCCTCTGTTCCGGTGTCCTTCACCGGGCCCGCGGAATAGAATCCGAAAATCTGACCATCCTCGTAAGGCTCACCCTCGTCCGGCGTCACCGGCTCCACCTGGCTTTGCAGACCCGTGTTCGCGTCCAGCGTCGGTACCGGCTGCGCCGCTTTCTTGATGCGCGGTATCTTCAGCAGCAACAGATCCTTGGTGTTGTTTGCCGCGTCCGTTACCTGGATCAGGAAATACAACGGGACTTCCGAATACTGTTTCGGTGTGCCGGTCAGTTTCCAGCTGGTGTTGTTCCCATTCGACTCCAGTTTCCACCCTGTCTCAAAGTAGGTACTCAACCCGGAAAGATTGACGGTCTTTCCATCAACCACCGCTGTGCCGCTGGAATACGGCGCGTACGCTTTTGTCGTGCTCGCGTCTGTCGTTCCGGCCAGAATCCCTGTATAGGTGATATTTTTCCGTACCTGAGCCTCTGCCACCGTTTGCATCGGCACGTCCGTAACCGTCTTGCCGCTCACTGTCATATTGACCTTCGGCAGTCCGTCGTCCTTGAATTCCACGGACTTCGGATACCACACCGCGTACAGGTTCGTGATCCCGTACTCCGTGCCCCGGCCCGGTGGGTTGTTGGGGTCAAAGGCCGCGCCCGGGGCATAGGCCACTGTCTTGTCCGTGATCGTGTCCCAGGGCTTCCACATGTACTTGTAATAATTGTCATACAATATGCCTGACGTTGTCGTGGAAGGGGTTCCATCTGGATACAGCAGCCAGCTGTTGGCGCGGGTTGGGTTCACATCCCAGCCCTTGAACTCGTAGCCCGGCCGGGAGTAGGTATCTGGCCGCAGGTTGATCGTGTTGTCCCACGGCACGATCTGGTTTTTTACTGTGCCGCCGACTGCCGAGTTGCCTACATTCGCCGGGTTGTTCTGGTTTTTGATGTACCGGATCATGTAGGTGTCTTCCAGCATGTTGCCTTCCGCATCCATGATGAACGTGCCGTACGCGTAGTCAGACGCGGTATTGCCTCCCAGGGTCGCCGACATCACCGCGAACGCGTAAGTACGGTAGAATTCCGTGCCCTTGTCGCCGGTGGTGGAAATACCGTTGCTGTTGGTATTGTTCACCGTGATTGTCCGCAGGTTCTGCTGGCTGTTGCCGGGGAATTTCCAATCTGTTCCGCTGCCCGTCACACTCCCGCCCGCCGCCGCGAACGATTTGTCCACGCAATAGCGGTAGTCCGTCGTCGTCAGACCCTGCGCGTTCGCGCCCGTGATCGTGCCCTCGTTCAGTTTGGTCACAAACGCGGACAATTTCGGATCCGTAAAGTGTGCGTATGGGAACACTACCGCGTACAACTTGGACCCGGCCAGCCCCACGTTTGTCGTGACCTCCAGACTCGCCACATGGTTCGCTACCTTCGCTTTTACCGTGAAACTGCTCGTGCCGTTGGCCGTTTCTTTCGTCACGGTATCATGGTACTCCGCAGCTGTCCCCAGCGCATTGACCGGCTTGACGTGTTCTTTTTGCCAGTCCGACCAGATGTCCGCCGCACGGGCGCTCCCCGGTAGCATCGATGCCGCCATCGTCAAAACCAGCAGAAGGCTCAGAAGGCGCGTAAAAACACCGTGCTTTTTTTGAATGGTCATTGCGCGTCCTCCTTCCTCAAGTCGTCGGCGCTGTATATGTACCGGCAATCATGTTTTTCAGGTCCTGCTGTGTCACCGCCCGGCGCTGTTCCGCGCTCAGCGGTTCCATCGCTTTCAGGATCTTTACTTTCGCCGCTTCCAAGGCCGCAGCATCCAACGTTCCCGTTACCAGTCCGCCATCCTTGAACGTATCCGCGTCCGCGTTGGTCTTCCAGTCCGGTGACCATTGGTTCACGTCCAGATAGTTCCCGCCCAAGGTGTTCAGCGTGTCGATCGCCTGGTCCCGTACAAACCCCCAAGAACCCATCAGGATAAAGGTGTTCTTGGAACAGTCTGTCGTTTCCGAGCGTTTGCCCGAGTTCGGCCATGAACTAAAGCCATACGTGTCGATTACCGCAACATCCACCTGTGTGATCAAACGCGTGGGGATCACCTCAAACGTCGTCTCGTCCGTGTTCGTCAGATCGATCTTCATCACGATGTCCTGCGCCCGGTCTGTGGCGCTGGGCTTCATCGTTACGTAGATCGCCGGCTGGCGCAGCTTCGTTACACCCTTATCCGCCGCGTTTTCCCGCCGGACGGTGTAAGTAATGGAGTATTGTCCGCTCAGTTGCCCCGCCTTCGCGTTGGCCGCGCCGTATCGGGTATATACCGGGTCTGACACCGTGTAATAGATCTTGGTGCCCTCCGTTACGGTGGTACCGTTCAGCCCGGTATTGCATGTCTCGTTTTCCACGTAGGCAGCCTGGACCAGGATGCTCTTGCTCCCGTCGCCCGCGCCCGCGCTCGTCTCCTGCAACGCGCCGGATACCAATGCCGGCAGGTTCGCAAAGTCCGCCGCCGCGTCCCCAGTGGTGTACTCCGCCGCAGTCGCCGCCGCTACAAAGGTGTTATGCGCCGTCGTCAGCCCATTCTCACCTTCCCGTACCAGCAGCCAGCCGTAAAAGTCGTACCCCTTTTTTGCCGTCAGGGGGGAACCGGCTTGGGCTTTCAGACGGTCTGTAAACGCCGTTACGTCTCCAGAGGCAGTCGCCGGGTCCGTCGCAATGGCATCTATGACCCGGCCGTCCCAGTCAAAGAACGTCACCGCGTAGTCGCCGCTGCTGCCAGACGGGGTGGTCGTCGTCCCGATCCCCGGGCCGTCCGTTACTTCCCCGAACGCTACATGCCACTCTTCGCCTTCCGTGTAGAACGTGTCCGCGTTAGTGAACGCGATGGCCTGATAGCCCGGAATGGACGCTTCCGCCACCGCCGCCGGCGCGAACTCTATGGTCTTGCTCTGATCGGCACTCGGCCCCATGGTCACAGTCTTCAGCGCGCCGCTGTCGTCTGCCTGCCGCTGAAAGCGCAGGGTCACGACCTGCTCATCGGACAGCTCCTTGTATTCCAGTGCGCTCGCGCCTATATACACATACGCATACGTGTTCCCGCCGCCCTCTCCAGCCGCGTAATACGCCAGCCCGGGCTTGCCGGACAGTCCATCCGCGCCTTTCGTCATCAGCACCGTGGGCGCGTCCCAGCCGCTGCCGCTCACATTCACCGCGCTGCCGTCCTGCCAGTTCACCGGTACCAGCGTCTTCGTGTCGTATCCCAGGATCAAGCCCACGGATTGGAACGAACCCGCCGTTACCTTCACGCCAAGTTCAAAATACTCCGTATTCTCTACATTTACCCCCGTCACGGTCACCTGTGGTACCGCCGGCAGTTCCGGGCCTGTTTCCGTTTCTCCGTCCGCCAGCACTGTGGGCATCCCGCACAGCAGCATGAGGGCCAGCGACAGACTTATCGCTATGATCTTTTTCAGGCTCATGCTCCGCCTCCCTGTGTCGTTTTTGTCTTTTCATAAAATGCTGTGGAAGACCTCCCGTAATTGATCGGGTCCTCCATGATCATCAGATCCTGCAGGTCTACCCGCCCGTCGCCGTTCAGGTCATAGGCTTCTTCCCCGGTTCGTACCGGGCGCCCATACCGCTCCGGCGCCGTGAACTGCCCGCGGTCTTGCAGCTTGATGCGATCGTCTCCGTTCACGTCTCCGCAGGGCAGATACAGCATCACGCCTGTCAGTTCCGGGAAGATGCTCAGATTGCCCTCGTTTCCCTTTATCGTCAGGCCTGTGGCGTACCGTGAGACATGGGATCGCTTGCTTACCGTCAGTTTGTATTCCCCCGGTCCTATCGCGATCGCCTGTCCCTCTGTGTCCTTGAGCGCGGCGAAGTCGATCGTGGCGGTGAATTTGCCGTTTTGTCCGACTTGTGTGGGGCCTGCCAGTTGATATTCCGCTTCCGCATACTGCGCGTACGCGCCGACTTCCTCGTTCCATTGCTCAAATTTCAGCGTAATCGGTTCCTTGCTGTTATACGCCATGATCTGGAACGCCTGCCAGCCGTTTTCAATATCCACGGCCCGCTGGCCATCCGGGCCGTCTTCCTCTATTTCGTAAAATCCCTGATAAAATCCCACATCAGCCGTCGTCAGGCTTTCATACCGCCATACGTTCCGCATCACTGCTTCCTGCTCGTCGATCCGTACCGCGTCCCCGGAGGCCTGCGCTTGTTGGCGCTGCTGCAATACCAGCTTCCCCGTCCGGGTATCCACCCATGGGATCAGGGTAAACGCCGATACTTTCCCCGCGCCGCCGCTCACCCGGATCGTCGCGATCTTCTGGCGATGCTCCCCGTCCTGTGTCAACGGGTCTTCCGTTTCCGTCCGGTTCCAGGAAAAGCCCAGATAGGACTGCCCCAGCGCCGTCCCCGTCTCCCAGGCGTTTGGCTTGCCGTCGAAATCCCGAAGCTCAAACGGCACCTCCGCTTGTACCGATACAACGCTCCCCGGGATCCCCAGGGTCACGCTGCCGGCGTGCAGCGGTACCGCGTCGTCGCTCAGCGCCTGCACGTACAGGGTGCATACCGTGCTCGGGTCGGTCCCGGCCCCCGGATTCGCCCAGTCCGCCTCCAGTGTATACCGGTAACGGTACGGTTCCGCCTCCGGCGCTTCCGTTTCCGCCGCCAGTGCCGGCGTCAGCAGTGCCGTTACCAGCATCACCCACGCAAGCACTGCGCACAGCCTCCGTTGTCTCATAGCATCACCTCCTCTCATCTCTTGTTTCCTTTACGCCCCATGGGCGTTGTAGATCCCGTACAGGAATACCGCCGCTTCCGCCCGGTTCGTCTTCGCCCCGGGCTTCAGTAGACCGTCGCCGCCGACCAGATACCCCTGCCCCGTCAGCAGCGCAAGGCTCTGTTCCGCCCAGGGCGCGATCTCTGATGCGTCCTTGAACAACGCCAGATCGCCGCGTTCCTCGCTCAGCGTTACATATCCGGTCTTCTCTAAGATCCGCACTGTTAATGCCGCCATCTCCTGCCGGGTGATGCTCGCGTCCGGATCGAACCGGTTCCCTCCGGTCCCTTCCGCGACCCCCAGCGTCCGCGCTTTCTGGATCGCTTCATAGTAATAGCTGTCCGCCGGCACGTCTGCAAACGCTTCCGCGCTCGCCGCCGCGTCCGTGGGGATCATCCCCATCAGCAGCAGCATGAAGTCCCCACGCTTGATCGCCGATCCCGGGGAAAACTTCCCGTCGCCTGTGCCGTGGATGATCCCCGCCGCGGCAAGCGACTCTATGGCGTTTTTCGCCCAGCCGAAGCTCGTGTCCGTCACGTCACTGAACGTAGGCTTGCCGTCCGCCGTCGTGCCGCCGATCGATATGTTTGTCCCCGGCTTTCCCTGGGCTTCCATTTCCAGCACCGTGACCGTAAACTTCTTTTCCGCCTGGGCTTTGCCGTGGCTGAGCATTGCCGTCAGTTCTACCTCCGCATTGCCCTTGCCCCGCACCGGACGGAATACCGCCCCATACGCACTGATCCGCTCCGGGTCGCTGCTGCTCCACGCGACGGATACCCCTGAATCCGTTTTGGTCGTCAAGGTCAGGGAATGGGTCACACTCTGGGCGCTGTCCCCTTGGTAATATCCAATCTCCAACTGCTCACAGGCCTGCTGCACCAGCAGCTCATCCGTCACGAACGTGACCGTCTCCTCGGTTTTCCCGGATACCGTCAGCTTGCCCGTTTGTGTTCCAAATCCCTCCGCCGATACCCGGTAAAGGTACGTTCCGTCCCCAAGGGGCAGCTTCAGGTCCCCGTTGCCGTCCGTGGTGTAGGTTTTTGTGTCGACCTCCATTTTGGCCGCCACCGTCTTGCCCAGAAGGTCCCGGCAATGTACCGTCACATCCGTGCCCTCCGGCGCTTTGTCCGCGCCGTCATAGGCAAACTCCACGCGGATCTCCTTATCCCCGTCGTGCAGGTACTCGTAAGTGTCCGGCGCGTATCCGCCAGTGCGTACATGCAGCTGCGCCGCCGTGTTCCACGCGCCAAAGCCTTCCCGCGGCACATACCGCAGCCGGATACTCGATGCGTCCAGGTCCTCTGCCGCCGTGCCGTTTTCAAACCCGAAGTGCAGCGTCGCTACCTTCCCGTTTGTCAGGCCAAAGGAGTACCACGCAAAGCCTACTACCCCTTTTTCCCCGTTCACCAGCTCGTTTTCCTCTACATGGTCCCGGGTCAGGCTCACGCCGTCCGCCGCGCCGATGGCTTTCAGGCTGTCCCCGCCCAGCAGCGTCAGCTTGCTTGTGTCATATTGCAGCGCCAGCTGGCCGCCGGTGGCATCTACCCCCGGTACCGTGATCTCCAGGTCGTAGCCCCCGGCCACGGTCTTCCCCGTCAGCCGGTAGCCCGGCGCCTGGACCGCGTATACCGCAGGTATTAAGCCAAACACCATTACAACGGCAAGTATCAGGGCGTATATCCGTCCGTTTTTCATATACCTTCTCACTTGTCTTTCCCGGCGGGTCTGCCCCACCCGGTCATACCGGGCGGGGCATTCCCTTTTCAGGTTCGTTCTTTCATTTTAAGTGGTGATTTCGTTACCGTCCGCGCAGAAGTCCACATACTTCTTGTTCGACATGCTCGCCACTCTCCGGTAGTTGCTGATAACATACTGCATATCTGTGGAGCTGCTGCCTTTTTGTCCCTCCAGCATGCTGTATGTGCTCTCGTCCAGGTCGCCGTTCACACGGTTCGCCAGCTTCGCGCCCGCGCCGGCCCAGCCGGCCGCCACAACGCCAACGTCTGCAAAGCCTACGTTCTTCTTATCCTGGCTCGCGTCACCCGGGATCAGGATGATGTGCTTTACATCACTGTCACTCGTGCCGCCAAACCAGATCGTATCGGTCGTCCCCGCCGCTACCTCAAACTCCGAGATCACGCAGTTCAGATAACCCGGCTTCGACACCGTCACGTTCCACTTGCCCTGCGGCACCGTCGCGCTGAACTTCAATACTTTCACGCCGTTCTTCGTCAGGACTGTGTCTTCCGTATTGCACGTCACCGGCACCCGCACCAGAGAATCATCATCCGCATGGCGCTCAAATACCAGCGTCGCGTTCTTCGCTTTCGTGCCATACGCCACAATCTGTACGTAGCCGTTCACTACATACCCGACTTCATTAAACGCTACCACCAGCGTGCTGTCCGCGGTCAACGGCTCCATCGTGTAGTGGTACAGGCCGCTCGCGTCCGGCGCGGTCACATCCGCCGTCTTATCCGCCGGCGCCGCCGTGCCTACCGTTACCACCAACGCGCCCGTCTTCGGCGTCGTTCCGTCATCTTCATAGCCGTACTTCAGCTCCCACAGACCGTCATAGGGCTTCATCGTATACTCCGGCGTGTAGTTCACAGGATACACGTTCCGGCCGATCTTCGAGATGCTGCCCAGGGTGTTCTCTTTCACAGACGATACCACTACGATCTCCGTGGATTCCGTGCTGTCCAACGGCTTGAACGTCACCACAATGCTGTGGCTCGCGCCCTTGCCCATGTCCGCCGCAGGGATCGTCAGGGTCCCCTTCGTCGGCTGGTCGCTGTTCGCGCCGCCCAAAGTCGTGGCCGTTAAGTTCGCCGTCACCAGCGCGTCATCCAGATACACCTTATCGATCTGGTAATCCGTCGCCGGCGTCGCTTCGATCATCACTGCAAAGTCCGTATCCGCCGTCGCGGTCACGGTCGTATTCACCGCGCCCACATATCCGTCGCTGCCATGCGTTACCTTGCCGTGATCGCCTACCACCAAAGTGATCACCGGATCCGACTGCGGTACCGGCGGCTCCTCAGGGTCTGTCGGGTCGATCGTCGCGAATGTGACGCTGATGCTCTCGTCTCCCGTCACCTTCAGGAATTGGTAATCATACCCGTTCGGGTCCTTCTTCTGCGCCTCCGTCAGCTGTACTTCCACGCCGTTCACGATCACCTTGTCGATGATCGTCTGCTTTGTTTCCGTATCACCACTGGTATCCGGCTTGAAGTTAAACACCGCGGAATCCGTACGTCCGCCGTTCAGCGTTTCTACAATCTGGTCGTTGCCCGCCGTGATCGGCAACGAGCCGGACGTGCCGTCCGCTTCATAGGTACTGCTGCCTTCCGTACGGGCGGGATCCGGCTCCTTCGCCGTTACCTTGCCGCCGTTCCCCGCCGTCGCCGTGATGGTCATTTCCTTCGGCTGGAACATCTCGTCTTTTACCGTGATCTTGATGTCGCCGGAACGCAGCGGGCTGTACCACGCCTGCGTCTTCACCGACGCGTCTACGTCCTCGCCTACGGAATCGCCCACGACCGCGCTCGCCGCGATCTTGAACTGCCCACGGGCCGCGTCCCAGCTCAGATCCGTGATCGCCGCCGTCGTACCGCTGCCGTACATGCCCTCTTCCGTCGTTGCCGACGCATCTACATTCTCAAACCGTACCGCGCCCTCCGTCACCAGGGATGCCGCCACGGTCGCCATGTCGCTTTCTTTCCACTCGTAGCCTGCCGCAGGCTCGATGGAGAAATAGTAGTCCTGCTGGTTATACGCCATATTGTTGCTGGAGATCCGCGGTGCCGGGATGCTGCTCATACCTGCCGTATCCAGCTTTACGATATGGAAGCTCTTCGCGTCCATCAGCGGGTTGATCTCCTTCGCCGCGTTCAGCGTCGCCCAGTGCGCCTTGCTGCTGTTCGGCAGCGTGATCACACCCTCGTCATCGATGGTGAAGGTATCGTAATCGTTGGCCTTATCCGTGTCCGTCGTGCCGTCCGGGTACGCCCAGTAGCTGCTGTGTGTTACTGTATAGTGGTACGTCCCCGGTTCCACGCCGAAGGTCACATTACCGTTGGAGTTTGTCACCAGCATCGTGATCGCCGTCGCCGTGCCCGCTGCGAAGTCCGCCGCAAATGTATCGCCGTCAGCGTACAGCGTCACACTCGCGCCAGGAATATCCACAAAGGTCCCGTTCTTTCCGGTCTGTACCCGGAACGGCGCGCTCTGCTTGATGTTCTCGATCTCAGGCAGAATGAACTCCATGCGCACGTCGTACTGGGACGCCGGAGTGTCCGGGTCGTCTACGTCCTGAATGATCTGGTAGAAGCCGCCCTTGACCGCCGCGGCGTCATCCAGTTTCACTGCCGTGTTGCCATCCGTGCCCAGCGTACGCCAGATCTGCTCCACATACGCGTTATCTTTGTCGGCCACCGCCTGCTTGCCCTTGGCCGTATCCGTGAACGGCATCACCGTCACCGTCTCTGTGCCGAAGTTCCCAGCATCCACAAACGCCAGCAGGTCTGCGCCGCCGTACAGCTTGATCGTGAAGATCGTGTCGCCCGGCGTCCAGTTCGTCGCCGCGTTTTCCTCTCGCATCCAGCCGAACACAATATAGCCGGGCTCTTTCGTGTCCGTGGGATGCTCCAGCTGGCGGAACTGTCCGTCATTGTCCGGCGCGTATGTGATCCCGCCCGCAAGCGTCACCACATCGTTCATCGTCTTGCCCGTCATCGCCGTGAACATCGCCGCGTCGTACTGGATGCCGAACGTACCGGAAGAAATGCTCGCGTCCACATTCTTCAGGCTCACTGTCGCCTCTACAAACGGATGGTTCACATCCGTCTTGTCGTACTTCATGTCCACTACGTACACCGGTCCGGTGAGCGTCGTGGGCATCAGGTCCTCCTTGATCGACGGCACCTCGGTAATGCCGCCCGTCACAGGCGTGCCGCCCGTCACCTGACCATCACCGCTGATCGTCGCGCCGTCGTTCACCGTGTTGCCGAAGTTGACCTTGTTGTCGCCGCCTTCAGTCGCCGTCACACCGCCGGTCACTTCTTTGATCTCGCCGTCTTCCACCGTCGCGCTGCCGCCGACGTTCGCGACATAATCGCCGCTGCTTTGCTTCACAATGTTCAGCGTCGTGTAGAGCGTCTTCATGTTGCTGCCCGTGATGACCACGTCATACGCGCCCGCGGGCAGGTTCGCTTTTACTGTGATGCCCGTGATCTTGCCTTCCGCCACCGTTACTTCAATGTCTTCCGGTGCGCTCAGCGTCACGTTCGCCGCGCCAAGCTCCTGCTTCGCCGTTTCCGTCTTCGGCGTCAGCTGCGCCTTGATGCTCTCTACCGGCGTGTCTGTCGTATTCAGCGCGTCATCCCCGCTGGGATCCGGCATGGGCAGCGGCAGTACCACGTCCGCCGCCGTCTCCGACAGTTTCACCGTGATCGTGCCCGACCCGCCGGACACTGATGTGGTCACAAAATTCTCATACGCGCTCAATGCCGTCAGGCTCGCGATCTGCGTAAAACTCTCCGCCACCGGCGTCAGCTGCACCTGGACCGTCCGGTCCTGGTATCCGTCCACGCCCGTCACAGCCACTTCCAGCGTGCCTGTCGCCGATACTGTGCCGCCGGTATACGTACTGCCGTTTACCGTCACCGTGCCGCCCGTCTTCGCCGTGCCGCTCATGTCCGTTACCTTTACCGTCAGCGGAAATGCGTAGCTGACTTCCGTGAAATCGCTCTTCTGCAAGTCAACCTGCGCCGTCGCGTCTTTCGTGACCGTAACACTGCCGTTCGCTTTCCCGCTGTTCAGCTGATACTGCTTCCCATCCGTGCCTTTGCCGATGCCCGTAATGGTGTAGTTGTAGCTGCCGGCAGGAATATTCGTGAAACTCGCGATACCGCCGGCCCCGGTCTTCTGCGGTGCGATCTCCTCGCCCGCTTTCGCCGTGGCGCTCAGAGATATCGTCAGCCCCTCGTACTGCGCGTTGAACGTTACGTTGCCGAACTCAGGTTCCGGCTCCGGTACGCCCGGGAATCCCACAAAGTATGTAGGAGTCTCAAACGTCGTTCTCCCTGTGCCGTATTGCAGCAGTCTTGTGCCAGATGAAGAGCCTTTGCTTTCCGGATACAAATCAAAGGTGTCATATTTAACATCATCAAATGTCTTGCCGCTGACCAGTTTGAACGTAATATCATACATTTCAAATACAGTATCGTTTTCAATGCATTTGAAACGCATAACATCATCCAGGAATGCGAACATCGCTCTGTAATCTTCACTCAATGTTACATTACTTGTAACTGTGGCCAGAACTTTTCGAATACTTCCCTCTTTGGCCATTTGCGTAACTGTATATGACGGGTCAATAATTCCACAGGTCATGTCGGTAAGTTTAGAGCTTGTAAATCCGTATTCAGCGTCATTATCCTTACCATCCTGGCTCAATGCCCATTCCGGAATGTTCTTAATCACAAATCCAGCCGGACCAGGAGATAACATGTTTTTATTATCATTGCAGTTATACATTTTCATAACCGTTTCATCATACTGAAACGATATGTCAGAACCGATTGTATAGTCAGTATTGATCAAGCCAACTGTAATCTTTACTATATCAGTTCCTTCTGTGGAGTATGAAACCACATGACCCGCTGCCTTACCTGCCAGTTCTGAGGCAGATATGTCCTGACGACCGGTCTCATTCACCGCCCCTACTGCCGGTATCACCGGCAGTAGGGTAAACAGCATCACAAGACTCATCAGAAACGATATCGTCCGGCGAAACGTTTTACTCATTTTTTGTCCTCCAATTCAAATTTTGTCCCAGCTAATCGACTTGCTTTCTTTCAAATAATTAACCTTAACAACTGCCAAGTCTTCGGAATTGACAAAGCCATCTCCCGTAAGGTCGCCTTGCGCTGCCGTGCCTTCTTTCAAATTGTTAATCTTAATCACCGCCAAGTCTTCACTCGTAATCTGTCCGTCACCCGTCAAGTCGCCTACATAGAGAACTGCGTCACTAATCTCTTTTTCAGCGTCCTTGGACAGGTCGATCCCCGTTACGATATAGCTGGTGCACTGATCCTTGGAAATTACAAGTGTATAAGTTCCAGATACAGCCTTCGGCGTCTCAAAGTTGAAGTCCTGCGTCGCTGTGTCGTTGGTCCACTTTACCGTGGTCTCCGCAAGCGCGTTCGTGAACTCTGTATCATTGTCCGCGTAGATCCGCAGATTCACATCGCCTGCTGCCGCACTGTTGATCGCAATCGTGCCCTTCAGCAATACGGTATCCTTCACTTCACCGCCGCCGGTTGCGTCGGCTGCGCCGTCCATATCCAGGTCCAGATCCTTCGGGTCGCTGCTCGCCGGCGCCGTCGCCGCGATCAGCAGCGCATTATCCGCATCTTCTCCCAAGCTGCCCATATCGATCATGTTCAGCGCAAGCCGCGCCTTGATCGCCGCGGGTTCACTGGCTATGGTGTCCTTGCTGATCGCGCGCACTTCGATGTCCCGCACGCCCGACGCTACCTGCACGATCGCCCACAGCTGTCCGGGGTTCTCTTTCGTATCCGTGATTCGCTGACCGTCCACGTATACCACGTAATACCACACGTCATCCGGATTTACCGTCGGAGCATTCCACAAGATCTTCAGGCTGCTGCCGTTGGACAGGTAGCCCGTAATCGTCGGCGCGCCGACTGTCGCCACATCTGCCGCAGTGGTACGCGCACTGGCCGTGACCATCTCGCTTTCGCTCTTCACCGCGTCGTTATGCGCAGTCAACACAAAGCTATAGTCCACGTTTACCTTGCCCTCGTACTCATAGGACGTTACATTACTCAGCGGGATCGTCTCCTGCCGTTGTTCTGTGTCGTCCGGCAGCATGTAATACACCATCAGCGTGTAGCCGTTCACTGTCGCGTCGTTGCCGCCCTGGAATACAGGCGCGTCCCAAGTCAGGTACACCATCGCCTTCTCCGCCGCGGTCGTCAGGTTCTCTTCCGCTTTCGCTGCGAAGTTCTCCGGTGCGTCTGGCACCTCCGTCAGCGTGGATACCGCCACCACCGACACAGGACCGTATACCAGTTCCGCTTCCGCCAACGCTTCTTCCAGTTCTGCCGCCGCTGCCTTTTGCTTGTACGGCTGCACCTGGATGATGAATTCCGCGTTGCTGAAGTCTACGATGCTCTCCTCACCCGCGCACACCACTGCGGAGTAATCCGCAATGCTCAGCGTCGTGTCTGTCACGTTCGAAGCATCCACTGTGTACGATACGCCGTCTTTCACAAACTTCACTACATAGCCCTCGGCGCCCTCTACCACGTCCCAGGTCAGGTTCAGGCTCTGCGCGACCTTATCTACCTCCGGCACGCCCAGTTTGGCCGCCGTCAGATCGCTCTCTTCCTCGCCGCTCATAGGCTTGTAGTAGCTGTACGCGTCAGACTTCTCGCCTTCAATGTTGTCGCCGTTCACGCCGGATACCTGGAAGATGCTGATCGAGCCTTCGATCAGGTCCGCCGCCGACAGCGTCAGGTTCGTCAGGCCGCTGGGTACTGTCATGTACTCCATGCCATTCTTGTATACCTTGTAGTTCGTCGCCGCATCGTCCGGATTCCACGAGAAGTTCAGCTTCGTACCGCCCTCGATCTCCTTAAGTTCAATCACTTCGATCTTTGCCGGTACGCCCGTTTCCGTCGCCGTGGATACCATCGCCGCGTCAGACTGGCCGCTCTCGGTCATCTCATCGCCTTCGCCGTACCACGCCGATACCCGGAATGACAGCGGGCCTCTGTTCAGCTGATTATTGCTCAGGCCATATACGCAGCTGGTCTCGTTCGGGTCGATCAGCGCCTCAGGGTCGTCTCCCACTGCCTGCGCTTCCACGCCCGCAACGTCCAGCCGGTAACCTGCAACCTTCGCCGGTGCGCCGTCCTCACCCGTGGTGGGCGCATTCCAGTTCAGTTCTACCGCAAAGTCCGCGTTCGCCGCGCCATGGGTCGGCGTCTTGTCTGTGGGTTCCAGATCCATCGTGGACATTTCCGTACTCACGCTCATCAGCTCACCCCGCAGCCCTGTCGGCTTCGGCGTGCTCGGTGAAACGAATACGAACAGCGAGCCCGTTCGCGTGCCCACCAGATCGCTGTTGTTCACCGCGTAGATCTCTAACGTGTAGCCCTTATTCATCTCGCCGGCAAAGCTGTAAGCATAGCTGCCGTCTTCACCTTCCGTGAAGCCGTCCGTGCTCTTGCCCAGCGGCAGATCGATGGACAGGCCGTTTTTCACCAGTACATACTTCGTGATGAACCCGTCCTTGCCGTTGCCTACTTCTTCCGGCGTCACCCAGGTCACGGTCACTTCCGTGCCTACGCTCCGCACGGTCGCGCTCTGCGGCGCGCTCGGGCCCGTGATCGTTACCTTGTGGTCCTCTTCCCCGTTCATGTCCGCGTCCACCGCGGTCAGTTCTCCGTTCTGATTCACCACGTTCAGGTTCACTCTCGCCCGGATGCCCGTGCTCTGCGCCGTACCGAACTGGTTCTCACCGTAATCGCCCAGATAGTTCGTCGCGCTCACGGAAATGTAATGGCTCTGTCCCGCGTTCAAGCCCGAAATCACCGCCTGGTACGTCTTCGTTCCCGTTGCAGTGTCCTCAGAAATAAACTCCGTATCCTGCACCGTCGCAGACGCCTGCGCGGACCCTACGCCTACGAACACCTTGAAGTCCGTCTTCAGGTCGTCTCCCGCCTTCGGCGTGTACTCCCATGTGATCGTCATCTGCGTCAGTCCGGCGTTGTTGCTGTAACTCTTGATTTCCGGCGCGTTCGGCGTCAGATACGCTTTCGGCGCCATCGTGTACGGTGTGCTCAGCGGGCTGTCGCCCTTGCCGTTCGTCGCCATCACCGCCATGACATACTCTACCCCGTCCGTCAGTCCGGACAGTTCCGTAGACCGTACGTCCTTGCCGAAGGTCAGCCGCGTGCCGCTGGTCAGGTTGCTGCCCGTGTACGCAGACGCTTCCATGTAATACAGCGTGTAGCTTGTGATCTCATTGTTGCCGTTATAACCCGGCGCCGCCCACTCTACATTCAGCTTGCCGCTGGTACGCGCACGCACTGACGTGATCGTCGGCGCGTTCGGCGCGCTCTCCGCCAGCATGCCGTAGTACGACGTCGTGGACTGGGCCGGCGTACCTATGCCAACTCCGTTCACCGCACATACCTGCACCGTATAGCTCTTCGCCAGGTCCATCACCAGCGGGATATCCTCATTCCCGGGGAAGTGGTACTCCATCGCCGTGATGATATCGTCATTCACCTGTTTGCCGTCAATGAGCACATTGTAGCCCTTGACCGCGCTCCGGCCATTATCCGTCGGCGCGTTCCACGTCACGGAAATGTTCCCGTTCACGCCCACGCACGACGTGATCGCCGGTGCTCCCGGCTCTCTCGCACTCTGGCCGGTGAACGTCACTGCCTCGCTCAGTCCCGCGTCGTTCGCCGCACGCACCGTGTACGTGTATTCCGTGCCCTTGACCAGGCCCGTCACCTTGCACATCGCCGCGTCCACCGTCACAGAACCATTCGGCACACCTGTGCCCGATACCACGTACCGCAAGGGCAGGCCGCCGTCTTCCACCGGCTTGTTCCAGTACAGGATCGCGCTCTGGCTCTCCGGCGTGATTTCATCCAACGTCCAGTTCACGCCGCTCACCGGACCCGGCACTCCGCCCGGTGACAGGATCACTGTCTCCGACTTCGCGCTCTCGCCGCCCGCGTTGTTCACTGCCGTCACCTGGAACCGGTACTGCTGCCCGTCCTTCAGGTTCTTGATCACGATCGTCGTGTCGCCCGTCTGCGCTACCTGCACACCATCCTGATAGATGTTGTACTGATACACGCTCGTATCGCTGCTCGCCAGCCAGCTGATTTCTACCTGGCCATGCCCGGACACCGCGTTCACGATCTTCGGCGCGATCGCCGTTCCCGGCGTCACCGCTACCTGGTTGCTCATCTGGCTCTCGCCGGCGCTGTTTACCGCCGTCATCGTAACGTAATACGTCTGCTTATTCAGCAAACGGTTGAACGTCATCGCGTGATAGCCGCTCACGACCGGGTATCCCTTCGGCGTCGTTCCCACATCTGTGCCTTCCGTCGAGTAGTAATGCCCCTCGCCATCCCGCACGTACACCAGGAAGCCCGTCGCTCCAGGACCAAACTTGTTCGGCTCAAACGCAATGCTCAGGCTCTCGCTCCCCGGCGTAGCGTTCGTGATCGTCGGCGCGTATGGCTGTCCGCAGGTCACTGACGCCGGTACACTGTCTATATGCACATTGTCGTTGTACCACGCCCGCACGACCAGCGTATACTCCTCGCCCTGCTTCAGTGCCGTTCCGCCGATCGACGATACGGTGATCACGCCGTTTTCGTCCTTCTGGTAATCCCGGCCCGCCGTCAACTGTACATACTCATTCTCGCTGCCCGACAGCCGCATCAGGTACCGGTACTCCACCGCCTCGCTCACGCCTACGCACGACGATGCGCTGTGTACAAAATGGAATGTGCTCTCTACCGGCGTTACGTCACTGATCACCGGCGTTACCGGCGTTCCCCACGCATGCGTATACACACAATCACACGTTACGCCCTGGTTCCCGTCCGCGTCCACCGCTGCTACCCGGATCTGATATTCCACGCCCGGGATCATCCCGTTGCTCAGATTCAGTTCCGCGCTCGGTTCTGTCACTTCCAGCACATGGTCGTTATAGAACACCCGGTACTTCGCCGCGTCCTCCAAACCATTCCAGCTGACCTGGATCGTGTTCTCTCCCGGCACCGCTGTCAAGCCCGCCGGCGCTTCCAGGCCGCCGACCGTCACAATGACATACGACGCGCAAAGCTTCGGCTGCTCTGTGAACGCGTTCTCCGCGCTCACCCATACGTAATACTGTCCCGGCTGTACCTGGATATTCGCCGTGTAGCTCGCCTTGTTATTATCTACTACCCGCTGGAACGCTTTCGAACTTCCCAAAGGCGCTTCCAGCGTATCTGTCAGATATACCTTATAGTGCGTCACCTGGTAATTCGGCTGGCCTACGCCGACCGCATCCCATGTAATCTTAAAGCCTTGATTCGTCAGTGTCACATTCGTGATGTTCGGCGTCGCCGGGTCGCCTACCTTATACGTAACGCCCGCGGACTTCTCGCCCTCGCCGACCATGTTTACCGCCGCCAGCTTATACTCCAGCGTCTCGTCCAATACCCGGTTCGGCAGTTCCGCTGACCGCGCTTCCGCCGGATAATAGTCAAATCCGCTGTTGCCGTTCGGACCGTTATACGCCCAGTCGTTCGTATACAGCACGTACCCCGTGATCGGCGCGTCGCCCATCACTTCCGGCGCTTCCCAGGTCACCGTTACCGTCTGGTACGCTTCCGTCGTGCAGTCTGAAATCACGCTCGTAATCTTCGGTGCCGCCGGCAGGCTGAACGTCTTCACCGTCGCCTTCGCGCTCTGCTCTCCGAATACCGCCGTGTCGTTGATCCGCGTCACTGCCTGCACGCCCACCTGATACGTGGTATCTGACGCAAATACTGTTTCTCCTAATACCTCGTTATCCAGTTCTACGCTCGACACCGTCGCGCCGTCTACCTCGTAATACGCGCACTGGTCTGCCCCATTCTTGTCATAGATCGTGATATAATATCCAGTCACCGCGCTGCCGCCCGACAGGCTCATCGGATCCCAGCTGACCCGGATCGACCGGCCCGACGTCGGCTCCGCTGTCACGCCCGTTACCTGGTCCGCCTTCCGCGCCGGCACGCCCGTCACCGGATCTGACATCAGGCCCCGGCCGTTCTTCGTCTCGGCCTCCACCGTCACCGTATAATTCAAGCCGTTGCTCAGGTTCCGGATCTCTACCGTCGTCTTATCCGCAGACAGCACAATGTGCTCATACATCGTCGTGCTGCCATTCAGATACACGTTGTAATGATCCAGTTCATCTCCGGCCTGCATGCTCGGCGGCGCGATCGTCGCCGTCAGCGTATTATCGCTCGACCGCAGTTCCGTGATCTCCGGCTTCCCGGCGCCGCCGACCGTCAGTTCATACGGCTCAGAGTACGGGCTCTCGCCCGCTACGTTGCACGCCGTTACATAGATCAAATACCGGTTCCCCACTACAAAGCCGCTCGTCGCCGTGCTGAAATCGTATTTCGTCCCTGTCAGCTTTTCACCGTCATTCGTCTTTGCCTGGGTATATGCCTCGTCTACCGTGCCGTCTTCATGCACTTGACGGTAATACACCTTGAACTGGTCGAACTGGTTGCCGTTATTCGAGCCACTCGTCCACTGCACCGTCACCGCGCTGTTGTTCGACGACGCCGCGTTGATCCGTGGTGTCACCGGCGCACCGACCGTCACCTGCACACCGCTCGACAGCGGGCTCAAGCCTACCTCGTTGTCCGCCTGGATGAACAGCCACAGTTCGTTGCCGTTCTCTTCCGCTACAAATGTGCTGTGCAGTCCGTCTACGCCCGGATTCACGATCTTCGCGTCACTTGCGTCCGCTTTCGATCCTGCCCAAAGCACATAACTCTTAATTGCCGTGCCGTTGCCTACCGCCGCTTTATAGTCCGCCGCAACCTCCATACGGTTCCCCAGCGAGCCTACCAAGCCTGTCGGCGCCAAGGGCATTCCTACACGCACAAATACGCCGTTCGACGCTTTGCCTTCGCCTGCTTCGTTCTCCGCGCGTACAAAAATAATGTAGTTGCCCGTCCGCAGGTCTGTCGTCCGGTCTCCGCCATTCAACAGGTTCGGCACCTGTACATTGTCCAGATCCTTTACCCGTTCGTTCGCGCCGTATTCCTCCACCGGCTTCGACGCGTGCAGCTCCGCTGTCGTCAGCGTCCCCGCTTCGATCTGCGCCATTACCGCGTCTACCGCTTCCTGGCTCATCGTCTGGTTCGTCAGCTTCGTACCCGCTTCCAGCGTTACCGGAACCGCGTACAGCTTATACGACGTGATCCGGTCTCCGCCGTTTCCTGGCTCTACCGATGACTGGTTCGCCGGCGATGTGATCGTTACGATCGTCGCCTGACCGTCTCCGGTCTTTACCTCGCCGATCACCGGCGCGTACGGCACCCGCCGCGGCGTCGCCTGCTGCTTTTCCGCCGCGCCTAAAAAGCCCGTAATGTCATCATGCGCAATTCGCTCCAGCTTCTCGTCCCAGCCCGCGCTGCCGGAAAACGCATAGATCCAAATATCATACTGCTGCCCGTTATTCAGGTAATCCAGCTGATACGTCCACGTGTCCGTCGCCGCGTCATAGTACTTATCCGTGGATGGTACAAATACCCAGTTATACGCGTCTGAACCGCTCGCCGTCTGCTTATACGAGATCGCATAGCCCTTTACCGCGCCAACCTTATTCGTACCGTTTGTCCCCGAATCCTCCGGCGTCTTCCAGCTCAGCGTCACGCTCCGGTCGTCTTCGACCACCGTCACGTCCTGCACCACACTCGGTGCGTGCAGCGTCGTGACCTCGCACGATACCGCTTCGCCCGTGCCCGCGCCGTTCGTCGCCGTTACCGCAAAGCTGTACTCGTTCCCCGGCAGTCCGCCGTCACGCGCCGCCGTCAGCCCGCTCACGCTCGCTGTCAGCGTCCCGTCCTCGTTCACTGCAAGGCTTCCGATCGTCATGCCCGTTCCGCTCGTCGTTCCCGCGGTCCATGTCGCTCCGCCGTCCGCCGTCTGGAACGTTACGCTCGTCTTCGCTTCCGGGTCCGCTTTCAGCCAGCCCGTTACCGTGTACCCTGTGATCGGGTCGCCGCCCGTCTCGTCATGGCCGTTCGCCTGCTTGACCGGCACGTTCCACGTCACCTGCGCGGATACCGAGCTCTCCGATACCGCGCCCAGGCCGCTCAGCGCGTCCGGCACCCGCCGCGGCGTCGCCACGTCCGCGGCCTTCTGCGCCGCGCTCTCCGCTTCGCCGCTCGCTTCCGCGTTCCCGTTCAGCGCCGTCACAAATACGTCGTACTTCCGACCGTCTACCAGCCCAGCGTGTACATACGTATACACGTCGCCTTCCTGCGTTACCGCGTTGCTCTCACTCAATACCAGCGTCGTCACCTGCGCGTCATCCCGCAGCGCGCCGCTCTCGTCCGCGTGCTCCTGCACGTACACCCGGTATGCCACGATCCCCGCGGCTCCGGTATTCTCCGTACCCGCGTCCGCCGGCGCTTTCCACTGGATCCGCACCTGCTGCGTCACGTTGTTCGTCGCTGCTGTTACTTCCCGCGGCATCGTCGGCTCCGTCAGCGCACGCTCCCCGCTTACCAGGTTCGATACCCGCGTTACGTCCAGGTCCCCTACCCGGTACACGTTCTGTTCTACCTGCACCGTCTCATACGCCGCTGCGATCTTCGCCTGCCATGCGCTGTACACTGTCTCGCCCGCGCTCACGCTCAGCCCGCTTTTTACCGCGCCCAGCGTCTCGTCCGCGTTCGTCTCATTTACCGACGCGACCCAGAAATCGTACGCGTCCCACGTCCCGCGACCTTCCGGCAGCCGGATCGTCGCTTCCGTTCCTGTTATCAGCTCCGACCGCGCCAGCGCGTTTACGTCCCCTCTGCTTGCCGTGGGGATGTAGTACACGTAGTACCCTGTCGCGCCGATCTCGCCTGCGGGTTTGGTCCAGCTGAAGCTGATCTCATCCCCGCTGGGCCGGCCGCTCACCGCAAACGCGCTCGCTGCTGCCGGCACTGTTGGGTTTGTAATCTGGAACGTTACCGCGTTCTCCTTGTTTTCTCCGCTGATTTCGTTCTTGGCGCGGATCTGGTAGCTGTAAAAGAAGCCCGCCGCGCCTTTTTCTACATTTGCCAGGAACCTCTCGTCCGCTTCCCGGTTGATGGTGGGCTTTGTTGCTGTGATGTCTCCGCCTTCGCTGCTGTACACCGTCTCTCCGACTACGTACTGCTCTACCGGGTTCGCCGCCCCCGCGTTCTCCGGCGCGTCCCATCGGATGACGAAGTTGAGGTGCGGGTCTCCTGTTGTCCCTTCCGCTCCGTATTCTACTCGCGGGTTCTGAACCGGGAACAACGGTTCAACAACCAATGCGTACGTGCCGTTGCCGCCCTCGGTGTAGCCTGCACCAGAACCGATGCCAAGACCATAGCTCGTCTTTGCAATTGCGCTCGCGCTGGGTGCGACTGTACCGCTTGTCGTTCTAAATACCAAAGCCCCAGCGGTTCGTCCATCTACCTGATAGACATTCAAGTTTCTGATGTCATCCAGTCTATAACCCAACTGTGCATAAATGGGCGTTTGTTTCGTCTGAACACCGTCGGAAATATAGTTCTGGCTGTTGGCTTCTGTCATGTAAGCGCCGTTATACGCTTCGACAGTGGCATAATAACCAACCTTTACTGTACCTCCAGCGCCACCAGCGCCGCCATTTTGCGTCACATCTAAACCATTGTAGGTAGAAATTGTGCTTGTTTGAACTCCGCCGCCGCCAACCAAACCGCCTTGGCAGCTTGACCAACCGCCCCATTCACCTTTTTGGAAATAGCCACCGCCGCCGGCCCAGTCATGGTCAGAGCTGCCGCCCATACCGTTGTGTATCATTGTAGTCGCAAGCGCATTCAGTTCATCTGTCGTTCGATCGATCACACTTCCATTCGGCAAGTGGATCTGAGGTGTCTCTCTGCGAACAATACTTTGACTGCGACCTCCCGTAAAGCCACCGCTGCCGTTGGAACCGCCG
>OFGB01000796.1_pt1 | contig 21530 bp, 20 predicted proteins | sample 1521491 | NCBI WGS metagenome assembly OFGB01 (sample SAMEA3504095, study PRJEB24116) | mouse gut metagenome | biome: mouse gut; feature: mouse-associated habitat; material: faeces | place: Denmark | collected 2011
GACTACATTTTTCTCAAGAATCTGCTTCTTATCAATCTTGCTGTTCAAAAGCTTGTCCTGCACATAATCGAACCCAAGCCTTGCAATGGTATCCGCGAACCGTTCCCCGGAGTTCCCTTCATCACGGAAGAACAGAATCGCCCGTTCCACCACGTCGATGACTTCTTCTTCCGAGGTAAAAATCCGGTCAAACGCACGTCCTTCCGCAACCTTCTTGCCCCAACGTCCGCCAATATAGACCTTGTAGCCTGTCACAGATTCCGTCACTGCTCCGAACGGACATTTATCAATACACCGCCCGCAGTGGTTGCAGCTCTCCTCAGGAATCCGAATCTTCCCGTCCGCGAGCTTCGCGACTTTGATAGGGCAGCTATTTTCAACCTGACAGACCTTGCAGCCCTTACACTTGGACAAATCAATCTCCGGCTGACGCTGTCCGATAATCCCCAAATCATTCAAATCCGGCTTCACGCAGTTATTCGGGCATCCGCCTACCGCAATCTTGAATTTGTGCGGCAAAGACACATCATGGTAGCCCGTATAGTAGAGGTCATGCAGCTTTTCCGAGAGTGCAAACGTATCAATCAGCCCATACTGGCAGGTCGTTCCCTTACAGGATACTACCGGGCGCACCTTAGAGCCGGTTCCGCCGGTCTTTAGCCCTGCGTCCTCAAGAAAGGCAAAGAGAGGTTCCAGATTATCGTAATTCACCCCTTGGATTTCCAGCGTCAGGCGGGTCGTCATGGTGATTTCCCCGGAACCGAACTTTTCAGCGGCCTCGGCAATCTTAATCTGTTCTTCGGTGGTGAGCTTCCCGTTCCTGGTAATCACACGTACATTGAATACATCGCCGTACCGCTTATCCTGCAGGCATCCAAGCCCCTTGACCCGTTTGATTTCTTCGGCAGAAAGCTTCTTCCCGTCCCGGGGAACTTTTACTTTATTGAAAAATGCGCCTCCCTCCAGAACTTTGGTGTTCGTGTATCCTAAGGCTTTCAGGCGGTTCTGTAAGAAATATCCCCGTTTGCCCTTTGCGCATACCAGCAGCAGTTTGGCGTCTTTGTCAAATCCCTCCAGCGGTCCATTTACTTTGGACAGGTCAATCCATGTTGCTCCCGGGATGGCCGGGGCAGGCTGTACGTCCAGTACCGTATATCCTCTGGCGTCCCCTTTCGCATATTCCGCCGGGCTTATGGAGTCCAGCAGACCTTCCATCTTATTTTCCAGAATATAACATGCTGTGACGAAGGGATGGATTGCCGTGGAAAAAGGAGGCGCATAGGCGAAGTCAAGGGTATCGAAGTCATGAAGCTTCATCCCTTGGGAAATGCCTACCGCAGCAATATCCGCCATCTTATCTACGGCTCCTGCACCCAACACCTGTAAGCCCAGTAATTTTCCGGTTTCCGTCTCAGCGGTGAGTTTGACGATAAATGAGGATGCGCCCGGATAGTAATGAGCCTTATCGTCCAACACGCAGATAACAGAAGTCGCGGCGTAACCGGCTGCATTTGCCTGGGCTTCCGTAAGTCCCGTACGTCCGCCGTTCAGGGTTGGAAGCAGGCGTACCACGCCGGTGCCGAGGCAGCCTTTATATCCCTCGCCCGCATTGTTTAAGGATTTTGCCATGGCGCGCGCCGCAAGGTTGGCGGTGGAACCCATGGCAGACCACTGTCCTTGCCCGGTCAGCGCATTCTTGACCATGGCGCAGTCGCCTGCGGCATAGATATCCGGCAGGTTGGTCTGCAAATGCTCGTCCACGAGAATCGTTCCTTTGAACATCTCAAGGCCGGAATCTGCCAGAAATCCTGTGGCAGGACGGACTCCGATTGCAAGGATTACCATATCGGCGTCAAATGTGCCGTTGTCAGTCACCACCTTCTCGGCTTTGGAATCGCCTTCGATTCCTGTCAGGCTGGTGGAGGTCAGCACGCGCATGCCGGCGGAGAGGAGCTGTTTCTTCGCATAGTCAGCCATTTCCTCGTCGTAGGCGTTAGGCATAATCTGGGGCGCAGCGTCAATGACCGTTACCTGCATGCCCTGTGCCATCAGGTTCTCCGCCACCTCAAGGCCGATGAACCCGGCGCCGCAAACCACTGCCTTCCGGCATTTCTGTTCTTCTATGTAAGAGCGTGCCGCCACGGCATCGTCCGGGGTGCGCACGCAGAACACGCCGGGAAGCCCTACGCCGTCTACGGGAGGAACGAAGGGGACAGCCCCTGTTGCAATGATGAGTTTGTCATAGGTTTCCGTAAATGTCTCGCCGGAGGATTTTTTCAGGGAAACGGTCTTAGCGGCGCTGTCGATGCCCGTCGCCTCACAGCCGGGGAAGACCTCTGCGCCGGTAAGACCGCTGTAACGTGCCGGAGTGTTGACAATCAGGCTTTCACGGTCTGGGATGTCGCCGCCGATGTAGTAGGGCAGCCCGCATCCGGCATAGGAAATGTCTTCTCCCTTGGTATAGACTCTGACGTCTGCGTTCCGGTCGCAGCGTTTCAGCTTGGCGGCGGCTTTCGTGCCTGCGGCAACGCCGCCGAGGATTACATATTTCATAATAGTTCGTCTCCTTTCGTTTACAATTAATTCCTATAGAAAAGTATAATATAAAATCCATGATTTTGCAAAAGCCTACGCATTAATCCGGTCAAGTTCTGACAGGTTCACTCCTGCAATGTTAAGGATTGCTTTCAAAGAAATATACTCTTCCTTTAACGCTGCATATGTCTTCTCAGCGTTTTCGTCTTTTGCTAATACCATATAGCGTTGTATTTTATTAAAGTTATCTATGGCATTTTTGGCAATTTCTAAACTACTTGGCATATCTCTCACCTGCTTTCTTGAAATACCACTTCTTATGTGTACAATACGTTATTTTGCGGCCGCTCCCACATGCGGTATCTGCCAGGGCTCAATGCAGCACTGGTGTTTTTTCGTCTTAGGGTCATAGCTGACACCTACAAGAAGCAGATTCCCGCGGTAATCTGCCAGGGACTCCACATAGCATTTATCTTTAATCTGTTGGATTGCGCCGGCCGCAGAATTATCCCATTTCAGTTCAATCACAAGGGCAGGCTTCTCAGGATGATTTTTTCGGGGAATGTATACAATATCGGCAAAACCCTTCCCGGTGGGAAGCTCTCTGAAAGAGAGATAATATTCCCTTGCACTGTAATAGGCAAGAGCAATCGTGCAGGAGAGGGCGTTTTCATTGTTATAAGTCAGTATGGATGTCTCCATGTGCGCTGTTTCAAGGCCAGCGGCTACGGCGTCAGGGTCTTGGCGTATGGTCGCCTCTAACAGCTCGTCCGATTTCCTCACTGCATCAGCCACCGTATCCCATCCCGCAGATTCAACTGCATTGCAGAATTCAGACGCAATCTCGGAATTGGGAATAAAGACTTCTTTTGTTTTGAAATCATATCCTAGATATCCAAGATGAATTAATAAGGTAAGGACGTCGTCCGCAGAGGAAAATGTGGTCATATCATTGGTAAAGGTTGTGGTATTGATTTTCTTGCGTATTCCGGCAAGAAGTTGGGTAACGATGTCTTTCAGCCCTTTGAAATTCAGGATGATGTAATCCCGGAGAGCTTCAAAAGTCTCGGTCTTATTCCAGAAATTATCGTAGCTTCTGGTGAGCATGGCGCTCACTACGGAGCGGGGGCTGTAGATGTGGGTCGTGCCTTCAAAGCAATAACCGTCGTACATGCGTTGCACTTCTTCGTAGTCCATCTGGTAAACAGAGCATAACTCTCTTACTTCTTCGTCCGTAAATCCCACGTAGGAAGCCAGCGGCCCGGGATTGGTCATGGAAAATTCATCGAACATATTCAGGGCGGAGTGGGTTCCGTATTTCTTGATTGGAAGGATGCCTGTCATATATGCAAGGGCTACGTACGGCTGGTCTTTCAGCAGGTTACGGATGAAGTCCAGATATAGCCGTTGGGCTTGGACGTCATGTTTGTATTCTCTGAAAATGCAGTCCCATTCGTCGATGATGAAGATGAAGGAAGTTGTTTTATTTGCAGAAATTGTTTGCAATACGGAGGTTAATGACGAAGGGTTAAAATAGTTTAATTCCGAATATTCCTCCAATAATTCCCACAACAGCGTTTTTTCAATCAGTTCTTTTAAAGCTGGAATACTGCTTGTCTGACTTAAAAATTGCTGGATATTTAAAAATATAATATTGTACTGGTTTAAATGTTCTGAATAGGTAGTGTTTTCAGCAATCGCCAGATGGTCGAACTGCCCGCTGGAATCAATATTTTTTCCATAGTAAGCCGCAAGCATTTCTGCGGCCATAGATTTGCCGAAACGTCTTGGGCGGCTGACGCAGACAAATCGCTGCGCCGTATTAATGACAGAATTTGTATAGGCAATCAGTCCGCTTTTATCTATATAAATCTTAGAATTGAGCGATATCTGGAAACTTCTGTTTCCCGGATTCAAGTAGATTCCCATAGACACAATCTCCCCTTTCGTTGTTATCTGCTATTTTACCCGATGTTACAAGAAAAAACAATCTGCAAGCATCAAGCTAACAGTTCCCCCAGACAGTGCAAAAGCCGTTCATTATCCTCCGGCATCATAATACAGAACCGGATATATTCCCCGGGAAGCCCCGCAAAGGAAGAGCAGTCCCGAATCATCATGCCCTTTTGAATCGCATGCTCAAACACATCAAAGGAAGATATGCCATCCTTCAAAAGCTTCATGAGGATAAAATTCCCATAGGCAGGATAGGCTTTTACGTAACGGAAATCATTTAACACAGCCATGCATTTGCTCCGCTGGGAAAGAATCAGCTCTCTTGTCCGTCGGATGTAATCCGTATCCATCAGCATCCGCTCCCCTGCAAAAGCGCCGAGGCTGTTCAAAGACCAGGGATTCTGGTGCCGCTTCAGGTTAGTGAGAAATGCCCGGTTACTGGTCATCCCGTAACCCAGACGAAGCCCCGGGGCGGCAAAGAATTTGGATACGCCCCTTAGAATCATCAGATTATCATAGCGGGGAATCAAAGGAACAGCGGAAATCTCGGCTACGGAAGGGGCAAATTCCACATAGGTTTCATCAATCATCACGAAAATCCGGCGTTCTTTGCACAGCCCGACCAGCGCGCCCAGTTCATTGCAGTTAAGGGCAGAGGAAGTCGGGTTATTGGGATTGCACAGAATCAGGAAATCAACATCGTCTGCAAGCGCCCGTTCCAGATATTCCAGATTGAGACGGAAATCCCGTTCCTCTTCCAGATAGTAATTGGTAATCCACCCGCCGGTCAGGGACAGCTCCCTTTCATATTCCGAGTAAGTAGGACCGATGACCAGGGCGTGTTTGGCATTTCGCTGGCTGATTAGCAGGGAAATCAACTCCGTAGAACCGTTCCCGGTTACGACGTAATCCATGTCCGTACCGCAGTATTGGGCGATTGCCTTGCGCAGCGCCTTATATTCTCTGTCCGGGTAACTGGTGATGATGTCCAGATGTTCTGCAAGGGCGTCCCGCACCGCGTCAGATAACCCGAGAGGGTTTACGTTGGCTCCGAATTTTACGATGCTTTCCTTGGGGATTCCATAGTATTTCTCAATCTGCTCAATGTCGCTGCCGTGGAATGCAGAGCGAGTCTGTGGCATGTTATCTGGCATGTTGTTACCTTCTTTCTTCTTAATTATATATTTTATCAACATTATTTTCCCATGTTCGGATTTAATTTTCAACTTTTTTCTAAATTTATATAACATTTCATACGTTTTTAAAATGGATATGTTAGAATAAGGGAGGTTCAAGCGAAAGGGAGGTTACATGATTATGAAATTCCGAATGAAAGTATTATGTAGTTTATTAACTGCGGCCATGTGCTGCACGCCTGTTTTGAGCGGCTGTTCATCTCAGGAGGAGCCTTCTTTGGCCCAGGAAGAGGCAGAAGGGAAGGAACAGGATGTTTTGGATGAGACGGATGGCGCTGCCGGAGAGGGCGCAGGTAATCTGGGAAAGTTCTCTATGGAGGACATAAATGGCAGCGCCTATACGGAAGAATTGTTTGCAGACCATGACTTGACCATGGTAAATGTGTTTACGACTTGGTGTACGCCTTGTATCAGGGAGATTCCGGATTTGGAGAAGCTTCACAAGGAAATGGAGGGCCAGGGCGTAGGTGTAGTCGGTATTGTGTTAGATGCAATAGGCAGTTCCGGCAAGGTGGATGAAAAGGCAGTAGAGAAGGCTAAGATTCTGGCAGAAAAGACAGGGGCGGCTTACCCGTTCCTGATACCGGACGAAGGGTATCTGGGCGGCAGGCTTGCCGGGATTGCCGCGGTTCCTGAGACATTTTTCGTAGACAAGGACGGAAATATCGTTGGAGAGACGTATTCTGGCAGCCGTTCCTTTGAGGACTGGAAGGGAATCGTGGAAAAGGAACTGGAAGGGGTGGCAAGATGAGCCGCTTCTTACGGTCTCCATGGGCAGGAATCTGTATCGCTGCCTTAGGTTTAGGGTTGATGGGGATTGGGATTTACCGGGGAGAGATGGCGGTGGCGTGGGAAAAAGCAGTAAATATATGTATGGAGTGTATCGGAATTGGATAAGAGAAAGAATTACGAGTGGAAACGCCATAGAATGCAGGCATTATGGGGGCTTCTTACCAATAGTTACCTGACAGGATTCGTTCAGGGGAAAATATATAAAGGGAAGTTGAAGAATCTCTGCGTTCCCGGCCTTAACTGCTATTCCTGCCCGGGAGCCTTGGGAGCCTGCCCGGTCGGGGCGATGCAGGCGGTGATTGGGAATTGGAATTTTAAGTTCGCGTTTTATGTGGCTGGGTTCTTGATGTTCATAGGCGCGCTGATGGGAAGATTCGTCTGCGGCTGGCTGTGTCCTTTTGGGCTGATTCAGGATTTGCTGCATAAGATTCCATTTCCTAAAAAAATAGGGACGTTTCGGGGAGATAAGCTGCTTAGGAAATTAAAATATGTAATACTGGCGGTATTTGTCATACTTCTGCCTATGTTTCTGGTGGATGTGCTGGGACAAGGCGCGCCTTATTTCTGTAAACTCATCTGTCCGGCGGGGACGCTGGAGGGAGGCCTGCCGCTGGTGCTGCTGAACAAATCTATGCGCAGTGCATTGGGCTGGCTGTATGTGTGGAAGAATGTATTACTGGCAGTGACGATTGTACTTTCGGTTTTGATATACAGGCCGTTCTGCAAATATATTTGCCCCTTGGGAGCCGTTTATTCGGTGTTCAATCCAATATCGGTGTTCAGGTACAGGGTGGATAAGGACAAATGTACGGGATGCGGCGCCTGTGCCAAGGCATGTAAGATGCAGGTAAATCCGGTGGAGCATGCAAACAGCCCGGAATGTATCCGCTGCGGGCTGTGCAAAAAAGTGTGCCCCGTCCATGCAATCCAATCTCCGCTTCCGGCCAAAGACGTTAAACGTCAGTGTGAAACGAGTAAATGAGAGAGGGATATTTCCATGGAAGATGCTTATGTATTACAGTTATCCAACCGGAAGTTTTCTGAATTATATCTGTGCATGTGCGGCTACAGTAAATGCAAGCCGCTGCACAGTTTTGGACCGGCGGTCCGTCCGGATTATCTGATTCATTTTATTTTAAAAGGAAGAGGCAAGTATCACAGCGGGGACGCCCGGTATTGCCTGGAAGCGGGGCAGGGCTTCTTGATTGAGCCGAACGTTCTGACCTTTTATCAGGCGGATGCGGATGAACCTTGGGAATATCTGTGGATTGGGTTTAACGGAACGAATGTCGCGGAATATCTTCTGGATGTTGGGCTTCACAGCGGGCAGTTGATTTTCAGGAGCGCCCATGGCGCAGAGCTGAAACAAACGGTGGTGGAAATGCTGAAGAATACCACCAGCAGTATCAGCAACCAGTATGAGAGGCAGGGGCTTCTCTATTCTTTTTTTGCGATTCTGTCAAAAAATATCAATATAAATGTCCCGCGGGAACAGGACGGGGAGAATATCCATATCAGCAGGGCGGTGGAGTATGTCCGTAACAATTATTTTAACGCCATACGGGTGACGGACATTGCGAAATATGTGTGTGTTGACCGTACGTATCTCTATGAACTGTTCCGCCGTTATCTGAATGTCTCCCCCCAGGAATATCTGGCAAATTACCGGCTTACCAGGGCGGCGGAGCTTTTGACTCTTACGGAGCTTTCCATGGGAGAGATTGCCCTGTCCTGCGGATATCAGAATGCGTATTCCTTCGGGAAAGCGTTCAAGGCGAAGCGTGGAATATCGCCTGCCAGATACAGGGAAAAGAACCGGAGTGAAAAAAAGGATTATCTGGAGAGCCATAAGGATAATCTGGAAAAGTTATAGCCAACATTTGGACATTTTTCCCCCACATATGGGCATATGCATCCGCAGGTTTCTCTTATACAATTTAATTTATGAAGGATGCGGAAATTACGCGGCTTTTGGGAAATCGGGTATGGAGCGTAAAAGACATCCGAACATTTGTATAAGCAGGAGGTTTTGTATGAGTATTTTATTTAGCGGAAGCACAAAGACATTTCATCTGTATAATCAGGAGATTAGTTATATTATGACGGTTCTTCCGAACGGGCATATGGGACAGCTTTATTTCGGGAAAAAGGTTCATCACAGGGAGGATTATTCCTATCTGTATGAGACGGTATGCCGGCCCATGGCGTCCTGTGTGTTCGAGGGGGACAGAAGTTTCTCTTTGGAGCATGTAAAACAAGAGTACGGCGTATATGGGACGACGGACTACCGCCGTCCTGCAATCGAAATATTACAGCCAAACGGAAGCCGTATCTGTGATTTCAAATATCAGGGTTACGAAATCCAGAAAGGGAAACCAGCGCTTACAGGGCTTCCTGCCACTTATACGGAAAATGAGGATGAGGCGGAGACGCTTTGTATCACGTTGGCAGATTCGCTGACCGGGGTGGTTTTGGAGCTGCTCTACACGGTTTTTGCCAAAGGAGGTATTATTGCCAGAAGCGCCAGAATCTCAAACAAAGGGGAGGAGGAGCTCCATCTGACGACGGCCATGAGCCTTTGTCTGGATTTGCCGGACTGTGACTATGAGTGGCTTCAGTTTTCCGGGGCATGGGCGCGGGAACGCCATTTGAAGGTGAGAAAATTAGAGCAGGGAATCCAGGCGGTGGACAGCCGCAGGGGAAATTCCTCCCATGAGCATAATCCATTTATCGTGCTGAAACGTCCGGCGGCAAATGAATTTCAGGGAGAGGCCATTGGCTTTAGTTTGATATACAGCGGAAATTTCCTTGCCCAGGCGGAGGTGGATACCCATGACACGACGAGAGTCCTGATGGGGATTCATCCTATGGGATTTGACTGGAAGCTGGAAAAGGGAGAGAGTTTCCAGACGCCGGAGGCTGTGATGGTTTTCTCGGAACAGGGGCTGAACGGTATGAGCCAGACGTTCCACCGTCTGTATCAGAAGCGTCTTGCCAGAGGATACTGGCGGGATAAGGCAAGACCGATTTTGAATAACAACTGGGAGGCGACCTATTTTGACTTCACAGAGGACAGGCTTGTAGAGATTGCAGGCAAGGCAAAGGAATGCGGGGTGGAATTGTTCGTGCTGGACGACGGGTGGTTTGGGCAGCGCAATAACGACCATGCGGGTCTGGGCGACTGGGTGGCGAACCCGAAACGGCTCTCCCGGGGGATTACGGGTCTTGCAGAGCGTATCGAGGGGTTAGGCATGAAGTTCGGGCTTTGGTTCGAGCCGGAGATGGTGAACAAGGATTCTGACCTTTACCGGGCGCATCCGGACTGGATTCTTTCCACTCCGGGAAGAAGTGTTTCCCATGGAAGGAACCAGTATGTGCTGGATTTCTCCCGGAAAGAAGTGGTGGACTGTATCTATGGGATGATGGCGAAGATTTTGGGCGAGGCGAAGGTTTCTTATGTGAAATGGGATATGAACCGGAGCATTACGGAGTGTTATTCTAAGGCTCTTTTGCCGGAACGCCAGGGGGAAGTGTTCCATCGCTATATTTTAGGGGTGTATGAATTGTATGACCGGCTGAACCGGAATTTCCCTCATGTGCTTTTTGAGTCCTGCGCAAGCGGCGGCGGACGGTTTGACCCGGGTATCCTCTATTATGCCCCGCAGGGATGGGCGAGCGATGATTCTGACGCGGTGGAGCGTCTGAAAATACAGTACGGCACGTCCTTTTGTTATCCGATTAGCAGTATCGGCAGCCATGTGTCTGTTGCGCCGAATCATCAGGTGTTCCGTAACACACCGCTGCATACCCGGGCAAATGTGGCTTATTTCGGGACGTTCGGATATGAGCTGGATTTGAATAAGCTGACGGAAGAGGAGCAGGAGGCTGTGAAGGGGCAGATTGCATTTATGAAGGAATACAGGGAGCTTCTGCAGTTTGGCAGATTTTATAGGCTGGTCAGTCCGTTTGAGGGAAATATTACCTGCTGGATGGTAGTAAATGATGAGCAGACGGAAGCGGTTGTGGGATGGTACCGTACTTTGAGCCATGTGAATATGCCGTATACCAGGGTGCGTCTTTGCGGGCTGAATCCGGATTTCTGTTATGAGGAACAGGGCGCCGAGAGGGTTTATTATGGGGATGAATTGATGAATATTGGGCTTATTACGTCTGACGGCATGTCCGGGCAGGTGGAGGAGCTGACTGGGGAGTATGGAGATTTTGACTCCAGGCTTTATGTCCTTAGGGCGGTGCAGGACAAGCAGATAGCAGACAAATAACCTCTTGCCATTGGGTGTTGTCGGCAGCGATGGACGTATGGCGACTGCCTGGTCTGCCGTTGCATCGGGGTAGGCAGAATGATAACTGGCAGGATGTTTGGGAGCGGACGCCGGGGCAGATGGATGGTGGATGTGCCGGATACAGAATATACATTCGACCTATGAAATGAAAGACTTGGAAAGGATTTCTTGTTCATGTTGTACATTTCCATTTCAGGGAAATTATGATATTATCGTCTTTGAAAAGGAGAGGTTGTTATGAGCAAAATGATTGTAGTATTTCAGAATCCGGACGACATCTTAGAGTTTGTGCAGAAGGTGGAAAAATATCCATATAATATGGATATGAAACGCGGCAAGTATGTAGTTGATGCAAAATCTCTGTTAGGGTTGATGAATCTTGGCTTCCATAAGGAGATTGAGCTGGCGGTCTACGAAGAAAAGTGTGACGATCTTCGTAAGGATATAGAAGAATTTATTGCTGCGTAAATGTAATTTGATACTTGTATAAGGGGACTCCTCGTCGTATAATATGCGATGGAGGAGTCTTTGTTATGAATAAACTTACGAAAATTGACCGAAGCGGTTATCTGTTCGATAACCGGTCGCTGGTGGCGTTGATTATTCCGCTTGTGGTCGAACAGCTTCTTGCCGTACTTGTAGGGATGGCGGATTCGATTATGATTGCGAGCGTGGGTGAGGCTGCCGTGTCCGGTGTTTCGCTGGTAGACCAGGTCATGGTACTGCTCATCAATATTTTTGCCGCGCTTGCTACGGGCGGGGCTGTAGTGGCAGGGCAATATCTTGGACATAGGAAGAAGGATGCGGCGTGTGAATCGGCGACCCAGCTTGTCTGGTTCATAACGATTTGTGCCGTTGTCATTACGGCATTGGTATATGCGGGGAAGAGCCTGATTCTGCATGGGGTATTCGGGCAGATTGAACCGGATGTCATGCGCCATGCGGACGTTTATCTTATGATTGTGACGATGGCGATTCCGTTTATGGCATTGTATAATGCCGGGGCGGCAGTGTTCCGTGCCATGGGGAATTCCAAGGTTTCTATGCAGATATCGATTATTATGAATGTGATAAATGTAGCGGGAAATGCAATTTTGATTTACGGTTTCCACCGGGGGACGGAAGGGGTGGCGATTCCGACGCTGGTATCCCGTGCTGTGGCGGCGGTGCTTATCATTGTCCTTCTCTGTGATGAGAAGCAAACCTTACATATCAAACGTACTTGGCGGTATCGGGTGGACTGGTCGCATGTGAGGAAGATTCTCAGTGTGGGCGTGCCGAACGGGTTGGAGAACAGTATGTTCCAGCTTGGGAAGATTCTGGTCTTGAGTCTGGTTTCTACCTTCGGTACTTATGCCATTGCGGCAAACGCCGTAGGAAATTCGATTGCGATGTTCCAGATTCTTCCGGGCATGGCGATTAATCTGGCGGTTACGACGGTCATTGCGAGATGTGTGGGCGCCGGGGATTATGAGCAGGTAAAGTATTATAATAAGAAATTGTTGTTGATTACACATATCGGTACGGCGGTGATGGCTTTTAGTGTGTTTGCGGTCCTGCCGTTGATTTTAAAGGCTTATCATCTGTCGGATGTTACGGCAGAGGCGACGAGGCAGATTATCTATTTCCATGGAATCAGTGCGGTGTTGATATGGCCGTTGTCATTTACCCTTCCGTCAACGTTCCGGGCTTCCGGGGATGCAAGGGCTTGTATGATTATTTCTATGGCGTCTATGTGGCTGTTCCGTATTATTTTCAGTTATGTGCTTGGAGAATATTTTGGGATGGGCGTGTTCGGCGTCTGGGTGGCGATGGTCATCGATTGGGTGTTCCGGGCGTTGTGTTTTGTGATTCGGTATTATAGAGGGGGATGGAAGAAGCAGTCGTTGGTGTAATTCTGTTTTTCTTCTTCTCTCTAACGCAGTATTGTCATTGGGGCAGTGGAGTAGAAAAAAGATTGTGGGATGAAAAAGCGGGTTATTGATAGTGTGTCTAACTGTTGCAGCCGCATGTGAAGGTTGCTGAAAAGATTGTGAGATGAAAAAGGAGCAGAAATGGAAATTCAGGGAGGGATGCAAGTGAAGAGAGAATTGGTGATTGTGTTGGATTTTGGGGGACAGTATAACCAGCTTGTGGCGAGGCGTGTCCGGGAGTGCAATGTGTACTGTGAGATTTATTCTTATAAGACGGAGCTTGAGAAGATTAAGGCGATGAATCCTAAGGGGATTATCCTGACGGGAGGACCGAACAGTTGTTATGAGGCGGATTCTCCGACGTACTCTAGGGAGCTTTTTGAGATGGGGATTCCTGTTCTGGGGCTTTGTTATGGGGCACAGCTTATGATGCATGTGCTTGGGGGAACCGTGGCGCGTGCGGATGTGCGGGAGTATGGCAAGACGGAGGTTCTGGTGGACAAGAGGGAATCTAGGATTTTCCGGGATGTTTCGGAAAAGACGGTGTGCTGGATGAGCCATTTTGATTCTGTTTTTAAGGTGGCGCCGGGATTTGAGGTTACTGCCCATACGGTGGATTGTCCTGTGGCTGCGGCTGAAAATACGGACGCAGGATTATATGCGATTCAGTTCCACCCGGAGGTGCTGCATACGGAGGAAGGGACGAAGATGCTTTCTAACTTCGTGCTGGATGTATGTGGTTGTGCGGGGGACTGGCGGATGGATTCGTTCGTGGAAGAGTCTGTGCGGCAGATTCGTGACAAGGTGGGAAGCGGAAGAGTACTCTGTGCGCTGTCGGGCGGGGTGGACTCTTCGGTGGCTGCGGTCTTGCTGTCCAAGGCGGTCGGAGAGCAGCTTACCTGTGTGTTCGTGGACCATGGGTTGCTTCGGAAAAATGAAGGGGATGAAGTGGAGGCTGTGTTTGGACCGGAGGGGGAGTATGACTTGAATTTTATCCGTGTCAATGCGCAGCAGAGATTTTATGATAAGCTGGCGGGGGTGTCTGACCCGGAACAGAAGCGGAAGATGATTGGGGAAGAGTTTATCCGTGTGTTTGAGGAGGAAGCGAAGAAGATTGGCGCGGTGGATTTCCTTGTGCAGGGAACGATCTATCCGGATGTGGTGGAGAGCGGCCTGGGCGGGGAGTCGGCTGTGATCAAGTCCCACCATAATGTAGGCGGTCTGCCGGATTATGTGGATTTTAAGGAGATTATTGAGCCTCTTCGGGATTTGTTTAAGGATGAGGTTAGGAAGGCGGGGCTGGAACTGGGGATTCCGGAGTATCTGGTGTTCCGCCAGCCGTTCCCGGGACCGGGACTTGGCGTGCGGATTGTTGGGGAGGTTACGGAGGAGAAGGTTCGGATTGTGCAGGATGCGGATGCGATTTACCGGGAGGAGATTGAGAATGCAGGGATTGCCCGGGGGATTGGCCAGTATTTTGCAGCTCTTACGAATATGCAGAGTGTCGGGGTCATGGGGGATGAACGGACTTATGACTATGCGGTGGCACTCCGGGCGGTGAATACGGTTGACTTTATGACGGCGGAGGCGGCGGAGATTCCGTATGAGGTGCTTAAGAGGGTTATGGGGAGGATTATTAATGAGGTTAAGGGGGTTAATCGGGTGATGTATGATTTGACGAGTAAGCCGCCGGGGACGATTGAGTTCGAGTGAGAGGTAAAATCCTCGCAAGTCTTGAAAAATCAAGGCTTGCGGGGATTTTTTAGGTGGCGGTGGGTACGATTTGGGTACAAAAATTATCTTCTGCTTCTTTTATCATTTAATTCAAATTGAAGATAATTTGTGCCTTCAGTAAGATAAGTAGTATCATTAGAAGTGCTTTGGGTTGATTTTAACCCTAAATCTTGAGGAGTTATGGGACCGCCTTGTTGGCACTTTGCCCATAATTCATCATCTGATAAACTGTTTGTATTATTTGACATAATAGACCTCCTTTCTAATAGATAAATCCGCTAATAAATATAAGTAATATGGAAATTATTATTATAGGTATTATATAATTGACGCAATCGTTGAATTTCTTGAATTTTTTTTCGAGAATTTCATTGTTTGAATCAATACATATATTATATTGCGAACAAATATATCTTGCAACAGTTTTTGAGTCAGAGTTGATCATATCTCTGCTTAGAACAGATGTGGGATTAAAGCGTCTGATAGATATACCTTTTAATAATTTTGTGAGTTGAATTAATGTAAAAACATATATTAAAATATTGATTGTTAATAAGACCGAGTATGTAATAATAAGTGCTAATTGTGAAGCAGAGGTAGGAAATGAAAAACTCTCGATTTTCTTTATAACATCACATATTAGAACAAAAATAAAGGCAAAGACAGTTAGTATGATATATATTTTATTATCTAATTTTTCTGAACGTTGGACACAATGCTCATATTCAGATTTGATAGATTCATATGATAATTCTTCTGAGAATGCTGTGTTGTTTGTGCTTTCTATATTGTTGCTTTTCACGGCAACAGAATATTCTTTATCATTGATGTTTACAGTATATTCTTTCATTTTGATACTCCACTCCTTATGGTAATTGCATTTGGTTTTATGGCTTAGAATTTAGTCCAATTTTATCCATAGTTTCATCGTGAACTTTTTGAATGTCAAGCCGTTGTTGCCAAGGCTCCGACTCCGGATAAATATCCATCCAAAGATTAAAAGCCGCCTCCGCCTTTAACAACGCCTCGCCACGCTTTTTTATATCTTTAATTGAATTACACTTCTCTACTTCTTTCATATATTCCTCATAGCGGTCACACCATGAGCGCATCAAAGAAAGCGTACCAAAGCTGACAGCGACCATATCATTACCGTCCTGATCCTGATATTCAAATAAATGCCCGTCATATTGGCGGAACACTTGAAAAAGTCTGTGCATAGCTTTGATACCGCCAAAGTCAGAGTTAGTTAATACCTCCACATTGACAGCAAGAGCTTTTGCAATAGTTTCAAGGGATTTGGGCTTAGGATTGCGTCTGCCGCTTTCGTATGCACGAATATATGCTTCACTTGCGCCAACCAATTCTCCGAGTTGCTTTTGAGTTAAGTTTCTTTCCTGCCTGATTCTTCTTATATTTTCTCCAACAGTCATAACGACCTCCTGCAAAGTAACTTCCAAAATTAAAAAAGTATAAATATAGCATACCACATAAAAAGGGAAAAATAAAGAAAAAGATATTGACACGAAACAAATGTTGCGATAGTATATACATACAACATTACAGAAACAAATGTTGCGCAACAGAAACAAAAATAAGAAAGAGAGGAAACAACATGAACGAAAAACTTTATTACAATGCCGCAGACATTGCGGCGATGCTCGGCATCAGCATGGGGAAGTCTTACAAGATTTTGCGGGAAATGAACAGCGAATTATCTTCCAAAGGATTTCTTACAATCGCAGGCAAAATTCCGGCAGCTTATTTCAAAGAGAAGTGGTACGGAGCGGCAAAGGAGGTAGGTGCATGAGTTGTAGCGCAAAGAAAGATCCGAACGGCACATGGCGGATACAATACCGCTGGACGGATTGGACAGGAGCGAAAAAGAAGTCGCAGAAGAGAGGGTTCAAAACAAAGAAAGAAGCGGAAGAATGGTATGCACATTTCTTATTACAGCAGTCCTCTGATCCGACAATGACGCTTGCTGATTTTTGGGAAATTTACAAGGCGGATATGGAAAAACGTCTGCGGAAAACTACCATGAAGCAGAAAGAGTATGTGATGAATGATAAGGTGCTGCCTTACTTTGGAAGCACACCAATCAATGAAATCACTGCTCCTATGATAAGAAAGTGGCAAGGCGAGATGATGGAGAAAGGCTTCAAGCCTACCTATCTGAAAACTATACACAACCAGCTCAGTGCCATTCTGAATTATGCAGTTAATTTTTATGATTTGCGCTCCAATCCATGCCGGAAAGCAGGAAGCATGGGAAAGAGCAGGGCTGATGAAAGACCATATTGGACTTTAGAAGAATTTCAGAAGTTTTCGGATGCAATTATGGATAAGCAGGATTCGTGGGTTGCATTTCAGATTTTATTCTGGACGGGGATACGTCTGGGAGAGTTGCTTGCGCTTCAGGTAAAGGATGTAAATTTTGAGGAAGGTACGATTACGGTTGATGAATCTCTTGCGAGGATCGATGGGGAAGATTTGATAACCGCACCGAAAACGGAAAGTTCCATAAGGGCAATTACCATACATAAGGAATTGCAGGAGGCGATAAAGGAGTATATTGCAACGCTCTATCGGGCGAGGGCAGGAACACGGCTTTTTGCCGGGAGAACAAAGAGTTTCTTTGAGCATGAAATGGAGAGGGGAATTAAGCTGTCAGGTGTAAAAAAGATAACTGTCCATTGTACCCGCCACAGCCATGCGAGTATGCTTGTGCAGATGGGATTCAGCCCGGTAGAGATTGCAAAGCGGCTAGGGCATGGAAAAGTTACAACTACGATAGAAACATACTGTCATCAGTCTATGGATGCACAGATAAAAATTGCGGACAGGCTTGGAAAAGTGGAGAGGGGGGAAGAAGGTGGCGTGTAGGCGTGAGGACAGGTTCCGGCGGAATACAATCGCTTTTTGGCTGAGTGATGAGGAAAAAGCGCAAGTAGAAGCGAGGATTATATTGTCAGGACTTCCAAAAGGCGATTATTACCGGAAAGCCGTATTGGGGCAGGAAGTGATGGTAACTGCCGGAAATTATATGTCTAACCGGGTTGCAAAAGTTTTAGAGCAGATATTAGTACATCTGGAAAGCGGAAATACAGAAGATGAAAAATTACTGCTGGAACTGGTAAAGCAGTTGTTAGAAATTCAGCAGAATAGAAATGCCCCTGCTGGTAACAGGAGCATTCCGGAAACAGATTAGGTTGTTGGCGCAACTTAATCTGAGAGCAAAAAGGACAAAGCCTCTTTACATATATTGCAGATTTATTATAACAGAGGCTTTTCCGGATGAAAAGGAGGAGCAATCGTAAAATTGAATATTTTTTCAGAGGTAAAGGAATATCTGACAGCAAGACAGGCGGCGGAATACTATGGTTTGCAGGTTAAAAAGAATGGCTTAGCCTGTTGTCCGTTCCATGATGATAAGCACCCAAGCATGAAGATTGATAAAAATTATCACTGCTTTGCCTGTGGCGTCGGTGGAGATGTGGTTGATTACGTTTCCCGTATGTTTGGATTGTCACAGTATGATGCGGCACTAAAGCTGATAGAGGATTTTTCTCTGCCTGTTGATGCGAAGGGGAATGCAGAGTTGAGTGTGCGGGAAAAAGAGCGCATCCGCAGGGAAAAGGCAGAGCGTGAAAGGGTAACACGCATTCAGGAACGATTTGGAAAATGGTGCAGACAGACCGTTGATATATTGAGGGGCTGTATTTCAGAGGTTGACAGCGTAAATCACTTTCTGATTGGGAAACCGCCTGACATTATTTTTTCGGAAGATTATGCGCAGATGCTTCATGCAGAGCCGTTGATCAATTACTGGCTGGATATCCTGTGCATGGGAGATGTTTCAGAGAGGCGGGGGCTGTTTTTGAAGGATAGAAAGAAGGTGGAGGAAATTGCAGGAAAAATCGGTGCAGGCAGAAAGCGAATTATGGAATGCAGTCGGGGAAGCGCTTGATGCAGAAATGAGTACCGTAGAGGACGTACTGGAGTCGCTTGCAAGAACGCAGAAAGGGAATGTGAAATCTTCCATCGAAAACTGCATGACTATTTTATACAGAGATCCGGTGCTGAAAGATGCCATATGTAAAAATGAGCTGACAAACAAAACTGATATTGTAAAGCAGTTATCGTGGAAACGGAACGGGCGCTGTGTCACTGATGTGGATATGTACCAGATTCAGCGATACATAGAAACAAATTATGGTATTTCCAGTGATAAGGCAATTAACAAAGCAATCAGTATTGTTGCAAGCGAAAAAAGCTACCATCCGATTAAAGAATTTCTTGAAAGTCTGCAATGGGATGGAAAAAACAGGATTGCAAATCTTCTTCCACGTTTTCTTGGAGCAGATGATAATGAATATACGAGAGAAGTCATGCGTCTTTTGATGCTGGCGGCAGTCCACCGGATTTATGAGCCGGGCTGTAAGTTTGAGATTATGGTCTGTCTTGTGGGCGGTCAGGGCGCGGGAAAGTCTACATTTTTCCGTTTTCTCGCTGTCGATGATGAATGGTTTACGGACGATCTGAAGCGAATGGACGATGAAAATGTTTACAGCAAGATGCAGGGGCATTGGATCATTGAAATGTCGGAAATGCTTGCTACTGTCAATGCAAAAAGTATTGAAGATATTAAATCGTTTTTGAGCAGGCAGAAAGAAACCTACCGCATTCCATATCAGACTTATGCAGAGGACAGGCCGAGACAGTGTATTTTTGTAGGCACATCAAATAACCTTGATTTTCTTCCGCTGGACAGGACGGGAAACAGAAGGTTTGCGCCTGTTCTGGTTCATCAGGAGCGTGTGGAGAAACATATTCTTGAGGACGAAGAGGAGTCGAGGGAATATGTTGTGCAGGCGTGGGCGGAGGCAATGGTTATCTACAAGAACTGTTCACATGAGCTGAAACTGTCAAAGGAAATGGAAGAGTATCTGAAGGAGATGCAGAAACAGTTTATGCCGGAGGATACAAAGGTGGGCGTTATTCAGGCATGGCTGGATGATTGTACGGAAGAATATGTGTGCAGCGAAATGATTTACAGAGAGGCGCTTCGGCATGAGTACGAGGAACCGAAACAATGGGAGATTAAAGAAATTAACAGTATTATGAATACTTGCATAAATGGGTGGGAGAAAATCAGTTCCCACAGGTTCGGCAGGTACGGACTACAGCGTGGCTGGAAACGTAAAACAGATACACAGGGATTTGCGTCGCTGCCGGATAATGCGCAGACACCTTTTAAGGGGTAAATGGAAAGATGTTTCAAACTCTTTTTTTAGCTGGTTTACGAGGTGCGTTTACATTTTTGTAAACGGTGGGTTTACAGCAGAATATAGGAAAGTCAAGGTTTTCTGACATTTGTAAACGGTGTAAACAGAAAAAACAGAAAACGCAATAATGAGATTAACAACAATATGGAGGGCATTTATTATGCAGAAATATAACAGCAATACAAAAATAGTCATTGGTTTGGATCATGGTTATGGAAACATGAAAACAGCACACAGGGTATTCCGAACAGGGGTAGAATGCTTTGAAGAAGAGCCGATAGTCAGCATGAATTATATCAACTACAAAGATAAGTATTATGTAATCGGGGAAAATCATTTGATTTATCAGGGCAACAAGACTGATTCTCAGGATTTCTTTATCCTTACATTGGCAGGATTAGCGGAAGAATTGAAATTCAGAGGTCTGCATGAGGCGAAAGTGGTGCTGGCGGTTGGGCTTCCACTTGCATGGGCAAAAAGTCAGGCAGCGGATTTCAAGAAATATCTGATGCAGGAACAGGAATTATTTTTCTCATTTCGCAAAGAATGCTACAGAGTGCATTTGTGTGGAGTGGAGGTATTCCCGCAGGGATTTGCGGCGGTATGTAATGCCGGAGTGATGAAAGGCTTCAACATGATAGTGGATATCGGGAATGGCACAATGAACGTGATGCAGATTGTGGACGGCAGACCGTTAGAAAAAAGCCTTGTGACGGACAAATTCGGTGTTTCTATCTGCATGAAAGAAATACAAAAGGAACTGTCTAAATCGGCAGGAGAAAGCATACCGGAGGTTCTGGTTGAGCCGATGTTGATAAACGGGTTACAGGGCAGAGCGGATGCAACCGCAAAGGTGGTAGAGCGAATTGCTGCAGGATATGTAGAGAATATTTTAAAACGCCTGATTGATTATGGATATAAAGAAAATCTGGTGCATCTCTATGTGATTGGCGGAGGCGGCTGCCTGCTCAGGCATTACAGTGATGTTGCTGCAAAAGGGAATGTGACTTTTATTGAGGATATCTGCGCCAATGCAAAAGGATATGAATATCTGGCAATGCAGAAACAGCGCAGGCGGGCAGTGTAGAAATGAGGTTATCGGATGAAAAAGGTCTATAAATGCAGCAATATAAAATTTTGCATGGAGGATGAAAACCAGCGCAGGACATGGGAGTATTTGCAAGGTATTACACGAAAAGATGGTTCTTATGGGAAGATACTTTCTGATGCGTTTATAGCGGTTCTTGACGGGCAGATACAGTCTGAAACTGATGATGTGGTGCATGATTCTGCTATTCTGCTGGAGCAGGATATAGATATTCTTGGGAAGATGCTGGACAGGGTGTTGGAACAGAAATTTCATGAAATGCTCCAAGAACTTCGAAAAGTTTTTGCAGAGCAGATCGGCAACGGTTTCAGTGAATATGTTTCCTCAGTTCATTCTGATGCAGGAAAACTTATGGAAAAGGATGATGCTGATGGAATAGGGCAGATGCAGGAGACAGAATTATCCGAGGATATGATGGCGTTTGCATTTGCAATGGGCGAATAGGCGGTTCCGAATTTTTATATTCGGTACTCAATTTCGAGAAGGGAGCCTATGGAACGGTGCCGGAAAGTCTTTGTTCGGCACCGTCGCCCATAGCGAATGATGGCGGTATTTTGCCGGAATGAGCAGTCTGACGTGGGAATTTTCACGACAGATTACGGATGCCGTCAGGCAGCCGGTGTTTGCCGCCGGCAAACACTACCCTCGGAGAGCGCCTTACTTCTGATGCGTATGCGTCAGAAGTAATAAGGCGTTACTTTTGACAA
>OFGB01000804.1_pt1 | contig 21274 bp, 11 predicted proteins | sample 1521491 | NCBI WGS metagenome assembly OFGB01 (sample SAMEA3504095, study PRJEB24116) | mouse gut metagenome | biome: mouse gut; feature: mouse-associated habitat; material: faeces | place: Denmark | collected 2011
GAATTCGTTACCGTTCGTATCATTTCTTCTTTAAGTTCGGACGAAGGAATAAATCTTACATATTTCCGTCTTTCTTCAATACTTACCACTACCTTATGGTTTTCTTCTATCATCTCAGCATACCTCGTATCTGTCTTATCCTGCTTCTGGGAATCTTTGGATGCCTGCTCCAGTCTCCTTAATTCATCCATATCTTCTATGCACTTCTGTATTTCTTCAAGAAGCATAATCATCCCTCCCACCCCTCTATTATCTGTAAATCATTCCCAATCAGTTCTTTCTGTGTTGCATATCGCCCGCTGCCAGACTCATTTGTATCCTTTACCACATTACTCTTTCGCTTTTCAATATCTGACTGCACGAATTTCATGTCTGTAGCAAGCTTAGTGAGAATACAAAGCAACTTATCTACTCGAATAAGCGGATCCTGCGAAAAAGCCATAAGGATATCCAGTGAATCAGAGAGAGCCACAGCCTTTTGAACCTTGTTAACAGCATTTGCTATCGGCTTGGCACTTTTTCTCACACTCTCAATAAGTTCCGGTTCATACCTCACATTTACCTGTGTTTTGTTGGCAGCATCGTAAAAATCGGCTGCACAATCAGCTATTTCAATCACATCCTCTTCGTCCATATCCTCTCGCTCAATAAATGTCCACAGATTATCTAACTTTGAATTTGCAAGCTCAACTTCTGAGTCCGCAACCTTTTTTAGTTTTCCCTTTATATCCCTGAATAACCCTCGAATATTCTGTCTTGGCTTAAAAGGGTCCTTCTCTGAAAGTATCACTTCATCTATACTTAATCGATTTTTCTTAACTTTTTTAAAATCTGCAAGCAGCCTGGCGTGATTTAAAAATTTGTTCTTACCTCCAGTGCCTTGAATGAGATTATAATAGTCAATAACATTCTTCTGAATACGTTCAGCATCTGCTTTCATACTTGTCATGAGCGCAATCCATTCCTTACAATGAGAAGACGAAGCTGGAATCCTTGTACTAGGTGGTGACTCCCAAAGCAGAGTTTCTGACATTCCCTCAATTGTGGTTCCTTTATATTGCCCAAAGATAATCTCACGAATAAGCTCTGCTGACATTGCACATTCATGATAGTCTACATCCTGACCGTTAAATGTGGTAATCTTCTCAATTATCAGAGGTTTGAGCTTCTCAAACCACAACTGAACTTGATACTGTCTCCAGGGTCCATCCTCAAAACTCCATGTCTTTCCTTCTCCCAGAGTAACAAATGCAACAAAACTCTCCAACACACTCTGAGTTTCCGGTGAAGCAGGAAGCATAACCAACGACTTCCCCACCTTCTTAGATTGCCGCTCGAACTCAACAAAATCCCTGCTGGTGAATTTTAAAATATTATCTAACGATACACCCTCTATCTGCCAGTTCATAGCATTATAAATGTAGCGATTCATTTCGTCTCGCGCCTGTTGCATCATCTTTGAGTCTTTCTTCGTACTGTCAAAGTTCAAGCTCCCACCCTGCATCCACTTAGCAATGGTCTGGATTCCAAGTTGAAATGCAATCTTGCCAGGCTCCTCCACTGGTTTTGGATGAATTTCCTGCTGCACATCAGTTCCTTGACTCTGCTCTGTCGGAACACTTTTTACAGGAGTCTGGACAGTAGCATTGCCACCATCTAAACCTGTTATCCGTGCCATCTGTAATTCATCAAAGACCTCGACCGGTATCCCGCCTAAGTAGAGATTACCTTCCACATCCTTTTTTTCATACAGATTTGCGTCCCCCCAGATACGGATGAATACATTCATCCTTTCGTATTCTTCATCTTTTACAAACTGCATAAGACGGCTTCTATGATTGTCCGGATTCCAAGGATAACGCTCCAGTCTGTCAATACGGAAACTGGGGAATCTCTTCGGCGCTGACAGATAATTTCTCATAGCCCTTTCCACTACGTCACGAAGCAGATATCTAGGTGTCTGTTGATGTTCTGGCAATAACGAAAAAAGCTTTCCTATCGAAGTCTTTGTAAATGGAAATAGATTCAGCTTTTTCCCACTCGCAGTCGTAATATAATCCCACATTTTCCCCTCTGTGACATTATGTACGGGATACTCCTCATCCTGTCCACCATTTTCAAGCCAATCTTCCAGAACAACTTTCTGCAGTGACATTGTGTTGAGATATTTTCCAACAAACTCACAGAGTGAATTAGCATCAGACCCAAACGCTTCATCCGAAATACGCATATAGTTCGTCACGCGGTCTCTGTAATTAGCATTAAATTCATCTTCAAAATAGTATGTAGTTGTTCCAATAATGGAGGATATGCGGCATAAGTCCTGATACATCCCCGTATTCTCAAGCGTAAGTACGTTAAGCAATGCCACATTAACACCCGTAAAAGCGGTTATATCCTCAATAAGAAGCGTAAGCGCCTTCCCTTGCTTTTTAAGTTCTCTACGAATTTCAAGAAATACCTGCTCGAAATCACCAGGTTCAAGCCCAGCACAAGTCTGGATTACATTATTGACCAATGTATTCATATAACTTGCCACCCGATTCGGGTATTCTTCATCTCCAACAAGATTCTTTGCCATAATTCTGGCGTTTCTATCGGCTTCTTCCCTAATCAGGGCTTCACAAAATTCTGCGTCCACATAGAAATCATTTGCGTCAAAAAGCGGAACCACATCGCGGTTATCTCCTGTTTTTGACTGTGCAACCTTCTGATATATACGGTCTATAGCCTTATTATCTTCCATAAGCCGCGCCTGAAAAGCTTCATTCTGCAACAACGCAACAAGCCTTTTCTTCCTATTGTGTGCAAGAATATCATCATTCTCATCATTCATAATTTCAACAATAAAATTTTGATAAATCATATCCTTAAGTTTCTTGTTGTCAATAACTGTAGTCGCACGGACAAGCCTCTCGTACACATCCTTATTGGGGATTTGTGCTACCTCATCCAATTCAAGAAGCTGCTTAATGGTTCCTTTCAGGCTATTGTCACTTCTTCTAATAAACAAGATTACTTCATTATCTGCGTGATCTCTCTGCAATTTTTCCGAAAACCATCTGATAAGATGAGATTTCCCAGTACCACTTAGACCAACTATCAAAATAAGTTGATGTTGATTATTCGGATTCAACACAAATTGATGAAAAGCTTGTGTTTCCGTAAGCGTTTTCTCAACGTTACCCTCATAGCTCTTGGTTAATTGGATGTTCTTTACTTCCACATGGGTAGCCATGAAATCAGCTTGTGAGCTTGTAATAGTATCTACCCTTATTACGTCCCCTATCCTTTTCTTGGCAATCTGCGAATTCATATACTACCCCCTGACCGTTACATGCGAAATTTCTGATCCGAGCTTATGAATCTCTGCCGGATAGAGATACCACAGATTCTTACTGTCCAACTGATATCTCATCTCTATGTCCCCTGTATCATGTAACATTCGTAACCCATAGGACATCGCCATATTAAGATGTCTCGTATTTATAGCATCCCTCATAGCAATCTTACATACAGGTCGTATTGCATCTATAAAATCATCGATTCTATATTCTTTATTCTTCTCAAGTCCAGATATTTCTATCGCTGCCTGCAGATACCGATACAGGTTCGGAAGAAAATTCATCTGTGTCTGATTGCTCATAGTCGCTCTGGCAAGATGTCCAAACCCAAGATAGGCTGCCCAGAATCTCCATGCACGCATATCGTCAACATCCAGTTTCTTTCCAGTCATCTGATACAAAATATCCATTAGCCCCTGTTCGGAGACGCTCAGATAATCATACGCTTTCTCATTAAGCTCAAAATATGCCTGCGAGGTTGCATAAAACAGGCTATTGCTTATAACATCAATGTGCTTGATGATATATTTACGCATGGTTTCCATAGAAGCTACAACACTTTTATCTACAGCCAAAGCTATCTTCTTATCTGTAACATTAACGAGTCCCAGCTGAGATTGCGATGCGGCATCACGAACCATAGGAAAGTACGAAGATTTTACATTATACTTTTTTGCGACCTCTTTGGGTTCAAAATATTCTTTTGCCTCCGCTTCTGTAGCAGGTTTATTCTTAACAAATTCACACAACGCAAATACTCTTTCCGGTATAGCTTCGTGTTTCATCTCATCTAAAAACATAGGTTAAATCCCCTCTATATCGTATTCTTCCAGTACCGGGCCGTCTATCATGGATACTGCATCCTTCTGTGCCTCATTAAAATAGAGATTCTTCTCAAAAACATGCAGGAGCCTGATATTGCCATTAAATGAAAGATTCCTTATCTTCGACATTTTCCTGTATACGTCCTTCATGTTTTTATCGTACAAAACAACTGCTGCGCCCGACACATAATAGTAGTCCTGTCCTTCTAACATGCGGATATATTCCGAAATCCCCATAAAATTTACATCTAAATTGTTTCCTAAACTAAGCAGTATATCTATGTACGGCGCTTCGCATTGGTCATCAAGAACAATAATATGAAACCCCAACGTAATGACCTTGGAAACCAGGCTATAATCCTCGGCATCCGCAATCATAACAGCCTCCAAGTTATTCCCTATAAGACCAGATACCTTTTCAGCAATATGCCTGACCGGTCTGTCTATCGTCTTCAAAAGCTTGAATCGGTTTCTTTCTTCATTTATAATGCGGTTATGGTTGTCACACCCAGCACAATACACAGATACCCGACTATATGTATCAAAAAACATCTGAGACCAGCACATCGTCTTCCCAGCGTAAACCGCATCACGCATCGTCCTGAAATCGGATTCATTCTTTCGCCATTCATCCTCACGGATTCTGTCTATCATCTTTTCCATCTCTAAAGAATTTTTTAACAGCAAATCCTGCTCAATAGCTACCTGTATCATATAATTCTGTGTCACCGGATCTGCAATCATTTCGGTTATCCTAATTAATCCTCTTCTTCTAAGCAAAAGAATTACATATATATTCCATTTTATATCTGCGGCATTTGCATCTTCTACATAATCTGATTCACTATAATCTGGTTTTACTGCTGTATCCAACGTATATAGATTTCGATATCTTCTGGAGGTCGGGCTGTTCAGCATACTGTTCCATCTTCCAACAATCTTATCCGTACTCAAAACTTTTGTGGTAAGATTGAATGCCGTATCCAAATCTCTTTCCGGATACACACACATTACACTAAGACTTGGAAGTCCGTCCCTTCCACCTCTTCCTAGTTCCTGATAATATTTATTGGCATTTTCAGGAACATACATATGCAACACTGTCCGGACATCAGGCTTGTCAACACCTACGCCAAAAGCAGCGGTTGCTATAATAAAGTCAAATTCATTCTCTGACCAGCCCTTGATAATCCTTCTACGCTCTTCCGATCCAGTCTGACCAGTAAACGTAACGGTATTCTTATAGCCACTATTAAAAGCAAGCTCCCTCACTTCCTCCGCTTGGAATGGAGCCGCAACATACACTACCATCGGTCTCGGAAGTATATGAATAAGTTCCACAAACTTACGCTCTTTATCGTCCTCCGATTTAGCCTTAATAAGGGCAAATCTCGGTTCCTTTCTCAACGAATCACAACGTATCTCTATCCATTTATCCGGACTAGAGAACATACTTCTCAATATGTTCACTGTTTCTTTTTCAAAGGTTGCAGAAAGCAACACTGTTTTAAGCTTATCATTATATTGTATCAGACGATTTCTCCACGGTTCCAGACATTGATAATCAACTCTGAAGAAACTGCCCCACTCTATCACAAGGTGAGCCTCATCAATAATAATATTCTTAAGATATCCATTCTCATTGGACTCCTCAATAATCTTACGAAATTTCTCATTTTTAATAAGAGCTTCTGGAGATATAAAAAGAAGCCTCAGTGAATTATCCTTAATTTTTTGATATATATTATATTTTTCTGTATTTTTTAGCCCACTATAGTAACAATATATTTCATCATTCTTAGAAATCTGGATATTTTCTCTGGATATTCTCTCTTGATCCATTGCTAAAGAAACTGTAGGAACAACTACTATTGTAAGTCCCTTGTCCCTCTGATAAGCCATTGCCTGTGTTATGAGACTCTTCCCTCCGCCGGTCGGAAGACATACAAGAGTCGTATATCCCTCCGGAAGATTCATTGCTCCTGTTACTGCAATCTTCTGTTCAAGTGACTTATATTTTTTTAAGCCTGTAATCCGGAATATATTTGGACTAACTCCGAGGAATCCCTGTGGTGTGTCCTCATTTATAAGTTTTCTCATAAATCCCTGTTCAACAATGTCGTCGTTAATGTAATCCGGGAAATTCATGACAGCATAACATTGTCCTCTGCCATCAAGTTTAAGCCCAACTTTATTGCCGGATATATCTATATCATCAGGAAGAAGAACAGATGTTTGAAAAAGGAGCAAATAATTTCTCAAAGAAACCAGAATATCTCCTATACCAATTTGTCCACTCCTGTATTTTCCGATAAATTTACATAATCTACAGGCAGTATATAATTTATATCTATCCAGCTTATTCGTACATTCCGTTTTAAGCCCGTCTACGTTAAATCCCGTTCCTGATTCAAGCACAGACTGTACTGTCGCTTCAATATTTCTTGTCATTTGTATTCACCATCCAAACAAACGCCGCTGATTCTGTTACAATACGTGATTTTCTAAGCGCCTGAATAATCAGCATATATCTTTCTCTAATTGCACTTAATTCCTCTGGCTTAGTTCCAAAGTACCTTGACCTTGCCACTTCTGTGTTCATCATTCGATTCACTTCCCTTTCCGCGCTCTTTAAGCTCGATGATTTTGAGAATCTCATTTTAGCCTTCTCTACAGCCCTCTTATGTGCAGTCTTAACGTTCTCCTCCCATCTATCAGACGGATATTGGCTTGTAAACCATTCCAGATTTGACACACCAAACCGTTCTTTAATATGCATAAAGTCTGTACTTACGCTTCTTCTTCCAAAGTGAATAAGAACGTCTCTCTGCTTTGAAACAGGAATCTCAGAAAGCTTATCTAACTGTGCAATAACCTTCTCCGCTGGTATATCAGAATATGCGCTAAACGCTACCGGAATAACAATCTGATCTACCCCCATATAGCTTTTAAACCTTCCGATGGATGTAACGGGAATACTGTTTTCCAAAAGTATCTGTGTATTCGGTTCTAATGAAAATGTAAATACAAATCCTTTCCATTCAATATCGGTCTTGAACAGAAATGCAGCACATTGCCCTTTATCTGAATGGAGCGCATTATTCACAATACTATCAAATATTTCATCGCCCGGAGCAAAAAAATGCAGATAGTCATTCTTTATAGCAACCTCCCGGTCGAAGGTTCCCTCAAGTATTCTTAATCCTCCCATCTGACGGCTCATACCCTTACGATTGTCATATAGCGTCTGTACTCTCCTTGCGAACGAGGTGGATGTCTTACTGATGTACTCATCCCATTTAGGCGGAATAAACATTGACTTTACCGCAGACCCAATAGAAAAAGATTTTTCGCTGAATCTGATATTTCCCTGCTTAGTAGATTCTCCCTTGAATCCTGCAAGCGAAGCCCACCCCATCATAGAGCCTGCGAAAAGATGATTCTCATTTCGATGATACTTATCAAGCGTAACTTTAAGCTGCTGATTCAAATTGCCATAAATAAAATCTGCCGTATCAAAGAGCTGTTCCTCCCTTACTTCCTTTTCCATTTTCTGTGAAGACGCAACTACCTCTTCTATAGCATCTGAGATACCATATCTGAAATCATTGGTAACTGCCCGGATAATATGCTCATTAATCTCATTCATTATAATTTCCAAACCGCTAAGAGACTGTTCAAACACTTTAAGTCCATCTCTCCAAAAACGATATAATTCGCTTTCAAGCGTATCTCTTGTATGTACAACAACCGAAAGCACCGTCTTTTCCGAATCTCTCCCAAGCCTATCCAGACGACCTATCCGTTGTTCAATAGCATTTGCGTCCCATGGAAGATCAATATGCAGCACAACATCTGCACTCTGTAGATTTCTTCCTTCGCCTCCAGTATCATCACAAAGCAATATCCGGCAATCGACATCATTTTGAAATCGATAGATATTTAACTCAAGCTCATCTGATCCCATCTGTTTATGAAACAGTGCAACTGAATTCTCTCCAAAATAAGATTTCAAAACCTTTGCATACTTTTCAAAGGTTTCTGTATAATTCGTAAAAAGAACAACCTTTTTACCAACTGTTTCCTGATCTATATAATCCACTGTGCTTACTATTCTGTTAGAGTAATGAAACGGTTCTGCAAGAACATGCTCCATATCCTGCAGCAGTTCATCCTCTTCCCTAATCCATTCACGAGCATAGTCTGCCACTTCCTCTGATATGTGCATGCCCCTTTTCTCAAGCGCTTTTAGCTTCTTGATAAAAGCCCATGAGGAACTGAAGTATGCTTCAAGTATAGGAATATAAAAGTCCTCGAATTCTTTTTCTTCAAGTTTTTGCCCTGTGATCCAGTCAACAATTGCCTCATATGCCGCTGCTTCATAAGTATTCCTCTCCGGATCAAGCTGATAGTCTATCGGTTTTACTTCCCGCTTCGCCATCTTATCTCGAATCAAGCTCCTGCGGTTTCTCAGAATACTCCCTTCAATCTGATAATTGTTACAGACATAAATGATTCCCTCCTGCAGTGTTGCTTTTCCTTTAAGAGAAATCTCCTCATCTACATTTGAAAGGAGCTCATTCAAAAAGTCATCCTCAAGAAGCCTTCCGACATCATTCATCTCATCAACAATATCCTCATAGATAGAAACACAATCGTCATCCCCAAGGATATCCTCATCTGCCAAGAGCGCCTTCTCAATACTATCGTTTAAATCCTCAAAATCAGCAAGAATATTATACATAGCTCTCGTAATCTTTCTTTGACGCACAACTTGCCCTGTAAAAGCCTCCAAAGACATTGAATCATATTTAGCGGGCAATATCAGTCTGAGCAGGTCTAGATATTGCTTTTCTTTCTGTTGTACGGGTGTTGCGGATAGCAGAAGGACATTCTCAGCCTTACTGCTAAGGGCATGGCAAACTCTATACAGACACTCATTACCAAGAAGTTTATGAACCTCATCAACTATCACAAAATCCCAGCTTCTACCTATATATTTCTCTATATCACTAGCCGAGATGAGCTGTACATTATTATCTCTCCTGTCAATCCCAGCTTCTATATCAAACTTAATAAAAAGTTCTGTTTTCCATTGTTCTATTAAAGGCGTCGGTACAACAATCAAAACTCTCTTTCCAGCATTATGCAGCAGATATATCTTCAAAATAGACGCAGCCTCAATGGTCTTACCCATCCCTACCTCATCCGCAATCATATATCGGCACTTATCCTCCTGCAGGCAGCGCATAATAGTATTGAGCTGATGTGGAAGTAAAAAAATCTTACATCCTGTCAATTCCTTGAACCCATATACTGAATTCCTGAGGATATGTATTGTCTTTCCCACCACAGAGCGTCCCATATACCACACAGGATTTTGAAATTCATAATGCTTCAACTGTTCGACAGGGGATATTCTACCTGTGGTAAAAGGCACAATTATCTCGTCTTCACGTACACACTTGGATATAAGATTTATTTCATTCTGGATACAGTAATAAAACCATCCCTCATCTAATGAAGAACTAATTACAATATATCTTTCTTTATGATATTCAACATATGTTTCTTCATATGCAGACACATGCAGCAACATCTGCAACGGGAAGGATATTGGTTCAGCCGGAATATAATCGTAATATCCCCTAAAGTTAAAAGGATCCATAAACTTCACAACAGCCGTTTCCGCAATATCATCTATCTCCTGTATCTGACCAGTAATAAAATCCCTTGGATTTTCAGGATGTTCACGGTCAAAAGGACAACGCACATACATATGTTTTTCAAATTTTACCTTCATAGCAATTTCCTTTTACTAATCTGATGTTGACAGATACGGTTCCAGGCAAATTTCCCGGCTGGCGCACCATTGGCACCACAGATTCGCACACTTCTCAAAACTCTCTTTCTTTAAGGCAGTCTTAGATAGAAGACGTTCCATCTCCGAGGTAGTGGTCTCGAACTTACCTTCCACTAGATTTCTTCCACTACCATCCCTCAGACTAAGATTTAGGAACACCTCCCTTTTTTGCATACGTTCAACATCCTCCTTACGTAATTCCGGGAATCTATTTCGTTTTCCACAATCGAGGACATATTTTTTTATATAAGCCCTTGCATTACTTATGATATCCATCTTCTCCGAATCAATAGCAAACTGGAAATAATTCCCCAGCCGGTCAGCCTCACGTTCAAGGGCTTCCGTCAACATCTTTTCCGAAGCTATCTGATTCTCTAATTTCTTCCGTACATTATTCTCAAGAATAATCTCAAAATACTTTTTCTGGAGAAATTGGTCGCTAAACCGCGTCCCACCTTCTATAATAGACTCCATTGCAAATTTGTAAGCACATATCTTTCTCCTATAACAATCCATAGGCGAATACGGACTCACATTATAATCCATTTTGATGTCTGTCGGTGCAAGTGTCTTTTCGCCATTCGACGTATGTAAATGCTTGTCAGGTTCTATGCCAAGCAGCCTGAGCATATAGTAGATTTCATTTTCTTTGTCATCTGAATTTTTTACATAACTTATGCGAAAACGACACCTGTTGAATTCCAATCCATATATTAACGCATAACGTTTAAAGTGTTTAAATTCCTTCCGCGATTTTACGAATACCTGGTATTTCCAGCCAAGCGGTTCATATGCCTTTTCAAAAAAATCAACATTGAGCGGCCACGGGAACTGCTCTTCCCGCTTTACGTTCATATCAGCGTCAGACACACACGCGAAATGATATACCACCTTCCTCATCTGTTCCATCTGTTTCATGCTTTGAAGGATATCGCCGTCAATCTGCTGGAAATCCCTGACAATCCAATTCGCACTTAAATCCTTCTTCTTCTGCTGCTTCAAATAATAACTCATTGTTTCCTTCAGGCAGTCAAAAGAGCTTTTTATATTTATATCATCTATTTCTTCAAGTCTCGCAAGAAGCCTTATAATCAAATCTTTGAATTCTTCTTCAGCCTCCGCACCGGGAAGTATATTCTGCTCTACAAACTCCTTGACCTTTTCGTAAAAATGCTTGAAATTGTGTTCCCTATCTTCAAAATCCTCATAAAACAGCTTTGCTATGCGGTCCAATATCTCAAGCGCCTCTATCAAGTCTGCTATATTCTGCTGCGTAACATCAAAGTACCCAAGCCTTTCCAGCTGAACCCCTGTGTCCCAGTTACCGCTTTCCAGTCTTTTTTTCTGTTTCTTGAGCTTAGTAAGCAAATCGATAATGCCTTGTATCGTCTTGGTATCTTCCCTCATGAAATAGTTTCTGGTAGCATTGAACGTGGTAATCAGCACTCCTGGTTCTTTCTCCGGCAAAGCCTCCGAATACAGACACTCCGCTACATCCCCAAGATCCCGTATACTGACCCCTACCTTTTCCGAATCCCACATATTTGTAATTGCTATAAAAAAGTGTCCTATGGGATACGCAAGGAAATTCCGCTCTCCAAACTGTTCTGGAAAGTATACCTTCAGAATATCATTTACAGAATTTTCTGCGGCATAAAACTGCTCGTCCATGTAGTAAAGCGGGGATCTTACACCATGCTTTTCATCCTGATCATATCTTTTCTTAGCTGTTTCATAGCACCGTGCAACATATGCCGCAAACTCCGTAATATTATCAAATTCAAGAATCTTCACATCGTCAAGCACAGGCGGTCTTCCCTTTAGTTCTCCATCAGCCATCTTGGCAAGAGAATCTGCAAGCATATTTCCCACATAGCTTTCTTTTAGAAGCGAAACAGGTTGGAATTCATTATCAAACTGACTTTTTAACGTCAAATCAAAACAGGAATATACATCCAGCCATGTCTGATAAATCTCCTTGTATTGTTCTTGATAGTTAAAAAGCATTACTACCCGCTTATATTTCGCTATATGTTCTACGGCAGCCAAAATAACAGGCGTAAATTGGTGTACCCCATGAAAGACAATGGTTTCATATCCTTCCCCTGAAATTGGGATTGATAGCGCCTTCCCTATTGCTTTGTCCACTTCATAAACCGAAAATTCATTCTTTAAAGTAAAAAGCACACGGTACTCACTTTCCATTATCTTTTTATAAGCTGCAATCAGATACTTCTGTTCTTCTGTAAGTCTTCCTATCTTTATATTACGGCAAACGATACCCATTTCCGCTAAGAGACGGATACCGTCAAGCATTCTTGATTTATTAAATCCTAACGCCTGGCGTATTCTGGCAACATCCTCCTTTGGACACTTGAAAGCTGCTTGATTCAACACGCTGGCCAAAGCCGCATATTGCTCTATATAAAGCTTTGTATCATTCCAATCGGGGTACATCGCATCCGTCAGTTCCTCCACTGTGGAGAGCTGTCCTTTCCTCAGTTCAGGATAAACGGACTCCAGCCCATTGACCATAGTCTGTGAAACACAAAAGTGAGGTGCCATTTTAATGGATTCCCAGTACGGTTCACATTTTATTTCATATGGATTGCTGTATGTATATATTGAAATTGACATATCATTCCTCCATCAACTGCTGCCACGTCACCGGTTTGTTTGATGCGATGTCTTTAAGCCAAACGATATTCCTTATTGCTCTGGTCAACGCAACATAAAACACCCTTGATTCTTCCTGTATCCTCTGAGAGCGTTCCTCTTTTGAATCATAATTTGAATTATAATACTTCTGGTCGCCAATCCTCATCCCATATGCAAGTTTATGGCCCGAGTACACCACATCCAACTCTGCCTTACTCATAGAACTTATGTCAGCATTACCATAGGGTATAATTACTGTTCCGTACTCAAGTCCTTTTGCTTTATGTACCGTGGTACATACGACCCTTATCCCATCACCTTTAATATCAACACTCCTTGCAATTTCTTGCTGTCTGGTGACAATATTGATATGCAGACTGTTTTGCAACACGTTCATCGTTAGGTAATCTACACTGTATGCCTGGATAATCTTCTCAAGCGTAAGTTCATAATTAGCTTTATAAAACCTTTGCGCTTCCTCATTCTCATCATACTTCTGCCATGGCTGAATTGCTTCATACAAATCCCTGAGCAAAACAAGTGCTGGTCTCGTGCGAGTTTCTCTGATAATTTCTTCCCATTTCTTACCGCAGCACCGCACAAAGTATTGATCCAGGGCATCTATTAGTACAGATGTCTTCTCTTCCTTTGTCATACCACGAATACCTTGCAAATCTATATGAATATCCGCATAATTTGAATCCATCAAATTATACAATATGCTCGGACTCTTAGGGTTCATTAACGCCATTACCAACTTATACAAGTCAAGCGCCGGAGACAGTTGGTACAAATCCCCGCCTATCTCTGTCTCTATATATTCGCCCCTTTTTCTAGCCTCATCAAGGATTGCCTTTATCTGCCAATTTTCTCGTACAAGAATTGCTATTGTCCGCTCTGCCGAACTAAGATTATCTCCTTCAAGACCTTCAATCATCTCCCTCTGTGCCGATATAGCAGAAAACAAAGTGGTCATAAAGCTTTTCTGCTCTGCACTGCTGTAATCCAATTTCTCTATCAGCTTATCTTCACTTATTTCTGTTTCGATTGTACTGTCTAAGGAATCAATCCCCTTTTCAAAGCGAAGATAACCCAGCTGTCCCATATGTCCAAATATCTCGTCCAAAGCTGAAAGAAGACGCTTATCAGATCTGTAGTTCGTTGTAAGCGAAAACTCCCTCCATACAGTATCGGAGTTCTTCACCTGTCTGAACGCACTGTCCGTTGCTCCCCTGAAACGGTAGATACTTTGTTTAATATCGCCCACAATAAAAAGTTTCATGCCTTTTATAATCTTAACAAGCTGAAGAAAAGAGTCTATCTGCACGTCATCGGTATCTTGAAACTCGTCGATGAATAGATACTTGAATGTAAGATTGCATTTTTCTTTATAGGAACCATGTACGGCACGGTTTAAAAGGATCATGCTTTCCTTTAGATCCACCTTATTCTTAGTATTAATATTGTTACTATACTCAACCTCAGAAGGAACAATCACCTTCTCTATCATTTCGTTAAAAAATGGAAGTTTATCAAATGTGCCATATTCTTCCGGTTTAATCTGCTTTATATCGCAGCTCTTATCATAAAGCTGCTTTGAAAAGTTCATCAGAAGTTTCCTAAACTTATGAACCGGCATTCGCAGGTTTCTTGAAATATTATTATCCTCTCTTTTTTTCTTCACCAAATATTCATCAAGGTACTTCTCATAAACCCTTTCTTTCGCGTATGCACTTGAAGTGATTGAAAAGTCATATCCTAAGCCGAATTCAACGGAAGAAGCCTGAATAATTGACTTTGCAAATTTGTGTATAGTAGAAATCTGCATCATATCAACAGCTTCGATATCATGCAGATAACACTTCTTTCCGGTAAGCAGGTAACTGTTCATAAACACTTCTTTTAATCTCGTACGCATATTATCAGCCGCTTCATTTGTGAAGGTGACCATTGCTATTTCATCTACGAGATTATAGACTGCCATCTTTCTTGTATTACATAAAAATGTGATTCTAGAAACCATAGAATATGTCTTTCCTGTTCCGGCGCCTGCACGGACAAGAATATTCTCATCTAACGGGGCATGTTCAATCGAATATTGCTTGTAGTTAAAATTTGTATCTGAATCGAGCTTCCTGAGAATATTTGAGGACGTTTCTTCAACCTCTCCCTCCACAATAAGGATATCTCCACCACTTGTATAATCTTCTGTAATCAGATAGGCTTCAAAATTAAAAATGCGAATCTCATGAGTCTCTTTGGTATAAATCTCCCCTTGCTTTTCTCCAGATTTTGCAATTGCCAGTTTTCCCTTATTCCATATGATTCTGCGTGCGTCAAATCCTTTTTGCAGACGCATGGATAACCGCTCAAGTTCCGCTTCATTATGTACGAATAGGATTATCTTCGTACCTGCAAAGTATGATGCTATAACTTCCTCCTCATCCTCTAACTTTAAATCGCGCCCATACACCTTGAGCATGGAGTAGCTATTAGATACAGTTTTTGCCGCCTCTTCATTTACCTGAAATGAAGGCTCAAAACACTTCCTTACCTCAGACATATAAATAGCATCAAACGAGACTGCAGTAATGCCCTTTTTGGCATTGAACCGCCTTTCAATTTTCCACCCCAGTTTCATCGGATTCTTAATATCCTCGGCGAATAACGTAATTTCCGGTTCAGATAAAACATCTAGCCTTTTCTCTCTGTATTCCGACTCAGATATAAATGGATAACATACCATATGCAGCACAAGCGGGCTGAACCCCAACCTGTCTTTAATATAGTTTAACCATTGAAATCTATATTTACGTGCCTGTTCTCTCGGTGAGCCATAGCTTTTCTTCTCATCCTGAAAATCATTGCAAAAAATGACCCGTCCTGCTCCTGTAACCTCAAAAATATATTTGGCTTCCCATCCCTTCACTTCTATAATAAGAATTCCTCTGTCCTTTACCAAAAGAGAAAAATCACATTCATCCCCATCAACTACCTCTCTGTGAGTGTATACAACTATATCATTGGGCAAATTTTTAGATAGGATTTCCCATACCAGTCCCTCCCCAGAATATGATGGTTTGTTATCAATCATTATTGCCATAATCTCTTCTCTCCTGTCCCATGCCCCGTCTCCGATATTATATCTTAACCTTCAATACTTCCACCAGTCTTTCAATATCCTGTGTCACAGTGTACTTGTTCAACGATATTCTAAGGACTTTCGACATCTGATCTTTAAGTCCCAATGCAGATATCACATAAGACGGTTTGCCTGCACTGCATGCAGAACCACTGGACAAAGCAATACAGTCACTTATCTCTTTAAGGAATCGTTCATTGTTAAAATTTTCTTTTTCTATAACGATACTTATAATTCCCGGAAGTCTGCTCCCAGACTCAACCGTCAGTCGAATATAAGGTATTGCTGCAAGCTCTGATACAAGCATTTTATCAAGCTTTTTTATATGCTTCTCGTTTTTGCCCATATCGCGTAAAGCAATCTCTGCCGCCCTGCCAAAGCCCACAATATTATGGACAGCAAGCGTACCGGCTCGAAATCCAAATTCCTGCTCGCCACCATGCATGAATGCAGTAATTGGCTGTATGCCATAATCATCGCCTTTTAAATATGCCGCTCCTACTCCCTTCGGACCGTATATTTTATGTGCCGAACACGATGCATAGTCGATTCCAAGCTCTTTCACATTTATGCTCATCTTACCAACCGCCTGAGTAAGGTCTGAATGTATTGCAATCCCTCTTTTGGCACATTCTTCAGCTATAGCTTTTACATCCGTAATAGCACCCGTTTCATTATTAACATATATCACAGACACCATCGCTGAATTTGACCGCATAGCGTCTGCCACCAATTCCACCGGTACATCTCCGGCAGGTGTTATTCCTACAAAACTTGCCTGATAGCCTCTGTCTACTTTGGGTCTGTCGCCGAACAAGGTGACAGTTGGGTCATTATTCGAGTATATTTCACCGTTCAGATATCTGCATGTATGCAGCGTAGCCTTATGCTCTGCAACCGACGTGATAATGTGGTTTCTGCCATCACCATAGTACCTCCGATAATCCATGTAGCCCTTTATGATAAAGTTTGTGCTTTCTGTAGAGCCTGCTGTAAAAACAATCTGTTCTGGTAAAGCCCCAAGCAGTCTTGCAACCTTTGCCCTTGACTCTTCAACTGCATTTCTTGCATTTTCGGCAATACAATAGTATTTACTAGACGGATTGCCATATTCTTCCTTCAGATATGGAAGCATGGCTTCCATAACTTCCTCATCTATTGGAGATGTTGCACTGTTATCAAAATAAATCATACCGTATCTCCCACTCCCAAAACTTGTAAAATATATTTATCAATACTTCCGGCATGGTTATACATATCAAGAAGCAACTCACTGCCTCTATCAATATGCGCTTTTACATATTTAGGGAAATACTCTTCCTCAGAAAGGTATCGCCCCTCAACCTGCTCAATCAGAACCTTGAAATAAGTCTCATTATCACCAGTTATAGTCTGACGGTTAAGATCTAATCCATCTGAGTCAGACTCAAATTCCGATACTGATGTATGTTCCTTCAACGACCATGCGATTGCATGTTTGACAAGCGTGTAGGGTTTATAACTCGTTCTGTTCTCCAGTTCTTGAAATATCTCCTGAGTTTTTTTTGATGTCTTTAATCGAAAAACCATCTCTATTCTCCAAAAAAGTATCTGTTTTCCACTGACGTCTTATTCTGATTTTCATCATTAATCAACAAGTATTCCCTTGCAATATAAGGTTTGAGTAACTTGTAATACTTTTCATTTATTTCCTCATCGGTGGAAAGAATAACAACCTGCTTGCTGATTCTTGGGAAGAACTCTCTTGATATCTCTTCCCTGTGGTTTGCATCAATCCGTGCGTAAGGTGTATCGATAATAAAAGGAATATCCTTACCCGACAACTCTATAATTGCCCAGTATAAGGACAAGATAAAAATCTGCCTTTCTCCTTTTGAGAGCCGGTTCAAATGAATATTTTTAAACAATTGAATCTTTTCTTTTCTACCATTCTTTAAAGCATCCGTCAATGAATGTATTGATTTAACCCCATATTCTTGAAATAATCTCTGTTTTCCAACTTCGCCTATTGCCAAGGAAAAACCGCCCTTTCCAAGGTTTTTCAGCAAATGGAGCAGTTCCATCGAAGAATACGCCGCGTCCTGATACAGATTCAACTGGAAATCATCACCAATCTCAATATGCGTAATGAGATTATTCTTTCGGAATATTATCTTGAGATTTGCGACAATCAATTCTTCAAGATTATGCTTAATTAAAACGGATTTCTTGTTAATCAATGCATCCATTATAGCTGCAAGCCCATTACTCAGTTCAAACACATGACGGCTCTGGATATTATCCAGCATAATTTGCTTTGCTTTGTCTCTCTGCTGAATCAATGCAGCAATCTTTCCAGACATTTCATCCGTTCTGGTCTTGTCCTCATACAGTCTTTTTGTTATATCCTCTTTTCTTCTGAGAAGACCGTTTTCCTTTTCGGCAAATCCCGCTGCCTCATCCTCAGTCATAGAACTTTTCAAGATTCTATTTATTTCAGTTGTTCTGTCAAATGAATCTTTCCGTGCATGAATTGCCGAAATCATATCCTCTGTATCTAAAGTATCCAAAGATGTAATCATTGCATTAACACGCCCTGTTTCTTCCTTGGACAGATCAAATAGTGACACCTTGATATCTGTTCCATCAGCAGGTCTGAACTGGGACAGAATAACATCCAATAGCTCATCAATGGATTGGGATGAAGGTTTTTCCTTCATTGCCATTATCAGATCTTCTTTATTCAGTTTCTGTTCAATGTACTGATAAATCGCCATCTTTTCTTCAACATCTATCTGTTTCATAATGCCCTCATTAAAATCTTTAACGATATAAAATGGCATTAATCCTTCCATAAACAACTTTATTTTTATTAAAGATTCTGTCTTAACATGCTCTGCTTCTTCAAATTCTTTTACAAGGCGTTTTCTTTCTTTTTCCGTAATACCACCAGCATTTTTAAATGCTGTCTCCAGCTCAATGATTTCAGTTTCGACCTGATCTATTTCCTTTTGTTCTTCTTCTATGCGCTGGTCTATTACTTTCTTGGAACTTTCAAGAAATTCGACTTCATCCTTAAGTTTTTCATACTCCTCCACATATTTTTTTTCGTTTTCATTTTCGGATTTCCCAACATACCCAGAAGTATACTTTCTAATTAATTCAAAAATATCTAATCCGCAGAGTGTATATACTGCATTCCTCAAATACTTGTTATATGTGCTTGTGGAGAAGAGACTTCCCACTGCTTCTCCATCAAAAAGGAAGAACTCAAACAAGTCCGGCGGTATCATTCCCTGAAGGTAATTCTGAAAATAAGACAGCTCTTGATTATTTAAAGCTCTGCCATCCTCGCAAATTGTAAAATTTTCTATAAGCTTTTGAGAAGAATAATCCCATTCCCTTGTTATTTCATATTCTTTGAGTTCTCGCTCTATCAAAAGCGAAATCGTTAATTGTACCTTTGCTTCAACCTTGTCTGTCTGAAATGCCTTAGAGTTAATACAATCCTTAATTTTTGCAATATAATGTGGGTTAATACCCACATATCCAAAAGTCAACGGTCCATACAATGCAATTTTAATAGCTGTAAATAAGGATGTTTTCCCTGCTCCGTTTTTACCACCAATCAAAATGATGTTTTTGTCACCCCGATTAGTAAAATCAAATTCATTTTTTCCCTCAAAAGAGTTAAAGTTGTATAAAAGTATTTTATTTATTTTCATCTTCATACTCCTTTAACACATCATAATGAAGCCACTGCTGATTCAACAACTTTTCCAACGCCTCTTTCATTATTCTTGAGTTTGAATAATTCTTATTATGATAGACGGACAATATCACATTTCTAACAAGATCAAACGGAACTTCATTTTCATCCGCAAGCTTCTGCAACTCATTCACCGTATCGTCATCAAGCAAAGGCTCCTTAAAGTTGTACCAAGGGAGTTTTTCTCCAGTAAGCTTTTCATATAGCTCAACCAATGTTCTTCTGGACAAATCCAGCTCAGAATCCCAGATTTCATCAATAGCTTTCAGTTCATCCTTCGTAATCAACTCGAATCCCATCTTCTTTTGTGTCTCAATGAGATTTTGCAGAATAAGTTGTCTTGCTTCCCACGTAAAAGGACCGTATCCCATTTCACCTGTCTTGGTTTCATAAACGGTTCCATTCCTTCGTCGTTTCTCTCGATATCTATCTATCTCACGGATATCCATAAGCCATTTACGGAAATTTGCTAAAGGAATCAGTTCCCGATGTCCACTCTTTATAAATCCATTTAAAGACTTATCTTCTTTAACTACCGGGCAAACCCAGCAGCCAAATCTGGAATTTCCACAAGATTGTGTCTGTCCCCCTGCATGTGTGGTGGCAAAAGGACACTCTCCACTATCTGCACCTGAATACAACTCAACCAGTTCATTGTTATCTGCTCCCCAGGGTGTCCGCCCCCCATCAAGTTTTAAAAGAACATCCCACACATCCTCTGTAGTCAATTCTACAATCGGATTATAGACATAGGCATCTTGAATAGTTTCATGGCGATTCATAAGACGATTGGCCAATTCTCTTCCTTCTATTCTCCTTTTCCTGGCAATACTTTCCGCTTTACGTACGCCCAGAAGAACAACCGCCTCTTGTCCTTCCTCCCTAATCACATTCCTTATGTAATCAGCACTTGGTTTAATCTTCAAACGATCTGTACACCAGCGAAATGTTCCATTCATCCTTGGTGTCGGAAAACCCCTGCCAATTACATTTGCCCAAAACGAATTATTCGGCGGAGGAGTGACCATTTTAGAAATAATCGGCAAGCCGTCACGACGAGCAGACACTCCAAGCAGATTGTTCATTTTGCTAAGATATATCTTTATAAGCGGATTCTCTATCAAAGTATCTGATGAGACAATATGAACATTCTTATGTCTCTCATTCTCAGGTAACGACAACAACATTTTATAAACAAGTTCTACTACGGTTGTTGAGTCCTTTCCACCACTGTACCCAATTACCCATGGACGATTATCTGATTGATAAACATATTTGATTTCATCAATCAATTCTTCCAGTGTATTTTCATTAAAATAACTATTAGTTGTCATCGTTCCTTCCTCGATGCTGAGCCACCTGACTAACAAGCCCCAGACTCAGCTCCTTTCCTTTATCATCCATTTGCTTAATGTAATTCATAATTTGGCGTTCGACATCATCTGTATCTTCTCTGGAAAAGTTTCTCCCAACAAGCTGATCAAGCGAAATCATATATATATCAGCAAACGTCTTAAGCTGCTCTATATCAGGCATCGTAACCCCACGTTCAATATTGCTGATCACCTGTTGTGAAACATTAAGCTTTTCTGCCAGCTCTGTTTGCTTTAAATGGTTCTTTTTCCTCAGTTCGACTAACCGTTTGCCTATTTTCTGCATGATTTTCTCCATTCAATCATCAAAAAATAAAAATTT
>OFGB01000809.1_pt1 | contig 21196 bp, 14 predicted proteins | sample 1521491 | NCBI WGS metagenome assembly OFGB01 (sample SAMEA3504095, study PRJEB24116) | mouse gut metagenome | biome: mouse gut; feature: mouse-associated habitat; material: faeces | place: Denmark | collected 2011
CATCGGAAGGCTTGGTAGCAGGTTGGTAGCGTTTTCATAGAAAGTTTACAATTGGGTTGGTGGATTTGGGGATATCAAGTGGTTTTTGGATAGTTTTACCGGAAGTAGAGTCGCAAATTTGAAAATTAACAATCTGGTTTACGTAATGCCGTTTTGGGGAAAGAAATTCGGAAAACCTCGGCTGGAGGAGCGCAATAAATTTCCCTTGACAGACCGGGAAAAAGGTGATAGCATGAGTAACCAGCAACAAAAGCGATGAAGAGAAATAGTACCTGCAAGCCGGAAACGCAGAGAGAGGACGGATGGTGCGAGTCCTTATGAAGGCGGCAGGGAAGGCGTCTCGGAGCTGCAGAGCGGAAGTGCTTTGCCGGAGGCCCCCGTTATGGGCGAAGAGTGCGGGCGGAAGCCCGAATTCAGGTGGAACCACGGACATGTTTTTGTTCGCCCTGAGCCGGTTGGCTTGGGGCGTTTTTCTGCCCCTTCCGCCAACAAAATTTTGATAAGAAGGAGCATATCAGCATGAAAAACAATGAAAAGACTATGGAAAAGATCGTAGCCCTGTGCAAGGGCCGGGGGTTCATTTTCGCGGGAAGCGAGATCTACGGCGGCCTGGCTAACACCTGGGACTACGGCCCTCTGGGCGTGGAGCTGAAGAACAACGTCAAGAAGGCCTGGTGGAAGAAGTTCGTTCAGGAGAACCCCTACAACGTGGGCCTGGATGCCGCCATCCTCATGAATCCCCAGGTCTGGGTAGCCTCCGGCCATGTGGGAGGCTTCTCCGATCCCCTTATGGACTGTAAGGAGTGCAAGGAGCGTTTCCGGGCTGACAAAATCATCGAGGACTGGGCGGAGGAGAACAATTTCGCTCTCCCGAAGCCTGTGGATGCCTTCTCTCAGGACGAGATGAAGGACTTCATTGAGGAACACAATATCCCCTGCCCCTCCTGCGGTAAACACAATTTTACCGATATCCGGAAGTTCAACCTCATGTTCAAGACCTTCCAGGGCGTCACTGAGGAGGCCAAGAATACCGTCTATCTCCGCCCCGAGACCGCGCAGGGCATCTTTACCAATTTCCTCAATGTCCAGCGCTCCACCCGCAGGAAGCTGCCCTTCGGCGTGTGCCAGATCGGTAAGAGCTTCCGCAATGAGATCACTCCGGGCAACTTCATCTTCCGCACCCGGGAGTTCGAGCAGATGGAGCTGGAATTTTTCTGCAAGCCCGGTACGGAGCTGGACTGGTTTGCTTACTGGAAAAACTTCTGCCACCAATGGCTGCTGAGGCTGGGCATCAAGGAGGAGAATCTGCGGCTCCGGGATCACGACCCCGAGGAGCTGAGCCACTACTCCAACGCCACCACGGACTTTGAGTTTGCTTTCCCCTTTACCGAGTGGGGAGAGCTGTGGGGCGTGGCCAGCAGGACCAATTTCGACCTGACTGCCCACCAGAATACCTCCGGCAAGGACCTGACCTACTTCGATCAGGAATCCAACGAACATTACGTGCCCTTTGTCATCGAGCCCTCCCTGGGCGTGGAGCGGATGCTGCTGGCTTTCCTGTGCAACGCCTACGACGAGGAGGTCGTGGACGAGGAGAAGAACGACGTGCGCACAGTGCTGCGCCTCCATCCGGCGCTGGCTCCCTTCAAGGCCGCCGTGCTGCCTCTGAGCAAGAAGCTGGGCGATAAGGCCCGTGAGATCCAGACGGAGCTTGCAAGGGACTGGATGATCGATTTTGATGATGCCGGTTCCATCGGCAAGCGCTACCGTCGTCAGGATGAGGTGGGTACGCCCTTCTGCATCACAGTGGATTTCGAGACCGTGGGCGACGACAAGACTCCGGCGGACAACTGTGTCACTGTCCGTGAGCGCGACAGCATGAAGCAGGTCCGCATCCCCATCAGCGAGCTGAAGGGCTGGCTGGCGGAGCGGTTGGCGTATTAAAAAAAGAGGCGGGGAAGCTCCCCGCCTCTTTTTTTCAAAGAGTTGTTCTGTTCGGTCATTTGCTTCAGGAATAGATAGAAAGCGTACCGCAATCTTTGGAGACTGTGGACTTATCTCTCCTGTCTGGTCGAAATAGTTCCAGCACAAATCATCCGGATCTTCAAGATGCGAAAAAATATTCTTGCAAAAACCACGCCAAGTCAGCAAACCTCGAAAAGGAGCCCTTGCAATTGCCTGCTGTTTCCGGTAGAATAGGGAAAGCAAAAACGGAAGACGGAGGATCGATTCATCATGACCACACAATCCCAAGCAAAAATCGTCGGCTGGAATACCGCAGGTGAAGAAGTCTGCGCCAGCGCCGCCCGTATCTCCACAACCCCGGGGGACGCGCTGGAGCTTTTTGAGAAGGCCCAGGGCAACTCAAGAAATCAGGATCTGATTGGAAAGGTCCTCCGCTCCGGCCACCGGTCCGTGATCGAACACGCGGTGTTTTCCATCGCGCTGCAAAACGTATCCGTGTATGCGGAGCAGTATTTTATCGAGCGCCGCCTGGCGTCCTTCACCGTGAAGTCCCGGCGGTATGTGGATTTCAGCGGGTTGGGCTACCATATCCCCCCTGAGCTGGCAGGCAAGGCGCTGGAGGACTACAGGGCTTATATGGACGGCCTCTTTGCCGCCTACCGGAAGCTGCTGGATGCGGATGTGCCTAAGGAGGACGCCCGGTTCCTGCTGCCTTACGCCTTTTGCAGCAATTTCTACTGCACACTCAATGCCCGGGAGCTGGTGAGCCTTATCCGATCCATCCGCCTGGGGCAGGGCAGAGCGGTCCCGGAGCTGCGCGATATTGCCGGCCAGCTGGCCGGTCAGCTGACGGAGCTGTTCCCGGCACTGGGGACTGAGTTGGAGGACTTCGGGCCGGAGGAGGCGCCGCCGGAGGAATCTTCCCCGATGTTCCGGAAGGAGCCCGTCTGGGTGCCGGAGGCGGAGGCTGGTTCCGCAGAGCTTCTGGCCGGTCCGGCGGCCCCCGGCAAATTGCTGGAGAGGGCCTATCGGGCGGCTAATCCCGGAACGGACAAGCCCTTTTCTCTGGATGCCCTGCTGGCCTCCCCCCGGCCGCGGGAGCTGGAGCAGCTGAGCTATACCTTCGCTGTCTCCGGCCTGACCCTGGCGGGGATCACCCATCTGGTCCGCCACCGGATGCAGTCGGTGATCGTGCCCCCCATTCAGTCTGTGGATCACAGCCGGTTCATCCTGCCGGACACCATCCGGACCAATCCGGCCGCCCTGGAAATTTACCGGAACGCCCTGACGGAGGCCAACCGGATTGCAAGAGCGCTGTGCGAAGATCCCGCCCTGCGTCCCTACAGCTGCTATTACGCAGTCAGCGGCAATATGATGGATGTGATGACCACTCTTAACGCCCGGGAACTGATGCTGATTATCCGGCTGCGGACCTGCACTCGTGCCCAGTGGGAAATCCGGCACGTGGCCATGGGCCTTCTGCGGCTGCTGCGGGAGCAGTATCCGGCTCTCTTTGACCGCTTTGGTCCCAGCTGCTATCTCACCGGACAGTGCCCGGAGGGCCGCATGTGCTGCGGACAGCAGGAGAAGATGCGGAAGCTCTTTGGAGGAAAGCTGTCGTGAGCGAAAAGTTCCCTTTCCTGCCGGCAGCGGACAGCGACCATGTCTGGGCGGCAGTGGGCTCGCCGGTGCCCTTGATCGTTGGATACCTGGCATTGGTGAACATCTGGGCCTTTGCCCTGATGGGGTTCGACAAGCGCAGAGCGAAGCAGAAGGGCGCACGGCGTATCCGGGAGCGGACGCTGTTTTTCTCCGCCCTGCTGGGCGGCGGTCTGGGGGCCTTTCTGGGCATGTGGATGTTCCGGCACAAAACGAAGCACTGGTATTTTGTGACAGGCATTCCGCTGATCGCCCTGGCGGAGGCGGCTCTGTGCATATGGCTGTGTCTGCTGCGGAGGTAGCCTGCCCGGCAGACGAGATGGTGGAGGAATCAAGACAATGAGCAATACCTACGATGACGAGGCCTTTTTCAGCCAGTACGCCGCCATGTCCCGCAGCAGGGAGGGGCTCTCCGCCGCCGGAGAGTGGCACCAGCTGAAGCCGATGTTTCCTGCGCTCAGGGGAAAAAGCGTGCTTGATTTGGGGTGCGGCTATGGATGGCATTGCAAATTTTCCGCAGAGCAGGGGGCGTCCCGGATTCTGGGGATCGATTTAAGCGGGAAGATGATTGAGGAAGCCCGGAAGCGAAACGGCGGTCCGGGAATCACGTACCGCGTCTGCGGCATCGGGGAATATGAATACCCGGCGGATGCCTGGGACTGTGTGGTTTCCAATCTGGCGCTGCACTATATTGAAGATCTGGAGGAGGTTTTCCGGAAGGTGTTTCAAACGCTGAAGCAGGACGGCGTCTTCCTCTTCAACATCGAACATCCTGTTTTTACGTCCGGCGTGGGTCAGGACTGGGTCTACGGGGACGACGGCCAGCCCCGGCATTGGCCGGTGGACGGCTATTTTACGCCCGGAAAGCGGGAGACGCATTTTTTGGGCTGCAGCGTGCTGAAATACCATCACACCCTGACGCAGATATTGATGGGCGCGCTGCGCAGCGGCTTCGCCCTGGAGGCGGTGGAGGAGGCAATGCCTCCTGAGGAGATGATGGGGCTCCCCGGCATGGAAGATGAGCTGCGCCGCCCCATGATGCTGCTGGTAAAGGCCCGGGCTGTGAAATCATAACACGCAAGTAAAGAGCCCTGACAGCTTCTGTCAGGGCTCTTTGCGGTTATCCGCGGATATTCTTATACAGAGGACCGTATGCGGCGCAGGCGCGGTAGTCCTGGCCCTCCTTGTCCATGCCGAAGGCATTCCAGGCGGCGGGACGGAAGATGTCCTTGCCGGGGACATTGTGCATGCAGACGGGAATCCGCAGCATGGAACAAAGGGTGATGAGGTCCGCACCCACATGGCCGTAGGAAATGGCGCCGTGGTTGGCGCCCCAGTGGTTCATCACGTCGTAGGCGGTGCAGAAGGGACTGCCCTCCACGCCGTCGCAGCGGGGCGTGAACCAGGTGCAGGGCCAGGTGGGATTGGTGCGCTCCATCAGCGTATCCGTGACCTTGTCGGGCAGCTTCACGGTCCAGCCTTCGGCGATTTGCAGCACGGGCCCCAGGCCTTTTATCAGATTTAGGCGGATCATGGTCACAGGCATTTCCGCCCGTGTGACAAAATGGCTGGAGAAACCGCCGCCCCGGAAGTTGTCAAAGCCGGCCTCGCACCACACGGTGGCATCGGTCATCTTCCTGATGTCCTCTTCGGTGACGTCCCACCACTCCTTCATGGTGGGGCTGCCGTCCTTATCCACGCACTCGCCGCAGGCGTCCAGGCAGGCCGCGCCGGAGTTCAGCAGATGGATGATGCCGCCGTTCTCTCTGGCTTTGCCCTCCAGATCGTAGCCGGTGACCCGTTTGGCCGCCTCGGGTGACCAGAAGGTACGCACGTCCGCGAAGATCTGGGCCCGGTTGGTGAGGAGCTTCATGAAGAGCATCCCCACGCCGTTGAGTACGTCGTTCTCCGTGGCGAAGATCATGGGCTCCCTGGGCCCCTCAAAGTCAAAGGTGGAATTGAGTACCGCCTCGGGATAGTCGCAGTTGGGCCAGTGGTCGGTCCACTGGCGCTGGCCCTGGAAGCCTGCGGCAATGGCGTTGTGGCCTGTCTTCTCCTCCTCGAAGCCGTCGGGGAGGTCGGGGTTGCCGTTCATCAGGTCCCTGATGATGCAGTACATCTTGATGGTGAATTCCCACTGCCTCTCCTTCTCGGCATCGGTGAAGCGGATGCGCCGCCGCTCACCCAGATACTCCACAGATTTGGGGTTGTCATCCCGGCCCTCCTTACAGTGGGCCTTTGTCCAGGCCAAAGCCTTCTCAAACTGCTCCCGGTTGTAGATGCCCTCCTCCATCCGGCGAAGGATCTCCACCTCGTCAACGCTCTCCACCCGCAGGCCCAGATACTCCTCCATGAACTGCTGGTCAATGATGGAGCCGCCGATGCCCATGCACATGGAACCGATCTGCAGATAGCTCTTGCCCCGCATGGTGGCCGCCGCCACGGCGGCCCGGCCAAAGCGCAGCAGCTTTTCCCGCACGTCGGCGGGAATGCCGTCCACCTCGTTTACGTCCTGCACCTCGTGGCCATAAATTCCAAAAGCGGGCAGTCCCTTCTGGGCATGGGTGGCCAGTACGGAGGCCAGATACACCGCGCCGGGGCGCTCGGTGCCGTTGAAGCCCCACACGCCTTTGATGGTCATGGGGTCCATATCCATGGTTTCTGCGCCGTAGCACCAGCAGGGGGTGACGGACAAGGTGACGGCCACGTTCTCCCGCCGGAACTGTTCTGCGCAGGCGGCGGACTCAGGGACACGGCCAATGGTACCGCTTGCAATGACCACCTTGACAGGATCTCCGTTGGAATAGCGCAGGTTCTCTTCAAAGAGCCTTTTGGCGGCCTGGGCCATGGCCATCACCTGCGGCTCCAGGCTCTCCCGCAGCCGCATGGGGCCGCGGCGGCCGTCGATAATGGGGCGGATTCCGATGGCGGGGTACTCGCCGGTATATCTGTTTTTTGCCATGATGACACTCCTCCTGATTTTTCCTCCGCCCTTGGGCGGTAATACAACAGACGCGGCAGCCTCCTGCTGGTAAGAGGCCGGAACGGCGCAGCATATGGGCTGAGAGCCTGCTTTGCGCCTCAGTGTGCGGATTGGCGGGCGGATTTTCGGTTTACGGCACCAGCTTGCAGGGGAGGCGGGTCCGCCGGGGCTCCCCGCTGTAGCCGTCCAGGCGCTCCATGAGATAGGCGGCGGCGAGGCGGCCCATCTCTTCCTCCGGCTGGTACACCACGGGCAGGGGCGGGGACATCACCGCGCACACGTCCACGCAGTCGAAGCCGAACACGTCCACTTCCTCGGGAATACGCAGCCCGCGCTCCCTGGCGGCGGTGATGACGCCCATGGTGATGTCGTGATTGGTGGAAAAGATGGCTGTGGGCGGCACGGCGGAGTCCATAAGCTCCCCGAAGCTCTGATAGCCAAAGGCGAAGCTCAGCTCCCCGCTGAACACCAGCGTGCCGTCATAGAGAATACCGTTCAGCTCCAGGGCCTGCAGATAACCCGCCAGCCGCTCCTTGGCGGTCTGCACGGAGCTGGGGCCGCCCACCAGGGCAATGCGCCGGTGGCCTTTGGCGGTCAGGCGGCTGACCGCCAGGCAGGCGGACTTCTTGTTTTCTGACAGCACGGCGTCCGAGTCCACCCCGGGGATCATCCGGTCCACCTGGACCACCGGTATGTCCCGGTGGGCGGTGAGTTCCTGAAATTCCTCCGCCGTCAGATTTTCCGGCACATAGATCAGCCCGTCCGCTCCCGCGTTCATCAGGTAGCTGAGATAGTCCCGCTCCAGCCCATGATCGGCATAGTAGCAGGAGATCATGGAGTGATAACCCCGCTCCCGCAGGACCCGGTCGGAGGCCATAAACACGCTGCTGAAAAAAGGCGCCGCCAGGGAGGGGAGCAAAATACCGACAGAGTAGCTGCGCCGGGTCTTGAGACTGCGGGCGATGGGATTGACCCGGTAGTCCAGCCGTGCGATGGCGGAGCGGATGGACGCGATGTTCTCTTTCCGGACGGAGCCGCCGTTGATATATTTGGATACGGTGGACGGGGATACGCCCGCCAGACGGGCCACATCTTTGATGGTTGTCATGGAGGGGTCTCCTTCCAATTAAAAACGAATCGTTTCGCAAATGCGCCGGATTTTCCTTTGCTGATTCTATCATATAGAAAAAAATTTGTGATGTCAATACAAAAATTTCGAAAAAAGTCTTGTTTTTTGTGGAGAAATTGATTATAGTAAAGGATGAAAAGTTTTTTGCGCCCTGAAATACGAAACGTTTCGTGTTTGGCGCCGCCTGCTGTGTACCGGCGGGAGCGTTGTCTTTTGATGCAGTTTCTGAGAATTTGGGTTGAGAAGACGGGGGAGAACATTATGCGCAAGACAAGAAACATGATTGCCTTTGATCTGGGCGCCAGCAACGGCCGGGCGATCCTGGGGCAGTTCGACGGTGAAAGGCTGGCCATGACGGAGCTGCACCGGTTTGAGAACAACTACGTGGAGATGAACGGGATCTTTTATTGGGACATACCCTATCTCTACAGCCAGCTGAAGCAGGGCCTCCTGGCCTTCCGGAAGGGGGGCTATGGGGAGCTGGACTCCTTCGGCATCGATACCTGGGGCGTGGACTACGGCCTGCTGGACAGAAACGGCCATCTGGCGGGAGTTCCACGGTCCTACCGGCTGGGCGTGCAGGCGGACATTGACGCGGTAACGGAGAGAATTTCCGCCGATGTCCTTTACGGACGCAGCGGTATTGATACGGGACTGACCTTCAACACCCTCTATCAGCTCTACCGGCGGAAGCGGGAGGGCGACGCAGCTCTGGAGATGGCGGATAAGCTGCTGCTGACGCCGGACCTGCTGGGCTACTTCCTCACCGGCGAGGCCGGGACGGAATACACCATCGCCACCACCACCCAGCTCTACAACCCCACCACACGGGACTGGGACTGGGAGACCATCCGGGAGCTGGACCTGCCCGGGCACATTTTTACACCCATCCAGCCCAGCGGTACCATTCGGGGCCGCCTGCGGCCTGCGGTCTGTCAGGAGCTGGGCGTCAATCCGGCGGTTTTTGTGGCGGTGGGCAGTCACGATACCGCTTCCTCCGTGGCGGCCATCCCCGGACGGGGGAGCTTCGCCTTCTGCTCCTCCGGTACCTTCTCTCTGGTGGGCGTGGAGACGGACCGGCCCTATCTGGGCGTGCAGGCGGCCGGGGAGGGTTTTTCCAACGAGGGCACCGTCCAAGGCGGCTTCCGGCCTTTGAAGAACATTGTCGGGCTGTGGATTGTACAGGAGTGCCGCCGGGAATGGCAGCGGGCGGGACTCCGCCTGACCTGGGACGAGATCGTCAGCGAGGCCCGAAAGGCCCCGCCCCTGCGTTCCGTCATTGACACCGGCAGTCCGGAGTTCTACGCCGGCGGCGGCATGGCTGAGAAGATCCGGGACTTCTGCCGCCGCACCGGTCAGACCGTGCCGGAGACGGTGGGCGAGACGGCCCGGTGCGCCTATGAGTCCCTGGCCCTCCAGTACCGCGCGGCGGTGGAGGGACTGGAGAAGATCAAGGGCGGCAGGATCGACACCATGAACATCGTGGGCGGCGGCATCAACAACCGCATCCTCAATCAGATGGCCGCCGATGCCGCCGGCCGCCCGGTGGTTACCGGCCCTGTGGAGGGCTCGGCCATGGGAAATCTGCTCACACAGGCCATGGCGCTGGGAGAAATTGCCGGTTTGGCCGAGCTGCGGGAGGCCGTCCGGGCCTCGGTGGAGGTGGAGACCTGGGAGCCCCGCTCCGCCGGGGAGTGGGAGGATGCCTATGAGAAGCTGCGTACATTTCAAAAATAAAGGAGAGGATTTCCGTGAGTGTAGACATGACCAAGTGGCGGGAAATGGCAAAGCGGCATGTCCATGACCGGCCCGCCGGGACGGGCCGTCTGGCCGGGAAGATTACCGTCGTCACCGGCGGAGCCCAGGGCTTCGGCAAGGGCATCGCCCGGGAGCTGCACCGGGAGGGAGCCGCGGTCATCATCGCCGATAGGAACCTGCCTCTGGCGGAGAGCGTGGCGGCGGAGATGGGCGGCAATACCGCCGCCATCGCCGTGGATGTCTCCGATGAGGAGAGCGTGGCGAACCTGACGGCCCGGACGGTGGAACAATTCGGCGGGCTGGATCTGATGGTGGCCAACGCGGGGGTGGTCCGCTCCGGACCGCTGGCCTCCTTCGAAAAGAAAGAATTTGATTTTGTGACCTCCGTCAACTACACCGGCCTGTTCTTGTGCTGCAAGTATGCCGCCATCATCATGGAGGCCCAGCACGAGGGCGGACCGGCGGCCATGTTCGACATTGTGGCCATATCCTCCAAGTCCGGGCTGGAGGGGTCCAACAAAAATTTCGCCTATGCCGGCAGCAAATTCGGCGGCATCGGGCTGATCCAGAGCTTTGCCCTGGAGTTGTGCGCCAAGAACATCAAGGTCAACGCTGTCTGCCCGGGCAACTACCTAGACGGTCCCCTGTGGAGCGACCCGGAGCGGGGGCTGTTTGTCCAGTACCTCCAGGCCGGGAAGGTTCCCGGGGCGAAGACTGTGGAGGACGTCCGGCGGTTCTACGAGGCCAAGGTACCCATGAACAGGGGCTGCCTGCCCCTGGACGTGGCCCGGGCGGTGATGTACTGCGTGGAGCAGAAGTATGAGACCGGCCAGGCTATCCCTGTTACCGGGGGCCAGGTCATGCTGAACTGAGGGCGGGCCGGTGATTGATCTTGCCATTCTGGACCGCCTGAACGCCCCCACCCCGGAGGAGCGGCTGGAAAACCTCCGGGCGCTGCTGCCGGAGGCGGGTTTCCCGCCTGTGGTTCCCCGGTACATCAACAACCACATCCACACCATCTACTCCTTTTCCCCCTACTCTCCTGCGGCAGCGGTATACGCCGCCCGGGCCGAAGGCCTGTGTACGGCAGGGATTGTCGACCACGACTCTATCGCCGGGGCACGGGAATTTCTGGCGGCGGCGGAGATCGCGGGGATACCTGCTACCATCGGCATGGAGTGCCGGGTAGACATGACGGGCACACGGCTGGAGGGACGGAGGACCAACAATCCGGATCAGGCGGGGATCAGCTATGTGACCATTCAGTCTGTACCCCACGACCGGATCGAGCTGCTGGATCAGTTTTTTGCCCCCCTTCGGGAGGCCCGCAACCGCCGGAACCGGGCCATGGCGGAGCGGATCAATGCCCTGCTGCCGGATGCCGGCCTGGATTTCGGCCGGGACGTGCTGCCCCTGAGCCAGGCCAGCCGGGGCGGCAGTGTGACGGAGCGGCATCTCATGTATGCCCTGGCGAAAAGGCTGACGGCACAGCTGGGCCGGGGCGGGGGCCTGATTGCCCGGCTGGAGAAGATGGGCCTGCCCCTCTCCGAAAAGCAGCGGGCGCAGCTGATGGACGAAGCGTATCCCTTTTATGAATACGACCTGCTGGGCATCCTGAAAAGCGCCTTTGTTCCGAAGATCTACATCGACGCTGCCGGTGAATGTCCCCGGCTGGCCGAGGTGGTCCGCCTGTGCCGGGAGGCGGACGCCTGTCTGTGCTACGCCTATCTGGGAGATGTGGCCGAGAGCGTCACCGGCGACAAGAGGGCCCAGAGGTTTGAGGACGGTTATCTGGAGGACGTTTTCCGGTGCCTCCGGGAGGAGGGCGTCTGGGCGGTGACCTATATGCCCACCCGGAACACCGCCGCCCAGCTGGAGCGGCTGCGGGAGCTGTGCGGAGAGTACGGCATGTTCCAGGTCTCCGGCGAGGATATCAACTCCCCCCGCCAGAGCTTCGTCATCCGGGCCATGGAGGATCCCCGGTTCCAGAATCTGATTGACGCCGCCTGGCGGCTCATTGACCACGAAACGACCGGAAAACCCATCCGGGACTGAAAAAAGGAGAAGCGCTATGAATACGAAAGCGGTACGCATCCACGGGAAAATGGACCTGCGGCTGGAGGACATCGTTCTGCCGGAGGTGGGTCCCGACGATGTTCAGGTAAAGATTGTTTCCGACAGTGTGTGCATGTCTACCTACAAGGCTGCCGTAGAGGGCGCGGAACACAAGCGTGTTCCCGACGACGTAGCGGAGCATCCCACGATTGTGGGCCATGAGTTCTGCGGCGATATCGTGGCCGTAGGGGAGAACTGGAGGGGCAAGTACCAGGTGGGCCAGCATTTTGCCATCCAGCCCGCTCACTTCTGCAATGGCTCCCTGATGGCGCCCGGCTACTCCTATCCGTACTGCGGCGGGTCCTCCCAGTATGCCAGCATTCCGGTGGAGACGCTGCTGATGGACTGCCTGCTGCCCTACAACTCCGATGTATATTTCTACGGCTCCCTGGCCGAGCCTATGAGCTGCATCGTGGGCACCTATCACGCCATGTATCACACCAAAGCGGGGTCTTATGTACATGAAATGGGCATTAAAGAGGGGGGCAAGCTGGCCCTGCTGGCATCGGTGGGTCCCATGGGGCTGGGCGCCATCGACTATGCCCTGCACTGTGACCGGAAGCCCTCCCTGTTGGTGGTAACAGATATTGACGGCGCACGGCTGAAGCGGGCGGAGTCCATCTACACCGTGGAGGAGGCGGAGAAACAGGGCATCGAGCTGCACTACGTAAACACCCGCATGGAAAACGCCGCCGCGTATCTCCGGGAGCTGAGCGGCGGTACGGGCTATGACGACGTGATCTGCTTCGCGCCGGTGCGGCCGGTGGTGGAGCAGGCGGGCGACATCCTGGGATTTGACGGATGCCTGAACTTCTTCGCAGGACCGACCGACGCCCAATTCAAGGCGGAGTTCAACTTCTACAATGTCCATTATCTGTATACTCATCTGGTAGGCACCTCCGGCGGCAATACCAGCGATATGCGGGAGGCCATTGAGATGATGAACGCCGGGAAGCTCAATCCCGCCGCCATGGTCACCCATATCGGCGGACTGAACACCGTGGTGGATACCGTATTGAATCTGCCCCGGATTCCCGGCGGGAAAAAGCTGATCTACAACCATATTGACCTGCCCCTGACGGCCATCGACGCGTTTGAGGAGAAGGGCAGGACCGATCCGCTGTTTGCCCGGCTGGACAAGCTGTGCAAGGCGCACAACGGCCTGTGGAACGGTGAGGCGGAGCGGTACCTGCTGGCCAACGCCAAAGCGATCTGAGGGGAAACCGCTTCGGCTATCATTTGTGCTTCGCATAAAGAGCATATGGAGAGGATAAGAGGCGGCAGGATGATTCCATCCTGCCGCCTCTCCCGGCGTTCAGCGGTATTTTTCTACGATGCTTTTCATCTCATCCCAGTGGGCTTCCATGTCGGCCACCAGCTTGCACTGGGTCCGGCAGCGGTCCAGATTCTGACCCGCCCGGCTGGTGTGGAAGTACACATCCCCCTCCAGATGATCCGTGAGAAACCGCATTCCGCACTCCAGGGTCATCAGCTTGGCCCCCCAGGGGAGATAGGCGATCTCTTCGTCCGTCAGCGTGCCGCCCGCGCCCTCAAGAAATGCCTGGGTATACAGCGCGAAGAGTTGGAGGTCCAGGCTGACCTTGCTCAGATCCCGCTCATCCTCCGCACAGTGGTTGGCCCCGAAGCGGATGGAGTCGCCGAAATCGTTGATGGACAGGCCCGGCATGACAGTGTCCAGATCGACAATGCACACGCCCTCGCCGGTCTTCTCGTCCATAAGGACGTTGTTGAGCTTGGTATCGTTGTGGGTGACCCGAAGAGGCAGCCTGCCCTCCCGGAGGGCCTGGAGGGCTACGGAGCAGTCCGCTTCCCGGGCCAGTATAAAGCTGATTTCCGCCTGGCATCCCGCCTTGCGGCCCAGAGGGTCCGCCTCTGCGGCGGCTTTCAGCTTTGCCAGGCGGTCCTCGGTATCGTGGAAACGGGGAATGGTCTCATACAGCGTCTGGGCCGGATATCCCTGGAGGAGACGCTGAAACCGGCCGAAAGCCCGTCCGGAGGCGGCAAACAGCTCGGGGGTCTCTGCCGTCTCATAACAGACGGTGCCCTCCACAAAGGGGTAGGCCCGCCAGGCGCCGCCGTCCGGATCAGTGTAGTAATATCCGCCTTCCCTGGTCCGGAGGAAGCGGAGCGTTCCGCGTCTGGCGTCTCCGCCGGTCTTCTCCAGCTCCCGGGAGAGATACTCGGTGATGCCCACTACGTTTTCCATCAGCTGATCGGGCCGCTTGAAGGCTACCGGACTGATGCGCTGGAAAATAAAGCGGCGGCTGGCCTGAGTCTCCACCAGGTAAGTATCGTTAATGTGTCCCTGCCCAAACCGCTTGGTGCCCGCTACGGGGGCGCCAAGTTCAAAGGCGGCAAAGGCGTCGTGCAAATAAGCGTCCGCGTTCGGCATGGTGATGTCTCCCATAGTTCCGTTGAAATAAAGGCGCGTTTTTCAGCGTCCCATCACATTATAAGGGCCTTTTCCTGGTTTTGCAACTGATAAATTGCCTGGGAAAGGAAATGTTCCAGCCTTTGAGGCCGGCGCACGGTCCACATGCCCGATTATACATCAAAAATTGAATTATAATATCTGAAATTGTTCCTTTTTCAAGAAACTACATATACCACACAAAGGAGGGACGCTATGAGCGTTTTTACAAGTGAGCGGGACGCATTTGCCGCGCATCTGCGGCAGGAGGAACGTTCTTCCGGCACTATTGAGAAATATCTGCGGGATGCTGCCGAATTCTCCCGCTGGCTGGGCGGACGGGCCCTGAACAAGGAAGCCGCCGCCGGATGGCGGGAACACCTGCTCGAGGAGGGATATGCCCCTGCCACCATCAACTCCATGCTGTCGGCGGTCAATGCCCTGCTTCGGTTTCTGGGGCGGGAGGACTGCCGGATCAAGTTTCTCCGGGTGCAGCGCAGGGCTTTCCGGGAGCAGTCCCGGGAAATGACGCAGGCTGAGTACAGGAGACTCCTCGCTGCGGCGGCGGAACAGAGGCAGGACCGGCTGGGATTGCTGATGGAAACCATCTGCGCCACCGGGATCCGTGTTTCGGAGGTACAATATATCACTGTGGAGGCCGCGCGGAACGGAAGAGCGGAGATTTACCTGAAAGGGAAGATCCGCACGATTCTGCTCCCCGCCAAGCTCTGCCGAAAGCTGCTGAAATATGCCCGAAAGCACAACACCGCCTCGGGAGAAATTTTCCTCACCAGAAGCGGAAAGCCCATTTCCAGACGCCAGATTTGGCGTGAGATGAAAGCGCTGTGCCAGAAAGCGGGCGTGGAAAGCTCGAAGGTCTTTCCTCACAATCTGCGGCACCTGTTTGCCACCGCGTTTTACAGAGCCTGCCGGGATATTGTCAAGCTGGCAGATATTCTGGGACATTCCTCTATCGACACAACTCGGATTTATCTCATGACCACCGGGGCGGAGCATGCGCGGCAGCTGGAAAAGTTGGGGCTTGTAACATAGTTTCGTCATTGTGGACAAAATCTGCATTTCGTATGTAAATCTTCGAAAATAGGTAAAAATGCAGAAAGAATAAAATTGAAACAGGCATAAAAAGGTTAGGACGGCAAAAACATTTGTTTTGCGGCCCCTGATTTTTGTACCTGTTTTGCTATTTTGCTGAAAATGAAAAAATATCTTCCATTATCTGTTCAGTGTGCTATAATAAAAGATAAATAGCTGGAATATCTATGTAGGCGAAATGCAGATTTTGTCTACATCGATTCAATGCGGCCGTATCAAAATCCGGCGGAAGTGCAAATGCAAAAGAATTCGGGGAAATCCGCATTTCAGACTCCGCCTGGGAGAGTCAATCCGCGCAGTATGTTCCCTCGCCTCCGCGCCCTGTGCCGGAGACGGGTGACATAAAAAGGACGAGGAAAGGAGGCGGACCCATGAATGCAGGTTTTGCAGAGGGGATTCCCCCGGGCTGGACAGCCCCGCCGCATGTACATCGGGACGGCGGGGCTGAAGGGCAGAGGACACGATGAAGCATCGGATGATACGCACGAGCTGAATCCCTTATCATTGGGCAGCCCGCAAAACTCTTTTTCGTGACGATACCAGGCAAACCACAGGAAACTGTGGGACGCAAAGCCAGAGGCTGCGGGACGGTATTCCGTCCTATGCTCGTTCGGCTGCAACCGGCAAACCGTTGGAAACGGCGGGACAGCAAAGCCAGAGGCTAAAGAGCGGCGTGCCGCTCTACGCTCGTTCGGCTACCGGATACTTTGCATCCGAACAATTTTGCAAAGAAAGGAAGAATTGTATGAAGATTTATAAGACCCTGCGCAAGCGCGGACTTGCCCTGTTCCTCGCCTTGACGATGTGTTTGAGCCTGATCCAAACCACCGCGCTGGCTGACGACTTGACCAGTCCGGCAGATGAAGGAACCATCTGCGGGATCCCTGCCCATACGCACACCGGTGAGTGCTGCGCTCCTGGTTCCGAGCTGGCCTGCGGCCTGGAGGAAGCGGAGTGCCATACCCATGATGAGGCGTGCTTTGTAGTCAGCGAGAAGCTGGCCTGCACGCTGGAGGAGACCGGGACGGCCGGGGGACATACCCATGACAGCGCGTGCTGGGGGCCCCTTACGGAACTGGTCTGCGGCATTCCCGAGGGGGAGGACCACGTCCATGACGGCAGCTGCTATCAGCCCGTTACTGAGCTGATTTGCGGGCTGGAGGAGGACGAGAGCCACACCCACGAGGATGTCTGCTGCGCACCTGTGGAGGGCTTGATCTGCGGGCAGGAGGAAGCCGAAGCGGTTGAGGGGCATACCCACTCTGCCGAGTGCTATGTAACCGAAAGCGTGCAGATCTGTGAGTTGGAACAAACCGAGGGACATGTCCACGGGGAAGACTGCTATAATACAGTGTTGGCCTGCGGTTTGGACGAACACGAGCATGACGCGGAGGACTGCTACCCGGTTCCCGCAGACGTGCAGGATTTTCTGGAGTTGGCTGAGCGTCTGCCTGCTCCTGAGGACATCAACGCGGACAACTGCGAGAAGGTCATGACGCTGGTGTATGTAGAACTGGCTGACGCATGGGAAGCTCTGAAAGATGAACACATGGACCGCGCAGACGTTCAGGCCGCAAATGAGCAGATGGAGGCGGTCGCGGCGGTGCTGAGTGATACCAGCTTCTATAGTGATGAGAGACCCGTCTACTATGTTGACCATGTCAATGGTACCGATTGGAGTCACAGACCACTGCAGGATGTGATCGACAAGGCGGGAAGCACCCCATGCACTATCGTTGTCAAAGAAGCGATCTATGTTAAAACTTCTGGACCTAACGGGGGACAGATAAAGATTGCCGCGGACCAGGATATCATCATCAAAGCTGAGGACAGCGGATCGATCAATCGGGAAACCAATCCGAGTTACGGCAGGAATTCCGGCTATCTGTTTAACGTTGAGGGAATGCTCAGGCTGGAAAACATTTCCGTTTCGGGCAGCAAAAATGATGATGGGGATAAAGTGACAAAAAATGCCTTAGTCCTTGTTCAAGGCGAGAACGCCTCTTTGACACTGGGCAGTGGAGCTGTTCTAAAAGACAATGCGAATTGTGCAATTGATAATGGACAGGGGGGCGCGGTCTATATCAGTCAAGGCAGCCTCACTATGGAATCCGGTTCCCGTATTGAAGGCTGCACCGCCAGCCACGGCGGCGGCGTTCATGTCGGAGGCGGTGCCAGCTTTACTGCGAATAACGGTGCAAGTATTACTGACTGCCTGTCTGCTCAAGGGTCTTCCGTCTATCTGGCAGAGGGAGCGTATTTCAACAATGATGCAGGTATAGACGGCGTTTATCCTTTGGAGAATCCCACGCTGGCCAGGCCTGAAGACCGGATTTATGTAACAGTATTGGTCGATGGCTCCAACGGATATCCCAGTGAACCAAGCATTGTTAAAGATCGTGTTTTCCTTTCCTTGAAAGACAAGAATACACTTAAGCGGCTTGATAACAATGAACCTTGGCTCAATGATGACTACACGCAATACATTGATAAAAAAATATGGGAAGATCCTGATTTCAAGGAAAGTTTGTATGACGAAGGGACCTATGGACTTTTTGACGTTACTGGTTCTAAGATCAAAGAGTACTTCAAATCTGAGTTTGATTGGGATAAATTCCTGGGCGTAATCGGAGCATTTCACCAAGAGGGCGTTTCCTGGGTAATTGCAACAGATGGTAAGAAACCGCGGGAAAATCCATATGGCGATGACCAGGGCAAGCTGGAGGATTATGAAGTTGTTCCATACGTCATCAAGTTCCAGCCTGAAGGTGCTGACTGCCCGGGCTGGCACATCGACTGCCGGGTTGTTCCCAAATCTTGGGTGTCCCTGTCCTACGACCATAATCTGCCCAGCGGGACCACAGCCAAAAATTTAACTATGCCTGACAGCAAGGACGGTAAGCCGGACTTTGACCAAACGATCGAAAAGGCTTTCTGGAATAGCAATGCGGTCGAAACTGATAGCACGATTACTGCCTCATATGGTACCCGGGCTGTGACCCTCAAATTCCTTGGCTGGAATACTGCGGCAGATGGCTCTGGGGAGAAGTACGTTCCAGGTGGTAAGATCACTGTTAGCGCGGACACCGTCCTCTATGCCCAGTGGGAAGTTCAGAAACCGGAATATAAGGTGGAGTTCCACTATCAGGATAGTGTGGGGTCGGATTACACTTGCAAGTATATTGTGATCCGTAAGCCCTCCATGGATGACTTTGCATCCGGAACAGTGAAGATTGCGAACTCTGACAAAACTCCAAGCGATAGTGTTACGGCACCTGCTGGCGCTGCTCAATATGAGTTTGATGCAGATAAAAGTACAGAAAAGACTCCAATTATTGCTGAGGGAGCAGAGGGATACCCCGCTGTTCTCAAGGTCTACTTCAAGCTCAAGGAAACCCCGAAGCCTGCTTTCACGGTGTACAAGAGCGTTAGCCCCACAACCGATGTCAAGGCTGGTACGGAACTGACCTACACCATCGTGGTCAAGAATACCGGAAATGTTACGCTGGAGCAGTTCGCATTGACGGATACCATGACAGCCCGGAAAACCACAGGCGAAAGGACCACAGATGATGCTCTGGACGGTATTCGTAAACTCGACAGTGAAAAGAGTAGTGACGGTGTGAAGCTCGATGGTAACGCCATTACTATTCCGGCCTTGGAGCAGAATGCCAAAGCTACGATTGTATACAAGTATACAGTCGGCGCTAAGGACGAGGGTAAGACGTTGGTCAACACGATCACGAAGCCTAAAAACCTGGATGAGAGCGATGAAGAAGCGAACAATCTTACCACTGAGACCACTTCCACTGTTACCAAGATCACGATCAGCGGTGAAAAAACCTGGGAGGACAATGGCAATGCTGCTGGCAAGCGGCCGGAATCCATTACGGTCAAGCTGATGAACGGGAACATAGAAGCAGCCTCCAGGACCGTCAGCGCCGGTGATGATGGCAAGTGGTCCTACTCCTTCGAGGCCAACAAGTTTGACTCTGAAGGCAGAGAGATCACCTATACTATTGCCGAAGGGCCTGTCTCCGGTTATACCCCTACGGTCGACAGATACAACATCACCAATACCATCCAATCTGTTGGTTACACGGTAGAGTTCTACAAGGATTCTACGGATGCCGCTAACAAGTTTGGCGATGTGGTAACCGGAACTGCGCCGTATGGAAGTATTATCGCAAGGTTTGCAACCGACAAGATGATTCAAGATCATGCGCCTGGCGCAGGTTATGGTATAGGGGCAGTAGTATCGGAGGACCTGCAGAAAACGATTGGCCTGACTGAAAGCGAGAATGTTATCAGGGTCCTCTACCTGGCTGAGAAGCAACCCGTGCCGGACACGCTTTCCTACACAGTGGACTATCTGGAGCAGGGTACCAATAAGAAACTGGCCGATACCAAGACGGTCTCGACCGACTTGACTTTGGGTACAGAAGTAACCGAAACGGCCATTTCCATCAGCGGCTATACACCGGTTGCTCCTATCGAGACGGTGATTACCATTCAAGCCGAGGGTAACGCCATTACCTTCTACTATACCGCAAACGCTGCTCCCGATGCAGGAACCCACACGCTGACAATTCACTATGTATACGAGAACGGCACTGTTGCTGCTCCGGACCATGTAGAGAAAAATCTTGCGGAGGGCATAACCTACGATGTTCCTTCCCCTGCAAGGGATGGCTATATTGCCGATCTCGTCAAGGTGACCGGACGCATGGAAAATGAGGACGCGGAACATACGGTTATTTATCGCGCTGACCGCATCGGCGGCGGAAATGACGGCAAGAAGCCGGACGGCATTCCTGACAGCTTTGAGGCTGTAGTTTACTATAGCGTCAACAACACTCGCTATGGGACTGTCGCCGCCTCTTACCAGACGTTTAATCTTGGACCAGATAAGAGTGATGCCCGTACGCTCCGCAACACAGCCTCTGCCACCGCACTCAGCCGTGTATACTTCATCGACTGGACGCTGGAAGGAAACCGTTTGGATGTCAATACCGGACTGAATCGCAGTCTGACAGTGGAAAGCGGCGAAGTGTACTACGTGGTTGCAAACTTTGGACGCCGCAGCACAAGCGGCGGCAATGAGGGCGGAACTGGAGGCAGCAGCGGCGGAGGTAACAGCGGCGGCAGCAACGGAGGAACGACCGTCATCCCCGATACACAGACGCCGCTTGATCCGGGTATCACCATTGACGATCAGGAAGTGCCTCTGGCAGGCGCTGTGGGCCTGAACGACGCGGACCACTTTGCCTATGTCATCGGCTATGAGGAGGATGGTACCGTCCGTCCGCTGAACAACATCAGCCGCGCAGAGGTTGCCACCATCTTCTTCCGCCTCATGACGGAGGAATTCCGCCAGTCCAACTGGTCCACCGTCAATTCCTTCATCGATGTGGAGGAAGGAGACTGGTACAATAACGCCGTCTCTACCTGCGCCAAGGCTGGGATTCTGACAGGCTATGAGGATGGCAGCTTCAAGCCCAACGCCAGCATTACCCGCGCGGAGTTTGCGGCTGTCGCGGCCCGGTTCCTGGATGACAGCTATGTGGATGACGGCAAGGGTGATTTTTCCGACACGGCGGACCATTGGGCCGCTTCCTACATCCGTCTGGCTGCCAAGGCCGGATGGATCAACGGCAGCGGCAACCGCTTCGACCCGGAAGAGTACATTACCCGCGCCCAGGTCATGACCATCGTCAACCGTATGCTGGACCGTACTCCGGACAAGGACCACATGCTTCCTTCCATGAAGACCTGGACCGACAACCCGGAGGGCACCTGGTACTATGAAGCGGTGCAGGAAGCTACCAACGAGCATGATTACACCCGCGACGAGATGTCCATAGAGACCTGGACGCTGGTCAAGCAGCATCGGGACTGGGCCGCTATAGAACTGGGCTGGGCTGCCAACAACGGCGCTTCTGCTCCCCAGACCAAGCCCGAGACCGAGACCCAGAGCCTGCCTGACGGCATCTAAGGCAGATTTTTGGGAAATTTCAATCCAATAGCATCCGGCCCGGAGGCT
>OFGB01000815.1_pt1 | contig 21109 bp, 18 predicted proteins | sample 1521491 | NCBI WGS metagenome assembly OFGB01 (sample SAMEA3504095, study PRJEB24116) | mouse gut metagenome | biome: mouse gut; feature: mouse-associated habitat; material: faeces | place: Denmark | collected 2011
AAAATTTTATATAAAAGCCATACTTTATTCCATTTTCTGCATCAAAAAAACTGCTGCCGTGCAGAACATTCATCTACACCCGCAACAGCTCTTCCATTCTCTTTTCACTCTTCACAATTTCCTAATATCCTTAACGCTGCCCCTCTCCACAAATTCTGCGCAGACCTGAATCTTCACCTTCGCCCTGCCGTCCTTCTCACCCATAGCCAACAACTCACGGACTGCCCGCGCCCCAAGCTCCTGCTTATATACATGCATCGTAGACAAGGGAGGGTCTGAAACCTGGCCATAGGCGACGTCGTCAAACCCAATCACAGAGATATCCCCGGGGACGTCATAACCACATTCTTTCATCGCCCGCATACACCCGATGGCAATCACATCATTGTCCGCAAAAAACGCCGTCGGCAGCTCCTTCGCCCCGGCAAGATACTCTTTCATCTTCTGGTACGCCGTCTCAATCCTGGTTCCTACCGTCGCAACATACTCCGGTTTTACCGGCAATCCGCAACGCTCCATCATACGGTAATATCCCGCCTCACGGGAACGAAACGCCTGAATCCGGAACTCTCCTTGCAGGTAGCCGATCCGTTCATGCCCCTTCCCGGCAATGTATCCTACCGCCTCCTGCGCCGCTTCCGTATCATTTATCAGCACACTGTCAAACCCATATCTATCGCTGCGCCCATCCAGCAAAATAATCCGGTTTTTCGCTCTTTCATAAGGAGCGTAATCCTCTTCCATCATCTCCGTCCCGAGAAGAACCACGCCGCTGTGCATATCCGACAGAATGTCAAGAAGCTGTTCCTCATAATCCGAATCACTGCTGTCCACGTAACAAAATACAGTTTCATACCCCATCAGCTTCGCCTGACGCTCCACGCCTTCAATCACGGCCGGGTGGAAAGAACTGTCGTCAATAATCATCCCATTCTTCCGGAATATGACGAACCGAATCTTGGTGATCTCTTCTTCCACCCGATATCCCAGCTCCTCCGCCGCCTTCCATATCTTCTCTGAAGTATTTCTGTTGACTCCCTTTTTATGGTTCAATGCATTGGATACCGTAGACATGGAAAACCCTGTTATTTCGCTGATTCTACGTATATTTACCTTCATATCTTTTTGTCCTCTCACATCAAGTATGTTTTATTATAGCATACTGATGCGAATTTTTAGATAAGAAAGATAAAATTTTATAAAATTTTTTTCAGATTATGGCACGCCGTAAAATGATGTTCCCCTCTATCCTCAAGCTGCGGTGTTTCCGTCCTGCACCGCTCAGTCGCATAACGGCATCTGCTGGCAAACCGGCACCCCGCCGTGCAATTCATCGGGCTTCCGACCTCGCCTTCCAGCGGAATCATAGATTTGTTCCGCTCAATCTGCGGGTCAGGAATCGGAATCGCAGATAACAATGCCGTTGTATACGGATGTATCGGATTCGCATACAATTCAGCGCTAGACGCAATCTCAACAAGCTGCCCCATATACATAACACCGACCCTGTCGGAAATATGCTTTACCATTGACAAATCATGTGCAATAAACAAATATGTAAGCCCAAGCTCTTTCTTTATTTGAACACTTCTTCCGTAACAATGCGAAGTGAACATTCCACATATACTTTTAACAACTCAATACATGACTGCAGATCATCAAGATTGATAATGCTGTTCGGAGAATGGCCGTACCTTGTAGGAATCGAGATTCCCACTGCCTTTACTCCCCGGTAAGATTTATTGATTGCCCCGGCATCGGTTCCTCCGTTCACCAGCACGTCGAACTGATATGGAATCTGATGTTCCTTGGCACATTCGACCATCTGGCCTACCATGTCTTCATCACAGGTTACACAGGCATTGCTGATACAGATTGCAGCCCCCTTTCCCAATACCGCGTTTCCATGTTTGTCTCCCGGTACGTCAAAAGAACCTGTAATATCGATTGCGATTCCAAGATCTGGCTTTATTCTTTCCGCCGATGTGGTCGCCCCGAAAAGCCCTACTTCTTCTTGCACCGTAAATACAAAATAGACGTCGTGATAAGGGGTTTTCATCGCCTTTAGCGTTTCCAGCTGCACATAGCACGCGCTTCTGTCGTCAAAGGCTTTTGCCATCACGTTTCTTCCGGCAAGTTCCTGATAGTTTCCTTCAAACATCGCGCAGTCGCCCACCTTCACATACTTTTCTGCCTCTTCCTTTGAGCCTGCGCCGATATCAATATACAGTTTATCTATGTCGCCGCTTTTAAAATCTTCTGGTTTCTCATACGCCGCCACAGTTCCAACCGTCCCGTTTTGGAACACCACCCGGTTCATAAACGAACAGTGGGCAGAAACCCCTCCGACTTTTTTCACTTTCAGGAATCCTTCATCCGTAATCTTCACAACACACAGCCCGATTTCGTCCATATGCGCCGCGACCATAATTTTTTTCTTATTTTCTCCGTTTCCCCTTTTTAACACAATCAGGTTGCCCACAGCGTCTCTAACGATTTCATCCCCATGGGCTTTCACCTGTTCCAGGATATAATCTGAGACTGTTTTCTCATAACCTCTTACACCCCAGATTTCCGCCAATTCTTTCAGCATATTCCTTCCTCCTTCGTTATATAATCCTATATGTCTTGATTTCATATGGCTTTAATATAATTTCCGCCAAACATCCGCTTATGGGAATTTCTCTTTCATTGTCTTCCAGAAGGTTACACTCATACATCCGGCTGACCGTTTCCGGAAGGGAAATCTCCGTCTTCGTATACCTGTTTCGGTTCTCATACATACGGATAATCCTGCCGTTTTTATCTTCTGCCTGCTTTATGACCTCGATGAAGCAGTTTTCGGCTTCACATTTGATAAATTCTTTTCCGGCTTTCCCACCTTTGTTACGCCCCTGCAAAACCACCACCGGCGGCACGTTTAAGTTGTACGCCATTTCGATTGTTTCTGCTTCCTGCCACCTTCCCGCATGGGGATAAATCGAATAAGTGAAATCGTGTTCTCCTATATCTTCATTTTCATTGGGATAAATACCTGCTTTTATGAGCGTTAAAGACAAATTCCCATCCTTAATTCCATAACCGTATTTGCAGTCGTTCAAGAGGGTGATTCCATTATTTTCTTCTGATAAATCTGCCCATTTATGTCCGCACGCTTCAAACTTTGCAGTATCCCAGCTATGATTATTGGTCGTCTCCCTTTCTATATTTCCAAATTGAATCTCATACGCCGCTTTTGTCGTATTGACTTCAACCGGGAAATTAACCCTTAACAGGACATTATGCTCTCTCCAATCTACATGCGTCTCGAAATCAATCCTGGGCACATCATAGTAAAGGTGGATTTTCTGTATTACTGTGGAATCTGCAAACTGTTTTATGATTTCCAGAGTCTTCCTCACCTGCCCGTCTTCTAAGACCCGCACATCAGAAACCTTATCTGCGTAATAGGGTTTTTTCTTGTAAAAAATGTCGATATCCCAGTTATCCCAATTCATAGGACGGTCTTCATATGTTATGATTTCATTGGCTTTTTTGCCGTCCTTAATAAGCTGTTTTCCCGTCTGCTTTTCAATCAGAGACACAATCTCCATGCATTCGTTAAAAGTAACGCTGTAGAACCGGTTTTCAAAATGTCCGTCCCACTGACACGAATGTTTTTTCTCATCGCCTGCTGTATAATAGAAAACCTTACAGCCAAGTTTCGGTATCCCCTCTGCATAAAATACAATTTTGCCGTCAGAAGTCCTCTGGAACGCAAGCTCTCTCCCGTCTTCCTCTGTAACCTTTTCAACCGGCACCTGTTCGAGCCCCTCTACAAAAATGACGTCGTTCCTTACATATCCCTGCGTATGATATACAACAATCGCATGGTCCTGTGTATCCACCGTCTTTGCTCCTTTTTCAGCAATTGCCCTTAAAGTTTCTTCCCCTCGTTTCTGTATTTCTTCATACTCCTGATCACTTTGGCGGTAAACCGCTTCAATACAGCTTCCAGGAATAATATCGTGAAACTGGTTTAGAAGAAGTATCTCCCATCCCCGTTCAATCACCTCCGACGGATACGCAACCCCCTGCTCCCGCAGCATAGACGCCAGTGTTTCTAACTGCATATATAAAATTTCGTTTTTCCTGTTATACCGCTTGTTTTTTGCTATAGACGTCAGCGTACCCCTGTGGTACTCAAAATACAATTCTCCATTCCATTTCGGCATATCCGGAAGCCCTGCAACCTTCTCGTAAGTCCGGTCAAAAAACTCCCTTTCAAACTCCTGTTCAATCCTGGGAATGCCAGGTATGCCGTACCGGAGCCTCTCTGCATTTTCAAGCATCTCCTTTGTCGGGCCGCCGCCTCCGTCCCCAAATCCAAAAAGCATGATCGTGTTTTCCGTCAGGTCACGGTTTTGGAATCTTTTAAAAGTTCCAAGCGCCATATTCGGGTTAATGATTCCGGTATACGTCGTCGTATTTCTCGTATCTGAAAACGATACGTTCATTCCAAAAGTTTTATCGAAATCACATGCGGTAGGCATAAAGACAAATACTTCGCTTCCGTCTATCCCCTTCCACATAAAGGTGTCGTTCGGGAGCTGATTGTACTGGTTCCATGCAATTTTTGTCGTCATAAAGTACGGGATGCCTGAACGTTTCAAGATCTGGGGCAATGCCGCCGAATACCCGAACACGTCCGGAAGCCATAACGCCTTGCTTGGGATTCCAAACTCTTCTTTAAAAAATCTCTCTCCCTTTATGATCTGCCTGACCAAAGATTCTCCCCCGACCAGGTTGCAATCTGCCTCCAGCCACATGGCGCCGTCTGTCTCCCAACGCCCTTCTCTTATCCTCTGCCTGATTTTTTCATACATTTCCGGCATCTGTTCTTTTACAAACTGATAAAGAATCGGCTGGCTCGACATAAACTTATAATCCGGATACTGTTCCATCAAGCGCAGTACGGTCGAGAAACTCCGAAGCACTTTCTCCCTTGTCTGCTCCACCGTCCAGAGCCACGCAACGTCGATATGGGTATGTCCGATTGAGCTTACGACCGGGGCTTTTTCATCCACTTCCGTGTAGAATTCTTTGACAAGCAATTCATCAGCGGCCGATAAGGAGCCATAAAACAACGGACTGTACGGTTTCCTCAAATCAATCCTGCCTGCCGCCCCGTCTAATTTTTGAAGAATCCTCCTGCAATTCTCTTCATCGCTGTTTTTCAAAAGCCTTGCGCTCTCTAGCGGGACGGAAAAATCATAATAGAATTTCTGGACCGCATCGTCAATTACGATAAGATTGCTTCTTAATATCAAATCTCCCGGAACCGAGCCGCTGTAAACCAGCATGGCAATCTCGTATACTTCACCGGCTTTGGCGTCGAAAGAAAGTGTAACCTCCCTGTGATTCACATCTACCCCTTGTGCCAACTTCTGATTCACATAGAAAAGCATCTGCGGGTTCGTCGCATCCCATTGCCCTTCCCTGCCGGAGATTAGCTGCATCTCTACGTGCCTGTGATCCATCTCTTTTGGAATCACTACCGTCGTCCGCAGCCATCGGTGCGAATCCAGGGTATTCCACGGCGTATCGATTTTATAATCCTGCCACTTGGTCACATCGCATTTTTCCCCGCCTTCCAGCTTTCCTTCATACATTTTGTAATCACGGATTGGGATACAGATTGGATACCTTAGCTTTTCGATATCTTTTATTAACCGTTCCATTCTTTCTAATTCAAACAATATACTCATCCTATCCTCCTCAGCTCTCTGGTATGATGACACATTTTCTTTCGGTCAACTGTTCCAACGCACCAGTAATTAAATCTATTTTTCAAAGCTATATGCTATATGCTATAATATAGGTTGTGTCATAAATGAAAGAGCCGCTAAAGCTCTTTTATTTCTTTTATTTCCCTTCTCAAAATATTCTTATCAATCTCTATCGCCTTCCTGACATCCCGCTGGCACAGCGCCTGATACAATTCCTCATGCAACGGTATCGTCTCTGTAAAAGGGCTCTCCATATCCAAAGGAAAATTCCACATTGAATTCATCTGATTCGCCAAAAAAGCCAAAAGCTGTTCCAACACATCCCAATGACACATCCGGTATAGCTTCCGATGGAACTCCTCGTCTTCTTTGTTCTGTCTTTCGCCGCGATGGTATTTTTCCATCAGAACCTTCACAATCCCGCCTAACTCATCTAATTCTTCCTGCGTACTGTTCTGTACGACCAACTTGAGCATCTCTTTTTCCAGGATAAGACGTACCTCTAACATCTGAACAAGCGATTCCTGCTCTTTTACAATATCAACCTGATTATAAAGGGCTTCCTTGAAATTCTCTTTTACGTAAACGCCCTTCCCATTCTTTACCTCTAAAACGTCTTTGGCTTCTAACGTCTTGATTGCTTCCCGCAATGCAGTACGGCTTACCCCCATCATCTCAAGCATCTCAGCCTGTGAGGGCAGACGTTCTCCTGCTTTTAAATTATGTTCCTGTATATAATTCTTAATATAAGAAATAATTTCATATTGAAGAGACATTCTCTGTATTTTTGCCATTCTTTTTTGCCCCTAACTCTTATCCACGTTCTATATCCTATCATATAGCATAAAAATTGTCAATATTTGTATTATTTTTATCTTTTTTTAGTCATTTTGCACAATTTAGCTCCAAAATTTTTATCACTTTCCACCGCCTACTCCCTCCCAGAGACATAATTCGGATTCTCTTTGAACGCCTGCAGCAATTCCTGCCTTGGTTCCTCCTTAAAAACCTTCTTCCAGGATTTCAACAGATTATCCGACGTAACGCTGATAGATTCAATCCCGATAAAAGAAGAAACCGGCTGGTTCAAGACCGATTTCGCAGCCGCCAGCGCAATCGCCTGCCCCTGCTCATAAGGACACTGGGCGCTCAGCGCCTTAATCATGCCGCCCTTCGCCATGTTCAAGGCGTCCGCATAATCCAAATCACTGGTCACAATGGCAATATCCGTCCTGCCAAGCTCCGTCAACGCAGAGATCACCTCCATCGCCGGCCCGTCCCAGGAAATATAGAGCGCCTCGATTTCCGGATACCTTTTTATCAGCTCACCCGCCTTTTTATAAACCTCGTCCTCTTTCCCGAACCTGACCGTCTCGCACAACCGGAGGGATGGGTATTCCTCGCTCAACACCTGTTTTGCCGCGTTATCCCTCTGGGCCGTGGCATAAAAATCCGCCCCATGGACAATCATGCCATAGTTTTTCAGATTATGCCGCCGCATATATTCCCCCAGCCCATGCCCCATGTTCTGCCCGTGGGAATGTTCATTAATCGACACACAGGTCACATAATCCCCTGGTCCAAGCCCATCCGGGACATTGGAAATCAGAATCAGCCTGATGCCGCACTCCGTAATCTTTTGGAACGCCTCTGCCGTAATCTTCTGGTCGGTTGGAATGGCAATCAAAATATCCGGCTCTAACATCCTCAGGCTCTCAAGCTGCCTGCACTGAAGCTGTGGGTCAAAATGGGCGTCCGTCGTCCCGATAATGGAGATGCCCAGATTATCAAAAATATTCCTGATTCCTTTCAAATGCAGCTCCATCCACGCTTTTCCCGCATAGTGGAAAGATATGACCGCCGTCGCCTTTTTTGACCGGATACTCTGTACCTCTTCCTCCGACAGCAGCAATTCATTCATAGAAGAAGCCTTTTCCCCAAAAGGTCCCCGGCCGATTCCGCAGGTAGACGAACGCACCATAAGCTCCATAGGCAGCGTAATGGCCTGATAAACGTCTTTACAGGCAGGCATATTGGCGCACTCCTGATTCCCAATCCTCTTCATCAGCACAGAAACCGCCCGCCTGGCGAACTCTGCCGTATCAAGCTCTACCGTCGTAAGCGCCGGCGTATGCAAGGACGCCCAGTCAAAGCTGCCGAAACACACGATGGAAATATCCGCCGGGCATGTAATGTTGTGGGCGTCGATGTATTTTAAAAACGGAATCGCAACCGCATAGTTGGCAATCAACAGCGCCGTTGGCGCCTGCTCCCCGCCCAGGAGCTTATCCAGCACGTCGAACACATCCTGCTCCTTCTGCAAAAACGGATGAATATATTCCGGCGTCTCCAAAATACCATACTCCCCAAGCGCCTTCTGAAATCCGGCCAGCCGCCGGGGCGTCCGTCCCCGGCTCCTCCCCAGAAATCCGATTCGCTCATGCCCCTTCTTAATCAGATGTCTGGCGGCCTTATATGCGCCGTCCATCGTATCCGAATAAACCATATCCGCCATATAACCCTCGACTTCCCGCCCCAGGATGACTGCCGGTATCTTTGCCTCCGCCAAGATACCGCGCAAGATAACATCCTTTTCATCCGGAAAGACCAACGCCCCGGCTACCCCGTTGCCATCCAGCAGTATCCGGAAAAAAGCCTCCATTTCGGAAACATCTGAATTACACGCTACCGTAATCAAGGTATAGCCCGTATCTTTCAGATGTTCATCGACTTGCTGCTCGATACGGCGCTGAAAATCACTTTTTTTATCTGCAATCACCATCAAAATATACTGTTTCTTCGCCTGCACCGTCTGGGCAGACGCCTTTTTCACGATAAAATTCGGCAAGTCGTCCAATTCCCGGATTGCCCGTTCTACCTTCTCGACTTTTTCGGGGCTGACATATCTGGTCTTGTTCACCACATGAGATACGGTTGACGCCGATACGCCGGCCATTTTTGCGATATCATTAATCGTAGCCATAATCCAAAGTCTCCTACACTCTTATCATATCTTAATTATACCTTCCAGCGGAAAAAAGTCAATCTGCCGAAATTCATTATCGCACAACCAAAAGGCAGGAACCCGTCACATTACAGGTTCCTGCCTCTCAATTTTAATCTTCCACTTTTACCCACTGTCTGGTATCCGCCGATTTCATGACCGCGTCACAGACTCTCTCCACACGGTATCCAGTTTCAAAGCTGGTGCTTGGCTGGTATTCTCCGGCAATCGCCTTGATAAATTCGTACATTTCGATTGTCTTCAATTCGCCGTATCCAATATTCATTCCCGGAATATTCCAGGTAACTTCCCCATGGAAATGAGCCGGGCCGGTATAAATCGTCTTAAATCCCCTTCTGTCGTCCGGGTCGTCTGCAAAGCAAACCTGCAGTTCATTCAGCCTTTCATAATTGAACGCAATGCTGCCCTTTGTTCCGTGAAGCTCCACGGTAATGAAATTGTTCCTTCCCCATGCATTGCGGGTTGCCTCGATACTTCCCACTGCCCCGCTCTTGAATTTTACAAGAAATGCGTCCTCATCGTCCACGTCCACTTCTTTTCTTGGCGCTTCCGCCCCGAGCTTCACCGTTCCAAGCAGGTCTACGCCGCCTTCCTGCACCGGCCTTTCCTTGATATAAGTCTTCACCATGGAAACCACCTCGTCAATGTCGCCCGCAAGATACTGGGCAATATCGATGACATGGGAAGCGATGTCGCCCAAAGTCCCAGCCCCGGCAATGTCCTTCTGGAATCTCCATGACAGCGGAGAATCCGGGTCAGCCGACCAGCTCTGCAGATAGGTACAGCGGATGTTGAGAATATCCCCCACCGCTCCTTCCTCAATAAACTTCTTCGCCAGGTCAATTGCCGGAACCCTGCGGTACTGATAAGCGTTCATGCTTACAATCCCCTTCTTCGCCGCTTCCCTGGCCGCATCTGCCATAGCCTTGGCGTCTTCAAGCTTTGAAGCAATCGGTTTCTCACAGATAACATGCTTGCCCGCCTGCAATGCCGCAATAGCAATCGGGGCATGGGAGTCGTTAGGCGTACAGACGCTCACAACGTCAATCTCAGGGTCATTGACGATATCATGCCAATCCGTACAGCACTTCTCAAACCCGAACCTCTCTTTCGCCTCCTGCGCAATAGACGGCTCAATATCACAGATCGTCTTCAGTACCGGTACAGCCGGAGCCGGCCAGAAAAATTTCGGCATGTTAGAATATGCGACCACATGTGCCTTTCCCATAAAACCTGCCCCTACCAGACCTACATTTAATTTTTTCATGATTAACTCCTCCTACTTATTTTAATTTTAATTACTCTTCTTTCTCTGGCTCAAATTACTGATTGCCACCGCAAGGATGATGATTCCTCCCTTAATCATAGTCTGCTGCGCAGAACTCAGATTCGCAAGGATAACCGCGTTGTTCATCATCCCCATAAGCACAGAGCCGAACAACGCCCCGATGACTGAGCCGGTTCCGCCGGACATTGCGGTTCCGCCCAGCACTACCGCCGCGATGACGGACATCTCATCGCCGTCGCCATAGGAATACCGTCCCGCCTGCATCCGCGCCGCATACATGATTCCCGCAAACGCCGCGAATGCGCCCGACATGGTAAATGCGATGATTTTCACCTTCACCGTATTGATTCCACTGTAAATAGCAGAATTTTCATTTCCGCCGGTGGCGAGGATATGCCGGCCGAAGGCGCATTTATTAAAAATCAAAATACCGACGGCGTAGAACAGCACCGTCCACAACACGAGTACCGGAATCCCTGCCACGCTTCCGATTCCAAAAACTGTACAGAAGGCCTTGTTGTCAATGGGAACCGCCGCCGTATCCGTAATCCACATCGCCGCGCCCCTTACCAGTTCCATCGTACCCAAGGTGGCAAGAAAAGCCGGAAGCTTTAATTTTGTGACCAGCAATCCGTTGATACAGCCAACAGCCATGCCGAACCCAAGGCCAACAAGCAGCGCCAGCAGGATGCTGTTGGTCGCCTGCAGAACAAGAGATACCAGCATCGCCGTCATAGCAGTGACCGCCCCCACCGTCAAATCAATCTGTCCTGCCGCCATGACGAAGACGCCTGCCACCGCCATGACCGAAATCATTGCAGTCTGCCTCAGAATATTAATCAGGTTCCTTGGCTGCAAAAACCCTTTATTCCCAAGAATGACCGCAAACAGAATGAATACAGCGGCAAATATGATGTAGACCATGTATTTATCCCACTGTATGCTCTTTTTATTTTTGCTGAATTGCATATTGTAACTCCTCCTCCGCCTTTATGTCGCTCCGGCCGATTTCTCCTGTGATTCGCCCGTCGTATAAGGTAATAATCCGGTCGCAGACCGCCATCAGCTCTGCCAGCTCCGAAGATACGAACAGCACCCCTTTCCCCTCATCGGCATAAGTCCTGATAAGGTCGATGATTTCCGCTTTTGCGCCTACGTCTACGCCCGCCGTCGGCTCGTCTAGCATCATGACCTCTGGCTGCATGTTCATCCATTTGGCAATGATGACCTTCTGCTGGTTGCCGCCGGAAAGCAGGTTGATTCGTTTATGGATGTCGTCCGTCACAATATTGAGCTTGCTCACATTGTCGTTTACCATTTCCACCGCCGCTTTTTCATCCACGAAGATTCCATTTTTTCTCATCTTCGCCACTTTGGGCAGAATCGCATTCTCCTTGACCGAATGAATCAGGACAAGGCCCTTTTTCCTTCTGTCTTCCGGAATCAGTGCAAAACCGTTTCGGATTGCCTCCCCGGGATTTCCCATCTGGACGGCTTCCCCGTTAAGCATGACGGTCCCGCCTTCTCTTCTCCTCAGCCCAAACAGCGTTTCTAAAATCTCCGTCCTGCCGCTTCCCATCAGTCCCGCAAACCCAAGGATTTCTCCCTTTTTCAGGTGAAAGGAAATGTCTGCGATCCGTTCATTGACTTTCAGGTGTTCCACACTCAGCAAATCCGGCCCTGTCTGGTCGTAGGTTCTTGGAACCCAGTCGAATTTCTTCCCGGTGTTCTCACCCATCATATGCGCAATAATTTCATCCATCGTAATATCTGCAATCCGCCCCGTATGTACGATTTTCCCGTCCCGCAGGATAGAGATGCTGTCCGCAATCTCCATAATCTCACTCATACGGTGTGAAATGTATATCATGGAAACCCCTTTTTCCTGAAGCTCCTGCATCATCTTAAAAAGCTGTCTCGTCTCTGAGTCAGACAAGGAAGCCGTCGGCTCGTCCAGCACAAGAATCTTGGCATTCTTTTCCATGGCTTTTGCGATTTCCACCATCTGGCTCATGCCTACGCTTAACTTCCCTACCACCTCTTTGGGATTTACGTCAATTCCCAGCTCCTCTAAGACTTCCTGGGAGCGCTCCGTCATATAAGCTGTCTTTCTAAGCCCTTTTTCAACAACCTCTGCGCCAAGGAAAATATTTTCCTCCACCGTCATGCTCTGGACAAGGGACAATTCCTGGAATATCATTCCAATCCCATTCCTTTTTGCGTCGTGGGTATCCTGGATAGACGCTTCCTGCCCGTTGACTAAGATTTCTCCTGCGTCCTTTGTATAAACGCCTGTCATGATTTTCATAAGCGTCGATTTCCCGGCTCCGTTGCCCCCCACCAACGCGTGGATTTCTCCCTTTTTCAGGGAAAAATCCACGCCTTTGAGCACTCGTACCCCGAAGGATTTTTCAATCCTCCGCATCTCAAGCACGTATTGGTTCATCATGTCCTCCTTATTTGCCAGCCGCTTTCTCGAGCCAATCCGGCGCTGCCGCATGGTAAACATCCTCGTAGGCTTCCAGAATATTCGACTGCTCTACTCTCTTTGCCGAGACTGCCACATAGGTAGGAGCCTCTTTTCCCAGCAGGGAGTATGCGGCAAGTGTTGCTTCTGCCACACCCTGGTCATAGGGAAGCTGCGCCCCCAGCCCTACTACATTGCCTTCCGCAATTTCTTTTGCAATATTGTTTCCCAAATCTATGGTGGTCAGCTTTACTTCTTCGCTGGTAAGCCCTGACGCTTTGACAGAAGAAAGCACGCCTTCCATCGGAACGTCCCAGCTTGCATAAATGCCGTTAATCATGGGATACTGAGTCAGGATTGCATCCCCCTGCTCTGCACAGCCGTTCTCATCCGTAAAGCCCTGTTCCGTTACAATCTCGATATCAGGGTATTTGTCTGCCATGGTCTTGCGGAATCCCTCGTCCCTCTGGTTGGTCACGAAGAAATCTGCGTCATAATACACCATTCCAATCTGTCCTTTTCCGTCCAGCGCTTCGCCCATCAGCTCCGCAGCAACACAGCCGTTTCCATAATTATCTGCCGACACACAGCTTACATAATCCTCTCCTGCCGTCATGCCCGCCGGGACATTGTCCATGAACACCAGCTTCACCCCGTCTTTTGCAGCCTTTTGGAATGCGTCTGCGGTAGCCGTTGCGTCTGTGGGGATACTGACGATGACATCCGGATTTTTTGCCATGATTGTTTCGATATCGGATACCTGCTGCTCCGCCGAAAAATCTGCATCCGTAGTTGCCACCAGCTCGATTCCAAGCTCCTCAAAGGTTGCCTTTAACCCTTCAATCTGGGAGGTCGCCCAATCATTTCCGCCGTAATGCAGTGAGATTGCCGCTTTATACCCGCCGCTGCGGATTTTTTCCTTCTCTTCATCGGTCAGTGTAATCTCAGACGCAGGAGTCGCCTTCTCTCCATTAGGGCCTGTAGACATAATGCCGTTTTCATCTGCAGACGGCGCCTCTGTCTCCTCCTGCTTATCCTCATTCTGAACCTCTGACTGTGTTTCGCCGGGCGTCGCCCCTTCTTCGCCTGCCCCGTAGCTCTCGCAGCCGTTTAAGAGTACGGCCATCATTGACATTGTTAACAGAATACTTCCTATCTTTCTTTTCATGGTTTTTCCTCCTGTCTCTATTTTTATTGTTTAAAAGATCCTTCCTTTCAAGAATTCATAGGAGGTGCGGCATGCGTACAAAGAATCTCCGGCATAGCCGTCTACCTCTACGAGATAGTCCCCATCGTACTTTTTCTGCTTCAGGAAATCCAGCACTCCGTCAATATCCAGCCTGCCTGTGCCCAGAGGAGCAAATCCATTGTCGTCCAAATCCTTTAAGTGTACGAAGGAAATCCTGTCGTAGTATTTCTTTATGATGTCCAGCGGATTCCCGCCGCCAGCAGCCAAATGCGCCAAATCCGGGCAAATCTTGATGGAGGTCTTTGAGAACAGCTTATCGATCTGCTCCGGCGCCTCTGCCATGGAACCAAGATGTGGATGGTAGCTTGCTTCTAACCCATACTCCGCGAATATCTTTTCCGCCATATCAAGGCCCTTACCCAGCAGCGCGTAATCTTCTTCCTGAATGCCCTTCCCCCGGATTGCGCCGCCGCAGATTCCGATGTAGGTCACGCCTACTTCCTTTGCCGCTTTCGCCACCGTTTCCATATGGAACATCTCGTCTTCCAGCGCGTCCTGATAGATGAAGTTCGCCCCGACACAGACGCTCATCATTTCCGCCGAGTACTTTTGCAGCATGTCTTTCAGGACGGAAAGGTCGTTACAGTACTTTGTAAGGTTTCCCTCCAGGACTTCTATACTTTTGAAGCCGGTTTCCGTAATGCTTTTCAGGATTTCTTCGTCATTGCCCATCGTCAGATACCGGATATCCTTCACACTTGTCACTCCGGCGCCGTCCCCTACCAGAGGGCCAAAACCGTTTGTCATATAACCAACTCTCATCATTTCTTCCTCCTTGTTCGTTTTATGTATTTGCGCAAATTTTCTTTCGTGTTCATCATATTTCATTTCATCCTCTATGTCAATACGACTTTTTGCATAATAATGGGCATTGCTTTTTGTCTATTTTTCCTTATTGACTTTTATTTCGCATTACTCCATAATAGTTCTACAAAATATTTGCGCAAATTTTGCGCAAACAATAAAACATAAGAGCAGAAAGGAGCTTATTATGAAACTTGGATTTATCAGTTCCATCCTTGATACCTCTTCTTTTGAGGAGGTCATCGACACCGCCGCCGAACTTGGCTATGAGTGTGTCGAAGTCGCCTGCTGGCCGAAAGAAAAAGCAGCCAGACGTTATGCCGGAATCACACATATTGATATTGAAGCGCTCACCGAAAGCAGGATTGACTCTATCCTTGAATACTGCAGTATGAAGCATGTGGAGATTTCCGCCCTTGCCTATTATCCCAACACACTGTCCGAAGACCCCGAACAGCGCGAAAAGGCGGTCGGACACTTAAAAGCCATGATTGCCGCCGCGCCGCAGTTAAACGTCCATACAATAACCACTTTTATCGGCCGTATCCAGACCCTCACCGTTGAAGAGAATCTGGAAGTATTCAAAGAAGTATGGACTCCTATCATCCGGCTTGCCGAAAAATACAAGGTAAAAATTGCCATCGAAAACTGCCCCATGCTTTTCGGTGCAGACCAATGGCCCGGCGGACAGAATCTGATGACTACGCCCGCAATCTGGCGCAAAGCATTCAGCCTGATTCCAAGCGAATATTTCGGCCTGAATTACGACCCTTCCCATTTTGTATGGCAGCAAATGGACTACATCAAGCCTTTGTATGAATTCCGGGAAAAGATTTTCCATGTCCATTACAAAGACATCAAGGTCTACCATGATAAACTCAGCGACGTTGGGACCATGGCGTATCCTTTGGACTATATGTCTCCAAAGCTCCCTGGGCTTGGGGATGTAGACTGGGGAAAATACGTGTCTGCCTTGACAGATATCGGCTACAATGGCTATAGCTGTATCGAGATTGAAGACAAGGCTTTCGAGGATTCTTCCGAAAGAGTGCTGGACGCGCTCCGGCTTTCTTACGGTTATATAAGACAATTTGTTATCTGAAAGGAGAAAACACATGAACCCAAAGAGAATTAACATCGGACTCATCGGCGCCGGATTTATGGCAAAGGCACACTCCATCGCATACGCAGGTATGCCCATGTTCTTCTGGCCTGCCCCGGCGATTCCGGTAAAGAAAATGATTGTAGATATGAACATAGATATTGCAAGGGACGCAAAGGAGAAGTTTGCCTTTGAGTCTTACTCTGCCGACTGGCACGACATTGTCAGCGACCCGGAGATTTCGGTGGTGGATATCTGTACGCCCAACAATGTACACGCCGAGATTGCAATCGCCGCCGCAAAAGCGGGAAAACATATTCTTTGTGAAAAGCCCCTTGCGCTGACCTCCCAGGAGGCAGGGGAAATGTACCGGGCCGCCGCAGAAAACGGCGTGAAGACTATGGTGGCTTTCAACTACCGCAGAACGCCTGCCGTACAGCTTGCAAAAAAATATATTGACGAGGGGGCAATCGGAGACATCCTCGATTTCCGGGGAACCTATCTGCAGGATTGGTCTGCCCATCCGGACTCTCCTCTTTCCTGGCGTTTCCAAAAAAGCGTCTGCGGAAGCGGAGCGCTTGGGGATATCGGAACCCATGTGGTAGACATGCTTCGTTTTCTGGTAGGAGATTTTAAGCGGGTCAACGCCAGGACGGCGACTTATATCAAGGAGCGCCCGCTGCAATCCGGCGCGGCGGATACCCTTGGGAATCTCCGGGTAGGGCAGGACGCCCCGAAAGCGGCGGTGGATGTGGACGACCAGTGCATGTTCATGATTGAGTGTAAGAACGGGGCTTTCGGGAGTATCGAAGCGACCCGCAACGCATGGGGGCGCAATAATTATATTACTTTCGAGATTCACGGGACTAAGGGGTCTATTTACTTCAATTACGAACGGCGGGACGAGCTGCAGGTCTGCTTTGCCGACGACCCTGCCGACCGCCGGGGATTCCGGACGGTATACACAGGGCCGAACCATCCGTATGGAGAGGGATTGTGGCCGATTCCGGCGTTAGGCATCGGATATACCGAGACGAAAATTATTGAATGTTATGATTTCTTCCGTGCTTTGCAGAATGATACGGAGGCGTCCCCTAACTTCCGGGACGGATATGCAGTGGAATTGATATCGGATGCCATTCTGGAATCCGCAAAGAACCGTGAATGGGTGGAGGTAAAAGAAATCGTCTAGGCGAAACAAAGAGGGGGGCGGGAAATGCTATGTAGATTCAGGCCCATATAGCCATGATCAGCGTTCCAAGCACCATGAATGTAAGACCGACGGCTGCTTTTTTAGACAACTTTTCCTTGAATACTATATAGGAAAAGACCACGGTAACAAGAATGCTCAGCTTGTCGATGGGGACAACCACGCTGACTACGCCGTTCTGAATCGCGTAATAATAACATAGCCAAGATACGCCTGTGGCAAGGCCGGAGAGAGAAATATAGAGCAGCTCCCTCCGGTCAATCTCCCGAACCTGCCCCAGCTTTCCCTTTAACAATACGATTAACCACGCCATCACGAGAACCACCCCTGTGCGGACCGCTGTCCCCAGATTAGATTCCACACCGCTGATACCAATCTTTGCAAGAATCGCTGTAAGAGCGGCAAAAACCGCAGACGCGACAGCATATGGCATCCATATCCCATTCCCCTTTGCGCCGTCCGTCTCCTTCTGCTCAATCATCAGGAAAACACCCAGTGCGAGAAGCACAGTTCCTCCCAGCTTGACAGCCAAATGTTCTGTTTCGCCCAGCAGGAAAATAGCCATCAAAACAGAGAGAATGGTACTGGACTTGTCGATAGGGACTACTTTATTGACATCTCCGGCTGACAATGCCTTGAAGTAACAGATCCAGGACGCTCCTGTGGACAGCCCTGACAGAACCAGAAAGACGAAAGATTTCCCACTTATCTGTGTTATCGTCCCGCCAGAACCGACGATGGACACCATGATCCACGAAAACAGCAGAACCACCACAGTCCGCAATGCAGTCGCAACATCAGAATCTGTCTTTTTAATCCCACACTTTGCAAGAATTGCCGTCACCCCGGCAAAGAATGCGGAAAATAAAGCCATAATAAGCCACATAAAATCTTCCCTGTTAATCATGTTTGTCTCCCCTTTTTCGTTTCACTGCCTCTTGCCTAATCTGGGGCATTTCAAATGCACTCTTTCCGAATTTGCTTACTTTTCATTTCTGGACTCATTATACTATGATTCCCCGCCAAATACAAATATTTCTAAAATCCCTGCCTTATTTCCTGCAAGTTTCTTTCTGTAAAAGCCCTTCGGGCTGCTGCTCATATTCCTGTTCCCGCAAAAGCTCTGGCGGAGTTTTATGAAGCGCATATTCCGTAAATTTATCATCATAAACCCAGTCCTCCAATTTTCCAGTGCCGTCTCTGCTCTGGCGTTGATCAGCAGTCCTTTCTTCTGATACTGCGGGAATCCCCAGTGCATTTCTGTAAGTTCCAATGCCGGTGAATTTTCCGCTGCAGAATCTGCTGATAACGAATTTTTCTGCTGGCTGTGGCAAGTCAAAATACCGGCAGACTGTGATGGGTAAATATCTCCTGTACACATTTTCTGTATCCGCAGATCTACTCCCCGGATTACCCGTTCAATTTCCTTGGCTGTCCCCTCATCTACATAGAACCTTCCGCACATAATGTTTCTCTCCTTTTCTTGTCGCAGGTTATCCATTCATCCAGCGTCAGCGGGGTGTAGTCTGAATACATGCAGAAACAATTAATCATATTCGACGGAATCGCCCGTTTCTCCCCATCCGGATTCTCACGGATACTGCGCCTTGTGATCTCCTGAAACTGTTCAACCAACCGCTGGTCATAGGTATCATGCACATGACCATAGAGCATATATACTTTAGGATTCCCATTTCCGTCCAGACAATACTGCCCGTTATAACACATGATGGGGTAGTGGCAGAGGATGACCTTCCGCTTGTTATCCTGTAGTTCCTCATAAGGCTTGATCCAGACAAAACGGCTGGCATTGTAGTCCTTATTCTTCAGGAACCGGTCATGGTTCCCCTGAATCAGATAGAGCCTCCCGTTCAGCTTCCCTAGCAGTTCATTGGTTTCTTCCGCCTTGCCCCATGACAAGTCTCCCAGAATCACAACCTCATCATTCTTCCGGACTTTCGCGTTCCATTTCTGCAACATGTATCCATTCATTTCCTCCGCATCCGCAAATCCCCGGCAGTCCATCTTTGTATTCAAGTTCCCGTGAAAGAAATGCGGGTCTGCAATATAATATCTCAATTTATTTCACCTGCTTATCCTGTAATTTTGGCAATTTCGACTTTGATTGCTGTTTATCATTCGCAATTAATAATCATATTGTATGTAATCAGGCCGGGAAAATCAACTGCAGATTATTCCAACTACAGAACCTGCCACTGGCAGCTTCCTCCGTATGCTATGGCAAGTCAACAATTGCTTTTTTTCGCCTGGCAAAACAAAAAATAGCTCCCGGCAGATATCTGTTGGAATCTCATAATTTATTTTTTTGTGCTTCTGTCACAAATGAAATACTGTTGGATGTAAGCAGCAGCTTTTTCAGTCTCTCCGGCTCGTCAAATGCCACCAGCCTTCCTTTTGCAATAATAAGGACCTTCTCACAGATTGCCCGTACCTCCGAGAGAATATGGGAGCTGAAAATAACAGAATCTGGATAGGATCCAGCCCTACCGTGGGTTCATCCAGAATGATTGGAGAGCAGCCTGTAAAAGAGATTAAAACATTTTTTTCCTGCATCATTTCGCCAATTCGCCTCCTTTGTACAAATCCTCTTTATCTACCCGCTGTTTTAAGAATAAAGCTAAGAGTGCGGACAAAATCCTTGCATTTACCGTACTCCACCAGATCATGATCTGGCCTCCGAACAGAGGCGGCAGGATCAGCATGAGGACCAGCATAAAAACTGGTTCTATAAAAGTTAAAATATAAGAATACATGCTTTTTTCCGTTGCATAGAAGCTTGCCGTCGCCACACGGATGATTGCGACAAAAGGCACAGAAACCAGGAAGATCGGTATGATCTTTGCAATCTCTATATTAACTTCACTGGAAGCGTCAAACAGGGTCCCTAAGCTGTTCCTCATTAAAAACATCACAATGCATCCCACTACAGATAAGATCAGGGCAAATGCATACGCCATTTTCCGGAAGCTTTTCAACCTGGTATAATCCTTTTCCCCGTAACACTGGCTGAGCAGCGGCTGGCATCCGTCGCCCACGCCCTGGAAGAGCAAATAAATGATACAGATGATATAGGCAATACACGCATAAGTGGCGATTGCCTTCTCGCCTCCATAGGACATGGAGAAACGGTTGATAATGATCAGGGAGATATTCGGGCTCATGGCAAGGCCAAAGGGGGCAATCCCAACCTTGATGATATCCGCCGCTGTCCTTCCCAGCTTTGAGAATGCAATGTGTAACGTAAACTGCTTTTTGCGCAATAAATAAACCAGTGCGATCAGCATCGTGACACCCTGACCGATGATCGTTGCGATGGCGGCTCCGGCAACACCTTGCTCTAATTCCCATACAAATACATAGTCAAGAAGCATATTTGTCAAAAAGCCTGCTATCATGGCGATCATTGCATAGAAGGAGCCGCCGTGATTCCGGATAAACGGGATCAGTCCGGTTCCGATGATCTGCAGTGCCGCACCCAGGGCAATAATGGCAATGTATTCTTCCCCAAGTGACAGGATTTCCCCTCCCGCGCCCAACAAGCTCAAAAGCGGCCTGTTTAATACGAAGATCAAAAATGTGAAGAGGATACTGGAAAGGATCAGAACCCATAATGCGCCTGCCGTAAACTCCCTGGCCCTTTTCTCCTGTTTCTCCGCCGTATTGATGGAATAATAGATTGCGCCGCCCATACCGATCCCTGTACCTATCGCCTGGATGACTGCAACGATTGGGTACGCAATGTTCACGGCGGACAGCCCTACGTCACCGATACTGTTTCCTACAAAAAACCCATCTACAATCGCATAAACTCCCGATAATGCGAAAGACAATACAGATGGGAGCACAAATTGAAAAAAGATTCTTAAATCACGCTTATTCATTTCTACCTCCTGCCCTTATTAGTCTATATATGTACTTTATATAGCATAGTCCATATATTTACTAAATGTCAAATACTTTTTTAAAATTTTTCTTTATTATTTCTTGACTAAAGCAATAATAAGTACCATTATAGTATATATAGTTACTATAATAAAATCTAAAAGGAGTATAATAATGACTATAATGGACAAATTAGTATTTTATATGGTACTCATTATTATTTTTGAAACCATCCTGGAATGTCTGCGGAGGCCCTTCGACCATCTGGTTTTAGGTGTAAATTGGTTAGGAAC
>OFGB01000818.1_pt1 | contig 21036 bp, 18 predicted proteins | sample 1521491 | NCBI WGS metagenome assembly OFGB01 (sample SAMEA3504095, study PRJEB24116) | mouse gut metagenome | biome: mouse gut; feature: mouse-associated habitat; material: faeces | place: Denmark | collected 2011
TAAGCATAGAGCAAAGTAACTAAATTCTACCCGTCTGCTTTGCCAGCATTCCGACATCTGGACGGACAGTTCCCGCAGTTGTCCAGCCTGTGGCAGACGTTAGTCTGACAAAAGGGGACAACAAAGGGAAGTGTCCGGAGCAGCGGAGGAACAGGCAAATGCAGACAAACAATAACGAAATGAGGGATATTTATGATGGCGGCAAGTTTGAACGGCAGTTTTGTATTTTACCAATCCTTTTACGATATGATTGCCCTGATTCCCGATATGGAAACTCAGCTGGCGGCTTACGGGGTGATTTGCGCCTATGCGCTGAATGGGATAGAGCCGCAGACGGACAACTGGCTGCTCAAGATGGTATTCTGCTCTGTCAAGCCGCTCATTGACAACAACCGCAAGCGGCGGGAGAACGGCAAAAAGGGCGGCAGAAAGCCAGCTGTGGCAGAGATGGAAATGACAGCAGCCATGATAACAGAAGCGCCGCTACAGCAGCCGGGAGAGAGGGAAACAGTGGAGCCACAGGCAGAACCACAGACTGCACAGGTTCAGGCAGCGCCAGCGGTGGTAGTATCGCAGACCACAGAGCCGGAAACAGCGCCGCAGGGAGCGTTACAGACAATGGTGCAGCAGACAGAAGCACAGAGCACACAATGGACAGCACAGCCGGAAGGCCAGGCGATGGTATCTTCAACGGAGCAACAGGCAGTGGTGCAGCAAAGGGCAGATGAACAGGCAGACCTTTGGGAGGGGGAGCCCATTTTGCGTTACGGCGAGAATAAATATCCCATCACGCAGAGGGAACTGACCAAGGTTCAGCGCTTTGCCCGGGAGCTGTTTCAGACCTATGGCGGTGGGCGCAGGCCCAATGAGGCCGATATGGAGAGGGTCATGGAGTATACTGTGGCCCGCCGGGAAATTGACGGGGACAGAGCCGTGGCTGTGCTGGATGAGGGCAGAGCGGATTTGCTGTGGTATGCCTTTGAGAAGGCCAGCGCTGCGCAAAAGCTGAACTGGCGCTATATCGACGGGATGTACAGGCGGTTTGAGCAGCGGGATATTACTACCGGCGCTGAGGCGTATCAGTATGATTTGCTGCGGGGTATGACTGTGTCCTGATGGATGTTGAAAGTGGCAGGGAATGGGACATACCCTACTGCGTAAGTTACGCGGTAGGGGTAGGAGATGGGGGAAAGCAGCCCATAAAACTGTCCGCGACCCCAAAAAGGATTGCAGTGGATTCTCGGCGAAAAGTTTGTTATAATAAAAAAAGCTTTTTGCAGAGGAGACAGCAGAGAATGATAAATTGGGATGAAATCATTGCGCCTGCCAAGCGGGAAAATAATACGAAACGGGCGTTTGTCGCGGTGAACCGCCTGCAGGGCAAGCATGTGCCGACAGCGCCTGGGGAGGCGCTGGATATGTTTGCGGAATTGGCCAAAGTCTTACAGGCGCGGTATCAGGAGCGGCTTTTGGTGATCGGCTTCGCGGAGACGGCCACGGCGGTGGCTTTGGCGGTAGCGCAGGCGCTAAACTGCCTGTCCATGACCACGACGCGGGAAAATCTTCCCCATGTCCAGTATTTTTACTTTTCTGAAAGTCACAGCCATGCCATGGAGCAAAAGTTGGTGCGGGAGGATTTGGAGCGGGCAATGGGACAAGTGGAGCGCATTGTGATTGTGGAGGACGAAATCACAACGGGCAACACCATTTTGCATTTGCTGAGGCTGCTGCGCCAGGAATACGGAGCGGCTTGCCCTGCCATGACGGCGGCTTCGTTGTTAAACGGTATGGACGAGGAAGCTATGGCCTTGTTCGTCCGGGAGCAGGTGGATTGTGTATTCCTGCATAAGTACACGCCGACAGTGTATGAAAAGCGCATGGAGCAGGCCGTGTCTGAGGGAAAGGCCTGGGATTTGCGCGGCAGCAGCACAGACGTGCCGGAAATCCATATTTATGAAGGAAATCTGGAGCTGCGCCGTTTACAGGATGCTGGGGAGATTGCCCGGCAGTGTGATGGGCTGCTGGCTGTGCTGGAGCGGGAGTGTTCCTTTGCGCAGGGGGAACGGGTGCTGGTGTTGGGCACGGAGGAGTTTATGTATCCGGCCTTGTGGATTGGTCGGCAGCTGCAGCAGGCAGGCTGTCAGGTCTGGTGTCACGCGACGACGCGCAGTCCTATCGTGCCTTCGCCCCAGGAGGACTATCCGCTGCACAGCCGCTGGTGCTTGCGCAGCCTGTACGATGAAGGGCGGGTCACCTATCTTTATAATCTGACCCGGTATGACAGTGTGCTGCTGTTGACCGATGCAGATACCGAGAGTGCTGCAGGGCTGGCGGATTTGACAGCGGCTTTGCGGCAGACGGGAAATGAGAGAGTCCGTATTGTGGAATGGAGGCGCTTATGAGGAGCAGTTATCGGGAAGAGGATGTTGTGCTGCTGTTGAAGGATATTACCGGTCTGGTAGAGCCCCTGCCCGCCGCTCAGCGGGAGCGGCAGATTCAGTCGGGCAGGCATTACTGCGAGATGCTGCCCCTGGAATATTCGCCTACTGCGCCTTATCTGGCAGCCTATGAGGCTGCACTGGAGGCCTATGCAGAGCCGGTGGCGGATGCTGTCAGCGTGCTGGCGGAGCAGTTGATGAGGCAAAAGGGGCCGGAGATGGTTCTGGTCTCTCTGGCGCGGGCAGGAATTCCTGTAGGGATTTTGCTGAAACGTTATTTGCGGCAGTTTTATGGAGTGGATGCGCCCCACTATGCCATCTCTATTATTCGCGGTCGGGGAATTGACCACAAAGCCATGGGGTATTTGCTGGCGCGGTATGACGGCGCGCAGCTGCAGTTTGTGGACGGCTGGACGGGAAAGGGCGCAATTTTGCGGGAACTGCAGAAGGAGATGGAGAAGTATCCTGATGTCTCCGACGAGCTGGCGGTGTTGGCAGACCCGGCGGCGGTGACCAATCTGTGCGGTACCTATGAGGATTTGCTCATTCCCAGCTCCTGCCTGAACAGTACGGTATCGGGACTGTTGAGCCGCACCTTTTTGCGGGCGGATTTGATTGGGCCCGATGATTTTCACGGTGCTGTGTGCTATGAGGAACTGCGGGAAGGGGATTTGTCCTACGCCTTTATCGACGCCATCACGGCGAAATTTGCCCCGCCGGGAAAAGGTGGTGCTCCAGTGCGGCCGCAGCACTCGGGTGTGGCGGAGGTGCAGAGAATTGCCCAGCACTTTCAAATCAGGGATATCAACCTGATCAAGCCGGGGATTGGAGAGACCACGCGGGTGTTACTGCGCAGAGTGCCGTGGAAGATTTTGCTGCGCAGGGATATCGAAAAGAGTGTCATGGTGCAGCATCTCCTGCGCCTGGCTGAAGAAAAGCAGGTGCCTGTGGAATATTATCCGCTGCAAAATTATTGTGCCTGCGGTATCATTAAAAACATGTCCGACATCTAGCGACAGGCGGAAGTACTTTGCAGGAAAATAGTGTGAATAAAAGGAAAATCGCATAAAAGGGCATATAAAAAACTGCTTTTTGGGGCGCTGGTTGTAGCTCAGAAAAGCAGTTTTGTTTGTTATGCGTCAGGACGGATGCCATAGAGCTCGGCCAACAGGAGGGTGCGCTGTGCCCAATTGGAATGTGTTTTGTATTCGTTCATGCGCTGGGCCTGTACGCTGCCGCTTACATAAGAGGTATTTTCCTGATTCCAGTGCAGGATTTGCAGAGCGTCCTCATAATCCCTTTGGAATACCCGCAGGCTGTTGTTGACAACGGCAATCTGACGAGGATGGATGACCGTTTTGCCGATGAAGCCGTTGAGCTGATCCAGCGCCAATTCCCGCTCCAATCCCTGCTTCCAGAGGTCATGGGAATCCTGATAATATTCCCAAACTGGCGCGGATACTACATAGTCTGCCTGGAAGACGGTGAGGATATCACTGAGAATATTGGCGATGGGCAGAATCTCATAAATGGTCTGTTCCACGCAGCGTCGGGTGGCAAAGAGATGGCAGAGGTCGCTGCAGCCTACACGAATGTTCAAAACCTGCGGCGAAATATCATCCAGCATGGCCTTCAGCTGCTCCAGCTGGCGCTGTCTTTGGGAAAGAGCCAACAGAGATGGATCTTCCAGCACAGGCATCATGTAAAAGGGCTGGGGGCGATTTTGATTGACCCGCTCCAAGGCGTGGAGATAGGCTTCCCCGTTCTCCAGTGAAAACTTAGGGAAAATAAAGCCGGTGAGCAGCTGTGCTGCGCTGCCAAGCTTCTGTAAGAATCGCTCCAGCTGAGCGGGCTCCCGCAGGCGGATGAACAGCTTGGGCAGAAAAAAATCGCTCTGCCGCTGTGCTTTTTCCAGGGCTTGCAGTGTCTGACAGGCCTGCTGCTCCGCTTCTGCCAGATAACGCTCATTGATGGTATCTTCCAGGCACAATGCCAGGGAAAACGAGGTGCCGAAACGCTCTGTGCAAATACTGGAGGCAATCCCTTTGTGATTGGCCGGTGTATAGAGTAGAGGTCCAACGCTGCAGGCCAGTTTGGCGGCAGGTTGTGTGAGTATATGCATCATGGGAGAACTCCTTGCGCTATTTTTGTCAAAATGATTCTAAAAACTTCATCTTGTATTTTCGAGATAAATCCCTTTTTTTCCTGCCCATTCTATTGAAACCTTCACTTTTTCTTGCTAAAATAAAATCATATTAGGAAGTTATGTTCTGGAAATAAAACGTCAGTTGCTGGTAAAGAGGAGGAAAACGTCTATGTGGCAAAGGCTTCAGTTAAAAAATTTGAATGATTATTTTTTGCCTGCTGCGCAACGGCCAGCACAGGGCGTTTACTGTTATCGCTTTTTAGATTTCAGCGCAGAGGTGGAAGCTTTTTTGTGTCGTTATTATGAGGAAGCGCGGCAAAACGGCGCCGTGCTGGAAGGAAAGCTGGCCAACCCCACAGAGCAGAATCTGGCATATTATCGAGAAATCCTGGGCACAGCATTCAAGCTGCAGCCGGCGTTCTTTGCAGAGCAGCTGGGCCGCTGGCTACCCCGTTTGTCTGTCAGATCACGGCAGATCACGGCGGATGCCCTTTATGATGTGTTGTTGCAGATGGCGCAGCATGGCAAAAATGAGACCATGCTGAAAAATGCGTATATGAAATTTATGTGTTGGCTGTATTACCGGTTTGAGCGGGTCGTGCAATCTGTTGAGGGCAGGAAGGTTCCTAAAATTTTTTATGAAGGTTCTGTCAGCTACTATGAGCTGGAGATGCTCCATTTGCTCTCGCGCATTGGCTGCGACCTTGTATTGCTGGATGTGAGCGGCGACAGCGCATATGGAAAGCTGGACCCCCAATCTCGCTATACCCATGGCTATCAGTCGGGCGGAAGGCCCTTTCCCGCTGATTACAGGGTGCGAAACAGACGGCAGGCGGAACAGCAGCGGGAGCGCACTGTTCCGCTGGCGGGAAAACAGCCCTGTATCAATGCGTGGCTGTCGGGAGATATCCTGCAGGAGGTGCAGAGACCCTTGGCGCAGCGCGGTGACGATGGGGGACTTTACTATACGGTGTTCGCCCGCTTCTGCGGCGTGGAGGAGAAGGCAACCTATCTGAATACCTTGCTGCAGCTTTATCTGCAGCTGGAGGGGGCGCTCCGTCCGGTAGTGGTATTGGACCAGAAGCTGGCTTTGCCCTCTGCGGAGGAGATCGGACAGATTCAGCGGCGGAAGTATACTGCATGCTCTGAAATGATGGCCGATTTGGCGCAAAACATTGTCTATGGAGAAAAAGAATTGCAGCAGATTATCCGGCAGCAGTTTGTAGAGTTCTGGCAGGAGGAAGCAGTGCAGGAAATCCCGCTGAATCGTCTTTTGAACAAGGCGGTCTATCTGTTATGCTGGCTCAAACGCTACGGCGGGCAGCTTTTTGGAAAGTGGAAGCAACGACAGCAGGGCGCAGTGCTGATCTTGAATGACTGCGTCAATGAAAATGAAGTCTTATTTTTTCGATTTTTGGCCCGTTTGCCGCTGGATGTGCTGATTTTTTCACCAAATTTGGATTTATACAAAAAAATAGAGGATAAATATCTTTTTGAGAAGAAATATACTATATCCATGACAGTGGAACAATATCCCAGAAGCAACTCAGCCCGCATGGGCACTGTGGCCTATCATGCGGAGCAGGAGCTGACGGAGACCCTCTACCGCGACAGCGGGATGTATCGGGAACAGCAGTACCAAAAGGGCAGAGCCATTGCGCTGGAAACCATGTATGAGGAAATTTATATTCTCTGGGAGCAGGAAAATTGTTATCGGCCTAATTTCCAGGTGGTTCAGGAGGAAGTGCTCATGCCGGTACTTTTGGCTAAGGTTTCCGGCGTCAAGGACGGCAATGTGCAGAGCTACTGGAATGATGTGCGCAAGCTGGTGACGGCAGACACATTTCTGATTACAGAAGTGCCTTTTTATAAGCGGGAGGATGCCAATCCCATGCGGCAGTACGCCGCAGAGTTTCTGCGCCACAGGAAGGTGCAAAAGCAAAAGATCAGACAGCACAAGGCCTATCCTTATGGGTATCTGCGGGAGGAAATGCAGGAATATATGCTGGACAAGCTTCAGGAGCTGCTGGATTTGCAGCTGATTCGGGGTACTTACCAAAACGGTACGGAGTATACCGTGATCGCGACAATCTTAAACCTCAACAAAGAGCTGGTACGGTTGATACAGAAAATGGATTTTACCAAGGTGCCGCCTAAGGCAGTGTTCTTACATACCGGGGAGCAGTCCTATTCTCTGGAGGATGGGATTCTTCTGGCCTATCTTCATCTGCTGGGATTTGATGTGGTTTTGTTTGTGCCTACCGGGTATTGCAGTATGGAGCAATATTATCAGCGTCCTTTCCTGACAGAACACAAAATTGGAACGTATCTATATGATTTAAAAGTGCCTGACAGGCTTTATGGGCATCATGAAAAAAGCAATCGTTCTCCATGGTGGGAGAATTTATGGAAAAGAGGGAGATCATAAATGGGAATTGATTTGGGAAGAACAAATAGAACGGCAGCAGTTGCGGAACCTGTCGCTGCAGAGCAGGAGATTATGCCCTATGATATTCAGCAGGACCGGCTGCAGCTGAATGAAAAATATGTCAATTCGGCGGAGGTAGATGCGCTGACCAGCCAGATTGTGGTGGATGACCTGGAAACCATTGTGACCTTTGGCGGCGAGGTGGCAGAGCAGATTTCCAAGACCTCCGACGTGGTATTGAACAGCATGAACATGAACCAGATAAACGAATCCAGCGAGATGCTGAACCTTCTGGCCAAGATCATGGACCGCTTTGATATTGAAGAGATCAAGGAGGATCCGGGTTTTTTCGGCAAATTATTCGGCGGTGTGCGCAAACAGCTGGATAAAATTTTAGATAAATATAAAACGATGGGCGATGAGGTTGATAAAATTTATGTGAAATTGAAACAATATGAAGCAGAGATCAAAACTTCTAATCAGAAGCTGGAGGATTTGTTTCAGTCCAATGTAAATTATTATCACGAGCTGGTCAAATATATTTTGGCCGGAGAACAGGGCATCGGCGAGCTGGAAGCCTATATTGGGCAGAGACAGCAGGATATGGCGGCCAGCGGAGATCAGTCCATTCAATTTGAGCTGGCGGCGCTGGAGCAGGCCAAGGTGATGCTGGAACAGCGCACCCATGATCTGCGCATCGCGGAGAATGTGGCCATGCAGTCCATCCCCATGATTAAGACCATGCAGTTCAGCAATATGAATCTGGTGCGTAAAATCAACTCGGCCTTTATCATTACGCTGCCGGTGTTTAAGCAGGCTTTAGCCCAGGCCATCTTGCTCAAGCGGCAGCGGGTGCAGGCGGAGGCCATGTCGGCGCTGGATGAAAAGACCAATGAAATGCTGCTGAGAAACGCCCGCAACACAGTAGAGCAGTCAAAAATGACAGCGGCCATGGCTTCGGGCAGCTCCATTAAGGTGGATACCTTGGAAACGACCTGGCGGACCATCGTCAATGGGATTGAGGAGACCAGACAGATTCAGGAAAATGCCAAGAAACAGCGGGAAGAGGATCAGAAGCGCTTAAATGCCATCAAAGCTGATTTTAATCAACGCTGTCAAAGAGGTTAGGCTTCAAACAGGTGAGATTACGGTCTATCGCATGATGTCATGGGATAACCGTATGAAATAAAAAAGGTGTAATTGAGTTTTAGCAAAAGGAGACGATGACAATGGCAATCAGTTTGACAAAAGGACAAAAAGTAGACTTGACAAAGAGCAATCCCGGGTTGAAGAATGTTTTGGTAGGCTTGGGCTGGGATATCAACCGTTTTGACTCTGGTTCCGATTTTGACCTGGATGCCTCTGCGTTTTTGGTACAGGAAAACGGAAAAGTGTCTGGGGATCAGGATTTTATCTTTTACAGCAATCTGGAGCATCCCAGCGGTGCAGTGGTGCATTTGGGCGATAACCGCACCGGAGCCGGGGATGGCGACGATGAGCAGATTACGGTGGATTTGAGCAAGGTTCCGGAGAATATTGCGCGGATTGCCTTCACCGTAACCATCTATGATGCGGAGAGCAGACGGCAGAATTTCGGGCAGGTGGCCAATGCGTTTATTCGTCTGGTCAACGCTGACACCGATGAGGAAATTGTTCGTTATGATTTGGGTGAGGATTTCTCCATTGAGACAGCCATGGTAGTGGGTGAGCTGTATCGTCATAACGGCGAATGGAAGTTCAACGCTATCGGCAGCGGTTATCAGGGCGGTTTGGCAGCGCTGTGTGCAAACTATGGAATTGATGCAGAATAGGAGAGAAAAATGGGCGTAAACTTGACAAAAGGACAAAAAGTAAGCTTGAATAAAAACAACCCCGGCCTGAAAGATATGGTAGTGGGTTTGGGCTGGGACGTGAATCGCTATGATACCGGCGGCGCCTTTGATTTGGACGCGGCGGCCTTTCTGCTCACAGAAAACGGAAAAATTTCCCGCACCGAGGATTTCATCTTTTATGGCAATCTGGAGCATCCCAGCGGTGCAGTGAAGCACTTGGGAGATAATCTGACCGGGGTGGGTGACGGCGATGATGAACAAATCGTGATTGATTTGTCCCTGGTGCCTGAAAACATTCAGAAAATCGCCTTTACCGTTACCATTTATGACGCTGAGGTGAGACGGCAAAACTTCGGACAGGTATCCAATGCTTTTATCCGCATCTATAATAAGGCCAACGGCGAGGAATTGCTGCGCTATGATCTGGGAGAAGATTTTTCCATTGAGACGGCGGCAGTTTTTGGCGAGCTGTATCGTCATAACGGCGAATGGAAGTTCAACGCTATCGGCAGCGGCTATCAGGGCGGTCTGGCGGCACTGTGCGAGAATTACGGCGTGGACGTGGATTAAAGAAAGCTTGATAAGATATATTACAGAATCAAAGAATTAGGAGGATACGCAACAATGGGAGTAAGTTTACAAAAAGGACAGAAAGTAAGTTTGACGAAAGATAATGCAGGCTTAAGCCGGGTTGTCATCGGTCTGGGCTGGGACGAAGTGCAGCAGAAACGGGGATTTTTTGCTCCAAAACCGCAGGAGATTGACTGCGATGCCTCTGCCTTTTTGCTGGCAGATGGCAAATTGAGAGGTGTGGACGATATTGTCTATTTCGGCAATCTGCGCCACAAATCCGGCACAGTACAGCATATGGGCGACAACCTGACAGGCGCGGGAGACGGCGACGATGAACAGATTGTTGTGGAACTGGACCGGGTACCGGCAGAATATGACCGCATTGTGCTGGTAGTAAATATTTATCAGGCCGACAAGCGGAAACAGCATTTTGGCATGATTCAGAATGCCTTCATTCGGATTGTGGACAGCAGAAATAATCAGGAGCTGTGCAAATACAATCTGTCAGACAACTATGACGGTATGACCGCTATGATTTTTGGCGAAGTATATCGTCATAACGGCGAATGGAAGTTTAACGCCATCGGCAGCGGGACCCAGGATGTACAGCTGGGGCAGCTGGCAAATCGTTTTGCGTAAACAAAGAGTTAAGTATTTGTGAAATAAAAATAGAAAAGGCGCTGTTGTATAGAATCGAACGATACGGCAGCCCTTTTCTGTATACAAAAAATATTTTTGACCAGACAGAAAGGACTTTGAGAAAAGATGGATTTTACAGGCTTATCAGACCAGCAAGTGACAGAATCCCGGGAAAAATACGGCTCCAATCAGATTCCTGATTCGGAACCCACGACCTTTTGGGAAGAGTTTAAGGAAACCTTCAGCGATCCCATGATTCGGATTCTCTTATTCATTGCCGCTTTGATGATTGCCATGTTCTTTTTTGGCTATGCGGAGATTTATGAGCCGCTGGGCACACTGGTGGCCGTTTTGATTGTGGCATTTGTGACGGCGAAAACCAATGTTTCCAGTGATACCAAGTATCGTGAGCTGAAAGAAAGCAGCAGGCATGATCAGTGTAAAGTATACCGCAGCGGCGTTATCACGGTCATTGATGTGGACGATGTGGTGACGGGCGATTTGGTGCTGCTGCAGTCAGGGGACAAGATTCCTGCCGACGGTGTGCTGATTCACGGCAGTTTGCGGGTGAACAACTCCGCCTTGAACGGAGAGACAGAGGAGTGTCCCAAGACGGCGGCAGACGGGCAGTTTCAGATGGCGGAAGACATCACAGGAGACACCTTTGTAGATGCCCATTCTCTGTTCCGCAGCGCCATTGTCTTTGATGGAGAGGGCGTGATGGAGGTCCGTCGAGTAGGTTTGGCCACCATGATGGGGAAAATGGCAGAAGAAATGCAGGAAGATGAACCAGACTCTCCATTGAAGGTAAAACTCTCCAAACTGGCGGATCAGATTTCCCGTTTCGGCTATATCGGCGCGACAGTGATTGCTATTCTGTATATTATTTTCTTCGTGATGCAGGCGGGCGGTTTGCAGGCTTATCTGGATCTGGGCTGGGCAGTCATTGTGCAGGATGTTGTCGAGGCGGTTTCTTTGGCAGTGGTGATCATTGTCTGCGCGGTGCCAGAGGGCTTACCGCTGATGATCTCCTTGGTGCTGATGCAGAATACCAGCAAGATGCTGGACCACAATGTCTTGGTGCGCAAGGCAGAGGGGATCGAGACAGCCGGTTCCTTGAATATTTTATTCAGCGACAAGACGGGCACCATCACCAAAGGAATGCTGGAGGTGGTGGAGTTTTTCACCGCTGACGGGAAGACCATTCCTTTGGAGGAACTGCGCAAGCACAGCAGGATCAAGGGTCTGCTGGATCTGGCTATCTGTAAAAATACAGCGGCTATGTATGATGCGAGCCACCATGTTATCGGCGGCAACGCTACCGACCAGGCGCTGATGAAGATGATTGGGGAAGAGACCTACAGTATGCTTTACAGTGACACCACCTGCACAGTGACGGTGTCTCAGGGTTTCAACTCTACCAACAAGTTCAGTCAGGCTTATATCGGCGCAGTGGGGAAAACCTTTTACAAAGGCGCTCCCGAACGGCTCTTGGCCAAGGCAAACTATTATTTGGATGAAAACGGTGAAAAACAGCCATTGGATTTGGAACGGCTGAATGCCAAAATTGACGGACTGGCCTCGAAAGCCATGCGGGTATTGGCTTTTGGATACTCGGAAAAGAAATTGGAAGAGAACAAAATTCATGACGATCTGGTGCTCATCGGTCTGGTGGGGATTCGGGATGATGTGCGTCCAGAAGCCAAGGAAGCAATAGAGGAAGTACAGAACGCAGGAATCCAGGTGGTTATGATCACCGGAGACCGGCTGGAAACAGCAGTGGCCATCGCCAAGGATGCAGGACTGTTGACCGATACCACACAGCGGGCACTGACCTCCGCAGAGCTGAATAAGATGAGTGACGAAGAAGTGAAAGCAATCATCCCCCAGATTCGCGTCATTGCCAGAGCACTGCCCACTGACAAATCCCGCATGGTGCGGTTGTGTCAGGAGCTGAATCTGGTGGTAGGCATGACGGGAGACGGTGTCAACGATTCCCCGGCCTTAAAGCGGGCTGACGTGGGCTTTGCCATGGGCAGCGGGACAGAGGCGGCCAAAGAAGCGGGCAAAATCGTCATCCTGGACGACAACTTCAAATCCATCAAGGATGCCATCTGGTATGGACGTACTATTTACCACAACATCCTCAAATTCTGCCGGTTCCAGCTGGTGATCAACGTGGCCGCTGTGGTGGTCAGTGCTATCGCGCCGTTCTTTGGCATCGAGGAGCCGTTAAAGGTTACCCACCTGCTCTTTGTCAATCTGGTCATGGATGGTCTGGGCGCCATTATGCTGGGCAATGAGCCGGCGCAGGAAAAATACATGCAGGAGAAGCCGCGGCGGCGGGACGAATCCATTGTCAGCAAAGCCATGATGGCGCAGATCGTCACCATGGGCTTGTGGCTTACCGCGCTGAGCTTCGCCTATTTGAAACTGGATGTGTTCCACGGTTTCTTTGCCAATGAAGCGCAGCTGATGGCCTCCTACTTTGTACTGTTTATTGCCAGTGCGCTGTTTAACGGCTTCAATGTCCGTGACGATGGGATGGAGATTTTCAAAGGCCTCAATGAAAACACCGGTTTTATGAAGGTGTTTCTGGCGATTTTAGGGGTGCAGTTCCTCATTGTCAATGCCGGTCTGGTCAATGCGGCGCCCTTCCAGTGGATTGGTGCGATGTTCAGCTGCGTGCCCTTTAGCTGGCAGGGCTGGGTTCTGGTGCTGCTCTTGGCGGCAACTATGATTCCGGTGGATTTGCTGCGCAAACTGGTTGTCAATGGGCGAAAAGCGCACTAGACTGTGAATACGTATGAATATTTTTTTATCAGATTTGGACAATACATTGATTTATTCCCACCGGCGGGATATCGGTCCCGATAAGCAAGCTGTGGAATGCTATGAGGGCAGGGAGATTTCCTTTATGACGGCGCACACCCAGGAGCTGCTGCGTGATGTACAGGAAAAAGTATGCTTCATCCCGTGTACCACCCGCTCGGTAGCTCAGTACCGGCGTCTTCAGCTGTTGCCTGATTGGCAGCCTCAGTTTGCTTTGGTGGCCAACGGCGGCATTCTTCTGGAATACGGGCATGTGGATGAGGCGTGGTATCAGGAAAGTTTGCAGCTGGCAGAACAGGCAGCAGAGCAATTGCGCCTGGCTGCTGTGCTGCTGGAAAAGGCCCAGAGCCGCATCCTGCCTGTCAAATGGATTGACAGACTGTTTCTATTTACGAAAAGTGACGCGCCGCAGCAGTTGCAGTGCCAGTTGCGAGCGCAGCTGGATTTGATGCAGGTAGAGGTTTTGCTTCATGGGCAAAAGCTTTATGTGCTGCCCTGTGAGCTCCACAAGGGGACTGCGGTGCAGCGTCTGCGCTGCCGCTATCCTCAGGCGCAGATTTTTGCCGCCGGGGACAGCGCCTTTGATATTCCCATGCTGCTGGCCGCCGACTATGCCTATGCGCCGGAGAGTCTGGCGGAAGTCTTACAGGCGCAGCAGCAAAAGCAGCTCATTCCCGATAAGCAGTTGGTATCAGAGGCAGTTTTGCAGGCGCTTTGTCAATAAGATTTTACCCATGAAAATTTTATGAATGGCAGGAAAAGCTGTCAGTCAGAAGAGAGAAGTATCGTTGCAGACGGACAACAGAAGAAAAGGAGCGAGTACCGGAATGGATATTCTGCAAAAAGAGGCTATTATTGCAGCCTTTGAGCGGGAAAAAATAAATGTGGAGATTACAGAAAACAAAAAAGGGCAGATTGTAGTGTCGCGCATGTGCGAGCTGCGCAAAGAGCAGGTCTTTGCCGACGAGATTCCCTGGGATGATACTGTGGAGCAGGCCTTAAAGGAAAAAGTATCGTTGACGGTAAAACCGGACCTGCGCAAGATGATCATACAGGAGCAGCTGCATGGGAAAGCCATCAAACCCATTATTACCCTAGCAGGGCCTCTGCCCAAGCGCAATTCCTTCACCTTCGATTTGGTGTTTGTCTTTCGCCTGGAGCAAAGCGACCAGCAGGTACTGGAGGATACCTTGCAGCTATTGGACAAAATAGAGGACTATTTGGAAGCAATACGGCCAGCCTGAAAACAGTCAGAGCGAGAGCCGTATAGATAAAGATGGAAGTTTCGGCGAATGCCGTCCTGCAGTGGGCGGCATTTTTCTGTGCGCCTGCACGAGTATTTTTCAATTGTTTGCTATGAAAACCATGTTTTCTGCACATGCTGGCGGCGCCTGGGCTCCTTTGTATTTCACGTAAAACAATTTAAAAATTGATAAAGTCGGTGATTCTATTTTGAAAATAACGCAATTTTGCGCTGAGTAGTAAGAGGGCGTTGTCTTTTTCTCAGTGATTTGTAACTTGCAGAAACTTCAGAGGAAAAGATATTGACAATGCCATGACTAGAAAGGTATACTATAACCTATAGAAAAATCTAAAAAAGCATACTTTTCGGAATGATTTAGCTGTACAAACTATTTAGTGGATATATGGAGTGAAAACTCTATATATCCATTTTTTTATGCCCAAATTTCCGTTTAAAAAAAGTATGCAAATTAGGATTCGCCAAAAATGCAGAAGCAGAATGGGAAACCGGAACATCTGGAAAAAAGGTGGAAGGCAAACATGAAGATTAAACTTTATATCGCAAGCCACAAACCAACCTACATTCCAGAGCATCCGCTCTTGATTCCGCTGCAGATTGGCACAGCATTGCATGAAGCCATACCGGATATGCTGCACGATGATACCGGTCCAAACATTTCAGAGAAAAATCCTCGCTACTGTGAGCTGACCGGACAATACTGGGCCTGGAAGAATGAACAGGCAGATTATTATGGATTTTATCATTACCGCCGTTATTTCACCTTTCAGGCAGCAAAACGGCCCTATCTCATCTATGACCGGCCTGATGAGGCTACCTTAAAGCGCATGGGATATGAGCCGAAGCAGATGGCGCAATGTATCAGCCAATATGATTTAATCGTGCCCCAAGCGGAAGAAATGTATGAAACCGTCAGGGAGAACTATCGCCGCGCGCCCTGTCACGATATAGCAGATTTACAGCTGATAGAGCAGATTGTAAAGGAACAATGTCCCCAATATAGTCAGGCCATGGAGCAATACTTTCAAGGCACTAAGCTATATCTGAAAAATATGTATATCATGCGAAACGGTTTGTTTCAGCAGTATTGCAGCTGGCTTTTTCCCTTATTGGAGGAGTTCGACTGCCGCAACGATTGGGACAAATACAGAGGAAATCCGGTGGCATTGCGGGTGGACGGCTATCTGGCCGAGCGGCTCTTTGGAGTTTGGTACACCTATCAAAAGCAGACAAACGCAGTAAAAAGCTGTGAACTGCCCCGCATTCACTTCGCTCATTTGGACGGGGGCAAGGGGAAACTGCAATCCATGAAGCTGGTGAATGCCATCCTGCCGCCGGGCACCAGACGGCGCAGTCTGGCAAGCCGGGGTGCAAGGTTTGTGTTGAAAAAGAGAGCCGAGCAAAAATTATATGGTGAAAAATGAAGTTCGCAACACATAGAAAAGGTGACAGTACAAAGTGAATAAAGTGATTGCGGTCGTTGTTACGTATAATCGAATAAACTTGTTGCGTCAATGTATCGAGCATTTACAAAAGCAATCTATGTCCTGCGATATTCTGATTGTTGATAATGCAAGTACTGACGGTACAGACAGTTTTATGCAGCAACTAGAAAATGAACATATTTTTTATTACAATACTGGACGAAATTTAGGTGGTGCAGGCGGCTTTCATTTGGGTATGCGTTTGGCAGTGGAATCTGGTCAGTACGAGTATATCTGGATGATGGACGACGATTGCCTGCCAGAACAAACGGCTTTGGAAAAGTTAATGGAGGCAGATGCGGCATTACAAGGGACGTATGGCTGGCTCTCCAGCCAATGTCTATGGACAGATGGACGAATTTGCCAGATGAATGTGCAGAGAAAGACACCTTTTACGGACATAAAAGACTTTTCGCAGAATTTGATACCAGCACAGATGGCAAGTTTTGTTTCTCTTTTTTTGAAAAGCAAAACAATCGAGCAGTTTGGACTGCCGATAAAAGAATTTTTTATCTGGACCGATGACTGGGAATATACAAGAAGGATTTCAAGGACACTGCCCTGTTATGTAGTGCGTGACAGTCACGTTGTCCATGCCATGAAAAGTCCTATCGTTGTCAATATTGCTACCGACACAGCAGAACGGTTATCACGATATCAGTATTTTTACAGAAATGATATATATCTTTATCGTTGCGAAGGTCTAAAAGGCTGCTTGTGGATTTTGGCGAAGGATGTCTGGCACAGTATACAGATTATTGCAAATAGAAAGGCTATGCTGAAAAAGCTGTGTATCGTGTGGAAAAATGCCTGGAAAGGCGTGTGGTTTCATCCGATAATCGACTATTGTGAAAAGGATAGCTCTAATATAATAACTTGGAGCGTTGAAAAATTAAAATGAAATTATTCCATTTATATAAACAATACCAGTTCGTTTTTACCGAACTGGTAAAGCGTGACTTTAAAAAGAAATACAAGCGCAGCTTTTTAGGTGTGTTATGGAGCATGTTATCTCCATTGATGATGCTGCTCGTATTGAATTTTGTATTTGGCACATTTTTTGCTCGGAATCAGGAGTATTATACCATTTATCTTTTTTCCGGCTGGTTAATCTTTCAGTTTTATAATGATGCTACCAATGGAGCGATGAATTCATTGATGGCCAATGCCAGTATTTTTTCCAAAGTAAAAGTGCCGAAATATATGTTCCTGTTTTCCAGAGTGGCGTCCAGCAGCATTAACTTTTTTCTGACATTGCTTATTTATTTTGCTTTCGTGATTGCCTATGGTCTGCCCATCACTTGGAAATTCATCACGCTGTTGTACCCCATTGCCTGTTTGTTTTTATTGATTCTGGGGATCGGTTTGATTTTATCAGCGTTGTTTGTGTTTTTCCGGGATGTGCAGTATCTGTATGGGATATTCAGTATGGCTTTGATGTATGCCACGCCAATTTTTTATACCACAGATATTATTGGGCCTGATAAAGCGTGGATCTTTTATCTCAATCCGTTGTATTACTGCGTTACCTATTTTCGCAGTGTGGTGATCGACGGTGTCATCCCCGATCCGCTTTTTCATGGCACTATGCTGGCCATTTCGTTGCTGCTGTTTGCCGTAGGTTGCTGGATGTACAAAAAATATAATTATAAATTCCTGTATTACGTATAGGAGAAGAACAATGATAGATGTAAAAGATGTGTCTGTCCGTTATATCATGGGCGACTTTAAAGACATTGGTATTAAAGAATATCTCATTAAAAAAGCAAAAGGCCAGATGATGGTCAAGGAGTTTTGGGCTTTGCGGGATGTGAGTTTTCATGTGGAGAAGGGAACGCTGCTGGGCATTATCGGCTCCAACGGCTCAGGAAAATCCACTATCCTAAAAGTGTTGGCGGGTATTATGCCGCCTACAAAGGGCAGCATTACGGCCAATGGCTCCATTGCGGCGCTGCTGGAATTGGGCGCTGGCTTTGACGGAGATTTGACAGTGAAAGAAAATATTTACCTCCGCGGGGCTATGCTGGGCTATACTAAAGACTTTGTGACCGAAGAGTATGAGCACATCATAGAGTTTTCTGAATTACGGGAATTTGAAGATGTGGCCTTTAAGAAGCTCTCCAGTGGGATGAAAAGCAAATTGGCCTTTTCACTGGCCAGCAGGGTAAACCCTGATATTCTGGTTTTGGATGAAGTGCTGTCAGTAGGCGATATCGGTTTTCGCAAAAAGAGTGAAAACCGCATGCGTGAACTGATGAGCGGCGGCACAACTACCATACTGGTGTCCCATTCCATGGCGCAGATTCGGGAGATGTGTACCCAGGTGATATGGTTGGAAAAAGGTGAGATGCGGGGCATTGGCGATACGAAAACGATGTGTGATATGTATGAAAAGTATATGAAGAAATGAGGGCACTTAATATGCGATATGATTATTTAATAGTGGGAGCAGGCTTATATGGTGCTGTATTTGCCTATGAAGCTAAAAAAAGAGGAAAAAAATGTTGCGTGATTGATCGTCGCAGTCATATTGGCGGCAATATATACACCGAAAAAATTGAAGGTATTAATGTGCATAAATATGGTGCCCATATTTTTCATACCAGTGATAAAGCTATTTGGGATTATATCAATCAGTTTGCGGAATTCAATCAGTACATCAATAGCCCAATCGCTGTGTACCAGAATGAATTGTACAATATGCCTTTCAATATGAATACATTCAGTAAAATGTGGGGAATCCGCACACCGGCAGAGGCTAAAGCTAAAATCGCGGAGCAGATAGCCCAATTAAATATTGTAGAGCCCCAAAATCTGGAAGAACAGGCTCTGTCTTTAGTAGGAACAGATATTTATCAGAAACTGGTGAAAGGTTACACTGAAAAACAATGGGGCAGAGAATGCAAAGAACTGCCCGCGTTTATTATTAAGCGTCTACCAGTGCGGTTTACTTATGACAATAACTATTTTAATGACCGTTATCAGGGTATTCCAGAAGGTGGTTATACAGCTATTATTGCTAAAATGTTAGATGGTGTGGATATAAAACTGAATACCGACTATTTTGATTTAATCAAAGAAAATGGTGAGATTGCAGATAAAATTGTGTTTACAGGGATGATTGATGAATTTTTCCATTATCAGTTGGGTGTGTTACAGTACCGCTCTGTGTGTTTTGAAACGGAAGTTCTGGAAGAAGAAAATTATCAGGGTAATGCGGTGGTAAATTACACGGAGCGAAATGTACCCTATACTAGAATTATTGAGCATAAACACTTTGAGTTTGGGAAACAGCCTAAAACAGTGATTTCCCGTGAATATCCGTCGGAATGGAAACAGGGAGATGAGCCCTATTATCCAATCAATGATGAGAGAAATAATGCATTATATCAACAGTATCAGCAACTGGTGCAACAGCAGCAGAATGTCATATTTGGTGGAAGATTAGGCAGCTACAAATATTATGATATGGATAAAACGATTGCAGCGGTCTTACAGGCTGCAAAGGAAGAATTTGGAGAATAGGAGGGGCTATCTATGAAATTACAAAATTTATTATTTCCTGAAGCGGGTATATGTTCAGAATCACTTTTGTATATGCGTAAAGATGAAATGGTAGATTATTTGGCTCATAATAAAAAGTTAGTTTTCTCAAAAAATGCAACCTGTTCTTTTGATACCTACTTTAATAGTCTGTCTATAGAAAAATGGAAAAAATATACCACAGTTGGACAAATAGCTCTAGTTTTGAAATTACGTGGGGAGTTTGAAATAACATTAGCCAGTAAAGAAAAAATACATGACACAATCATAGAGAAAATAATTTGTGTTCAACATATTAATACTATAGATTTGACAATAGAAAAGATTCCTTTTCATACATTTGAATACAAAGGAATGTTCTATTTTAAATTAAAAGCCTTATCTGATAATTCTGAATATTATGGTGGATGGTATGAAGGTGAGACGGCGGAAGAACAATTGCGAAATGTGGATTTGGCAATTAATATTTGCACATTTAAACGGGAAACATTTGTTTTGAAAAATATAGAGATATTACAAAAGGATATTTTGCAGAATCCAGAAAATGAATTATCAAAACATTTACATGTATTTATTTCTGATAATGGGAAATCGTTGGACTATTCTAGACTAAACTCAGAACAGGTGCATGTTGTGCCAAATAAAAATACTGGTGGTGTAGGTGGCTTTACTCGCGGTTTGATTGAGATTATGAATTATCAAAAGTATCAAGCAACGCACGCATTGATGATGGATGATGATATTGTAATTGAAACGGAATCATTATATCGTACCTACAGTTTATTGCGTTGTGTGAAGGAAGAATACAAAGATGCATTTATTGGCGGTGCAATGTTGCGTTTGGATAAGCAGAGAATTCAGGTGGAATCTGGAGCTGTGTGGAATGCGGGAGATCTTATTTCTTTAAAAAGTGGCCTGGACTTAGGACAAGTTGATGCATGTTTATATAACGAAATAGAAGAACATGTGGAATATAATGCTTGGTGGTACTGCTGTACACCTATGAGTGTAGTAAATGAAAAAAATCTTCCTTTACCAATTTTTATTCGTGGTGATGATTTGGAGTATGGTTTAAGAAATATGAAACATTTGATTTTAATGAATGGCATTTGTGTATGGCATGAGCCTTTTGAAAACAAATATTCTTCTTTTTTGAATTACTATATTTTAAGGAATTTGCTCTATGATAATGCCCTACATTATCCTGATTATAGCAAGTGGGATTTCTTAAAACGTTTGTATAAAACAACAGCCAGAGAATTAGTTTATTATCGTTATAAAAACATTGATTTATTATTTAGAGGTGTAGAGGATTTTTATAAAGGCGTACCGTTCCTGGAAAAAACAGATGCCGAACAATTACATCGGGAAATTATGGCGGCTGGTTATAAAGCTGTGCCAGTAGAACAATTAAATATGCAATTCAGTTATCCAAGTTATCAGAAAAGCTTACGGCAACAGGAAGGTAGAGTAAAGCGATTATTTCGTTTCGCAACGCTAAATGGCTTGTTATTGCCGACAAACCGCAATGTTATCGTCTCTATGTCATCTTGTCGGCCAATAAATTTTTTTCGAGCCAAACGTGCTATGCAGTATGATGTGGCCAGTAAAAAAGCATTTATTGTAGAACGAGACTGGAAACAGACTATTATAATGTTAAAACAATTGTTCAAATTAACTTTAAAGACAGTAACTGTTTATGACTATCGCATGCGCGATTTTAAAAAAAATGTGGAGCGAATTACAAATATAAAGTTTTGGGAAAGGTACTTGAAGGAATGGGAAAGTTAAAAGAATTTTATAAACAGATATTTAAAATAGAAAATTGTATTAATAGTATGAAAAAACGATTTGATACAA
>OFGB01000819.1_pt1 | contig 21023 bp, 19 predicted proteins | sample 1521491 | NCBI WGS metagenome assembly OFGB01 (sample SAMEA3504095, study PRJEB24116) | mouse gut metagenome | biome: mouse gut; feature: mouse-associated habitat; material: faeces | place: Denmark | collected 2011
ATAAAAAAACAATAATAATGTGGGGAAAAGGAATTCCCCGACTATTTTCAAGGAGGAAAAACTATGAGAATCCAACATAATATTACTGCATTAAACTCACACAGAAATTTGACGAACAACAATTCTGCTGTAGGGAAGAGTCTTGAGAAATTATCATCCGGATACAGAATTAATCGTGCAGGCGACGACGCTGCAGGATTAGCGATTTCTGAAAAGATGCGTGCGCAGATTACAGGTCTTGCAACAGCTCAGAAGAACGCGAACGACGGTATCTCTCTTGTACAGACGGCTGAAGGAGCTTTGACAGAAGTTCACTCTATGCTGAATCGTATGGTTGAGCTGTCTACACAGTCTGCTAACGGAACTTATTCCACAACCAACCGTCAGGAGATGCAGAAAGAGATTATGCGTCTGAACGAAGAGATTGACAGAATCAGTAAGACGGCTAACTTCAATGGAACGAAGTTATTTACAGTACCGGCAGGAAAGACAGCTGTTACCGGCGGTAAGGTAGAGGTTACGAAGATTACGCTTCATGTAGGTGATTCACATGAGACGGCTAACCAGTTGAGAGTAACATTCCAGGCAATGAGCAGCAAGACGCTGGGTCTTCATACGACAGACTCATCTACTTTTGTTAAGACTTTAGGAACAGGGAACTTTACGTATGCTAATAATGCACAGGGTGCGAAAGCCGTAACGATCGATATGATTGATTTGACAAGTGCAGACAGCGCAAGACACGCGATCTCCGTAGCACAGGCAGCGATTGATATGGTATCTTCTATGAGATCTGACTTTGGTGCTATGCAGAACCGTCTGGATCACACGATCAACAACTTAAGTGTTCAGGAAGAGAACATCACGGCAGCTGAGTCCCGTATCCGTGACGTAGACATGGCTAAAGAGATGATGGCTTACACGAAGAACAATATTCTTGTACAGTCCGCTCAGGCTATGCTTGCTCAGGCAAATCAGGTACCACAGGGAGTTCTTCAGTTACTCCAGTAATCAATGATGAATTGAATTTTCATATAAAAAGGATCTGCCATTGGCAGGTCCTTTTTAATAGTTCTAAATCATTTTTATTCTATCTATCTATCATATTTATCTTGTTACTACATTTTGTTATATAATATTTAGGTTATTCTGGTTTGGATAAATAAAATGATGCCAGAATCGGGTATCTGTGTTAGACTAAGATAAGATTAAAGTATAGGATTGGGAATACACAGAAAATAATGGAGGTACGAATATGGCAGAGAAACGAGCTGATATGGATAATCTAAATCATAAAGATAATCATGAAGCAAAGGATAATAATAAACATTTCAAACTCGATCCGGGGAGAAAGCGTGTCCCCTTAGCGGTAAAAATTTTGGCTTGTGTATTTCTGCCGGTCATTTTATGTGCGGCGGGTTATGTGATCTATATGCAGGCTAATTATTACCGGATTGAAGATCATACGGCGCTTGAGTCTGAGAATAATTCGGAACAGATCCTAAAGACCGGTACGCCATATACTGCGGTGACATATAATATAGGATTCGGAGCGTATGGGCCGGATTACAGTTTCTTCATGGATACAGGCGAGATGGAGGACGGTACTTTGACGGCGGGGAAGTATGGTAAGGCGATCAACAAGGAGTCGGTAGAGACAAACATAAATGGGGCGGCAGAGGAGCTTGAAGATCTGGGGGCGGATTTTATGCTTCTCCAGGAAGTTGATGTGGACGCCGACAGAAGCTTCCATATTAACCAGTTGAAACAACTAAAAGAGGAGTTCTCAGATTACGGAAATGTTTTTGCAAATAATTTTCATTCAGCTTATTTATTCTACCCATTCTCAGATCCTCATGGCGCGGTGGACGCGGGGCTTTTAAGCTTTAGCAGATATCGTATTGAGGAGGCGGAGCGCAGGAGTTATCCGGTGGACAACAGTTTTATTACGAAATTTACGGATTTGGACAGGTGTTTTGCCGTGATGCGCCTGCCGGTAGAAGGCGGGAGAGAGTTGGTGCTGATCAACAGCCACATGTCCGCATATGACGAAGGCGGGCTGATTAGGGCGAAGCAGTTGGAATTATTAAATTCGGTGATGGAGGAGGAGTATCAGGCGGGAAATTATGTGATCGTCGGCGGAGATTTTAACCATGCGCTGGGAGAAGAGGCGGCAGAAGGCTTCCTTTCAGAACAGAAGTTTCCTGCATGGGTGGCGGTTTTGACGCAGGAGGATATAGCCGATGGTATTACGATTATGCGTGCGGAAAATGAACTGGACGTGCCGACTTGCCGGGGAGCAGATATTCCTTATAAGAAGGGAGTGAATTTCACTACAGTGGTGGATGGATTCCTGGTGTCAGATAATGTGAAAGCAACGGCTGAGAATGTAGATACGGATTTCGGTTACAGCGACCATAATCCGGTTCTGCTGCAGTTTGAATTGTTACAGGAGTAATATAATTAAATCGTAAGAAGATGAGTGAGCGGCGGAAAAAGCGGATAACCACAAAAACAAATTATGCAAGTTTCTTATATGAGACTTGCATATTGGTTTTGTTGATGGATTTTTGATCTATAGCTTAATATGTGAGAATTAAATGAAAATAAAGAAATTTCAATGAACGTTCTAAAAACGGTGATATGTTTAAATTGAAGGATATAAAAAATAAATATGCAAAAATATCTTGACAATTCCGACGTATCATCGTACTATAGCATATAGCGGCTATGGGAAGGGAATCTTTGTTGTTGTCAGGTACATCCCCCAAAATGCCGGAGAGTTTTTTGAAGAATTAAAATAATTTTAGGAGGGAGTTCTTGATATGGCGCCGTATAATAAGTTGAGCAAAGAGAAGTTGAAGAATCTGAAAAGTGATCTTGAGAAGCAATTCGAGGAGATTAAGAAAAAAGGATTAAAACTTGATATGTCCCGGGGGAAACCGTCCAAGGCTCAGTTGGATCTTGGACTTGGGATGATGGATGTTCTGGCCAGTGATTCTGACCTGGTAAGTTCTGACGGTATGGACTGTCGGAATTATGGTGTTCTGGACGGGATCAGCGATGCAAGAAAACTGCTGGCTGATCTGTCGGAGGTTCCGGAGCGTAGTGTTATCATATATGGGAATTCCAGCTTGAATGTAATGTTTGACACGGTGTCCCGTGCTATGACGCATGGATTTATGGGGAGCACACCATGGGCGAAGCTCGATAAAGTAAAGTTTTTATGTCCGGTGCCTGGATATGACCGCCATTTCGCGATCACGGAGTTCTTTGGGATCGAGATGATCAACGTACCGCTTCTGGAGACAGGGCCGGATATGGATATGGTGGAAGAATTGGTGGCGAAGGACCCGTCAATCAAGGGTATCTGGTGCGTGCCGAAGTATTCTAACCCGACCGGGATCTCTTATTCGGACGAGACGGTCAGAAGATTTGCAAGGCTTCAGCCGGCAGCCAAGGATTTCCGTATTTTCTGGGACAACGCATACTCTATTCATCATCTGTACGATGATAAGCGGGTGGTTGTACTGGAGCTTCTGAATGAATGTATCAAAGTGGGGAATCCGGATATTGTGCTGAAATTCATCTCCACTTCGAAAGTGTCCTTCCCGGGATCAGGAATTGCGGCGCTGGCTGCTTCCAGGGGGAATCTGGAGGATGCCAGGCGTTATATGAAATTTCAGACCATCGGTCATGACAAATTAAATCAGCTTCGTCATGTACGTTTCTTCGGGGATATGCTGGGCGTTTATGAGCATATGAGAAAACATGCGGCTATTCTGCGGCCAAAGTTTGAGAAGGTAGAAGAGGTTCTGGAGAAGGAGCTGGGCGGTCTGGGAATCGGAACCTGGACGGAGCCCCTTGGCGGATACTTTATATCTTTTGATTCGATGGAAGGATGTGCGAAGGCGATCGTTGCAAAGGCGAAAGAAGCTGGTCTTGTGATGACGGACGCGGGTGCGACATATCCGTATGGAAAGGATCCGAGGGATTGTAATATCCGGATTGCGCCGTCATTCCCGACCGTGGATGAATTAGAAGTGGCTGCGAAGATCTTTGTACTTAGCGTGAAGTTGGTTAGTATTGAGAAGTTGTTGGATGCATAGAGCAGGAATCGGTATATACTAAAAAGACGAAAAGCCGGAGGATGCAAAAAGTAGAAGTCGGTAAACGCCGAAAAGTTGCCGGCACAGCGCTGCAGATAGCATGTTTAGCCGAAAGAGAATTCGGAAGATAATTAAGGCAGGAAAAATCGTGATATCAGAAATGGTGTCTGCGGTTTTTCCTGCTTTTATAATATTGTATTTATTCAAATAACGGCGTAGAGAAGTATCTTTCCGCTGTGTCTGGAAGGATGGTTACGACAGTCTTACCTTTTCCCAGTTTCTTTGCCATTTTAATGGCGGCTGCAACATTTGTTCCGCTGGAGATGCCGCACATCAGGCCTTCCAGCCTGGCCAGATCTTTGGATGTTTGTAGAGCTTCTTCATCGGTAATGATCGCGATGTCTTCATAGATATGTTGATTCAATACCTTTGGAACGACGCCGTCGCCGATCCCCATCTGGATATGGGTTCCAATTGTGCCCCCGGCAAGGATTGCAGCATTCTCCGGTTCGACAGCCCAGATTGTAATGTCGGGATTAAGGGCTTTCAGGGTCTCTCCGATTCCGGTGATAGTTCCTCCGGTTCCGATACCGGAACAGAATCCATGGATCGGGCCGGCTACTTGTTCTAAGATCTCAAGACCGGTATGGTAACGGTGTACCATAGGATTTGCTTCGTTTTCAAATTGCTGCGGTACGAATACTTTGGGGTTCTCTTCGGCCATACGGTTTGCCGTGCGGACACATTCTTTGATGCAGTCGCCGATATTTCCGGCGTCGTGGATCAGGATTACTTTCGCGCCGTAATGTTCTACAAGAAGGCGTCTCTCCTGACTGACAGAGTCGGGCATGATGATGATGGTTTCATAACCTTTTACAGCTCCGACCAATGCGAGACCGATTCCTTGGTTGCCGCTTGTGGGTTCCACGATAATGGAATTTTTCTTTAAGATACCGGCCTCTTCTGCTTTGGTAATCATATTGTATGCGGTTCTGGTTTTTACCGAGCCGCCGACATTCAGCCCTTCGAATTTGACCAAAATCCGGGCGGAGTTTTCGGCAGTCATACGATTGAGCTGTATGATTGGGGTCCGTCCCATTGCTTCTAATACATTTTTATAGATCATAACGTGTATATCCCTCTGCTTTCATAAGATTCTAATACTTGCATATACATAATAACTGTTTGCATGCAAATTACATTTATCATTATACAAAAGAAAAAATTGTGTGTACAGTAAAATATGCCGGAAACTGTCAAAGTGTGAAAAGTAATAAAAACGTGAAAAACATTGGAAAAACGTTGGAAAAACAAAAGAAAGACTTGCTTTTTGGGGTGGGATATGGTACGCTATTTGAGCGAATGGAAGAAGGTCTTTTTTTTATGCCTAAAAAGGGCAGCCTCGCAAGCTGCCAGGTAACACGTCAATGAAGAAATATAAAGCGAGGTGGAAGTTGTGCGTACAAGAATCACATTGGAATGTACAGAATGCAAGCAGCGTAATTACAACATGACGAAGGATAAGAAAACACATCCTGAGCGCATGGAGACAAAGAAGTACTGCAGATTCTGCAAATCTCACACATTGCACAAGGAAACAAAATAGTCGCTGTAAAGGAGTGGTTGTCATGAGCGAGAAGACACAGAAGGCACAGAAACAGAGCTGGTTCAAAGGTGTCAACAGCGAGTTCAAGAAGATCATATGGACAGATAAGAAGACAGTGGCAAAGCAGACGGGAGCGGTTGTTTTTGTATCCGTAGCGTTAGGTGTGATTATTGCGATTGTTGATTTCGCGGCTCAGTATGGAGTGGATCTACTGGTCAGGTAACGTTGAGGGTCTGCAGGCAGGAAAGGTGAGTTTATGTCAGAAGCAAAATGGTATGTAGTGCATACCTATTCCGGATATGAGAACAAAGTAAAGGCCAACATTGATAAGACGATAGAGAACAGGCATTTAGAAGAGCAGATCCTGGAGGTTCGGGTTCCGATGCAGGACGTCGTCGAATTAAAGAACGGCGTTCAGAAAGCGGCGCAGAAAAAGATGTTTCCTGGATACGTATTGATTCATATGATTATGAATGATGATACGTGGTATGTTGTTCGTAATACCAGGGGCGTTACGGGATTTGTAGGGCCTGGTTCGAAGCCGGTTCCGCTCACAGATGTTGAGATGGCGCCGCTTGGAATCAAGCGCGAGAATGTGGTAGTGGATTTTGCGGAAGGCGATATGATTCAGGTTATCGCCGGGGCATGGGCAGATACCGTCGGCGTAATTCAAGCCGTGAACTTGCAGAAACAAAGTCTTACAATCAATGTTGAACTGTTTGGCCGAGAGACGCCGGTTGAGATTAGTTTCGCAGATGTTAAGAAGATGTAAGAGAGAATCAAAATTAGTGGGAGGGGTATGACTCCCCGGCAATACCACAAGGAGGTAATGAAAATGGCAAAAAAAGTAGAAGGTTATATCAAGTTACAGATTCCGGCAGGAAAAGCAACGCCGGCACCACCGGTTGGACCTGCGCTTGGACAGCATGGTGTGAATATCGTTGAATTTACAAAGCAGTTCAATGCAAGAACGGCAGATCAGGGAGATCTGGTTATTCCTGTAGTTATCACCGTTTACAATGACAGAAGTTTCAGCTTTATCACCAAGACGCCGCCGGCTGCGGTTCTGATTAAGAAAGCATGTAATATTAAGTCTGGATCAGGCGTTCCGAACAAGAATAAGGTTGCTACAATCACCCAGGCTCAGATAAGAGAGATCGCAGAGACAAAGATGCCTGATCTGAACGCGGCGACAGTAGAAGCGGCAATGAGCATGATAGCAGGCACCTGCCGCAGCATGGGCGTAAAAGTAGAAGCATAGAGCACTTAGCGAGGTACTTTCGAGCTTAGTGCGAATGCTGTTACCGAGACTAAGCGAGGTGTTTACGAGCGCAAAGTCGAGCGTAACTACCGTAAAACAGCACTTAGCGAGGTGCTTTCGAGCTTAGTGCGAATGCTGTTACCGAGACTAAGCGAGGTGTTTACGAGTGCAAAGTCGAGTGTAACTACCGTAAAACAGCACTTAGCGAGGTACTTTCGAGCAGAAATTGTAAAACGAGTAAGTGGGAGGGTTATCCCGGCAATACCACAAGGAGGTTATTTAGATGAAAAGAGGAAAGAAATATGTAGAAGCTGCGAAAGCTGTCAACAGAGGAACGCTCTATGATGTAGCTGACGCGGTGTCATTAGTAAAAAAGACTGCAGTTGCAAAATTCGATGAGACAATCGAGGCTCATATCAGAACCGGATGTGACGGACGTCACGCTGATCAGCAGATTCGTGGTGCGGTTGTACTTCCGCATGGAACAGGCAAGAAGGTTCGTATTCTTGTATTTGCAAAGGATGCTAAGGCTGAAGAGGCCAAGGCAGCCGGTGCGGATTATGTAGGAGGAGACGAGCTGATTCCGAAGATTCAGAATGAGAACTGGTTTGAATTTGACGTAGTAGTTGCTACGCTGGACATGATGGGTATTGTCGGACGTCTTGGACGTATCCTTGGACCAAAAGGACTTATGCCGAACCCGAAAGCTGGCACGGTAACCATGGACGTTGCAAAGGCGATCCAGGATATTAAAGCCGGTAAGATTGAGTACAGACTTGACAGAGCAAATATTATCCATGTGCCATTGGGTAAAGCATCCTTTACCGAAGAACAGATTACGGACAACTTCCAGACGCTTATTGAGGCTATCATTAAGGCAAGGCCGGCGGCAGTAAAGGGTCAGTTCTTAAAGAGTGTGACACTTAGCTCCACTATGGGACCTGGCGTTAAGATCAATCCTATGAGATTGTCTTAGAAAGATGAGAGCTGATTGAATAAGATATAAGAGAGACTGCCGGGAAATCTATATTTGTACGGATATTGTACAAAGCAGGATTTCCCGGCAGTTTTTTTTGATACTTCCTTTAAAAACAGCAAGCGTCTCAGGATTTGAGAAGGCTATAATTATTTTCATAGAGCCATTTTGCGACTCCGTCGTTTTCGTTGCTTCCGATTACCTTGTCTGCGATCGCTTTCAGTTCGTCGACGGCGTTTTCTACCGCATAGCATTCATCTGATATTTCAAACATAGGAATATCGTTAATTGCATCACCGAAAGATACCACACGGTCACAGCGCCGGATTTCCTTTAGTTTCCGGATCGCCTCTGCTTTTGTTGCTTTAGCAGGCATGATCTCACACCAGTATTCCGGTCTATAGAGTTCTTGCTGGATTGTACAGCGGAATCTGCCGTCCTGTGCCAGGATATCATATACCGGCTGTAACTCATCCTTTTCTCCGATACAGGTAAAATAGAACATGTCGCCCTGATACAACTCCTTTCTGGATGAGATCGGACGAAGCCGGCGGTCTCCCCTTCTGAGATTTAAATATCTGCGGATTCCTTCATTTTCCCTTGTCACGATCCAGGACACTTTTTCGACATCTTCTACAAAGGAATAGACCAGGGGGCTGATATGGAACTTGTCCATTACTTCTATGATTTCTTCCGTCTCTTCTTCCAGAAAGCCTTCTCTGGACAATATCTCGCCGGTAGCCGGATGGAGAATAAATGCTCCATTATATACGATTACCGGGATGTCGGTCGATAATCCCTGTGTTACGACAGAAGCGGAAGATAATGATCTTGCCGTCGCATAGGTAAACAGCATACCCTTACTCACCAGATCATTGATGATCTTGATGCTTTCCGGATTGATTCGATCCTGTTTATTTAAAAGTGTACCGTCCAAGTCTGACACAAATAATGTTTTGCTCATTATTTCCCTCCTTTTTTATATTATACGGGAATTATGATCTGGCTGCAACCAGTAACCTCTGCTGCACGTTTTAGATTCCTTCAGCAGTCAGTTCACTGGAATATTCCTTCCTCTGCGTGAGAGGTCATTCTGATTCAATCTGCATACATCCTTATATCTTCAGCGCCACATCCACAAAAAATTCTGTATCACTGTTTGAGGCTTTTGCGGAGCCGCCGTATTTTTCTGAGATGGCCGAAATAGAGGTGAGACCGATTCCAGTTCCGCTGTGTTTGGTGGAACAGTACCCGGCCCTGCTTTTCCTGATATTTCCGTCGAAGCTGTTGGTGGAGACAATATACAGACTGTTTCCATGGCAGACTTCCGTGGTAAGGCAGAAGTACCGAGCCTCCGGAGGGCGGTCTCACATCCTGCGAGGGCATTCTCGATGAGGTTTCCGAAAAGCGCCGCCATGTCAAGTTCTAAAAAGGGAAGAGGATCCGGCAGTGCAATATGCCAGTCTGTGCGAATTCCTGCAGAAACAGCCGTCTCATGGTAGTAGCCGAACAGGGCGTTCAGTACGGCATTGGCACAGTAGTTTAAAGGTACGTTTTCCAGGAGGGTGACTTCATACTCTGCAAGGTGTGCCCGGATGCTATCGATGTCGCCCTTTTCCGCAAGGGTGACAAGCAGCCGGACGGAATGGCGGAAGTCATGGCGCAGCCTTGCAGTCTGACGTATATGTTCCTGCAGGGCGCGGTACTGGCGCGACTGTATTTCAAAGATCTTCGTTTGTTCCCCAAGTTTTATGTGTTCCAATATGATGTTTGTACCCCTGTAAAAAAGTACATAGATCGCCACAAGCACTGTGAATGCGCCTGCTTCAAATAATGGAAAGAGCCATAGTATCCGTCCTGCATGGAGGGTGTTGTAGGACAGCGGAACGGCAAGCGTATTGTAGATGAGAAATACGGAGGAAAGAGCTACCGTGGAATACCATATCTTTGGAAAGATAAGGCTGTCCACCGCCAACGGTAAATGGTGCGTGGTGGGGTAGACGAAAGCTGCAAGCAGCAGTGAGGAGAGCAATAGCCGAAAAAGAGCTGCCTCAGGGGAGAACTCCGCCGCGCCTGACGTCGGGTGCAGGATGGCGTCAAAGGAAAAGGAGAACTGTATGGGGAAGGTTTCTATGGCGCAGACCCCCACATAGATGGCGAGGGTGCAGGAAAGCTCCAGATCCACCGTGCGGCGATACAGAAAAAAGAATAATACGAGGGACGTAAGCAGGAGCAGACTCGGGTTGACGGAAAAGAGAGTGCAAAGCAAGGCTGCGGCAGCGGAATAAGGCAGGATTACTGCCAGACACAGAGCGGCAGTCTTTGTGGGAGAATATTTCATCCGGTTTTTTGCCGGCAGGTAGCAGGATACCGCGCCGGGCAGGAGAATCAGGAATTGCAGCAGCGCCGACAAGAATTTATTTATATCCATTATTATGTCCCCTTTCTATGCCGCATACCGCAGAACCATCTGGCGCAGAATATCCGGCAGAGCGTGTCTGACGTTTGCGTATTTTCTCAAAATGATAATCCCTTGCCATCTGCTCGACTTTAGCGCTGTCACGCACACGTACCGGGAATTTTGCGCCGTTTTCCATGGTGCAGCAACCCATTTTAAATTCGAGGATATATTTGGCGTTCGCGGCAATTCCTTTGTTGACAGGTATGAAGCGGGAGTCGCCGTCTGTTTTTTTTAGAAATTCCGACATGGTCAAGCGGCAGTGCAGTTTCTTTCCGTTTGCAAGAGTTATATCAAGATAGTGCGCGTCTGTGACGGCGGAGACGATCTCGTCAAAGAATATACGGATGGACTTTCGGTCGGCTATAAGCTCCATATATTTCTGTTCCTGCGGCAGGATCTTCACGGCGTCCGACAGTACGTCAAAAATGCGCTCTTTGGAGAAGGGTTTTGTGACATATTCAAAGGCATGGCAGGAGAAAGCGTCCGGCATAAATTCCATGCTGGAGGTTAGGAATACAAGGAGGCAGCCGCTGTCTTGCCTGCGCATTTCCAGAGCGGCGGAAACCCCGTTCATGTTTTCCATGTAGATGTCCATGAACACAAGGTCAAAGCAGCCGGCCTGAAACGCTGCGAGAAATTCTTCTCCGCTGTCGAAAAGGAATGTCTTCACAGGATATCCGGTGTTTTCTTCAAAGCTGCTGCAGAGCTGTTTTATTTCGTCCAGGCTTTTCTGTTCGTCGTCCACTAAAGCAATTTTCAAAATTGATTTCACCTCTATCTATACAAAAATCTTATACAATTATAGCACAAAACGGGCTTTTTTCTTAAAATTCACATGATGTTCTTGCCAGAAAATCGACGTTCTTGCCAAAAATATTGTTTTCTGTTTTAAGTCTATTATATTTAATATTATTGTCAAAAAAATAAGAATGAAGGGATGAAGTATGTGAAAAGATGAAGTATATGAAAAAATCAAATAAATCTGTTGCCTGTAGAATGTTGGCCACATTAATGCCGGTATCGTTGATTATGCGCGGCTGCCGGCAGAGCGCTGTAACTACTGCAGACATCAAAGCAGCGTCAGAAATCCCGATACTGCAAATCCAAGTCTCTGGCGCAATACTGGGTTTAATGCTTTTTACCATGCGCATATTGACCATTACGGCAGTATAGGCGGACTTGTATCGCAGGAAGATATTGCAGACCCGGGACTGAGTCTTGAAGAACAGACGGCGTCAGGTAAAATTTTTGTAATTGTACCTGACGGTTTTGAAAAGCAGTCTTATGGAAGAAAATGTGTTTGCAGGTACGCTATGAAACGCGGATCAGACTCTCAGTACGGTTCGCTTTTTGAAAAGGGTGAAAAGGGCGGATTGTCCGTGGGGATCGGGCTTACGCCGTCAAACGGTACAAAATAAATTTTAATTTCAAAAGAAAGGATAAGACTATTATGAAATTATCAAATAAAGTATGCGCTTTTTTTCTCTGTGCAGCGCTATGTCTGTCATCAATTCCATTAACAGCACGGGCGGCAGAGTTAGAAGATGCCTCAAAGGGACTGGATTTTAGTCAGGGCTTTCCACAAGAAAAAACCGTCTATACCGCAGGGGGAGGAACCATCACTTATACACCTCCGTCTTCAGTGGGGCAACCACATAAATTGATTTTAAACAATGCAACAATCAGTACGGAGGAAAGCAGTAAAGCTCCGGCAATCTGCTTTTCAGCAGAGCAAGTCTATATGGATATTAGTGTGGAAATTGAAGTGAAGGGCGAGAATACAATCACAGTGAACAACCCTGATTCAGATAAAAACTATGGGAGGAATCATGCGATTTTTTTGTCTGCTTCTGATAAGGAGTGTCTTCTAAAGATCAGTGGAGGTGGTACTTTGAACCTAAATGCCGTGGCTGGAATCGGCGCACAATGGTGTAATGTGGAAATTAGCGGTGTCACCGTCAACACATTTTCGCCTAATCGTTTCAGCTACGGAATTTATACTGTGTTTACAGAGAGTGTCGAAATAAAGGAAGCCTCTCTTAACCTGAACAGCAGTCAGGGAGTCTCTGTGAACAAAGGAAAGCTTTCAATCCAAAACTCGAGCCTTATCATTAATTCTAACGCAGAAGCTTTGAGTGGAGCTCCTGTCCACATTGAGAGCAGCACGATTGACGCTTATGTAAGAGGCAATGATGTTATGGGAGGAATTACATCAAGAAACAAAAGTTTGGAAATTATAAATAGTAAGGTATCTTTAAACGGACCCCAATGCCGTTACGGAGTATTTACCCACGCAGGCGTTCATGTAGACAACAGCGAACTTTACTTGAATTGTCCTTATACTTCTACGGATAAGACCCCATATGTTATTTTCAATGAAGAACCGCTTGTAATAGAAAATCAAAGCATTGTCACGCTTATTTATTATCCGGGAAAGAACGCTTTGAAAAACGTGAATACTCAAGCAGACGAAGGCTGCCAGCTGAAAATAGAGGTCGTAAAAGCTGACTATAGTGAATTGGATAAAATTGTGAAAAGCATTCCGGAGGATCTATCTATATATACTGCAGTATCGGTCGAAGCGCTCAACAATGTATTGGGCAGTCTGGATTATGAAAAAGACATTACAAAACAGAATGAAGTAGACGAAATGGCGAAAGCGATTGAGGAAGCAGTTGCGGCGTTGGAATACAAGGGAGCAGATTACGGAAAAGTGGACGAAGCTATTGAAAAGGCAGCCGCCTTGAACAAGGATGAATATAAGGACTTTTCCAAAGTAGAAGAGGCAATAGGGGGAGTGGTTCGGGATAAAAATATTACGGAGCAGTGGGAAGTAGACGAAATGGCAAAGGCAATTGAAGATGCTATTAAAGGATTGGAAAAGAAAGAGTCTGAAAAACCGACTGCTCCGGTAAAACTGATTGCTCCTGTGAAAAACAGTCCGAATACCGTAAGTTCACCGCAAACGGGAGATGATACGGACTTAGGCATATGGATGGCGCTCATTGCGCTCTCTGCCCTAGTGATGGCGTCTGCCATTATTGAAAATCAGAAACAAAGGACATATTCTGCAAAACGCAAAAGAGGATGATAGGTATTTCGTCAGAAACTCCCCGATAACGTCGATTGCGTCAGAATATGTTGGTAGCGTTCGGGGAGCGGATATCAATTTGACGCGCCTGTGTAGGGGAATAAAAGAGATTTGGTGGCTGTCGCACTAAGTAATTAGTGCGCAGCTCCTTTTCTATGAAAAATTACTACCAGACCTCGAAAGAATCTGGCAGCAGGTATAAAATTAATTATTCTACTTACGAAAGAATCAATTCAGTATCCTCAAGAACTTTTAGAAGCATTCATTTTGCGCCATGCGTCAAACGCATTCTTGCAGAAATGTCAAACGCACTTTTTGACCTGGGAAAATTTCAAATATCCAACTCTGCCACCATAAGCTCCTGGCGAATGTAATATGTTGAAGGAACGAAACGGGAAGTTTTGAATAGCATATAATCGTGCAGACAAAAATAATTTAAAAAAATGAAGAAAAATGTAAAAAAGTACTTGCTTATTTTCCATATCTTTGCTATACTACATAAGCGCGGTACAGAGAGCGTATGATGTGGCTCCGTGGTCAAGCGGTCAAGACGCTAGCCTCTCACGCTGGAATCAGGGGTTCGATTCCCCTTGGGGTCATTGGAAAACCGTGAAATTTCTTTAGTGAAAAAGAAGTTCCGCGGTTTTTTCTTTTGTGTGGAAAGTATCGAGCGGCGTAAGAAAAAATTTTTCCAATAAAAAGTAAAAAGATGTCCAAATCACTTTACTTTTATAAAACGGATGAGGTATAATAAATTGCATAAAAAATATGATTCAAAGAATCGGAGGAAAAAATTATGTTAGTAGCAGCAAAAGAAATGCTTGACAAAGCAAAAGCAGGTCACTACGCAGTAGGACAGTTTAATATCAATAATTTAGAGTGGACAAAAGCAATTCTGCTTACAGCTCAGGAATGCAATTCTCCAGTAATCCTTGGTGTATCTGAGGGTGCAGGAAAATACATGACAGGTTTCAAGACAGTAGCCGATATGGTAAAGGCTATGATTGATGAGCTTAACATTACGGTTCCTGTAGCTCTTCACTTAGACCACGGCAGCTATGAGGGATGCTACAAATGTATCAAAGCTGGATTTTCTTCTATCATGTTCGATGGTTCTCATTACCCGATCGAAGAAAACGTTGAGAAGACAAAAGAATTAGTAGCAGTTGCTCACGCAATGGGAATGTCTATCGAAGCAGAAGTTGGATCTATCGGCGGAGAAGAAGACGGCGTTGTAGGCGCTGGTGAATGTGCAGACCCACAGGAATGTAAAATGATCGCAGATCTTGGTGTAGATATGCTTGCAGCAGGTATCGGTAACATTCATGGAAAATATCCTGCAAACTGGCAGGGATTAAGCTTCGAAACACTCGATGCTATCCAACAGCTGACAGGTGCTATGCCATTAGTTCTTCATGGTGGTACAGGTATTCCGGCAGATATGATCAAAAAAGCAATTGACTTAGGCGTATCTAAGATCAACGTAAATACAGAATGCCAGTTATCATTTGCAGCAGCTACCCGTGAATACATCGAAGCTGGTAAAGATAATCAGGGTAAAGGCTTTGACCCACGTAAATTACTTGCACCTGGATTTGAAGCTATCAAAGCAACTGTAAAAGAAAAAATGGAATTATTCGGTTCTATCGATAAAGCTTAATTTCACAATTAAAAAAAGGCATTCCAAGCGATTGGGGTGCCTTTATTTATGAAAGGAACAAAAGGATGAGTGAGACAATAAATGTAGCAGCGATTTATGGAGAAAATGTGTTTAATGACACTGTGATGCAGGAACGTCTGCCGAAAAAAGTTTATAAAGACCTGAAAAAAACGATTGAAGAAGGGAAGGATCTAGACCTTGTGACAGCGGATGTAATCGCTCATGAGATGAAAGAGTGGGCGCTCGAAAAGGGTGCCACGCATTATACTCACTGGTTCCAGCCGCTGACTGGTGTGACAGCTGAAAAGCATGATTCCTTTATATCGGCGCCAATGCCAAATGGAAAAGTGTTGATGAGTTTTTCCGGAAAGGAGCTTATCAAAGGGGAGCCGGATGCATCTTCATTTCCGTCAGGAGGACTTAGGGCTACGTTTGAGGCGAGAGGGTATACAGTCTGGGACTGTACGTCTCCGGCATTTGTAAAGAAAGACCAGAATAGCTGCGTTTTATATATACCAACCGCGTTTTGTTCCTATACAGGAGAGGCGCTTGACCAAAAAACGCCGCTGCTTCGTTCTATGGAGGCAATTAATGAACAAGCGCTTCGTTTTTTGCGCCTGTTTGGAAATACAACCTCCAGAAAAGTAAAGCCGTCTGTTGGAATTGAACAGGAATATTTTCTGGTGGATCGGGAGAAATATTTACAAAGAGAAGATTTGATCTTTGCAGGAAGAACATTGTTTGGGGCAATGCCTCCGAAAGGACAGGAACTTGACGATCATTATTTTGGCAGTATTCGTGACCGTATTGCGAATTTTATGAGTGCGATCAACGAAGAACTGTGGAAGCTTGGCGTAACGGCAAAGACACAGCATAACGAAGCGGCGCCTGCACAGCATGAGCTGGCTCCGATTTATATGGAGTGTAACGTTGCGGTAGATCATAATCAGCTGATTATGGAAACACTTAAAAAGATGGCATATCGTCAGGGACTGCACTGCCTGCTGCATGAAAAACCATTTGCAGGAGTGAATGGTTCTGGTAAACACGATAACTGGTCTTTGACGACCGATGATGGGAAGAATCTTCTGGATCCTGGAAAGACGCCGCATGAAAACATTCAATTCTTATTGATGTTGATGTGTGTATTAAGGAGCGTCGACAAACATGCAGCTCTTTTAAGAGAATCGGCTGCAGATCCGGGGAATGACTTGCGTCTTGGAGCAGCAGAGGCTCCACCGGCAATTATTTCTGTATTTTTGGGAGAGCAGCTTAGTGACGTGTTAAACCAGCTTGTGGAGACTGGTTCCGCGACGCATAGTATTAAGGGCGGAACGCTGGAGACAGGTGTAAAGGCGGTACCGGATTTTGCAAAAGATGCGACAGACCGCAATCGGACATCGCCGTTTGCATTTACAGGAAATAAATTTGAGTTTCGTATGACAGGATCGAGAGATTCCGTGGCAGGACCGAACGTGGTACTCAATACGATTGTTGCAGAGGCGCTTTGTGAAGCATGTGATATCCTGGAGAAAGCAGACGATTTTGAAAAGGCAGTGCATGATCTTATCAAAGAGTACGCAATTGAGCATCAGCGTATTGTTTATAATGGCAATGGATATTCCGAGGAGTGGATAGAGGAAGCGGAACGCCGCGGGCTTCCAAACCTTGAGAGCATGGTAGATGCGATTCCGGCGCTTACCTCAGATTCATCGGTAGCGCTATTTGAGAAGTTTAATGTATTTACAAGAAAAGAATTGGAGTCTCGAGAAGAGATTAAATATGAGGCGTATGCCAAAGCGATTAATATTGAAGCGCGTACGATGATCGATGTCGCAAGCAAACAGATCATTCCGGCTGTCGTAAAATATACAAAGACGTTGGCAGATGCAGTGAATGCGGTTGTAGCGGCCGGCGTGGATGCTGATGTACAGCTTGCACTGTTAAGAGAAGTATCCGGTTTGCTAAAAGAGGCAAAAGAAGCGCTTACTAATTTGGAAGAGCTTGATAAAGAAGCAGAGCAAAAGCCGGAAGGAAAAGAGCAGGCGAGATTTTTCCGGGATGCGATTGTCCCTGCGATGGAAGCGTTGCGCATTCCGGTTGATAAGCTTGAGATGCTGGTAGATAAATCTGCATGGCCGATGCCGTCTTATGCAGAGTTGATATTTGAAGTATAGGTAGTGCACCGGGAGGAAAGCAGTATGACGCGAGGCGAATTTTTAGATAGGCTTGGGGAGTCTTTAGAGGGCGAATTAAATGGATCTGAGATACAGAAACAAGTCGCTTATTATGAGCAGTATATAATAGAAGAAACCAAGAACGGAAAGAACGAGGAAACAGTAATAGAGTCTTTAGGAGACCCATGGATCATTGCGCGTTCCGTCATTTCAGGTGTTGAGATGTCTGGAGGATATCAGAGCGAAGGATATAACACAGATATTTATGGAGAGGAACAATATGATTCTGGCGAGGAAGCATACAGACAGGATAAAGTACATGTGTACACGTTTGGAAAATGGTGGCAAAAATCCTTGCTGGTGCTTGCGATAGTTGGAATTTTGACTGGCATCATTTCTCTTATCATGGGGATTATCAGTATAGTACTGCCGATTTTGATACCGGTTATGATCATCGTTTTCATATTAAGATATTTTAGCGGAGGAAAGCGTTGACGATATATAAAAAAATGAAGAATGTGCGAAGCACATTCTTCATTTTTTGCTCTGTGTAAAGTAAAAGACCGATGGGGGAGCCATCGGTCTTTTGAGGGGAGTATAAATAATTAATAAGGGGTTGTAGAAAGTATCCTTTCTACACATCTTAGTATAGTATAGTATGGCTGAAATTGCAAGACAAAATTTTCAAAAAAATAAAAAAAATAATACATAATCTTAGAAGGGTGCGGACATAATAGCCATGTAACAAAAATGATTTAGGAGGAATTGACATGGCTAAGAATTATAGTTCATCTAACAAAAACGCATCTAACCAGAATGCAAACAACCAGAACGCATCCAACCAGAATGCAAGCAACCAGAACGCATCTAACCAGAATTCATCTAACAAGAATGCGTCCAACATGACTTCTAAGAACAAGAATTCTAACAGCACCAGCTCTAACAGCACGAACTACAGCGACAACTACTAAGCCGCAGGAGGCCAAAAGAGCCTGTATCGGTTCATGACAATACGCAAGTTAGAGAGAATGACAAAAACGGAAAGTGCGCTGCATAAGAAATCGTCTTATGCGGCGTTCTTTTTATTGACAAGAGATAGGGAAAAAAGTAAGATGGAGAAGTAACGATTAAGAGAGAAATCTGGAGAAACCATATGGATAGAATTGAATTAATCGCCCCCTGCCATTTTGGGCTGGAAGCGGTGCTGAAAAGAGAGATTCTGGAGCTTGGATACGAGATTGCCAGGGTGGAAGACGGAAGAGTCACCTTTTACGGGGATGCCGCTGCTGTGTGTTATGCCAATATTTTCCTGCGCACGGCGGAGCGGGTTCTGTGGAAAGTGGGAAGTTTCCGGGCGGTCACGTTCGAGGAGTTATTTGAGCGGACAAGGGAGCTGCCATGGGAAGCCTATATTCCCCGTAATGGGAAGTTCTGGGTGGCGAAGGCCGCGTCTGTAAAGAGCCAGTTATTCAGTCCTTCCGATATACAGTCGATTATGAAGAAGGCAATGGTCAGGAGACTTTCACAGCGATACCATGTGGAGCGTTTCCCGGAAGACGGCGCAGCATACCCCATTCGAGTGTTTCTGATGAAAGACGAGGTGACGGTGGGGATTGACACGTCAGGGGTCTCCCTTCATAAGCGGGGATACCGTGAGGTGTCCGGGAAAGCACCGATTACCGAGACGTTAGCGGCGGCGTTGATTATGCTGACGCCCTGGCACAAGGAGCGGATATTGGTAGATCCTTTCTGCGGAAGCGGTACGTTCCCGATTGAGGCGGCGATGATAGCGGCGGATATTGCGCCGGGGATGAACCGTTCATTTACCGCAGAAGCATGGACGAACCTGATTCCTAAGAAGCTGTGGTATGATGCGGTGGAAGAAGCGCAGGACAGGATTCGTGACGATATCGAAGTGGATATTCAGGGGTACGATGCAGACCGTTCCGTAATCCGGATAGCCAGAAAGAATGCGAAAGAGGCAGGCGTCGGGCATCTGATACATTTTCAGGAGAGGGACGTTAGGGAATTGAACCATCCTAAGAAGTATGGGTTTGTGATTACGAATCCGCCTTATGGGGAACGATTAGAGGAGAAAGCGGCATTGCCTGAGCTTTACCGGACGTTCGGGGAAAGTTTCGCCCGTTTGGATTCCTGGTCGGCGTACATGATTACGTCTTATGAAGATGCGGAGAAATATTTCGGGAGGAAGGCGGACAAGAACCGTAAGATTTATAACGGGATGTTAAAGACCTATTTTTATCAGTTTCAAGGGCCGAAGCCGCCGAGACGGCCGAGGGATGTGGGGTAAAATCTCCTGATTGTGTACATAACGGAATAATCAGTATGCAGGCAGGAAGATGAGCGAGCAGCAGTAGCAGTGGGGAGGCATAAGATGGTGAGAAAGATTATATTTGCAACGGGAAATGAGCATAAGATGGGGGAAATCCGTATGATTCTTGAGGATCTTGGCGCGGAGATCCTTTCACAGCGGGAGGCTGGGATTGAAGCGGATGTTGTGGAGGACGGCGCGACGTTTGAGGAGAATGCGCTGATAAAAGCGGCGGAGATTGCCAAAGCGGCGAGGAAGATTCCCGGGTTTGAGGAGGCGATTGTCCTGGCGGATGATTCCGGGCTGGAAATCGACTATCTCAACAAGGAGCCGGGGATTTACTCGGCGCGGTACATGGGGGAGGATACTTCTTACGACATTAAGAACCAGGCGTTGATTGACCGTCTTGCCGGGGTGCCGGATGAGCAGCGGACGGCAAGGTTCGTGTGTGCGATTGCGGCGGCATTTCCGGACGGGAGCAGTGAGGTGGTCCGGGGAGTCATGGAGGGCATCATAGGATATGAGAGCGCCGGGGAGAATGGATTCGGTTACGACCCTATTTTCTTTCTCCCGGAGTACGGATGTACGAGCGCACAGCTTGCGCCCGAGAAGAAGAACGAACTGAGCCACAGAGGAGAGGGGCTTAGGAAGATGCGGGCAATTCTGGAAAGAAAATAAGGATGAGAGGTATCTTATGAAAATATTGATTGTTAGCGACACACATAAGTCTCACAGGAACCTTGAGCGGATTCTTGAGGAAGTCCGCCCGGTGGATATGCTGATTCATCTTGGCGATACCGAGGGAGGGGAGGATTACATTGCGGCGTTGGCGGACTGTCCGTCCCATATTGTCAGGGGGAACAATGACTTCTTCTCGGATTTGCCCCAGGAGGAAGAGTTTGAGGTCATGGGGCGCCACATTTTTATTACCCATGGGCATTATTATTATGTGGCGCTGAATGAGGAGAGGATTAAGGACGAGGCGAGGGAACGGGGAGCGGATATCGTGATGTACGGTCATACCCACAGACCGTCCCTGACGCGGGAGGAGAATCTGATTACGCTGAACCCGGGGAGCGTGGCGTTTCCAAGACAGGAAGGGCGCAGGCCCAGTTATATGCTGATGGACCTGGATGAGGCGGGAAATGTGGAGATCGAACAGAAGTATTTATGATATTTGGGAAATGTCGGTAAAAAAATAGCAAAAATGAAAAAAGTTGTTGACAAGTGGTGGATAGTCCTATATAATAACTGATGTGTCACGGAGATACGGCTTCGGAGATACCGGGATGTATATAGTGACGGGGTGTGGCTCAGCTTGGCTAGAGCGCCTGGTTTGGGACCAGGAGG
>OFGB01000822.1_pt1 | contig 20983 bp, 16 predicted proteins | sample 1521491 | NCBI WGS metagenome assembly OFGB01 (sample SAMEA3504095, study PRJEB24116) | mouse gut metagenome | biome: mouse gut; feature: mouse-associated habitat; material: faeces | place: Denmark | collected 2011
CTTTTTTTACTTTTTCAAAATATTCGGGATTTACTTTAATCACCGGCTTTTCAAATTGATGCGGCTCGTCCGGCGCCAGTTCCTCGGCGATTTCCTGCTCCGCTTCCTTTAAAATGCCTTCTTCCATCTCTTTCGGAAGCCCGTCCGGCGTAAGGCCCGCTTTTTCAAAATATTCCTCGTCTATTTTAATCACGGGGGACGCGCCGCCGTATCCCGTCCCGCCCTCTTCCGCGCGTTCTGTGGGTTTTGGCTTCCCTTTTTCCAGTTTTTCGGCTTTGGCCTTTGCAAGCTCTTTGTTGCGTTCGTCAATTAAGCGCATATATTTGGCCGTATCGTTCATGTCCTCAAGCTGCGTCATCAGCTCCACCTGGTTGCTGCGGATACGTCGCCGTTCCGCTTCCATTTCCCTGCCGACGCGGTTTAAAATTTTTCTGGTGGATTTTTCCGCTTCGTCGATAATATCCTGGATACGCCCTAACGCGTCGTCCGTGTAAATGACGGAAGCCGCATAAATATCCTCCGCCTGGTGGTTGGCGCTGCGGATAATTTCCGTGCGCTGTTTTTCCACCTCCAGTTCGGCGTGCAGGCGGCTCTGCTCCGTCACTTCGTACTGCTCCATCATTACGGCGACGATATCCCGCAGCGCGGCAAGCTGCCTCTGCGCTTCTTTTTTGTGGACCATTACATATTCCGGATCGATTTCCGATACCGGCGCCCGCGAAACCGTAACCAACAGTTCCCTTAAAATTCGTTCCAGCTGATCCTGAATGTTCATAGTCCCTCCTGCGGCTGTTGAAATAGTTCCAGGCTGCGCTTAAGAATCCCGCTCATATAGGCAAGCGCTGTCCCGTAATTGGTCATGGGCGTTCCGGACGCCCTGGCCAGAGAAAGGCGGCGCTGCATTTCACGCCCGTTTAACGTACAGCCGCCGCAGTGTATCGCTAAGGCAAACCCGGACAAATCCTCCGGAAATTCGCCGCCGCTTGTAAACCGGAATGCAAGCTCCTTTCCGGTAAATTCCCGGATGCGCCGGGGGAGCTTCTGCGTGCCGATATCCCCGCACTGCCGGTGATGGGTACACCCCTCGGACACCAGCACCAGATCCCCGTCCTTTAAATCCCGGATTGCCCGGGTGCCCTCTACCTGCTGCCACAAGTCCCCCTTGTAGCGGGAAAACAGGATGGAAAACGACGTCAGGTACACATCCTTAGGCGTTGCCTTTGCCGCCTGCAAAAACGCCTGGCTGTCCGTAATGACAGCTTTGGGCTTTGCGGACAGCGAAAGGAGCGCGCGGGGAAGCTCCGTATCCCTTGTGACCACCGGGATTGCGCCCGCTTCCAGGCAGTCCCGGATGACCTGCTGCTGCGGCAGGATCAGCCTTCCCTTTGGTGCGGCGGAATCAATCGGGACGACTAAAACCACCGTATCATAAGGCTGCAGCAAATCCCCAATCAGCCGTCTGCCGGGATCCTCCGGCGGCAGAGCGGCTGCAATCCGTTCTTTTAATTCCAAAATATTCTGCCCGGTTTTTGCGCTTACAAACATAAGAGGGGCTTCTTTTCCAAAAAAATCCGCGAGCCGATTCCGCTTTGCGTCCGAAATCCGGTCCGCTTTGTTGACCGCTATTACATACGGCAGCTTCTGTTCGGCAAACCGTCGTATAAGCGGCTCCTCGATTTCCCGAAGCGACGCTTCGTCCGCCGCTTTTGCGTCTACGGCAAGTACCGCGATATCCACTTTGTTTAAGACTTCCCGGGTTTTTTCCACCCGCAGCTTCCCGAGATATCCGGTGTCGTCTAAGCCAGGCGTGTCGATCAGTACCACAGGCCCCAGCGGCAAAAGCTCCATGGCCTTTTTTACCGGGTCTGTGGTCGTTCCCTTTTTCCCGGATATAATAGCAAGATCCTGTCCGGTAATGGCGTTTATGATGCTGGATTTCCCGGCGTTTACCCTGCCGAAGATCCCAATCTGCACACGGTTTGCCGACGGTGTTTCATTCATGCCCACTGTACTTTCTCCTTAAAAACGGAAATCCCTTTTTCCGAGATGTATATTGCCGATATATTCCGCCGCGCGGTTTTGCACGGTTTTGTTTGGAATTTTTTTGAGTTCCTGCGCAATCAGCGCTTCCCCGATGGCCTTTGTCTCTTCGGACGCGTAATCCTCCAGGTATTCTTTGAGCGTCATCAGCGCGTTCGGGTGGCAGCAGTTGATGATCTGCCTGCTTTTCAGCAGCGACATAAAGCGGTCGCCCGTCCTGCCTTCGCGGTAGCACGCCGTACAAAAGCTGGGCACATACGAAAGTTCCATCAGCCAGCGCACGACTTCGTCTAACGTGCGGTTGTCGCTGATATCAAACTGCGCGGAATTTTCTTCGGGCGCTTCTTCCTCTGCATAGCCGCCGACGCTTGTCTTAGAGCCGCCGCTGATCTGCGAAATCCCAAGGTCAAGCACGCGCCTGCGGCTTTCCTGGCTTTCCCTTGTGGAAACGATCATCCCGGTATACGGGACGGCAATCCTTAAGCATGCGACGATTTTGGCAAACGTATCGTCCGAAATCCCGTTGTCGAACACGTTTGGATCGATGTCGTCCGCCCTGCGCACGCGCGGCACGCTGATGGTGTGCGGCCCGACGCCGCCGAAGCGTTCCATATGCTCCGCATGCATGATGATCCCGGTAAAATCGTAGCGGTAATTGTTTAGGCCGAACAGCACGCCGATGCCCATATCGTCAATGCCTGCTTCCCTGGCGCGATCCATGGCCTCGGTATGGTACGCGTAGTCGCTTTTGGGCCCGGTGGGGTGCAGCTCTTCATAGGATGCGCGGTTGTACGTTTCCTGGAACAGAATATAAGTCCCGATCCCGGCGTCCTTTAGCCTGCGGTAATGTTCCACGGTCGTTGCCGCAATGTTGACGTTTACGCGGCGGATTGCGCCGTTTTTATGCCGGATGCCGTAGATTGTTTCGATGCTTTCTAAGATATACTCGATTGGGTTATGGACCGGATCCTCGCCCGCTTCCAGCGCAAGGCGTTTGTGCCCCATATCCTGTAAGGCGATGACTTCCCTGCGGATTTCCTCCTGCGTTAGCTTTTTTCGGGCAATGTGCTTGTTTTTCAGATGGTACGGGCAGTATTTGCAGCCGTTGATACAGTAATTAGACAGATATAACGGCGCGAACATAACGATGCGGTTGCCGTAAAATTCCTGCTTGATGGCTCTGGCAAGCCGGTAGATCCGTTCGTTTAAATCTTCAATTTCACAGTCCAGCAGCACAATGGCTTCCCGGTGGGAAACGCCTTCCATTTTGGAGGCTTTTTCCAGAATCTGTTCTATGAGCGTGCGGTTCGTTTTATTCTCCTCTGCAAAAGCAAGGCACTCCCTGATTTCCTCGTCACTGATAAACTCGTTTGCCCGCGGCGACATTACGTTGTACATGATATCCCTCCTGGTTCTTTTGCCGGGTCTCCGCGGCCGGTTACGATGCGGTAGCCGATGCGTTCCATACGTCCTTTTAAGCAGCTTAGGCATTCCGCCGCTTCGTCCCCGGTGCAGATTTTGTTGTCATATAACGCATACTGTTTCCGAACCCCGACGGGGGACAGGTTGGGCATGACGACGTTCGCGCCTGCTAAAACGCCCCGTTCCCGTCCGTCTGGATCCACCGTGCCGAGCGCCGTAGTCGCCGGGATTAACAGATCCGGCTTTAACAGGCGAAGCAGCGCCAGAAGATAAACCGTCTGCTCCGCCGTACCGCCCGCTTCCCCGGCAAACGGCGTATTGTGATGCGGTACAAACGGGCCGATGCCGACCATATCGGGCTTTAGCTCTGTAATAAAAAGCATATCCTCTGCCAAATGCTCCGGCGTCTGCCCGGGAGAACCCACCATAAAGCCGCATCCGGTCTGAAAACCGATTTCCTTTAAATCCGTTAAGCAGCGGATGCGGCTGGCAAAGCTCATTTCCGCAGGATGCAGGATCCGGTAATGGGCTTCGTCCGCCGTTTCATGGCGCAGCAGATAGCGATCCGCCCCCGCCTCAAAGAAACGCCGGTAGCTTTCTTTGGGTTTTTCCCCTGCGGAGAGGGTGACGGCGCAGTCGGGATAGCTGCTTTTGATCTCCGAAATCAGGCCGGCAAAAAGATCGTCCGTATAATAGGCGTCTTCGCCGCCCTGCAGCACAAACGTGCGGAATCCCAGGCCATAGCCCTGCCTGCAGCAGTCCAGTATTTCTTCTTTGCCGAGGCGGTACCGGGCAGCCTTACGGTTGTCCCGGCGGATGCCGCAGTAAAAGCAGTTGTTTTTGCAGTAGCTGGTAAACTCAATCAGGCCGCGGATAAAGACGGCGTTGCCGTAGTATGTCTGGGCCGCCCGCCTGGCTTTGGCAAACAGGTATTCCTGCTCCGGGCGATCTGCGATTAAGGATATCCATTCTTCTTTTGTAAGGCTGTGCGTAAGCGCCAGCTTGTCAATCAGACGGCGCATATCATTCCTCCCTTCGGGTTTGCCTTTTGGTACGCTACAGTTTGGCGTACAGCGCCTTGGATGTGACGCCGCTTAACATGCCGATTTTTCCGGTCATGGCGCTGATGGCGTCCGCCGGGGCGTCCATGACGACGCTGATCAGGGAAACGCCCCGTTTGGGATAGGGAATGCCCATTCTGCCGATAATATATTCACCGTTTTCGTGAAGGATCCGGTTGAGATCCCTGACGCTGTCCGGGTTTTCTACTGCTATTGATATAATGGCGACTCTGGTTGCCATGCGTCCTTCCTTCCTGTTTTGCCGGTTGCCGCACAAGAAAAGACAATTTTTATGGGCTTTCGGAAAAAGACGGGCTCGTTCCTTAAGTTTGGCATAAAAATGTCCGGTATGGGTCTTTGCCGTCAGGCGGCGCCTTCGGGTTCAGAAACTTGTTGTGATATATACTGCCATTTTCTAATACTTTACAGATGTTGTCAAGGGGTGGGCGGGAATGAATTATCAAAGTTACTGTCCTGCTCATTTCAAATATTTTTGGAGTACGCAATTTAACACCCCCGGCTCAAGCGGCTTCGTAATATGATCGTCCATCCCCGCATCTTTTGAAGCTTTTACATCTTCCGCAAACGCATTTGCCGTCATGGCAATAATCGGAATCGTTTGGGCGTCTGCCCGTTTCATCCCCCTTATCGCTTTCGCGGCCCCATACCCATCTAAAACCGGCATCATAATATCCATAAAGATCATCTGAAACGTCTCCGGCTCCTCCCCGGCAAACAAATTGACGGCTTCCTGTCCATCCCCGACAACCGTAACTTCCAAGCCGTATTCTTCCAGCATATACTTTGCAATTTCCTGGTTCAGCGCATTGTCCTCCACCAGCAGAACACGCTTGCCGAACGCCTCTGCAGGCGCATCCATACACGTTTCTTCCTGAATCTTTGGCGGCTCTGCAATTTCTAACGGAAGTACCACGGTAAATACGCTGCCCTTCCCCAGTTCACTTTGCACATCTATTGTCCCGCCCATCTGATCCACTAAATTTTTTGTAATGGTCATGCCCAGGCCGGTTCCCTGGTAATTCGTCCTCGCCCCGCCCTCTTCCTGTGTAAACGGCTCAAAAATATGTTTGAGGAACTCTTCTCCCATCCCAATACCCGTATCGGAGATTTCAAAGCAAACCTGCGCCGTCCCGTTTTCTGCCGAACGCTCATAACACTTAAATTTTACGTTCCCCATTGGTTTGTTGTATTTAATGGCATTGCCTGCAATATTAATCAGTATCTGCTTAATATGAAGGGGGCTTCCGACAAAATATCCGCCCGTTTTTTCCGCCGGGAACAAAAACTCCGTCGCCAGCTTCACCCTGCGCTGGGAAGCCTGCCCGCCCAAAATGACAGCGCAATTTTCCAAAAGGCTGCGCAAATGAAACGCCTCCATATGAAATTCCACACTGCCGCTTTCAAGTTTGCTGATATCCAGAACATCATTGATCAGCGACAGCAGATGCTCCGCCGATATCCTGATTTTTTGCCGGCAGTCCGCCTGCCTTGCCGCATCCTTTTCATTCTTTTCCGCGATACTCAACATCCCCATAATTCCGTTTATAGGAGTGCGTATATCATGCGACATATGGGACAAAAACTCCGTCTTGGCCTGGCTGGCCTTTTGCGCTTTCTGTATGGCTTCATGGAGTTCCCGGTTCTTTTTTTCAAGCATCTGGTACGCTTTTTTCTGCATATAAGTTATGATATACCAAAAAGCGAAAAACAGCGCCAGCAAAATACAGCATACCGCAATTACATTCCTGCCCTGGTAAACATAATCCAACAGCCCATGGCTGACATAAGGAATATTCATATATTGGTTGACAATGTCTTCTTTCTGCGTCTCAGGCACAAGCCGCAGCGCTTTCCCCATCACGCCAAGCAGAGCAGGATCCGCGTCTTTTGACGCGGCCAAAGACGCCCCGGACTGATGCCTGTAATTTTCCCATTCAATCAAATCGGAAAACCGCTCGTTCTTAGACTGGTAATTGTATTCTATCGTATTTAAAATCGTAACGTCCGCCCTGTGCTCCTTTAGAATCTGCAGACAATCTTTTGCGCTGTCACAATAAATAATCCGCCCTTCCATGCCCATACCGTCCGCCAGATAAGCGCGCCCATTGGTCAGGGCAATAACAGGCGGCTCCCCTTCCGAAAGGGTATAATCATTTTTGGACACAACTACAGCGTGATACTCCATAAACGGATTCGTAAGCACAATATCCGTATCCTTTGACATATTGCTGGCTCCGGCATAAAAATCAATCTCCCCGCTTAACACCAGATCTTTCCAGTAAACGTTTCTGTCAATCGGGCAAAATTCAATGGGAATCCCGCTTCCTTCCTGCGCCGCTTTTAAAATTTTTATATAAATCCCGTCGCACTCCCCGTCTTCATTGATAAACGCCAACGGCCGCGTATCTTTATAAAAGCCGATTTTTACCGTTTTTCCCTGACGGATCAGATTCAGTTCCTCCGCGGCAAAATTCTCGCGGCGGCTGCCGAAAAAACGGGATTTCAATTCCTGTTCCAATGCCGGGGAATCCGTCTTTAACTCCCCGATCCCATAATTTAATTCCTGTAAAAGCTGCTTATTGCCTTTCCATGTAATATAATAATAAGGCGCATAAGCAAATTTTCCTACCAAGCACTGCCCTTCCGATACTTCTGTAAGGGAATGCGCCGCAACGTCAATTTCCCCTGTATGCAGCGCCTCCCTCAGCTTCTGCGCCGTTTGGTATTCGTACAGACGCGGTTCCTTTATACCGTTTTGCTCCAGGTATTCCAGCAAATCACTTTTGCGGACGTAACTTTCCACAACCCCAAAACGCATATCCTGCATATGCCCAAAATCCTCATAAGCAAGGCTGCTGCCCTCTTCCACAAACAGGCAGCCATACGTATATCCGCTTGCAAGAGCCGCATAATCAAACAGCTTGCCTCGCTCATTGGAATATTGCGCCGAACCCACCAGATCCACTTCCCTATTTTCTAATTTATGAAGAGCGTCGTCCCACGTGTCACAGTCCACAAACTCAACGTTCCATCCCGTATAACCGCAAAGGGCGTCCAGATATGCGGCGTCGATACCGCCGTATCCCTCCTCCTCAGAATACATATGGTAACTTTCCATTGGGAAAAACGCCACTTTCACCGTACGCCCCTCCCCTGCCCGAACCGGTACACAAATAAGCATTGTAAAGATCGCCGTCCCCAAAAACAGCAGGATTCTTTTGTCTGTCCGTTTGTACTTATCTATAGGCCGCATATGTTTCCTCCTGGTATCATTACTGGCTCTATTATAACACAATTTCCCAAATCCGTAATCTCTTTTTCCTTTACGCGCCACTCCTGCCGTATAACTTAGTACTACATCAAACGCCGCTCATCGTACAATCCTGCCAAAACCGCAGTCAGCCAGAGGACAGGGGATGCGGCATTCGCCTTGTAACAGGATTTAGCGGCTCTTAAGTATCCCCTGTCCTCTGGCTGACGGAACTTTGCATCGCGTTATATTCACCGTTTTCATCCCGTTCACAAAACCGAAATACCAACTACGCGATTATAAAAACATTCCGGGTACGAAACCTTTGATATAGTCTCACACCCGGAATCATCTTGCCCGTATTCTATTAAGTTTCAATTAACTCATATTGATCCGTCCCCAGCCCAATTTCCACACTGTGCTTAATACAGCTTTCCCACTCCGTATCCGGATGCGTCATATGGAAATGATCCCCATGATCACATTCCCTATGCTTTTCACAATTTTCCGCAAGAACGCTTCCTGCGATTACCGGCTGCCGGTTGCAGGCGTCGGCGCACGCTACGTCAAGCGCTACCGGATCAAAAGAAGCAAACATACCCACATCCGGAATAATCGGAATATCGTTCTCCGCATGGCAGTCGCAGTTCGGCGAAACGTCGCACACCAAAGCCACATGGAAACACGGCCTGTCCTGACAAATTGCTTTCGTATACTCCGCCATCTTGCAGTTTAAACGCTTATTAGACGCGTCAAATGTCGCTTCAATAGCGTCCTTCGGGCAAACCCCGATACAGCGCCCGCAGCCTACGCACTTGTCATGGTCAATCACAGCTTTTTTGTCCGTAACCGTTACGGCCGAATGCGCGCATACCTTGGTACAGCTTTTGCAGCCAATGCATTTTTCCGCCGAAACGCCCGGTTTGCCGTCGCTGTGCATTTCCATCTTTCCGGCGCGTGAGCCGCCGCCCATCCCGATATTTTTAATCGCGCCGCCGAAGCTTGTCGCCTCATGCCCTTTAAAATGCGTCAATGAAATCAGGATATCCGCGTCCATCAGCGCGCGTCCCACTTTTGCTTCTTTTACATATTCCCCGTTTATCGGAACCAGCGCCTCGTCCGTTCCCTTTAATCCGTCCGCAATAATTACCTGGCATCCCGTTGTCATCGGGGAAAATCCGTTGGCATACGCCGTATCCAGATGATCCAGCGCATTTTTCCTGCTGCCGACATAAAGCGTATTGCAGTCTGTCAAAAACGGCATCCCGCCTTCTTCTTTTACCAGATCCGCCACAACTTTTGCATAATTGGGACGGAGAAAGGCCAGATTCCCATATTCGCCGAAGTGAAGCTTAATCGCCGCATATTTGTCCTTAAAATCAATTTCCCTGATTCCTGCCGTAATCATAAGCCTGCGCAGTTTCTGCAGTAAGTTCTCCGTAAAGCTTGTTTTAAACGTCGTAAAATATACTTTCGATTTTTCCATGGCTTACCCTGCCTCCTTTATGTAGTAGGTATATTCTACTTGATTTCCAGTAAAAAGTAAAGCTGCAGTTCCGCCCTCGCATAACAAAGGAAAGGATTTTAAAGAACATACCGTATTGAATTTTCACCCATATATGTTATAATATCCAGACATGATACTCGCCAAAGGAGGCAACCCATGAAAAACGCAGCGCATTACTACAGCATCGGCCCGCTCTTATACTGTCCCGCCAACAATACCTCAATCGCCGGTTCCATCCTGCAGCAAAAATTCGGCGCCTCCTATTCCCTCGCCCTCTGCCTGGAAGACACCATTGCGGACGCCTTTGTCGCGCAGGCGGAACATATATTGCTTCAGACAATGGACACTCTGTATAAAGCCCGCGAAGAATCTACTTTTTTTATGCCCAAAATCTTTATCCGCATCCGCAGCGCAGCGCAAATGATAAACCTCCCAAAACGCCTTGGACCGGCGCGCGGACTGGTATGCGGATTTATCCTGCCCAAACTGGATCCGGACAATATAGGCGAATACATACGGGCGGCCAAAGCCGTAAACAGCGCCTATCCGCAGACATTTTACATAATGCCCATTATGGAAAGCAAAGTTCTTGCAGATTTAAGAAAACGGGCCGACGCGCTTTACCAAATCAAAGACCGCTTATCAGAAATCGAAGAACTTGTATTAAATATCCGGGTCGGCGGCAACGATCTGTGCCATCTGTTCGGCTTCCGCCGCAGCCAAAGCGAATCCATACACAGCATTTTTCCGGTTTCCCATATATTTGCGGATATCGTAACCGTATTCGGCATGGATTACATAATTTCCGGCCCGGTCTGGGAATACTACAACGGAACAGGCTGGGAACGCGGGCTGCGCCGCGAACTTACCGAAGACAAACTGTGCGGCTTCATTGGAAAAACCGCCATCCACCCCAGGCAGATTCCCATTATACAACAGGCTTATACCGTGACGCGCAGCGATTTTGAAAACGCAAAAGCCATATTAAACTGGAACAAAGACACGGCGTACTGGGTATCGGGAAATGCCCAAAAAGAACGCATGGATGAATATAAGACGCACACCAACTGGGCTCAGAAAATCCTTTATCTTGCGGATGCCTACGGCGTAAATTGAAAGAAAAAGCCTGCAGCCTTGGTTACGTATCGGCTAACTTTTTTATAATGCCGCAGGCTCTGTAATGCCTGAGCGGATACGTTTCAACCGGGATATTCTTTTCCTGCGCCAGGCGCAAAATATGCGCCAGCGCCATATCTTGCCTGCCGCCCTCGCCAATCAGTATTTTCCACGGCACGCGCCGCAGCAATACGCGGGTTGTTTCCCCAATCCCCGGCTTAATTAAATTGATATCGTCCACTTCAAACCGGCGCGCAATCTGCCCGGCCTCTTCCATACCGCTTCCTTCTATGGCGTTATCCTCCGCCAACACATCCATTTTAAATTCGGACTCAATGGCATGGATAAATTCATAAGAAAGATCCCTGTCCGCCAGTTCCCCGTAGTAAACGGCGCCATGAAAATCGTCCTTTCCGATAATGTCATCCCGCAGGAACGTCCTGCTGATAAGGCCGGAAACGGTACAGTTTAAACAGGAACTCGGAATCAGAATATCTTCGTGCGTACCGCACAGCGAAGTCACGTTTGCCGGATCTGCAAGCACGGCGATATCCGATGAAACTCCGTAAAAAGCTGCCGTTTCCTTTTGAAGTTCTTTTAAAATCGCGCCTTTGCCAATCCAGCCGTCTACAAATAAAAGCCGATTGGGCGCATACCGCTCCAGCAGATACCGCATGGCGTTGCGATCGATCCCGCGTCCCCGGATAATGGAAACGGCATAATGCGGCAATTCCACCCGGTACTTTTGCCGAATATAGCGTTTCAGCAAAATTCCGGCAGGGATGCCCGCCCTTGCCAGCGACACTAAAACCGTCCCCGCCCCTTTTCTATGCATAATCTTATCGGACAGCCTTCCGGCTGCAAGCGCCGTAGGGCCTGCAAACTGCGCCAGGGCGCTTTGGTATGCGTCCATATATGCCTGTGTGGGTACATATTCGACGGGAAGCATTTCACAGTAATGTTTTCCGGATTGGATCAGACGCTCCCGCTCTATGGCAGGCTGCGGCCGTACCAGACCCGTAATATCCTTCAAAAGCAGGCAGACGTCTTCTTTTTTATAGGAACTCTTCATAAAATCCCCCCTGTTTTTGTCCGTGCGCGCATCCCGCCGCAAAAGCGCCCTGCCACACAAAAAACCGTATGGTATCGTTACCGCAGGATTTTAAAGCGTTTACCAGCGAATACACGCCCTCTTTACAGGGTTTTGGCGCATCCGTTAATATCCATACCTGGTCATATTTTTTAAGGTTATAAATAAACGTCCGGCGGCCCTTTTCGTACAGACTGGCCAGTTCATAACGGCTATGCAGCGGATAATCCGGTCTGCGGCTTACGGCAATGGGGCTTCTGGTTGTCGCATGGCATTTTACCGTATGGCCGCAGCGCTCTAAACATGCCCCCGCAAACAGGGCGGGATACATAAACTCCTCCGTCCCGATAACCAGAATATTTTCCCCTGCGCCGGAATGTGTCTGCAACATACGTTCCGGCGCGGCGCTCCCGTGAAGCGGGGTATACGGACGGCCATTATGATTTTTCAAGCATATCCGCTCCCACATCGCTTCGCAGGCCCGCCCGTAAGCCGCTCCCGGGACGCACCGCCTGGCGTCCATACAACCCTCTATACAGTAACTTTCCGCAGGATCACAACCGGCCGTATCTGCCGGGAAATATGCCCCGTCCGCACAATACGATTCCGCAATTGCAGTATAACCGCTGTGATCGGTTTTTTGCAGATAAAGCAGGCCTATCCCTTTTGCATGGTAAAACGCCTCTGCTTCCGGGGGCATACCGTTTAACAGAGACGCCACAGCAAAGCGTACCCTGCCCGGATACGCTTCTTCAAGTATCTTTATAATATTTAATATCGTATTGCCTGTCGTCACTTCATCCTCCACAAAGACAATACGGTCTGTCCGGCCTATGATTGCATCTATGTCGTCTCGGATCAGCTTCTGTTCCACGGCATGGCTGTGCGTTTCCGAAAAAAGCAGCCAGGATACATCCCCATATGTTTCCCTGGTGGTCTGTATATAATGGGAATCCAGCTTTACGGCCAGCCTTGCGCCGATCGCCGTGGCTGTTTCCGCAAACCCCACAAGCAGCATGCGTTCGTCCGTATATGCCGCCCCTACCTTGTCCGCAAGCAAATCAAACATCCCAAACGCTCTTAGAGGCGATACCGGAATATGCTTGCCCTGCAGCTTATTTACGACTAAATATGCTCTTTTGGCATTATTTTCACGTTTTGCAATTGCTATTGCTTCTGACTCCGGATACATTATACTACCTGGTTCTTTCCGCTGTGCTTGCCTTTATAAAGCCTGTCGTCCGCCTCTTTTACCACATCTGTAAACGGCATTTCTTTCTTGGCGGACGAAACGCCTAATGTCATCGTAATATGGAATACGTCACGGTCAGCCGTATACATGTCCGTGACGCGGACATTCTCCAAAATTCTCTGCGCGATACTGCTTGCGTCAGAGCGGGAACATTTGGGAAGGAAGATTAAAAACTCCTCCCCTCCCCAGCGGCATACGATATCTTCGCTGCGCACCGTGTTCTTAAACACTTCTGCCACCGCCTGCAGTACGGTGTCACCTACATTGTGCCCATACGTATCGTTTACCGCCTTAAAATCATCAATATCCCCTATAACCAGGGAATACCCTTCCCGCAACGCTTCCGACTGTGCGTACCGTTCCTCGATACTGCGCCTGTTTGCAAGGCCGGTTAAGGCATCGGTCTTAGAAAGCTTTTCTAATTGCTTATTTTGAAGTAAACGCAGATTTTCGAGTATCTTAATCTGGTTTAACAACGTGCTGATAAAAGCTACTATTACAATAACCGCGATAAAATAATTGACCATATAAATAACGCGATCCACTAACTTATTCCCGTAAGAATAAAACGGCCCCATATAACTGCTTACAACCCGAAGGAAACAAAACGCCGCTCCGGCAGCCAGTACATAAATCATGGGATTTATGACCTGTTTGCGCATGTTAAAATTATATGCGGCATAATAACCAATTGGAAGGATGGCGATCATATACAGGGAAAAACCGCTGTCTGTTCCCAGCAGAAGCGCCGCCACCACCGAGTGGAGCACAATCTGCAGATACATCAGGTTAAAAATAAACAGCAGGCTCTTGTCCCTCTGTAACTGAATATAACAAAAAATATACAAACCCACGCTGCATACGTCAATGACCGCCATGGGATAAATCCCAAAAAACGAAAAAAAGAATACCAGACACAAATGAAAAAATCCCAACATAAACATTGCCAATGACATAACCTGCTTGTTGGACAATGCATTTGCAGCCCGAACAGAAATATACTCCCAAATTTTATTCATATTTACCACCAGCTAATATTTGATATCATTAAAAATTTTCAATTGATTTAATAATACCACATTTCACGGAAGTTGCAAGAAAAAGTATCTTTTTTAGTCAAAAATATGTTTGAATTACGTGAGCATACATGATAAGCTGTAATATAATAATAAAAATACAAAAAGGAGGCCGTATTTTAATGACCCGAAAAAAGACAAACCGCATCGTACTGATTTTATTTGTTGCCGCTCTCGCCGTTTTTCTGTTTGCCGCAGTCAAACTGGGAACTATTTTCTTTGGCTACTATAAAGAAGATTCCGCTTACAAAGAATTAGAAGCGTTTGCTGATTTTGAAGAGGAACAGCCGGCCGAAGAAGGGACGCTTTACCATTCGCCGATTGATTTTGAGTCTCTCCTTGCAATTAACCAGGAAACCATCGCCTGGATCCACTTCGAAACCATGGAAATCAACTATCCAATTGTACAGGGTACGGACGATGATTATTACCTGCATCACGGATTTTACAAAGAAGAGAACAAATGCGGCTGTATTTTTATGGATACCCAGTCAAAAGCAGACTTCAGCAGTGAAAACTCCTTTATTTACGGGCACAACATGAAAAACAAATCCATGTTCGCCAAGCTGAACCAATATACGGATCCGGCGTTTTATGCCGAACACACGGATTTTCTGATTTATACGCCCACCGGCATCAGGCGGTATAAAATTTATTCCTGTTACCCGGCTGAATTAGACTGGGATTCTTTTACATATGCGTTTGAAAACCGGGATGATTACGCCAAATGGCAGGAAACCGTGAAAGGGTACAGCCTGTATGATACGGGCATTACGCCTGACAGTTCACACAATACCGTTACCCTTATGACCTGTACGCCAAAAGGAAGCAGTTATCGTTTTTTGGTACATGGAATACAGGTTGAATAATCCTGAATTTATGTTATACTTTATACGAACGTTAAGCAATACCCCCATTTAGGTTTACAAAAAATATCCGCAGTTATTATGCCATATACCGCGGAGAAGGAGGAAATCATGAGTAATCAATTTGTATGGCAGGAGCGGTTTAACATCGGCGTTGAGATAATTGACCGGGAACACAGAAAACTCTTCGGGATTATGAACCGTTTGCTCACATTCAGCGAAAAGGAATCGAAACGCCAGTGGGTATGTGAAGAAGGTATCAAATATTTCAAAGATCATGCCATGAAGCATTTTGCAGAGGAAGAAGTTTATATGGCCTCCATCCATTATGCAGGTTTCGAAACGCACAGAAAACTGCACGACACCTTCCGCCAGAAAACGCTTCCGGAACTGGAAAAAGAACTGACGCAGACCGGCTATGCCCCGGACGCTGTCAGCCATTTTCTTGGCGTTTGCGCCGGTTGGCTGATTGGGCATACGTTAACAGAAGATCACGCAATCGTAGGAAAAGCCACAAGTAAGTGGGGCAACCTGCTGCCAGAAGATCTCCAGAAAGCAATGAGCAAGACCATCTTGCAGCTTTTATACGAACTGTTCCGCCTGGACGCACGGGTTATCAGCGACCGCTACGGCGGTGAAAAGTTTGGCGACGGCATCTACTACCGCCTCTCCTATGAAACAAAACAGGGCAAACGCTGGGACAGCATCCTGGTCTTTGAAGAAAAACTGATTATGAACACAGTCGGCAAGCTTATGGGCGCCACATCCAATAAACTTGACGTTATGATTATGAATGCCACGCGCTACACCGCACGGCAGTTTGTGGATAATATACGCAAACATTTTTCAACTACCGAACAGTACGAATTAAAACAGGAAAGCCTGCTGACTTACGAGCAGTTCCAGAAAATATACGACAAGGAGCCGCCGCAGTGCAGCCTGCTGTTTAATACGGGAGAAGGCTATTTTGCATATTGCACCATAGCGCCACACCTGATTGGCAATGAAGACGGCACCGTTATCCGGACAGAAAAAAATGCAGAAGAAATTAAAAATTACCTGCGGGAAAACAAAGAAGACGCCACGAAGAAAATCCTCTTAGTAGACGATTCCGACGTAATGCTTCTGGCAATGAAACAGCTCTTTTCAAGCGACTACCAGGTAGCCACCGCCAAATCCGGACTGTCGGCAATCCGTTCTATTACGCTTGACCGGCCGGATCTGATCCTTTTGGATTACGAAATGCCGGTCTGCGACGGCAGCCAGGTACTTGAAATGATCCGTGCGGAAGAAGACTTTGCAACAATACCGGTTATCTTCCTGACCGGCCGGATGGACAAAGAAAGCGTTTCAAAGGTTATGTCATTAAAACCGGCAGGCTATTTGTTAAAATCGCTTAAACCGGAAGAAATCAAACAAAATATCGATAGCTTTTTTCAGAAAAAAGCCTGACAAACTTGCGTTTGCTCCGTATACATAGCCATTAGGGGCTGTCGCATTAAGTTGTATTTCTTAATGCGACAGCCCCGTTCTAAAAACAGCTAAAATCCAAACAGCTGCCATCTGCCTTTTGGATTGATAAGCAGGGACGCAAAACCGCTAAGCTTTATCCTGACCGAATCAGCCCCGTCTTCTTCTGACGCTTCTTTTATTATTTTGATGAATATCCACAGCGCTTTTTTATAACGGATATCATCCGGATGATCCATAAAATCTTTTACCAGCTTCTCGTCTACTAAACGGCACTTCCACACGCTTTGCATCACCTTAAGTATCTGCGGCAAAACGGCCTCCGTACAGATACCCGCGGCCTCCGCATTGTCAATAGCGCCATAGATTTGCTCCCACTCATCCAGGTTTTCTTGCATGTTCTTGGATAAATAAAGCCCTTCCTCATCCCAGTATTCCAGGAATTCATCTTCATCTTCACGCAGAAGGGCACGGAAAAACGCAAGCTGTTTCGGATTTGATTCCTCATCTCCCGATTTGTCCAAATCCTCCTCTTTTCTATCAATATCCCTATAGCCTGCAATCCCCAGTGAAAACCAGATTTCCCAAAACGGTTTTTTTACGGCGCACCCATAAGCCGCCACAATATAACCCGGAAGCTCATACCGGGCTACTTCAGCAATACAGCCAAACGCATCGTCTTTTTGGGCAAGCCGCTCCCTTCCTGCCAGATCCTGATCCAACAGATCTTTTAAAAATCCCCTGACTTCCTCATCTCCTCTGCTTTCCACCAGCTTTTGGAACAGTTCGTATATGTAATATACCCGTTCCATCGTTTTTACCTGGCAGATTTCCGCTTTTTTGCCGCGGAAAGGATGTTCGGGCTCGTCTGCCAGATAATTGGGGCAGACCATACATGCCAGAAGCTGTTCCAGATCCGGCTCCCCATAACCGTACGGGAAATTGTTCCAGACGCTTCGTTCTGTTTCCGCGTCATTACAGCCTTTGGATTTAAAAAACAAAAGCATATCCCATACCTGCTCCCTGTTTGGAAATGACAGCTTTAAGCCTATCAGCTGCTCAATCAGGCAGGCATAGCCGTTCACGCAGGACACCTCGTTTCCGCACATTACGAAACAGTAATCCGTGGAATACGCTTCCTGCATGGTCAATACAAGGTTCACTGCAAGCGCATATTCCGCCTCCCCGCAGTTGTTGGCATAAAGCCTGCCGGTATTCATATCATAATATGCCGGCTCGTGGTCCCTCTGTTCAAATATGGAATAATCAAACCAGACCCGGCCTTTTTCATCCGGCTCTATTTCCTGTACCACGGTAACCTGATTCCCTGCAATTTCCATTGTTTTTCTTTTCCGGATCCCGCTTTGCTTTAAAATTTTTAAAACATTTTCATTTAACTCCGGCTTCTTTTCTTTTGGGATGTTCATTTGACCCTCTAGCCAATAATTGTTTTTCATTGTTTTTCCTTTCGTTTTCTGATAGACATGTGTTTCCCTCATTTTTTTACAGATCTTGTCAAAATGCGTAGTTTTATTTTAAATGATATTCCGGTAAATGTCATTAAAAAAATAATATTATTGTCAAGTATTTAAACAGGACGTCATGTGTTCCGTTTCCTTTCGATATTTGTAAAGTAAGAACTCCATGTCCCCTTGCTCTGGGATACACACTTTTAACTACCAGGGTGTTTCGAATTTCACCGATTAGACGGTACCCATACTGAGCGCATATAAATAGGCGAAGAGCCATCATGCTCTCCGCCCCATTTCTTTTACTTTATAATACGCCATAGCCGCCCTGCCCTTTTGCCCTCCTGCCTGCGCCGGCAGTTTTCCTTTTTCTCCCGATTTATTCTTTCCTTTCTTTCCATCAGCAGAACGATACTCCGGATTCCTCCGCTCCTCCTCCAATTTCGTCAGTTCCTTCTTGCCTTTAGCCACCTTTTGTCAAGTTAACGACACGACCTTTTTCAACTTAACAATATATGATCGGACTTTAAAGTTACATTACAAACTTTTCTATTCTACATTGATGCTTTTTACTTTTCTTTCCATAGTTAATCCCAACAAGCAAAACATTTCCTTTATACTCTTTTAGTGCAGCTGTATACCTTTTATTTTTAATCTGGCTGATCGCCCCTTCTGCAGTTTTATCCCATTTCAACTCCAAGATCAAAGCCGGTTTTAATGAAGCGCGTTTAGGAAGAAAAACGATATCAGAAAAGCCATGGCCTGCCGGCAATTCCCTTATAAGAACATAGTCTTTACACGCACTATAATATGCCAGCACAATCACGCTGCTCAGCGAAATCTCATTATTGTATATAAGACTTGATGCGTTTTGCATATGAACTTCCTGTATCATTTCTTCTACAGCTCTTTCATCCATATCTTAAGTTGCCCTGAGCAATGCCTCTGACGCATTTACTGCCTTTATCACTTCATCCCATCCATCATTTTTAATTGCCCGCAGAAAGACACTTCTCACTTCCTCATTTGGGATAAATACTTCTTTTGTTTTATAATCATAGGCTAAATATCCCATATGAATCAGCAATGTAATAACATCATCGGCTGAATGAAATGATGTGATATCATTTTGGAAAGCCTCTACATCAACGGGGCATCTTAGCCCTCCCAGCATATCCACAATCAATTGCCTTAATCCCTTAAAATCCATTGCAATATATGTCAGCAGAGACTCATATGTTTCTGTTCCGGACCAGTAATTTCCAAATTCTCTGCTGTCCAGCGCCTCAACTACAGAATTAGGGCTGTAAATATGTCCAATCCTGTCAAAATAATACCCGTCATACCATCTTTGCATTTCCTTAAATGGCATATCATACTCTTCGCACAAGGCTTTTACTTCTGTTTCTGTAAAACCAATATACTCTGCCATCTGTCTGGCGCTGACCATTGTATGTTCTCTGAAATTATTCAGCGCTGACTGTGTACCGTATTTTTTAATCGGCAATATTCCCGTGATATAGGCCAGTTTTAAAAATGCTCCTGATGGAGTTCCTTTAAATAATCCCCTCAGCAAGTTAATATATTCCTTTTGGAGTTTTTCGTTATTTTTGTCCTCCCTGAACAAACAATCCCATTCATCAATAATAATGATAAACTGTTCTTTTGTAGCGGCATATATTTTTGCCAGTACAGACGGTAATGAAATATCTGTATCTTGAACACATTCCGAATACGTCATTCTTAATTCGGCAATCACTTGTTCCTGAATATAACTTACTATTTTAACGGAAGAATCTCTTTTCATTTCCTCAAGCGCATTTCCATATATCCATTGAATATCCAAGAGGAGCACATTATATTTATTTAAATGCATTTCAAATGATTCATCTTGCTTTATCTTAAATTCGGCAAACAATCCTTCAGAATGGCATCCCTTACTGTAATATGCCGCAAGCATTGTTACAGCCGTCGTTTTCCCAAACCTTCTCGGCCTGCTGGAACAAATAAGCGGCCTGTCCTTTCCAATTCGGCTGTTTGTATATTTTATAAGTTCTGTCTTATCCACGTACAATTCTGTATTGACAGAAACCGCAAACGGTTCATTTCCCGGATTTAAGTAAATTCCCATACCTGCATGCTCCTTATTTTTAACCCTCTTTATACGTAACAATAATAATCGTTCTGCGCAATGCTTTTATTGATACATTTATTTATATCTTCTTCATATTTCACATTCCAATCTTTGGGATAATAAGTTGCTTCTATCATGGAAAGCGTAAGTCCTGCAATTTTTGATATAAATACAGGATTGATCATGTTATCAACCATCATTTGTATTACCATATTTTTAATTGGTTCAACAGCCAATGTTTTTTTATTTTTGCGTTCATTTTTCAACACTCCAAAATCCTGAGCAATATTATAGAACCACGTATTAAGACTTTCCACTCGAAATTTCCCCTTATATCTGTATAAATATTCAAAGATATTATCCTCTTCCTTTATTGGTTCATTATTTTTGGATTCCGCATATTTTAAAGCCGAATGTAAATCCCTGGACAAACCGCACGGTATGTTAATATCTATACCATTGATATACAATTTTTTGAATTCTTCTTTAATATCCGCTCTTTTTATATCTGTAATTACACTTCTTTTAGCGGGGGCAATCAGAGTTATCTTTATAAAAAGTCTTAATATAATTCTTTGCAGATGTCTATCTTCTTCCCTAATCCCAGAAGATTCTTCCAGAAATTGATCAATTGCTTTATCCAAATTAATCAAAATACTTTTGATATCTTCACAATCATAACTCCCTCTCTCAATAGGTTCTAATAAGCCATATTTTTCAACAATATCATCCTTAAACTTACTGTAACTATAATTTGAGAAAATATCCTTTGCCTTATCAACCTCACTCAGGTAATCATAGAAACTTTTAATGGATTCCAGATGACACTCCATAGTTGATCTGGAATTAAGATCACCTTTGTCATGGTAATATTTAATACATGCTTCTACTACATCTTTATCAATACGAGTAGGTTTATCTGCTAATTTCACCTCTGGTAAACTTAAGTAATCAATAAACTTTTTGATATGGTTACGATAAACATGATTTTTCTTAAGTAGCTCTTTACGTTTATTAAAATATTCATCTCGAAACATAAGATTGCGTTTTATTAGGAAAACACACTGCCAAAGGGATTTTATGCTTTGGCGGGGGTCAGCCCGCCTCGGCGGTGTCAGTGGTATTGATTTCAATGTACTCGGCAATCCGGCGGAACTCGTCCGCAAACTTAAAATGAACGCTGATATTGCCGTTTTCGTAAACCTTGAT
>OFGB01000828.1_pt1 | contig 20863 bp, 21 predicted proteins | sample 1521491 | NCBI WGS metagenome assembly OFGB01 (sample SAMEA3504095, study PRJEB24116) | mouse gut metagenome | biome: mouse gut; feature: mouse-associated habitat; material: faeces | place: Denmark | collected 2011
AGATGCTCTGGTGGATGGGCTTTCGGACGCGGGTTCAACTCCCGCCAGGTCCACTCAAATGGATTACAAAGAACTCTGTATATGACATTGTTATATACAGAGTTCTATTTTATCCGGAAAGGATACTGGAGAAATATATTATGCAAGACTCATTAAAGAATTCTAAAGTAGATCATACCTTAAAAGAATTGAATGCTCACGGATCTTTTGAATTGCCTATAGAGACTTATACCGATAACTGCGTCATCTTCCATTCCCTCTATAACCACTGGCATGACGAGATGGAAATTATCCTTATCGAAAACGGCATGGGAATGCTCCGTCTGAACCGCGAAATCCTTAGAGTGAAAAAGGGCGATATTCTGATCGTGAATCCCGGAGTCCTACATGGTATCAAGACGGATCTAAAGCATATCCTGTATTTTAAAAGTATCGTTTTTCATCTGGGATTCCTGCAGGGCGCCGCCGGAGATCTCTGTCAGGAGCAGGTGATCTCTCCATTGATAGAGAACCGGGCGGAGTTTACACACCGTATCTCTGCAGAGGACGCCAATTATACGAATATCAGCCGGCTCTTCTATCAGATCCATGACTGCCACAGAGATAAAGAACCCTATTATTTTGTCCGGTTAAAATCTCTTCTCTATCATTTCTTTTATGAGATGTTGGTTGGAAATTATATTATTCCCGCCGACACGGAGCAGAACAATAATCTGCTGTCAATCAAATACGTCCTGGATTATATGAATCAACATTATTCAGAAACAATTTCTGCCAGAAAACTTGCTCTAATGTCTAATTTCAGCGAGTACTATTTCATGAAGCTCTTCCGTCAATATACAGGAAAGACCCTGATCGAATACCTGAACGACCTCAGGCTCGAGAAAGCAAAAGCACTTTTGATGCATACCGACGAGTCCATCACAGCCATCGCCACAGAAGTCGGATTCAACAATACCAGCTATTTTATTAAGAGATTTCAAAAGGCTAACGGAGCTACGCCGAGGGTATTTCGCAAGAACCTGTCATAACATGACAATTTTGTTGTATTTTTCTTTTATCATGACTGCTATATTAGAGACATGCAGATTAAATATATTCTAAGAAGGGAGAAAAGACAATGAATGAATTAAAAACTCTTATTCAGGAAATGTTCCGCAAGGACTGCAGCGAATGTACCAACGAAGAATTATACCAGGCATTATTAACTTATACGAAGAAATTACTTTCTGACAAAGGCTATCAGGATGGTAAGAAGAAGATCTATTATATTTCCGCAGAATTTCTGATCGGAAAACTTCTCTCCAACAATCTGATCAACCTTGGCATCTATGACCAGGTCGACGAATTCTTAAAAGAGAACGGGCTGTCTTTATCCGAGATCGAGGACGCAGAACCGGAACCGTCGCTGGGAAACGGAGGACTCGGACGGCTTGCCGCCTGTTTCCTGGATTCCATCGCTACGCTGGGTCTTCCGGGCGAAGGAATCGGACTGAACTATCACCTTGGCCTTTTTAAGCAGGAATTCCACAACCATCTCCAGCAGGAGACTCCGAATCCCTGGCTTTCTGAAGACAGTTGGCTTACTCCGACAGACGTCGCATATATGATACCTTACCGCGGCTTCGCGTTAAAATCTTCCTTATATAACATGGATGTAGCCGGATACCACAACAAATCTATCCGCCTTCATCTATTCGATATCGATATTGCTGATGAAACGATTGTAAAGAACGGTATTGATTTCGACAAGAATGATATACTTCACAACCTGACTCTGTTCTTATATCCGGACGACAGCGACGACGCCGGAAGAAAACTCCGTATCTACCAGCAGTATTTTATGGTCAGCAATGCAGCCCAGTATATTCTGGACGAGGCCGTCCGAAAGGGATGTACTCTCCACGATCTGGCAGATTATGCAGTCGTGCAGATCAATGATACCCACCCCAGCATGATCATCCCGGAATTTGTCCGGCTTCTGACAGAGAAGGGTATCGAATTTGAAGAAGCCTGTCAGATCGTGACACAGGTATGTGCTTATACCAACCATACAATCCTGGCAGAAGCTCTCGAGAAGTGGCCTATGGATTATCTGGAAGACGTCGTTCCTCACCTGGTTCCTATCATCCGCCGGCTGGATCAACGTATGAAGGAGAAGTATCCTCAGAAATCCGTTGCGATCATTGACGATAACAATCTGGTGCATATGGCTCATATGGATATCCACTATGGCTTCTCCATCAACGGAGTGGCGGCTCTTCACACGGATATCTTAAAAACCAGTGAGCTGAAAGATTTCTATAAGATCTATCCGGAGAAATTCAATAACAAGACCAACGGAATCACATTCCGCCGCTGGCTGCTTCATTGCAACCATGAATTGACCGATTATATCACTTCGCTGATCGGAGATGAATTCAAAAAAGACGGATTTGCTCTGGAGAAACTGTTGAAATACAAGGATGATCCTGAGGTCCTGGAACGGCTTCTTGCCATCAAGACAGACGCAAAGAAGGTATGTAAAGACTTCATTTTCAAGAATACCGGCGTAGAGATTGATGAGAACAGTATCTACGACATCCAGATCAAACGACTTCATGAATATAAGCGGCAGCAATTAAATGCTTTATATATCATCCGGAAATATCTGGAGATTAAAGACGGACATAAACCGACAAGACCTGTAACCTTCATCTTCGGCGCAAAAGCAGCCCCTGCTTATGTAATCGCAAAGGATATCATCCATCTCCTGCTCTGCCTTCAGGAACTCATCAAGAACGACCCTGATGTGGCGCCTTATATGAAGCTTGTGATGGTAGAAAACTATAATGTATCCGCAGCCGAAAAACTGATCCCGGCATGCGACGTCTCCGAACAGATCTCCCTTGCTTCCAAAGAAGCCAGCGGAACCGGAAATATGAAGTTCATGCTGAACGGAGCGGTAACCCTCGGCACAATGGACGGCGCCAACGTTGAGATCTGTGATCTCGTAGGCAAAGATAACATCTACATCTTCGGCCAATCCAGCGAGAAAGTCATCGAGCATTATGAAAAAGGTGATTATAACTCCAGAGCAATCTATGAAGAAGATGAAGAAATCCGCCAGTGCGTTGATTTTATCCTGAGCGAAGAGCTGTTATCCATCGGTCAGGAGACCAATCTTCGAAGACTCCACAGCGAACTGGTCAACAAAGACTGGTTCATGACCCTGTTGGATTTTAACGACTACACCAAGGTCAAAGACATGACGCTCGCCGATTACGAGGACCGCAGCGAATGGGCAAAGAAGATGCTGGTAAATATTGCCAAGGCAGGCTTCTTCTCCTCAGACAGAACAATTGAACAATATAATAAAGATATCTGGCATCTCAGATAAGATTCTCCGCCTGTATGATTGAAAACATTGCCCGAGGGACGACGTTTTCAATCGTACGGGCGAAATTTTTTCAACAAATTAGCACTCAACCATTGACACCGCTAACAATATGTGATATATAATATATATAACAAATAAAACAATAAATAAATTTCATATCTAAGTGGAAATACTAAGTCATATGAGATTCTTAAGGAGGAATGATTTATGTTATTAGCAAACAGAAATTTTAACAACTTATTCGATGATATGTTCAGTGATCCGTTCTTCACTCGTTCCTACGACCATACATCTTCACAGATTATGAAGACGGATATTCACGAGAAAGACGGGAATTATCTGGTTGAGATGGAACTGCCCGGCTACGCCAAAGAGGACATCAAGGCAGATCTGAAGGACGGTTACCTTACGATCTCCGCCCACAAGAATATATCAAAAGAAGAAAAAGACGCCAAAGGTAACTGTGTCCACAAGGAACGCTATACCGGCACCTGCAACAGAAGCTTCTATGTCGGAGACGCATTGACTCAGGATGATATCAAAGCAGCATTTAAAGACGGAGTGCTCCATCTGACATTCCCGAAGGAGATCCGGAAACAAGAAGAACAGCCAAGGTTAATTACCATCGAGTAATCCTTCGAGTAATCCCTTACGGGATCCGAAATTTTCTAATAGTATAAAGAAATAGTATATAGAAACGCCGCAGTGACAACAAACCTAACAGTCACCGCGGCGTTTCTTTTTCTTCCTGCCTGAAATCTATTCCATTTATATAGCTAAAAACTCATTTTCTGTGCACAGATGGAAATTATTTAAAAAACCTGATCCTTCCGACAATCGGCAATTCTTTCCGGGTGCCTTTGCATGCGCTCACGATTCCCATGATAAACAGCACAAAGATGATAAGCTTAATGATTTCAAGCCCCCACGAAAATATTCCGCCGTCAAAATGGATGATCGAATGCATTCCCCATACCCATTTACCGTCTAACAACTCCGCCAGTACAGAGAATATAATCAATACAAGTCCCTGGTTGATATGATGCTTCAAATATTCCGACCTCTTATCGCCCGCCAGAATCGGGATAAACACCAGGATACCTATGTAAGACAACACACCCATTCCTTTATTCTGACGTACGTCATTCTGATCAAAATAATCTGCCGAACCATATGAACTATAGGACTGCGTCTGATAACTTTCCGGCGGCAGAGCAGGTATCTGCGCCCCGCACTGCGGACATATCATAGTCCCGTCCTTCACTTTCGCGCCGCATTTCACACAATAAGCCATTTCCTCATTCCTTTCTTCTCATCATACAACTCTTAGTACTTTATAAGCTTTCGCTATTACTACATTCAATCCTCCAACCCCAATATCTCCGCCAGCACTTCTATGATAATCTCATTGGTACAGGATTTCACATAGCCCAGCATATGTAAGGAGATCTCGTCCTGCTTCTGGGCCTCCGTAAGGGCGTCGTTGTGTTTGGTCTCCTCAATCAGCCGGATCAGTTGAGGCGTCAATTCTTCATACATCTCAACCGTCGTCTGCGTAACCATCTTCCTCAGATCTTCTTTTTTTGTCGGCACCATCTTATTCGCCCTCCTTACCTATCCGAAATTACGGACTTTAAAATCTCTTTGCGCTTCTCTCTGCTGATCCTTCCTTGCAATATCCTGCCGTTTGTCATAGAGTTTCTTTCCCTTGGCAAGACCAATCTCTATCTTCACAAGACTGCCTTTAAAATACACCTTAAGGGGGACTATGGCAACCCCCTTCTCCTTCGTCTTGCCAAGCAGTTTGTTAATCTCCGATTTGTGAAGTAAAAGCTTACGGACCCTCAGCGGATCCTTATTGAATATATTTCCCTTCTCATAAGGACTGATATGCATCCCATATATATAGACTTCACCATTCTCCACACGAATGAATGATTCCTTAATGCTGCATTTACCCATCCGAAGAGACTTTACCTCCGTACCATGCAGGGCGACCCCTGACTCATAGGTATCCAATATAAAATAATCATGATATGCCTTTTTATTATTGGCTATCATCTTTCCGTTCGTCTTCGCCATATACTCCGCCTCTTTTCTGCAATTACATCTTTTTTAACTGCGCAGACGCCCTTCACCGCGCGTCGTCCGCCATCTCAAAATCTATCGTACGAAGCAGCCGGTCCGTGCTGAGAACACGCACTCTCACCTTCTGTCCTAATTTATATCTCTTATTGGTGTGTACCCCGACCATCTCATACCGATCGTCATAATAATCATAATGGTCGTCCGTCATATTCGTAACATGCACCATACCTTCCACTGTATTGGGAAGTTCTACATACATCCCCCATTTGGTCATTCCAGATATCACGCCCTCGAACTCTTCACCGATATGCTGCCGCATGTACTCCGCCTTCTTAAGCTTCAAAGTCTCTCGTTCGGCCTCCTCTGCCCTTCGTTCCGTCTCGCTGGAATGCTTCGCCACTTCCGGAAGGATATTCTGGTAGTGCTCTATCTTCTTCTCATCCATCCGCCCTCTTAAATTATCCTTGATAATCCTGTGGATCTGAAGATCCGGATATCTCCGGATCGGCGATGTAAAATGTGTATAATGATTCGCTGCCAGACCAAAATGTCCGATATTCTCCGGCATGTACCGCGCCTGTTTCATGGATCGAAGCGCCAGACGGCAGATCAGCGCCTCCTCCGGCGTATCCTCCACCCTGGCAAGCAGCTTCTGAATCTCCTTAGGTCTGATCTCATTTACCCCAATATGCATGGAATATCCGAAATTATTGATAAACGCGGCTAAGGTCCGCAGCTTCTCTTCCTCCGGCGCTTCGTGCGTCCGGTATAAGAAAGGAAGCTCCTGCCAGAAATAATCCTCCGCCACGGTCTCATTCGCCAGAAGCATAAAATCCTCTATAATCTTCGTCGCTACATTCCGGTCATAGGGCTTGATCTCAACCGGCTTTCCATCCTCATCCAGGACAATCTTCGCCTCTGGAAAATCAAAATCAATTGATCCCCTTCTCTGCCTCCGCTCCCGTAAGATCCGGGAAAGATCCCGCATTCGTTCGAACAGCGGAACCAGATCCCGATAGTTTTCTGTTTCAGCCGGATCCCTGTCTTCCAGTATCTTCTTCACACTGGTATAAGTCATCCTCCGGTCTACATGAACCACCGTCTCCGCAATCTCATGTCCGATCACGATCCCCTTTTGATTCACCGTCATGATACAGCTAAGGGCAAGTCTGTCTTCCCCGGCGTTCAGGGAACAAATCCCATTGGACAGCCTGTGAGGAAGCATCGGGATCACTCTGTCCGCAAGATAGACGCTGGTGCCCCGTGCTAACGCCTCCCGATCCATCGCGCTGTTCTCCTGGACATAATTCGTCACATCGGCAATATGAACTCCCAGGATATAGCAGTCTCCTTCCCGGGTGAGCGAAACCGCGTCGTCCAGATCCTTCGCATCTTCCCCGTCGATCGTCACCATCTGCCAGTCTCTGATATCCCGGCGTCCAGACATATCGGCTTCGCTTACCTCCTTCGCAGCACGCTCCGCCTGATTCAATATCTTCTCCGAGAATGCCTCCGGAAGGTCGTATCCTCTGACAATTGACATAATATCCACGCCAGGATCATTGACATGTCCTATGATCTCTGTGATTTTTCCTTCCGGCTTCCTTCCGCCTTCTCCATAAGACGTCAGCTCCGCAACCACTTTATGACCGTCCATCGCTCCTTTTGACTTCTCGGCGGAAATAAAGACATCCTGGGTAAATTTTTGATTATCCGGAATCACAAACCCATAATTCTGCTTCTCTTTCTTCCGGTAGATCCCGACAATTCTGGTGATTCCCCTGGATATAATCCTGATAATCCTTCCTTCCCGGCGTCTCTGGTCCGGCTCCCTCAGAATGATAAATTCAACTCTGTCCCCGTCAAAGGCGCCGTTCTTATCCTCTTCGCCAATGAATACATCCTGGCCTTCATCCTCCGTCACGACGAATCCAAAACCTCTTAAGTTCCCGTGATAAACCCCTGTCAAATGCTTTGCTTCACCTTTACAGTACTTTCCCCGCTTCGACAGACAGATCTTTCCATCTGCCGCCAACGCCTCCAGGACTTCCCTGAGTTCGTCTCTTTGTTCTCTCGGAATCTGCAGAAGCATAGCAAGCTCTCTGAACTTCATGGGTACGTACAGATCATCACAGATCAGGTCATAGATTACTTTTTTCCTCTTCTCAAAAGTCTGGCTCATCTTCTGCACTTCCTCCTTTATCATTCTATACGCTCATTTAACGCAAATGGACACTCCTATACAGGAGTGTCCCACCAATCTCATAAAAATATGCTCTAACCTACGCAAATACTTTTAAATTCAACACTGCTGCCAGAACAATAAACAGAATCGCCAGAAACTTCGTAGACTTCACCAATGCGCCTTCCATAGAACGCCCCTTGTTCTGTCCCCAGTAAGTGTCCGCCATACCGCTAATCGTCCCAAGTCCTGCAGACTTACCTTCCTGCATTAAAACGATAGCCGTCAATGCGATACAGTCTATTGCAAATATAATTATTAATACTGTCTTTAAAATCTCCACCTTCTACACCTCCTGCGTCTAAACCATATTTATTCTACCACAAGACATACAAAATAGCAATAATATCACTCTCTTTTTCATCTTTTTTACAAATTTGCATTGCATCTGCAAAAATGCTATAATAGCATCTGTCTTATCGTCAGTAGAGAAACTTTAAAGAGGTGAACTATTATGCATAAAGAATTCTTAATGGGCAATGAAGCGATTGCCCTGGGCGCTGTCGCCGCAGGGGTGAATCTGGTATCCGGCTATCCGGGAACCCCTTCCTCCGAAGTACTGGAAACAGCAGCAAAACACAGAGATGACACTACCTATGTAGAATGGTCCGTCAACGAGAAATCCGCCCTGGAAGTCGCTGCCGGAGCTGCATACGCGGGCGCGCGAAGTCTTGTAACCATGAAACAGGTCGGGCTTAACGTCGCTTCCGACCCGCTGATGAGCCTCGCCTACATCGGAGTCAAGGGGGGAATGGTAATCCTTGTGGCGGACGACCCGGGGCCTATCTCTTCCCAGACGGAGCAGGATACCAGACATTATTCCGCATTTTCCAAGCTCCCCTGCTTCGACCCGACTTCCGCACAGGAAGCATATGAGATGATACAGGAAGCATTTACCTGTTCGGAAACATACGGCGCCCCCGTCTTCTTCCGCCCGACGACCAGAGTGTGCCATGGATACGCTTCCATCACGGTAAAGGATCCCTCGGAATATACACGGCGCCGTCCGGAAGGTTTCCGCAAGGACACCGCGCGGTGGGTGATCTTCCCAAGGCTTTCTTACCAGAACCATATAAAAATCGAAGAAAGAAATGTCAGAATGGCAGAAGATTTCTCTTCATATAAGAGAAACCGCATTTTCCCTGAGGCGAAAGATACGCTGAAACCGGCTGAAAAGCCTCAAAAACGCGGAATTGCCACAGGAGGCATCAGCTTTACATACGCCATGGAAACTCTGGAACAGATCGGGATGATCCGTCTTCTCAAGGTTGCGACGCCTCATCCGTTCCCTGAGAAACTTGCGCTGGAATTTCTCAACGGACTGGACGAAGTTCTCTGCATCGAAGAATTGGATCCTGTGATCGAACGGGAACTGACCTACCTTTGCGGGAAACACCATCTCCCGACGAAGATCTATGGAAAACTGACTCACCATACGCCGAATGCCGGGGAGAATACTCAGGACAGCGTGCGCCAGAACATCACAAGTTTCCTTGGGTATCAGCTTCCAGACCAGGCAAAGGCCGGTTCTTCCGCATCCGAGGACAGACCGCCCCTGCTCCCCGTCCGTCCCCCGGTTCTATGCGCAGGCTGCCCTCACCGCGCTTCCTTCTATGCGGTCAAGACAGCCATGAAAGGACAGAAAACTATTTTCTGCGGAGATATCGGCTGCTATACGCTGGGAAACGCCATGCCCCTTGACATGGTAGACACCTGCCTCTGCATGGGAGCGGGTCTCGGGATCGCCCAGGGCGTCGGGCATATCGAACCGGATACCGCATGCTTCGCATTCGTGGGCGATTCCACATTCTTTGCCTCTGCTATCCCCGGGGTGGTCAATGCCGTCTATAATCAGGCGGATATGACTTTAGTCGTCCTGGATAACTCTACGACAGCTATGACCGGACACCAGCCTCATCCGGGTACCGGACACACCATGATGGGTAATATCGTGGATAAGATTGATATAGAAGCGGTTCTTAGAGGAATCGGCCTTAAAATCATAGAAACGGCAGACCCGCTGGATCATTCGGCGGCCGTCGCCTGCGTCAGACGCGTAGCAGGCGAACCGGGCGTCAAGGCTATTATCTTCAAATCGCCTTGTATCGCCGTCACCAAACCGGCCGGCAAGATGAACATCGATACCGGAAAATGTATCCGCTGCAAAAAATGTATCCGGGAGCTTGGATGTCCTGCGTTGATCATGACAGGCGAAAATATCGGCGTCGACGCCGCCCTCTGTACCGGATGCGGACTGTGCATCCGGCTTTGCCCTGTCCACGCCATTATCCCTTCCGACACAACGGCCTGTGGGGCAGACCATCCGTCGGCTTCGAAAGGAGGTAACAGTCATGAATAAGAACATAGTATTGTGCGGAGTGGGCGGTCAGGGAACCGTCCTTGCATCCAAATTAATCGCTTCCGCCGCTATGAAAAAGGATATTCCCGTCATGAGCGCCGAGACCATCGGCATGGCGCAGCGAGGCGGCAGCGTATTCAGCCACATCCGTATGGGAGATGGATTGTACACGCCGATGATCGCTAAAGGCTCCGCCGACATCATCATCGGTTTTGAACCGGGGGAGACGGTCCGCATGCTTCCTTATCTCAAAGTAGACGGCCAGGTCATCGTAAGCCGGCGTACTATCATGCCTGTCACGGCGACACTTTCCGACACCCCTTACGACGGCGGCGAGATGATCGCCTATCTTAAGGCGCATACCCATAAACTCCTCGTAGTAGACGCGGAACAGGCGTGCCGGGAGATCGGTTCCGCCAGAGTTCTTAACCTCCTGCTTCTCGGCGCCGCAGTCCAAAGCGGCGCTCTCGGACTTGACGAGGAGGACCTGAAAACAGCCATCCGCGAACGTGTTCCGGAGAAGTTTCATGAACTTAATTTCCGGGCGCTTTCCTATATGAAAGAACACTCTATTTAAGAACGCTCTATTAAGGAACGCTCTATTTAAGAAAGGACATCATAACATCATGCAGATATCAGAATTACAGATCAGCCAGGTAAACAAGCAGATAAAGGCTCTCATAAAAGCCGGAAGCTTCTACGGCAAGAAGCTGAAAGACACGGGTATCCTAAGCGTCTCCTCCCCGGAGGATTTTGAGAAACTTCCCTTTTCCGAAAAGAACGACTTAAGAGAAGCTTATCCCCTTGGTCTTATGACCGCTCCGGAAGAAGATATCGTAAGAATCCACTCTTCCTCCGGCACCACCGGACTACCGGTGATCATCCCCTATACGGCGAAGGATGTAGAGGACTGGGCGATTATGTTCGCCCGCTGTTACGAGACGGCGGGCATCACCAATCTGGACCGCATCCAGATCACTCCGGGTTATGGACTCTGGACTGCGGGTATCGGTTTTCAGGCCGGCGCCGAGAAACTTGGCGCCATGGTAATCCCCATGGGTCCGGGAAACACAGAGAAACAATTACAGATGATGACGGATATGAAGAGCACCGTAATCTGCGCGACTTCTTCTTATGCCCTGCTCCTAGCAGAAGAGATTGAAAAACGCGGGATTAAAGATAAGATTTGCCTGAAGAAAGGCGTGATCGGTTCCGAACGCTGGGGAGAGAAGATGCGTCAGAGAATCCGGAATGAACTGGGAATCGAACTCTACGATATCTACGGACTTACCGAAGTCTATGGTCCCGGAATCGGCATCAACTGCAGTTATGAGACTGGTATGCATTATTGGGACGACTATCTCTATATTGAGATCGTAGACCCTGTCACACTAAAACCCGTACCCGACGGTGAACTTGGCGAGATCGTGATCACAACGCTTGTCAAAGAAGGGGCGCCTCTGATCCGTTACCGGACCCACGATCTGTCCCGTATTATCCCGGGCGCCTGCCCTTGCGGAAACAGGTTCCCCCGTCTTGACGTCATTATGGGCAGAACCGACGATATGATGAAGATAAAGGGCGTCAATGTATTCCCTAGCCAGATCGAAGAAATCCTCAGGGAGTTCCCGGAGGTTTCCAGCGAATATCAGATCCGCATTTCTCATCTGGACGGAAGGGATACGATGCGTCTTTATGTCGAGACTAACGGACGCGTGGACTTCCTTGACCTGGCAAAACGTATCGCAGGCACGGTCAAGAGCCGTATCGGATTCACACCGCTTGTCAAGGTGGTAGAATTAGGTCTCCTTCCCCGGAGTGAGAAGAAATCCCGACGAGTGATTGATGAAAGATATGAGTAATAAAAATGAGTAATAAATGAGTAATAAAAATGCCGGAAATCAAGTCTACCTGAATACTCACGGTAGACTGATTTCCGGCATTGCCGTCAGCGCCTGCTCCGATTCGCCGCCGGCAGATTAGCGCGCCGTTCTTTCCTCTTAATCCTCATTCATGTTCGCAAGTTTCGCGCTTTGATCCGCCGCGATACATGCGTCAATAATCTCCTGGATATCCCCGTTCATGATCTTATCCAATTTATAAAGCGTCAGACCGATTCGATGGTCCGTCACGCGGCCCTGAGGAAAATTATAAGTACGGATCTTCTCAGAACGGTCTCCCGTCCCGATCTGGCTCTTTCTTGCCTCGGCTTCAGCGTCATGCTGCTTCTGGCACTCGATATCATACAGCTTCGCCCGCAGCAGCGCAAACGCCTTTTCCTTATTCTGAAGCTGTGACTTCTCTGTCTGGCTGTAGATTACGATTCCCGTCGGATAGTGAGTCAGACGTACTGCGGAATCCGTGGTATTTACGCACTGACCGCCGTTTCCGGAGGCCCTCATGACATCTATCCTTATATCCTTCTCATCAATCTGGACATCTACTTCCTCTGCCTCCGGAATCACAGCCACCGTTATCGTCGATGTATGGATACGTCCTCCGGATTCTGTCTCAGGCACACGCTGTACGCGATGTACGCCGGATTCATACTTCATCACGGAATACGCTCCGCTTCCGTTAATCATGAAAGTGACGTTCTTCATACCGCCGATGCCGATCTCTTCGCACTCTACCAACTCTACCTTCCATCGCCTGCTCTCCGCATAATGCAGATACATGCGATAGATCTCCGCGGCAAATAATGCCGCCTCGTCCCCGCCTGCTCCCGCACGAATCTCCACGATAACATTCTTATCGTCGTTAGGATCCTTCGGAAGCAGAAGGATCTTAAGTTCCTTCTCTAATTCTTCCGTCCTTGCCTTGGAGTCGTTCAATTCCTCCTTCGCAAGCTCCCGCATCTCCTCGTCCGATTCTTCCTCTAACATCTGAAGACTGTCCTCAATCGTCTGCCTGCACTCCTTATACTCCTTATATGCCTCCACGATGGGGGACAGGTCGTTCTGCTCTTTCATAAGTTTCCGGAACCTTGCCTGATCGTTCGCCACATCCGGTTCCTGCAGCTCGCTCAATATCTCCTCCATCCGAATCAGCAGATCTTCTAATCTGTCAAACATTGTTCATCCTCCTAGAATTATCTTATATACTGCGTTTCTTATCTATATCTCTTACTCTATATCACATTCACATATTGTATCTGCCCATAACCACACGGTCAAGACCCGGCAGATCTTTTTTTATCATGATATCGCCATATCCATGGCTCTGCATCAGCTCTGCCACGTCTTCTCCCTGATCATATCCAATCTCGAATAACAGATATCCTCCGTCCTCTATATGAAGAATACTTCCCTCTATAATTCTCCGGTAAAAGTAAAGCCCGTCCTCTCCGCCGTCCAGTGCAATCCGGGGATCATGGACGCGTACCTCTTCCTGAAGTTTTTGAATCTCGGCAGTCCGTATATACGGGGGATTGGAGATAATCATACCGTATCTCTCATCTAACACCTGTTCCGCCTCTTCATACCCGGCCGGCGCATCCCATTGATCAAACAAATCAGAAAGTACCCATCCTGCATCCACCCCCAGCCGTCTTGCGTTCTTCTTCGCAACACAAAGCGCCTCTCGCGAGACGTCGCATCCTGTACCTTCCGCCGGCGGATACATCTTTAAGATACTAAGGAGAATACATCCCGATCCTGTGCACATATCCAGAACCTTTATCCTCCTTCCCCCGGCTCGCATCACTTTCAGCGCTTCTTCCACCAGGGTTTCTGTATCCTGGCGCGGGATCAGCACGTGCTCATTTACATAGAAGGGATACCCCATGAATTCCTGTTCACCCGTAATATGCTGCAGAGGAATCCGCTTCCCGCGAGTCTCTATATATTCCAGAAACTGCTTTGCCTGCCGTACATCCATGATCCGGTCCGGGTCGCCATAATATACGGCCCGGCTGATACCGGCGGCATACTCCAGCAGATACCATGCGTCCTGCGCAGCTTCCTCAATCCCCGCTGCTTTTAACAGCTCCGTTCCTTCTTCAATGATCTGCCGCAGTGTGAAAGTTCTCTGCTTCATACGCTCTCCAATCAAATACCGCCTCAACAGCCTGGATCGCCACCTCAATCATGCTGTCATCCGGCTCTTTCGTCGTCAGTTTCTGAATCGCAAGCCCCGGCTTGCTGAAAAAGTTAACAACCGGATTCTCACTTCGCCCTGCCAGCTTCAGGAACTCATAAGAAATCCCTGCGATCACAGGAAGCAGCACAATCCGGATTACAATCCTCATGAACGGAGTCTCGGCCCTTACCAAAATCAGCATAATGATACTGATCGCAAGGACCAGGAACAGGAAACTGGTTCCGCATCTCTTGTGCTGCCTGGAACTGCCCCTTACATTCTCCACCGTCAGCGGAAGTCCATGCTCAATACAGTTAATACACTTGTGTTCCGCGCCGTGATACATAAAAGTTCTCTGGATATCATCCAGCCTCGAGATCAACAATACATACAAGATAAAGATACCGATCCGTACGAATCCCTCGATCACCGTCCGTATACTGTAAGACGAAATATACCGCTCCAACAGTGAAGACAGAAAATACGGAAGAACCATGAAGATCGCTACCGCCATCACCAGAGAGAATACAACCGTCGCTCCCATCAGCAGATTTTCTTTCTTCTCCTGCTTCGCCGCCTCCTTTTCCGTCATCTCCATTTCTTCCTCTTCCTCAAAGAAGCTGGCCGAATACGTCAAAATCTTCATTCCCAATACCATAGAATCTATAAAATTAAAAACACCCCTGACAAATGGAATCTCTGTCAGCTTCTTCCACTTGTGGACGATACTCTTATACGTCTCTTTCTGTACGATGATCTCACCGTCCGGCTTACGTACTGCGACAGCATATTCGTCTTTATGTTTCATCATAATCCCTTCTAACACTGCCTGACCGCCTATGTTCGATGATTTCATATACCTTCCCTTCTCTCCTTATATCTGCAATCTTATACACGTCTCTACTTGTCTACGACAGAAAAGGGTTGAGATTATGCAACCTCAACCCGATACTTGTATACTCTATTTACCCATTCCGTATTTCTTATTGAACTTATCAACACGGCCGCGAGCCTGAGCAGCTTTCTGCTGTCCGGTATAGAAAGGATGGCACTTGGAACAGATCTCCACATGAATATCTTCTTTTGTAGAACCTGTTACAAAGGTATTGCCACAGTTACAAGTTACAGTTGCCTGATGATATGCCGGATGTATTCCTTCTTTCATGATTTTCACCTCTTCTTTATTTCGTCACATGCTACGTGCAGTCAATATCCGTTTTCTAAACAGCGTTGTTATTGTACCACAAAAGCATGATATTGTCTAGATGATTTTTGTCTTTTTTACCATTTGGATCAATTCAATATTGTTGCGGGTCCTGCTGAACATATTCAAAATATTCTCTACGGCTTCATCCGCCCGCATACCGTTCAGAGCGCGGCGCATTGAATCGACGGCCTCCTGCTCCTCCCTGGATAAGAGAAGATCTTCTCTTCTGGTTCCGGACTGCGGAATATCGATAGCCGGAAATACTCTCTTCTCGGATAATTTCCGGTCTAATACCAGTTCCATATTACCGGTTCCCTTGAACTCTTCATAGATTACATCGTCCATCTTACTTCCCGTATTTACCAGCGCAGTTGCCAGAATCGTAAGACTTCCGCCGCCCCGCATATTTCTCGCCGCGCCGAAGAATCTCTTTGGCATATGCAGCGCCGCCGGATCAAGACCTCCTGACAGCGTTCTTCCTGAAGGCGGAACGGTTAAGTTATAAGCTCTTGCCAGACGTGTGATACTGTCTAACAGGATCATGACGTCTTTTTTATGTTCTACCAGACGCTTCGCACGTTCAATGACCATCTCGGACACACGCTTATGATGCTCCGGCAATTCATCGAATGTAGAATAAATAACCTCCACATTCTCTCCTTCTATGGTTTCCTTAATATCCGTCACTTCCTCCGGTCTCTCGTCGATCAGGAGAATCAGAAGATGTATCTCCGGATTATTCTTACGTATCGATAACGCTACCTGCTTTAACAGGGTTGTCTTACCTGCTTTCGGAGGCGATACGATCATACCTCGCTGCCCCTTTCCGATGGGCGACAACAAGTCGACGATCCTCATGGCCGTACTCGTCTTTCCGCACTCCATCCGCAGACGTTCGTCGGGGAAAATCGGCGTCATATCTTCAAAATTCGTTCTTCGCATAGCCTTCATCGGGTCTATGGAATTAATCTTCGTCAAATATAATAACGCGCTGAACTTTTCCTGCTGTGTCTTAATCCGCGTATGACCTTCTAGAATATCTCCCGTCTTAAGGTTGAACTTACGAATCTGTGAAGGCGATACATAAACGTCGCTTTCTCCAGGCAGATAATTATCGCTTCGGATAAATCCATAACCGTCCGGAAGCACCTCTAATATCCCGCATGCCGTAACTCCGCTGTCCAGCCTGTCTATGTCGTGGATCTCTTTATCCCCGGTATTCGCAGACATCTCTTTTACCGCTTCCTTGGCCGCCTGCTTTTCTTTCTCATCTTCCTCCAACATACGCTCCACCAATTCTGCCTTCTTCATCGTAGATATACCTTTCAGCCCTCTTGCCTTTGCAAGATCCCTGAGCGTAGCTAATGGCAATGACTCATACTTTTCTCTCATTTTACAAAATGGTCCTTTCTTTTTAATAGTCAATACCTTTCATGTGCGTCGTCTTGTCTGATTATTAATTTTTACTTGTTTCCATATATACGAATGCTCAATATATATTCACTGGGATTTGAGGGGCCTGAATTGACCCAGTTGGAATTTATCAGAAGATATTATACTACATCTGTTCAAAATTTAAAAGCCTTTTTATTGATTTGATGAAAGAAGAATGATATGATGTCAATGTGTAATAATTTAATTATGAGGAGACAATATGGCTGTATATTGGGGTGAAAAACGATACTATTCCCTGGATTATTTTCTGCGTCAGACTTATCAGACAAAGATGTATAAGATCTCTCTTGACGGAGGAATGACATGTCCGAACCGCGACGGCGCTCTCGGACATCGAGGCTGTATCTTCTGCAGCGCTGGAGGATCCGGTGATTTTGCCGCGGACCGTTCACTTTCCATTACGGAACAGATTGAACAGGGAAAGTCCCAGGCTTCGTTAAAATATTCCGGCAATTCGTATATCGCTTATTTTCAGGCGTATACGAACACTTACGCACCTGTTCCGTATCTACGGAAGATTTTTACCGAAGCCGTCCTCCACCCGGATATTCGGATTCTGGATATCGCCACAAGACCTGATTGTCTCGGTGAAGATATTCTCGAATTACTGGTCGAGCTGAACCGGCAAAAGCCGGTATGGATCGAATTAGGACTGCAGACCATACACCCGCAAAGCGCTGATTTTATCCGGCGGGGTTACGAACTCCCTGTATTTGAGCAGGCAGTCCGCAGACTTCGCGCGGCGCATATTCCGGTAATCGTTCACACGATTCTCGGGCTTCCGGGGGAGAATTCAGAACATATGCTCGCTACCGTCAGATATCTGAATACACAAGATATCCAGGGCGTCAAATTACAGTTGCTGCACATATTGAAGGGCACCGACCTGGCAGACTATTATCGGCAGCGCCCCTTCGCTCTCCCCGATATGGACGAATATTTTGAAATAATCGGCAGGGGCCTCTGCATCCTCCGGCCCGACATCGTAATTCACCGCCTGACCGGAGACGGTCCCAAATCGTTACTGATCGCGCCGCTGTGGACCTCTAATAAACGCCAGACGCTCAACCGGATGCAGGCATATTTAAAAGCACATGATATCTGGCAGGGAAAGGAATTCTGATATTACTATGGATACAACATTTAAATTATATAAATTAATCATTTTATACATATTGAATAAAGTAGATTTTCCTTTGACCAATTCTCAGATCTCCGAATTTATATTGGAAGAAGGATATACCACATATTTCAAACTTCAGCAGGCTATATCGGAATTGGTGGAATCAGGCTTCATAAGAGAGGAATCCACCCATAGCCGCACTTTCTACCATATCACGGAAGAAGGGGTCGAGACCATCTATTATTTTAAGAATGACATTTCTCCCGCTATCCGAAAGGATATTCATACATTTCTGGAAAAGAAAAAGTATGAATTAAAAAATGAAGTATCTGTCAAATCCGATTACTACCGCAATCCAAACATGGAATATTCCATAAGATGCCAGGTCATTGAACAGCGAATGCCCCTGATCGACCTTACGGTGACTGCTCCCACCGAAGCGGAAGCCGAGATAATCGCGAACAACTGGACCAAAAAAAATCAGGAAATATATGCCATGGTCATGGCGCAGCTTTTATCATAACAGAAAGAAACAAAAAGGAGACAGCATGTATCATGAAGACAAAAAAAATACTCGATCTATACGTCAGTTTTTTTAAAATCGGCGGACTTACCTTCGGCGGCGGACTCGCTATGCTGCCAATGCTGCAGCGGGAAGTCGTTCAGAAGCATCAATGGTGTACGGAAGAAGAACTGCTGGATATCTACGCCATCGGACAGTGTACTCCCGGAATTATCGCCGTCAATACCGCAACTTATGTAGGATATCAGCAAGCCGGCTTTCTTGGCAGTGTATCCGGAACCCTGGGGATGATATCCCCCTCACTTATTATCATCTGTCTGGTTGCCTCCATCCTGCAGAATTTCATCCATATGCCGGTCGTACTCCATGCGCTGGCAGGAATACGTATCGTGGTCTGCGCCCTGATGCTGAATACAGTCTTTACCATGGCAAAGAAGGGGATCGTCGATAAACTGGGAGCCGTTGTCTTCCTGACCGCATTTGTCCTGGCCTGCTTTACTCCGATTCCAACGGCGCTGGTCATCATCCTTGCCGGGCTTACCGGAATTATCGCCAAACATTTTGAAAGGAGGTGTACGACATGATATATCTGATCCTTGCATATGAATTTTTTAAGATCGGTCTCTTTTCCATAGGGGGCGGCATGGCAACTTTACCGTTTCTCATGGATCTGACCGGTAAATATGACTGGTTTACCGTAAGTGAGCTGACCAATATGGTGGCGATCAGCGAGAGTACTCCCGGACCTGTGGGCATCAATATGGCAACTTATGCCGGATACCACGCGGCCGGCGTCCCTGGGGCAGTAGTAGCCACCATATCGCTTACCGCCCCCGCCTGGATTATTATCATCATGATTGCAAAGTTTCTGGAGAATTTCAGTGAGAACATGAATGTGAAAGCGGCTTTCTACGGTATCCGCCCCGCTGTTGCCGCCCTGATCGGATATGCGGTATGGGAACTGCTTAAAATTGCGCTCATATCAGCCGTGGAGGGGAAATTAGAGATTAATCTGATTAATACCGCGGTTTGTATCATTACTTTCACCTTACTACAGATTAAGAAGCTAGGGAAACTGCATCCCTTAGTGTGGATCGCCGCAGGCGCCTGCGTAGGAATCGTGCTTAAGATGTAAGACCTTGCCTCCTGATTTCTAAGCAGATTGTACTGCAAAGCCGATACCAAATATAATTTTAATAAATCCGAAAGAGAGGAACCAATAATGAAAAGAAATATCAATATCGCACTTACATCCATAATGATTGCCGGACTCCTGACCGGATGCGGGCAAGCGTCCGATATCGGAAAGGATAAGGCTGCTGAGATTGCCCTGACGGACGCAAATCTGACAGATGCAGACGTTACGCGTCTCCGTGTTTCAAAAGACCGTGACGACGGACAAAACATCTACGAAGTAGTATTTACAAATGAGAATACAGAATATGAGTACGAGATCCTTGCCTCCAACGGGGAAATCCTCAGCGTTGATTACGAAGAATCACCTGTCCCGAATCAGCAGAGCCAGACCGGACAGCAGGCTCAGGACGACCGGCAGGACGTAGACGGAGGGCAAAAAACAGACGGACAACAGAACCAAGACGGACAACAAACTCAAAACGGACGGCAAAATCAGGCCGACGTACAACTTTCTATAGAAGAAGCCTCGGCCCTCGCTCTCGAACGGGTTCCCGGAGCCACTCAGCAGGACCTTAAGATTGAATTGGATTATGACGATGCATATTACAAATACGAAGGTGATATCATCTACGATCAGAAAGAGTACGAATTCGAGATGGATGCAAATACCGGGGAATTTCTGGAATGGAAAGAAGAGAGACGATAATCAGTACAATGCGGCAGTCACAGGTCACATACTGGTGCCGCGAGATCATAAATTCACATGCGCCCAAAGGCGGGTTCTATATTGACGCGACGATGGGAAACGGATACGACACCCTGATGTTATGCCGTCTTGCCGGCGAATCAGGACGGGTCCTCGCATTCGATATCCAGGAGAAAGCTCTTCTCCTTACAGATAGACTGCTGACGGAACATGGTGTTCGGAGCCGGGCAAAACTAATTCTTGACGGACATGAGCATATGAACCTATATGCCGAAAAAGAATTGGCGGACGTGATCTGCTTTAATTTCGGATACCTGCCCGGCGGAGATCACAGAATCGCCACTTCTCCGGCATCCAGCGTAGAGGCAATCCGTCAAAGCCTTGATATCCTAAAACACGGCGGATTAATAAGCCTGTGCATCTACAGCGGCGGAGATACCGGATTCGAGGAGAAGGAGTCCATCCTCGGATTCCTGAAAGAGCTTCCTGCCCGAAAATATACGGTAATCGTAAATGAATATTATAACAGACAGAATTGCCCGCCCATGCCGGTGTTCATATTTA
>OFGB01000830.1_pt1 | contig 20803 bp, 19 predicted proteins | sample 1521491 | NCBI WGS metagenome assembly OFGB01 (sample SAMEA3504095, study PRJEB24116) | mouse gut metagenome | biome: mouse gut; feature: mouse-associated habitat; material: faeces | place: Denmark | collected 2011
CCCCTCATGAATGAGGGGATGGGGGAGTTGAAGTGGGCTTGCCCACTTTGTTATTTCTTTCGTCTTTTAAAGAATAAAAAACGCTGTAATAGCAATTGCTGCAATAATAATTAAAATAGATAGGATAATCATAATAATCGGAAGTTTAGAAGAAGGTACTTCGTTGTCATCGTCATCTTCCGGATCCAACATAAGGTCATAATTCTTCTTTACGTCTTCCTCTGCCTGTTCACGTACTTTTTTTGGAGGAATGTTAGAGTAAACTTTCTCCTGTGCAGGCTTTTCGGATTCCAAATGATCCGCAGCCGGACGCTTTTTAGTGACTGGCTTGCTGGTAAGTGTCTCTTCCGAAGCGGCATTTACCGGTCTTGGTTTTTTCGGAGCAGTTGGTTTTACTGGTTCCATTACGCGCGTTGTCTCTGGAGCGCCTTCTTTTGCAACTGGTTTCTTTACAACTTTTTTTACCGGCTCTTCGACGGATTCTTTTGCAACAGTTTTTTCTGCTGCTCTTTCTGCTTTCTTTGCACGTGTTTTATCAAGATTAAATTTCTTTTTACAATCTTTACAAATACCAAATTCGTTGTAGATAGCAGAACCGTCTTCGTTTTCGCCTACTTTTTCATTTCTAAGTAATAAATCTTTTCCACATTTTGGACATTTCATATGTATCTACCTCTCTTTTCTTTCTTTTACTAGAATATACTGAATATCGGAAAATAGCAAGAAAATTAAAACATTCTTAATAAAAATCCCTGTTAGACCTTAAAATATCCCTGATATTCTTGTATACTGTAAGGGAGGTGATTGTAAATGTATAATATTTTAGTATGTGATGATGACAAAGAAATAGTAGAGGCGATTGATATCTACCTGACGCAGGAAGGATATCATATATTAAAGGCATATGATGGTGAGCAGGCAATTAAAATTCTAAAATCAGAAAAAGTTGATCTTCTGATCATTGATGTGATGATGCCTCGTCTAGATGGAATCCGTGCAACGCTTAAGATACGAGAGGAGCATAGCCTTCCTATTATCATTTTGTCAGCAAAATCCGAAGACGCGGATAAGATTTTAGGATTGAATGTCGGAGCAGATGATTATGTCACAAAGCCATTTAATCCATTGGAATTAGTTGCGAGAGCAAAGTCTCAGCTTCGAAGATATAATCAGCTTGGAAGTTCGGTAAAGATCGAATCTGAAAAGATTTATGAAGTAGGCGGTCTTTCTATTAATGATGACTTAAAGAGTGTAACGGTAGATGGGGATTCGGTGAAGCTGACGCCAATTGAATACAATATTTTATTATTGCTTGTAAAAAATCAGGGAAAAGTATTTTCTATTGATCAAATCTATGAAAGTATTTGGAATGAGGATGCGATCGGGGCTGATAACACGGTTGCGGTTCATATCCGCCATATTCGTGAGAAGATAGAGATCAATCCGAAAGAACCAAGATACTTGAAGGTTGTATGGGGGGTCGGATATAAGATAGAAAAACTTTAGAAGGGAGTAGTTATGAATAAATGGTATCAATCTAAGGGATGCAAAGGACTTTTGGTTTTGACGGCACATATTCTTGTGGTGTTTATCATGGTAAGCATGGTGTTGGTGACCGTAGCTGCAGGAGGACGATACTTAAATCCATTCACGCACATACCAAAGCATTTCGAAGATACCGAAAAGTTTGCGGAAAATCTGTATGGAGAGATAAGTTCGGCATTATACGGACGTAGTCATAAAGAAAATTTTGAGACAGATGGTGTATATAATCCGGAGAAGATAGTAGATGTTGTCCGTTATGCAAAAGAAGATGTAATTGATGGAGAAAGTTCAAGCGGCCTTTCTTATAGGCTGGGAGATTTGGCACTTTGGAGTGGGATTTACACTGAGGAAGAGTTGGAGATACCGACATTAGCCGTATGCAAAAAGACAGACGGGACGTATTATTACTATACTATGGAAGAATTTCAGATGCTTTTTGACACGGGAGAACTTAGCTTCATTGTGGATGTAGAAGAAAACGGCAGGGACAGTGATGATATTTTCTATGAGTTGGAGAATGGATATTTTTACGACAAACGTGGATCGGGTGTCTCTGTTCCGATTAAAGATAAGAACAATCAGGTGCTTTATACCGATTGTTGGACAGGAGGCTTTTTCATAGAGGAAATTGCAGACTGCAAGCCGCAGGAAGCCGAGAGTTTGGTTAGCTTATTTAATACGAATATGGAACTTAACGGCAGGATGTCCGAGTATGCAGGGTATCTTAACGATGTCATACGACGTCTTTATGGACAATTGGAGAGCTATGAGAATCTAGGAGAAGAACATCAGCAGGGAAACACCAATCTTTCTTATATGTTCGTAAATGATGAGACGAAAGAGGTTTATACAAATGTGCCGGAATGTGCTGCATATGAGAATGTGGAATCTAATATAGCACAGTTTCAAAAAAAGGGGAAATATGTGATCGTAGGAACACAGAAGAAAGATTTCTCCAGCAACATAAAAGAGGCTAAGATTGAAGACTGGTATCATCTTGCAAAACAGATTTCCGGTAATTATCGGATGGCGGTGGCTATTGATACGGATTATCCGATCCAGGACACTTTTTCTGAATATAGAAATAATTATGGCAAGGCAGTCGCCGGAGTGGCGGATAGTACCATGTTCGTGTGGGTAGCCATGGCAGCGTTGTTTGTGATTCTTGTATGGCTTACGATGATTGCAGGGCGCACAAAAGAACAGGATGAACTAAAGCTTTGTTTCTTTGACAGATGGAAGACAGAGATTGCAGCAACTGTGATTGGGATAGGCGTTATGTCAGGGATGGGCATCGTTTGCGTGTCCATAGATCATATCTGGCGACGCATTTACGCGGTAAACGATGGCTGGTATTATCAGCAGCAGGTTGGAGATGTGAATCCGGAAGGACTGTTTCTTGTTGGAGTGGGTGCAGCATTCACTTTTGCGTTTGCGCTTGCCGGATATTTAAGCTTGATAAGAAGATTAAAAGCCGGAAATTTATGGAGAAATAGTATTTCTTATCTGTTTGTTCAGACATTGAAGGCATTCTGGAGACATCGCAAAGCAACTACAAAGACGGTACTTGCGTATGTTGGATTTCTTTTCATCCATTTACTGATGATGACAGGAGATGGAAAGATAGTATTTTTAGGTATAGGTGTAGATGTGGCGGCATTTATCTATCTGGTGCGTGAGGCCATTGGGAAACAGAAGGTAAAAGAAGGTTTAAACCGCATCGGCGGAGGCGAGCTGAACTATCAGATTTCTGAAAACGGATTAAGAGGAGATTATCTTGAGATTACCAGAAAGCTTAACAATATCGGAGAAGGTCTGAATGCTGCAGTGGAAGAAAGCATGAAAAACGAAAGGCTGAAGACAGACCTTATCACGAATGTTTCTCATGATATTAAAACCCCGCTTACTTCAATTATTAATTACGTGGATTTGTTAAAGCGGGAGGATTTTGAAGATCCTAAGATCCAGAATTATTTGAATATTCTGGAAAGCAAGGCGCAGCGTTTAAAGACATTGACGGAGGATGTTGTGGAAGCATCAAAAATCAGTTCCGGAAATATCAAACTGGAGTTTATGAACTTGAATCTTGTGGAGATGATCAACCAGACGAACGGAGAGTTCTCAGAGAAATTTGAAAACAGAAACTTAAATGTCGTGATGAATCTGCCAGAAACTCCGGTATTAGTTTATGCAGATGGACGTCGTATGTGGCGGGTGCTCGAGAATCTGTTTGGCAATGCTGCTAAATATGCAATGGAAGGAACAAGAATCTATGCTGATCTGGAAGTAAAGGGAAATCGGGTTTATTTCTCATTAAAAAATATTTCCGAGCAGCCATTGAATATTTCGGCAGATGAGTTGACGGAACGATTTATAAGAGGAGATGTATCAAGAAGTACCGAAGGCAGCGGACTTGGATTGTCTATTGCTAAGAGCCTGGTGGAACGCCAGAATGGAACGTTGGATTTGTATTTGGATGGAGATTTGTTCAAGGCAACGATTAGTTTTGATCTGGCACGTCCGAAAGCAGGAGAAGAATCAAATAGTTAATTCTGTCCAAGACAGAACATGGTAATTTACATCAGGGCAGGATTTACAATTCCGCTTCTTTGCCGTATAATGAACGCAGCAAAGGAGCGGATTTTTTATGGAATCATGTAGGAAGATCGACCTTCCAAAGAAAGTGAGCAAAATTATCAATATATTACAGGAGCACGGGTATGAAGCCTATGCGGTAGGGGGCTGTGTCCGCGACACGATTCTTGGGCGGACGCCGGAAGATTGGGATATTACAACTTCGGCAACGCCGATGCAGGTAAAAGAGTTGTTTTCATATACGATAGATACGGGCATTGAACATGGCACAGTTACGGTGATGATTGAGCGGGAAGGGTTTGAAGTGACCACGTATCGCGTGGATGGAGAATACGAGGATAACAGACATCCGAAAGAAGTAAGTTTTACAAGGAATCTACAAGAAGACTTAAAGCGCAGAGACTTTACGATCAATGCTATGGCCTATAATCAGACGGATGGTCTGGTGGATATCTTCGGGGGAATCGAGGATTTGCAGTTAGGGATAATCCGTTGTGTAGGGAATGCAAAAGAACGGTTTGGAGAAGATGCTCTTCGGATATTACGGGCGATCCGTTTTGCGGCACAGCTTGGATTTCGCGTGGAAGATAAGACGGCAGAAGCAGCTGGTGAACTTGCATCGACATTGATTCATATCAGTGCGGAGCGGATTCAGACAGAGCTTGTTAAATTGCTGGTATCACCGAATCCGCAGATGATACGGGAAGCGTATGAGATGGGGATTACGAAAGTGGTTCTGCCAGAGTTGGATCGTGCGATGGAGACTGGTCAGGAGACAATCCATCATGCCTACTGTGTAGGAGAGCATTTGATCCAGACCGTTTTAAATGTTCCGGCAGACAGATATTTAAGGCTGGGCGCGCTGTTTCATGATATAGCGAAACCGGAAGTGAAGACCAGGAGCGAAGAAGCAGCACATTTTTATGGACATGATGAGGCAAGTGAGCGGATGGCAAAAACAATCTTAAGGAGATTAAAGTTTGATAATGAAACGATTCGTGTTGTGTGCAGGCTTGTACGTTATCATGATTATCATTGCCGTATTGAGCCGACGGCAAAAAATGTAAGAAAAGCTATGAATCTGATCGGTAAAGAATTGTTTCCGTATTATATTGCTCTGCATCGTGCAGATGTGCTGGCGCAAAGTGAGTATAAGCGCAAAGAAAAGTTAGAAAGTGCGGATCGGCTCGAACGGATATATGAGGAGATTGTAAGTAAGAAAGAATGCGTATCTCTAAAAGAGTTGGATATTAACGGCAACGATCTTAGAAAAGTCGGAATTGTGCCGGGAAAACAGATGGGAGAAATCTTGCATTTTCTGTTGGAAAAAGTAATCGAAGAACCGGAATATAACGAAAAAGAGAAATTATTGGAACTTGTAGCCTTGAATTGGGGACGTACGCTTATATAGAAGACGTACGTCCCCAATTAGCAAATGACGAGCTCCTTTTTGGCATACTTGCGTATATGAGTACATACATTAGAAAGAATATGTAACATGAATGCAGGGGGCACGTATGAGGGATTATGAGCAAGAAATACTAGAACAGTATCATATAGAGGCAGATAATATCCGTAAAGTGAGAGGAGCTGTCTTGTGCGAGACGAAAGAAGGGGTGTTCCTTTTGAGGGAAAGCCGTTTTTCGGATGAGCGTCTAAGTGTTCTTTATGAGTTGGGAGAGAAGCTTGCAAGGGCAGGATATCTGGTAGACCAGATGATTCTGAATAAAGAAGGGCAGTATCAGACCAAAATAGAAGATGTCGGAATGTTTGTATTGAAAAAGTGGTTCTATGCAAGAGAATGTGATATGCGGCGAGAGTATGAGTTGAAAGAGGCGGTAAAGCATTTGGCAAAACTGCATGGAAGCATGCAGATGGAACCGGCTGAGAAATTTGCAATGGAAGATTTGGAAGAAGAATATACAAGGCATAACCGGGAATTGAAAAAGGTGAGGTCATATATCCGTGGGAAGGTGCAGAAAAATGAGTTTGAGATGGCATTTCTGAAATATTTTGAAGAAATGTTTGCTAAAGCAGACGAGACGTTGGAGTATCTTAAAGGGTCCGGATATCAAAAACTTCGAAAGGAAAGCCTCAACAAGGCATGTGTGCTGCATGGGGATTATAATTATCATAATATTCTCATGGTGGGACAGGAGATGGCAGTTGTGAATATGGAGCATTTCCGTCAAGGTATCCAGATAGAGGATTTATATTACTTTTTGCGGAAAGCAATGGAAAAATACCACTGGGACGCGAGACTTGGAGATGGTATGATACAGGCATACCAATCTGTAAAATCTATCAGTAAGGAAGAGATGGCATATCTTGCAATTCGTCTTTCTTATCCGGAAAAATTCTGGAAAGTGGCAAATTCCTATTATCGTTCCAACAAAGTAAGAATTCCGGCGAAAGGTATGGAGAAATTGCAAAGAGAGATTGCGCAGACAAAAGAAAAAAGAGACTTTTTACATAATATCTTTGCTTTTCATTTATAGATAATTAAGGTATAATAAGAAAAGATGATGTTTATCCTACAAAAAGTAAGAGAGTCAAGGAGGTACAAGAACAATGGGATATATGGAAAATTATGAGCAATGGTTGGCGAATCCGTATTTTGATGCACAGACGAAAGCAGAATTAGAAAGTATTAAAGGAAATGAAAAAGAGATAGAAGATAGATTTTATATGGATTTGGAATTTGGTACAGCCGGACTTCGCGGTGTGATCGGAGCAGGAACCAACCGTATGAATATCTATACAGTAAGAAAAGCGACACAGGGACTGGCAAACTATATTGCACAAAAAGATGCAAAAGCACAGGGTGTGGCAATTGCTTACGATTCCCGTAATATGTCTCCGGAATTTGCTGAGGAAGCAGCGCTTTGCCTTGCGGCAAATGGAATTAAGGCGTATATCTTTGACGCGCTTCGCCCGACACCGGAGCTTTCTTTTGCAGTACGCAAATTAGGATGTATCGCCGGAATCAATATCACTGCAAGCCACAATCCGCCGGAATATAACGGATATAAAGTATACTGGGAAGACGGCGCACAGATTACGCCGCCTCATGATAAAGGCATTATGTCAGAAGTAAAAGCAATCACGGATTACAGCGTATGTAAAACGATGTCAAAGGAAGAGGCTGTGGCAGCAGGCGCATATGAAGTAATTGGAGAAGCTATCGACGATGCATACATGGAAGAGTTGAAGAAGCAGGTTATCCATCAGGATGCGATCAATGCGATGGCAAAAGAATTAAAGATTGTATACAGTCCGCTTCACGGAACCGGAAACGTACCGGCAAGACGTGTGTTAAAAGAGCTTGGATTTGAAAATGTATATGTAGTAAAAGAACAGGAACTCCCGGATGGAAATTTCCCTACTGTAAGCTATCCAAACCCGGAAGCAAAAGAAGCATTTGAGCTTGGGCTTAAGCTTGCAAAAGAAGTAGACGCAGACCTTGTACTGGCAACGGATCCGGATGCAGACCGCCTTGGCGTATATGTAAGGGATGCAAAATCCGGAGATTATAAGGTGTTAACAGGAAATATGTCAGGCTGTCTCCTCGCAGATTATGAGATTACACAAAGAAAAGAAGTGTATGGACTGCCGGAAGATGGATATCTGATCAAGACAATCGTTACAACAAATATGGCTGACGCGATTGCAAAAGCAAACGGGGTAGGGCTTATTGAGGTTTTGACAGGATTTAAGTTTATCGGACAGCAGATTCTTGGATTTGAGACAAGTGGAAAGGGAGAATATCTCTTTGGATTCGAGGAAAGCTACGGATGTCTAATCGGTACACATGCAAGAGATAAAGATGCTATCGTTGCTACTATGGCGCTTTGTGAGGCAGCAGCTTACTACAAGACACAAGGTAAGACTTTGTGGGATGCAATGATCGATATGTATGAAAAATATGGATATTACAAAGATGATATTCAGTCTATCACATTGAAAGGAATCGAAGGACTTGAAAAAATCCAGCAGATTCTCGAGACGCTTCGAAAGAATCCGCCGGTAAAAATCGGCGCTTATGAAGTACTTCGCGCACGTGATTATAAGGCAGACACAATCAAAGATTTAGCTACGGGAGAGGTTACTGCGACTGGGCTTCCAAACTCTAACGTACTTTACTATGAGTTGAGCGAGGATGCATGGCTTTGTGTAAGACCGTCCGGAACAGAGCCAAAAGTAAAATTCTATTATGGAATTAAAGGCGTCTCTTTGGAAGATGCAGATGAGAAGTCAGCAGAGCTTGGTAAGAAAGTACTGGCAATGATTGATGAAATGTTGTAAAATTTTATTGACAAACGGTATTGAAACGTTTATAACTTTATTGTAAGCGCATAAAAATCATGAAAAGGTGCGCAAAAGTAGTAGATTTTATAGATGAAAAGCGGGTCATTTATGAAAAGCAGGAGGAGGAAATATCGATGAACAAGACTGAATTGATCGCAGCTATTGCTGAGAGCGCTGAGATATCTAAAAAAGATTCTGAAAAAGCATTAAAAGCGTTTGCCGATGTTGTGGCAGCTGAATTAAAAAAAGGTGAAAAAGTACAGATTGTAGGATTTGGAACTTTTGAAGTAAGCGAAAGAGCAGCAAGAGAAGGAAGGAATCCACAGACTGGACAGACAATGAAGATTGAAGCATGTAAAGCTCCAAAATTCAAAGCTGGAAAAGCTTTAAAAGACGCGGTAAACTAATTTGGTTTGGGAATAATGATATTAAGAGACATTGCGGCTGCAATGTCTCTTTTGGCTATAAGAATAGGATGTAAGGAGAAAAGATATGAGATTGGATAAATTTTTGAAGGTGTCACGTTTGATTAAGCGGCGTACAGTTGCGAATGAGGCATGTGATGCCGGGCGTGTGCTTGTCAATGGAACCGTTGCCAAGGCCTCCGTAAAAGTAAAAGTTGGAGATATTATTGAGATTGCGTTTGGAACGAAAACGGTCAAAGTAGAAGTGTTAGAGATACAAGATACGACGAAAAAAGAAGAAGCCAAAGAGCTTTTCCGATATTTATAAGAAATAAGGGCATATTATGGAACAACCTTTCATAAGATGAAAAAGAATACATCTTATGGAGGGGTTGATAAAATGGAAGAGCGTCAGATTATGAAAAATCATAAAGTAGTCGTGAATAACAGAAAGACCAGCACACTGACAGGGGTTCTGGATGTGCTGTCTTTTGATTTAAATGAGATTTTGCTCGAAACAGAACAGGGCATGCTGATGGTAAAGGGGAATGGTCTGCATGTGAATCGGCTTAGCCTGGAAAAAGGAGAAGTGGATCTGTCGGGAACAATAGATAGTATCGCATATTCGGAAATCAATAACATAAAAAAGCAAGGCGAGAACCTGTTCTCGAAATTGTTCCGGTGATATGATGCATGGTGTGGGAAATGAGGCTGCCGCGTTTTTGCAGGCATTAAAAAGCGGCGCAGGATTATATTTGTTGTATGCGTTCATAGGAATATTCAGAAAGATAGTGCCTCATGGAAGAGGAATCGTTGAAATAGAGGACTTTTTATATTGGATATTTACGGGATTTTTTTTGTTCAAAGAGATGTTTTACACAAGTGATGGTAGTATACGGTGGTTCTTTGTACTAGGTGTTGTACTAGGGGTGATTTTGAGTGCATTTGTTTGTGCAAAAGGCAAAAAACAATGGGGAAAAATATATAAAAAGATACAAAAAAAGAACAAGAAAAGTGTTGATAATTTCTCAAAAAAAGTTTAATATAAATATGCTAAGGGTGGTAAGATAAGTATAGGTGATTTATATATGAATGGTATTAAACAAAAGAGAAGGGTAAGAACTCAAAAGAGACGTATGCGTCAGCATAAGCAAAGTATGCTTCTTATAGGAGGCGTAATGATGCTTTTGGTGGTTGTATTAGGGATTAATGGATTATCTTTGAGAGCAAAGAATCAAGAGTACATTGCCCAGGAAGAAGAGATTAAGTCGCGGATTGCCGAAGAACAGAATCGTTCAAATGAGATTGATGAGATGGAAGGTTATGTAGGTACGGAAGAATATATACGGGAAATGGCAAGAGAGAAGTTGGGTCTGATCGATCCGAATGAGATTATCTTCAGACCGGAAGAGTAGTTGATGCGGAAGCGGCACGCAATAATGGATTACATAGCATGCTGAAAGCATAGTATAAATTATAAATATGAAGAATATAGTTACGTAAGATGGCTTTGGAAAATTTCCGGAGCCATTTTTTATCTTATAGGAAAGACCTTGCCACGCTAAAGCGTGAAAGCGTCTTTCCTATAAGACAAAAAATAATATGCGCACTCGCACAAGAGGTAAAATATTGCTTCGCAATTGTGCTCGGCGCAGCAAAGTGTCCAAGCCCCTCATGAGTGAGGGGGTAGGGGAGCTGAAGTGGGCTTGCCCACTTTGTTCTGATATAGGAAAGTTTGTGCTTTCCTATATCATAAAACCCTCCGGGAGGATACGCACTCGCGTGAGCGGAGGCAGTCAGCAAAAGCTGACCACGCTTGGCGCGCAAAGCGTGCAAGCCTCTCATGAATGAGGGGATGGGGGAGTTGAAGTGGGCTTGCCCACCTTGTTAGTGTGTGGAGAAAATTTGTAGAAAACTGTTTTGTAAAATTATTAAGGAGGAAAATTGATGGAAAAGACACCGGAAAAGTATATGGTGGTATGTAATCCATATATCACACAGATGGATAAGTTTGCGAGTTCATTGATACATTTATCTGATACGTTTTTAAAGATTTCAAAGACAGGAGGAGGGGTAGGAGAAGAAGAGGTAAAAGATATATATGAGAAAGTGAGACTGGAAGTATGTGATAAGTGTGAAAAAAGGCAGATTTGTGATGAAGAGAATGGGATATACATACACCAGATGGTATATGAGATCATGTCGGTTGTGGAAGACTACGGCATAGAGCTTAGTACAGAGATGAAACGGAAGCTGCAGAAGCGCTGTATCCAAGCACCCAGATTTTTAAGAGAAGTATTAGAGGGATTTCAGGCGGCAAAGCAGGAGCTTATCTGGAATAATCGTATGATGGAAAACAGAGAAGGCTGTGCCGTTCAGCTTAATACGTTTGCGGGGATGATCAGCCATGCCACACGGGAATTGGGGGCAAGTATTTTTTCGGACGAGCATCTGGAAAAACGAATCCGGGTACATTTTCGAAAAATGGGAATCCGGCTTCTAAGTGTGGTGTTCCTTGTAGCCAAGAGTGGAAAGTATGAAATCCATGTTACGGTAAAGGCGGGAAAAGGGAGCTGTATTGCCACCGGTGATATGGTAAAGTGTCTGGCGAAATGTGTGGGAAGAAAAATGGAGCTTTTGGATGCACAGCTTCCGGTTATTGGCTCTGAGTACCATACGTTTGTCTGTATAGAAGGACCGGATTTTTATACGCTGCAAGGAGTTGCAAAGATAGGAAAGGGATGCGATAAGATTTCCGGGGATAATTTTTCTATGCTGAAGCTTCCGGGCGGAAAAGAAGGAGTTATTCTATCAGATGGAATGGGAGCGGGACTTCGGGCGTCTAAGGAGAGTCAGATTGTCGTGGAGATGTTGGAGGAGCTTTTGGATGCGGGTTTCCCAAAAGAGACGGCCTTGCAGATGCTGAATATGGCATTGGTCATGGGACGAGAGGAAATCTATTTTTCCACGGTGGATATGACGGTGTTTGACTTATATCAAGGTAGCTGCGAGATGTTGAAGGCGGGGGCTTCGGCGACTTACATCAAAAGGGGAGAAGAGATTGAAAGGATTGTATCTTCTAGTCTGCCCTTGGGTGTAATATCGGCTTTGGAGCCGGAAAGTGTGATAAGAAAACTGGAACATGGAGATTTTATCGTGATGATCACGGACGGAGTTCTGGATGCATTGCCGGTTGGAAGGCAGGACGAATTGTTAAGCCTTATTATTAAGGGAACCACGCTTACGAATCCAAAAGAGATTGCGCATCATATTTTGGAGCAGGTATTGGAATGCAGTGGGGAGAGCCCGCTCGATGATATGACAGTTCTGGTTGTCGGAATATGGAAAATTTGATATATTGAGTATATCAAATTTACTGTGAACGAAGTGAACAGTAATGTATCAAAGGCAAAGGATCGGACTTTCAGATGATAGAAAAGATTAAAGCATATGTTGGAAAATACCATATGTTGGAAAAAGGAGATATTGTACTTGCAGGCGTATCGGGAGGAGCAGATTCCATATGCCTTCTTTTCGTGCTGCTTAAACTTCAGAAAGAGATTCCGTTTGCACTGCGCGTAGTTCATGTCAATCATGGTTTACGCGGCGCACAGGCAAAGAGAGATGAGGAATATGTGGAAAAGATATGCAGGCAGGAAAACATTCCGTGCAAAGTATTTTGTGAAAATGTAGAATTAATTGCCAAAAAGAGGAGACAATCAATAGAGGAAGCCGGGAGGGCAGTAAGAAGAAGTTGTTTCGAGCAGGCGGCATCGGAATGGGGAGCAGGTAAAATCGCGTTGGCACATCACATGGAGGACAATGCAGAGACACTGCTGATGCATCTGGTAAGAGGAAGTGCTTTAAAAGGATTAGGAGGCATCTATCCGGTGACCGGGAAATATATCCGTCCGCTTCTTGGGGTAGGAAGAAAAGAGATCGAACAGTATTTGGAGCAAAGAAACATTGCATTTTGCCAGGATGACACAAACGAAGAGACGATATATATACGCAATAAAATAAGACATAAGGTTCTGCCGGTACTGCAAAATGAAATTAATGGGAAAAGTGTGCTGCACATGAATCAGGCGATGGATGAGCTAAGAGAAGTACAGGCTTATATGGAGACGCAGGTGGAGATGTTTTATCAGAGGGCAGTGCAGATGAACGGGGATGCATTTCTTGTCAAAGAAGATGAGATGAGAAAAGAGCCGGATGTGTTAAAGCGGATGCTTTTACATCGGGTATTGACGCAGGCAGCCGATGCCAGCAAAGATATAGGAAGAGTGCATGTGGAAGATTGTATTTCATTATTTGACAGACAGGTGGGAAAAGAAGTGATTCTTCCATATGGATTATTGGCGAGGAAAGGCTACGAAGGAATCCGTATTATCGGTAAAGTAGAAAAAGAGCCGACAGGTACACAAATGTCGGCAGAAAAAGCGGCAATATCCTTCAAAATTATCGAAAATATGTCAGAAAGTCCGGTAATCCCACAAAAAACATACACGAAATGGTTTGACTATGATATAATAAAAGATACTGTGGAAATACGGACAAGACGGCCGGGAGATTATCTGGTTATTGATGAAAAAGGAAACAGACAGAAGCTAAAGTCTTATTTTATCAATGAGAAGATTCCGAAAGAGAAAAGGGACAGCATTTTGCTGGCGGCAGACGGGAGTCATGTTTTATGGGTGATCGGTTATCGTATGAGCAGTGCCGCAAAAATCCAAAGGAATACCAAAAGGATATTAGAAATACAAATAAACGGAGGAGAAAATGATGGCAGAGACAATTAAAGTACTTGTTCCAGAAGAAGAGGTTGATAAAAGAATTGAAGAGCTGGGGAGAAAGATAAGTGAGGACTATGCGGGAAGACAGGTTCATCTGATCTGTGTGTTAAAGGGCGGCGTGTTCTTTATGTGCGAGCTCGCAAAAAGAATCTCTGTGCCGGTATCTATGGACTTTATGAGTGTTGGAAGTTATGGTGACGGAACTGCTTCCAGCGGTGTCGTAAAGATTGCAAAAGACTTAGATGAGACATTGGAGGGAAAAGATGTTCTCGTAGTGGAGGATATCATTGATTCAGGCCGCACACTTTCATACCTTTTGGAAGTGTTTAAAAATCGGGGACCAAAGAGTCTGAAGCTTTGCACATTGCTTGATAAACCGGAGCGGCGTGTAAAGGATGTAAAAGTGGATTATGTAGGATTTAATATTCCGGATGAATTCGTAGTGGGATATGGATTGGATTATGCACAGAAATATAGGAATCTTCCGTATATCGGTGTAGTAGAAGGGGTAGAATAGGAGGAATTACCGATTTGAATGCAAAAAAAAGCAAAGGAATGGGCGGAGTTACGTTCTGCCTTTTCCTTATTATGATACTTGCTGTGTTCTGGCTCACAAACCAGGCGCAGACAAGACAAAGAGAGATTACGTATACGGATTTTCAGAAGCTGGTGGAAGATAATAGGGTAGAAGCGGTCAGAATCCGGCAGAATAAAGCGGTGCCAACCGGCAGTATGGATATTTTTCTGAAAAAGACCGATGAAGAGAGAAGGATGTATGTATCGGACGTCAATGAGATACAGGCGTATCTAAATGAAGAAGGAATCATATATGAATTAAAAGACGTGCCTCAGGACAGCTGGCTGCTGACAACGATATTTCCGACCTTGCTCACTGTGATCATTCTTATGATATTCTTCATGATGATGAATCGTCAGGCAGGCGGAGCAAATGCCAAGGCTATGAGTTTTGGAAAAAACCGCGCAAGATTAAGCACAGATGCGGATAAAAAAGTGACGTTTGCACAGGTGGCCGGACTTCAGGAAGAAAAAGAAGAATTGGAAGAGGTCGTAGATTTTCTAAAAGCTCCGAAAAAGTATATCCAGGTAGGTGCAAGGATTCCGAAAGGAGTATTGCTTGTAGGACCTCCGGGAACCGGAAAGACATTGCTTGCAAAGGCAGTTGCAGGAGAAGCAGGAGTTCCGTTTTTCACAATTTCGGGTTCGGATTTTGTGGAAATGTTTGTCGGTGTAGGAGCTTCTCGTGTCAGGGATTTGTTTGAGGATGCGAAGAAAAATGCTCCGTGTATTATTTTCATTGATGAGATTGATGCAGTGGCAAGACGCCGCGGAACCGGTATGGGCGGCGGTCATGATGAAAGAGAACAGACGCTTAACCAGCTGCTCGTTGAGATGGATGGATTTGGCGTTAATGAAGGAATTATCGTTATGGCGGCTACAAACCGCGTCGATATTTTAGATCCGGCGATTTTGCGCCCGGGACGATTCGATAGAAAAGTAGCGGTAGGAAGACCGGATGTGAAAGGCCGTGAAGAGATTTTAAAAGTTCATGCGAACGGAAAACCTCTTGGAGAAGATGTGGATCTTACGCAGACTGCACAGACAACGGCTGGATTCACGGGAGCGGATCTGGAGAATCTTTTGAATGAAGCGGCGATCATCGCTGCAAAGGAAGGAAGGATATTCCTTCAGCAGGAAGATATCAGACGGTCGTTTATCAAGGTTGGTATTGGAGCCGAGAAGAAAAGTCATGTGATTTCCGAGAAAGAAAAACGTATTACTGCTTTCCATGAAGCCGGGCATGCTATTTTATTCCATGTACTTCCGGATGTAGGACCTGTTTATAGTGTATCGATTATTCCTACCGGGATAGGAGCGGCAGGTTATACGATGCCGCTTCCGGAAAGGGATGAGATGTTTAATACACGGGGCAAGATGCTTCAGGATATTACGGTTGCATTAGGCGGCCGTGTAGCAGAGGAACAGATTTTCGATGACATTACGACGGGTGCGTCCCAGGATATTAAAGATGCGACAGCCAAAGCGAAAGCAATGGTTACCAAATTCGGTATGTCAGAAAAACTGGGTCTTATTAATTACGATAATGACAGCGATGAAGTATTTATCGGAAGAGATCTTGCACATGCTTCCAGAGGCTATGGCGAGGAAGTGGCAGGAAAGATTGATGCGGAAGTAAAACGTATTATTGATGAATGTTATCTGAAAGCAAAAAAAATCATCAAAGAGTATGACGGAGTACTGCATGCGTGTGCAGAGTTGCTTTTGCAGAAAGAAAAGATCACAAGGGAAGAATTCGAGGCATTGTTTGAAGAGAAGCAGGTACTCGAATCATAGAGAATAATTACGAGGAGACATAAAATGAATCGAGAAGCATTGTTTAGTGACGGCACAAAAAATTATGTTATGCCTCCGGAACCGAAAAAAAACGAGATGGTCACAATTAGTTTCCGCACGGCAAAAGATGATGTAGATGCCGTATTCCTAAGGAGTGAAGCAGAAAACTATCCGATGGTGAAAGAAAAAAGTACGGTATATTTTGACTTTTTTAAGACTACGGTTCCTTTGAAGGAAAAAGCGTTTCAATATTTTTTTGAAGTGCGAAAAGATGATGAAATTATATATTATACACAAGGCGGTCCGAAGGAAACGATAGAGACGGAATATAAATTTATGATCATGCCGGGATTTTCGACGCCGGATTGGGCAAAAGGTGCCGTTATGTATCAGATATATGTGGATCGGTTTTATAATGGCGATCCATCGAATGATGTACAGACGGGAGAATATATTTATATCGGGCAGCGTTGCAGCAAGGTGGAAGACTGGTATCAGTATCCGAAAACAGAGGATGTGAGAGAGTTTTATGGAGGAGATTTGCAAGGTGTTATTGACAAATTGGATTACTTGGAGGAGCTTGGTGTAGAAGTAGTTTATTTTAATCCGCTGTTTGTATCTCCGTCTAACCATAAATACGATACACAGGATTATGATTATATCGATCCGCATATCGGAGTGATCGTGGAAGACGGAGGCGAAGTACTGCCTGAAGGAGCTGCGAGCAATCTTCATGCCGAAAAGTATAGAATCCGTACAACCAGAAGAGAGAATCTGGAAGCGAGTAATGAACTATTTATCCAGATGGTAGAAAAGATGCACGAACGGGGAATGCGCGTAATCATAGATGGAGTTTTCAATCATTGCGGCTCGTTTAACAAGTGGATGGATCGGGAGCATTTTTACAAAAATGAAAATGGATATGAAAAAGGTGCATATGTAGATCGGCATAGTCCATATCACAATTTCTTTTATTTTTTTGGGGAAGACAGTGAAAATTGGCCGGATAATGATAATTATGAAGGCTGGTGGGGGCATAATACCTTACCAAAATTGAATTATGAAGGTTCGGAAGAATTGGAAAACTATATTCTGGATACAGCCGCAAAGTGGGTGAGTCCGCCGTATAATGCAGATGGTTGGAGATTGGATGTGGCGGCCGATCTTGGAAAGACGAATGAATATAATCATTCATTTTGGCAAAGGTTTCGAAAGAGGGTAAAAGAAGCGAATCCAGAGGCAATTATCTTGGCAGAGCATTACGGAGATCCCAAAGAGTGGCTTGCCGGCGAGGAATGGGATACCGTAATGAATTATGATGCGTTTATGGAACCGGTAACTTGGTTTTTGACTGGTATGGAAAAACATAGTGACGAATACCGGGGGGATTTGCATGGAAATGCAGATAATTTTGTGAATTTGATGCGGCATTATATGGCGAGCATGATGACCCCATCATTGTTTGTGGCAATGAATGAGTTGTCAAATCATGATCATTCCCGTTTTTTGACAAGAACGAACCAGAAGGTGGGAAGAATCAATTACATGAGTCCGAAAGAAGCTGAGACGGGCGTGAAGGAATGCGTGATGAGAGAAGCGGTCGTCATGCAGATGACATGGCCGGGAGCTCCTACCGTATATTATGGAGACGAAGCCGGTGTGTGCGGATTTACGGATCCGGATAACCGCAGGACCTATCCGTGGGGGCGTGAAAATCAGGAGATGCTTTCTTTCCATAAAGAGATGATAGGGATACACAAAACGCATGAAGTGTTAAAGACTGGTTCGGTTAAGATGCTTTGCTGGGAAGAGAATCTTTTGGCCTATGCAAGGTTTGACGCATCGGAAAAGATTGTAGTCATTATAAATAACTTCGACAGCTTAAAAGAAATTATGATTCCGGTTTGGAAGGCAGAAGTCGAGAAGCAGACAAAGATGCAGAGACTGATTTATTCTTATGAAAACGGTTATACTAAGGAACGAGAAGAGTATCTTGTGACAGATGGAGAAATGGTGCTTATTATGGGGGCCTTCTCAGCTCTTGTGCTCTGGCAGAATGACGAAATTTGAGTTGTTTTCAAAAGAAACTTATGCTATATTGATAAAGGGACATATGGATTGATTGAAGGAGAGGACAAAAGAAAAATATGGCCGAGAGGGAAAACGGAAGACGCAACGCAGGAAAAATGCGGGAAGAGGAGATTAAGAAGGCGCATAGAGGGCGTGCAGATATAAGTAGAGAACAAAAGGAATATCTTCACAGGCAGGAACGAAGACAGGAGATGAATGTGCCGGAGGATATAAGGAAAGAAGAAAAAGCACGGAGACCACGGGTGAAAGTCAGCCATCCATCAGCAACACAAGATCCGCCGATGGAATATGCGCAGACGAAGAAGAAAGTAGACAGAGAAATTCGCAGGCAGAGGCATCGGGAACGGAGAGAAAACAGGGGCAGCCGTAATCTTGGACTGGTATTGTTCGTGCTGCAGGTTATGTTTTCCGGAATATTTGCCGGATTGCTGGTGTGGCTGGACATGCTGCCGGGAACGTATATTGCAATGATTTTCGCGGCATTGCTCGCACTTGCAGCGATTACGTTAGTTTCTCAGCTTATGGCAAGTGGAGAAGGAATTCCGGGGAAAGTGTTTAGCGTTATTGTAATGCTTGTAGTTACCATAGGCGGATTCTATGTATATCGAATGAGCGATACGCTCAATAGAGTAGCAAATACGAATTATAAAGTAGATACCATAGTTGTAGCGGTGATGGAAGAAGATAAAGCAGAGAATCTTAAGGATGCCGCTGATTATGTATTTGGCGTACAGTATCGTTCGGATGGCGATAAGGTAAGAAAAGCAGTAGAGCAGATTTCGGAAGAAATCGGAAAAGATATTGAAGTGAAGGAGTTCGAAAGTGTTGTAGAACAGGCGCAGGCCCTTCATGATGGACAAGTGGGTGCGATCATTTACAATGAAGGACACCAGGGCATCTTAAGCGAGGTGTTTGAGGGCTATAATGAAAATGTAAAGGTGATTTACAAGCATAGCGTTAAGACAGAGATTGGTTCGCTCTCATTACATGTATCGGTTGACAGTGATCCGTTTACCGTGTATATCAGCGGTAATGATGTTTATGGTGAGCTTGAGAACAATAGCCGAAGCGATGTGAATATTATAGCTGTGGTGAACCCTAAGAGTCATCAGATCTTACTTGTGACAACGCCGAGAGATTATTATGTAGAGATACCTGGTATTTCTTATGGAAATAAGGACAAGCTGACTCACGCAGGAATCTATGGTGTAGATGCTTCTATGAGAACGCTGGAAGCGTTGTATGAGACAAAGATTCCATTCTATGCAAGGATTAATTTCACATCTATGATAGAGATTGTTGATATCTTAGGTGGTATTGATGTGGAATCGGAATATGCGTTTACGACCAGTGGGGATTCGGAACACGTATTTGACGTATCCAAAGGAATGAACCATTTTAACGGCAAGGAAGCGTTGGCATTCAGCCGTGAGCGTCAGCACCTGGAGGATGGAGATAACCAGCGAGGTAAAAACCAGCAAGCGGTTATTATAGGAATGATCAATAAGATGTTGCGCCCGGATATGATCGTAAAAGCGAACAGCATTCTGGATAGTGTGGCACACAATGTAGATACGAATATGTCTAATAATCAGATTGCATCCTTGATCAAGAATCAGCTGGAATCGGGGGCAAAATGGAAAGTCTATTCGGTAGCGGCAGAAGGCGTGGGATCAGAGGATGTCTGCTGGTCAATGGGAGCCGGAGAATATTATGTAACGCTTCCGGATGATAGTTCGGTTGAAAAGATTAAAGAACTGATTAACCGGGTAGAAAATGGTGAGACGATTGAAGATTCCGTGGAGACGGAATAAATGGTGATAGAGATAGTTATAAAAAAGAATGTGCTTTTGTACATTCTTTTTTATAACTATCCACTATACTAGGTTCTAATCAGTAAATGATGTTATTTTCTTTGTCAAAACAGTTAAAACTTCCTCCGTTTGATGGATGTTTAAAAAGATACATTGACAGAGTGGGTTTTATGTCTATCTTTTGTGTCATATGATCATCTGATACAATTACAGTGCGAAGATTTTCGTCCATGTTGAATTGTCTAGCTAAAATTAGAGTCCGTAACTAATAGGATATAAAAAACGATTTGTAAACTAAAAAATATTTTAGCGAAATGTATTCAATTAATAAATAGAAATATTTACATTTTGCCCATATGTATAGGACCAGCTGTCTAGGGTTCCGCCATTAATTATTTTAACTACCCAATTTGTTTTCAAGGATTGAGCACTTCTACGTGCATTGCCATAATCTCTTAAAGTACTATCGATATGAAAATAGTCATCTATTTGAGTGAGGCTGAATTTGTTATTCATTTTGGTGCTAATATTTCGAGTGTAGTTACCATTGTAATTTTCGTATGTTGTATACTTGGAGTTGGAATGTTTGTTTCTGCCGCGAATATTGACGTGCTAGAAAAAGTTACTAAAATAATGCAAGTCGTTAAAATGTAACCTAATTTTTGTTTGATGTTTTTACGCATAATTGCACACTCCTTTTAGAATTTATTATAGATAAAATATATCTTATCTAAAAATTATCATATTTTATAAAAGTGTCAAACAATTAATTTCGACAATTCGTAGATAATACTATTTATTTTCTGTTGCTTTTCCCCACTCTGTAAAAAGTCACATCAAACCCTGGCGAGGGGCGGTTATTTTTGATTTAAACTAT
>OFGB01000831.1_pt1 | contig 20771 bp, 21 predicted proteins | sample 1521491 | NCBI WGS metagenome assembly OFGB01 (sample SAMEA3504095, study PRJEB24116) | mouse gut metagenome | biome: mouse gut; feature: mouse-associated habitat; material: faeces | place: Denmark | collected 2011
CAAAACTACATTTTTTCCTCGGCGTTTTTTTACATTTTATCACTGGCGCTGACAGACACATCTACCCCATGGCAATTGATGCCGTCGCTGCCGGGAAAGTCAATCTGAAAGGCATCGTCACTGACGTTTTTGACTTTGACGATATTCAGAACGCTATGGACAAGAGCGTTACCGATAAGGCGAACATTGTGAAAGCGGTAGTCCGCATCGTAAAGGAGGGCTGATCATGGCGGGTAAAGATGTGACGCAGGAGACAAACGTAAAGGTTCCTCTGATCAGCAAGGTAGCTTATGGCTTCGGCGACGTGGGATGCAATTTCAGCTGGATGTTCGTGAGCAACTTCCTTATGATCTTCTACACGGACGTATGCGGCATCCCTATGGCTGCGGTTTCCCTTCTGATGCTGATTTCCCGGTTTTGGGACGCCATCAACGATCCCCTGATCGGCAGTCTCAGCGACCGCACCAAGACCCGCTGGGGCCGTTACCGTCCCTGGCTGCTCATCGGCGCACCCTTGACCGCTATCGTTTTGGTGCTGACCTTCTGGGCACATCCCACCTGGTCTGATGGTTCCAAGACGGTCTATATGTATATCACCTACTGCCTGCTGGTCCTTGGCTACACCTGCGTCAATATCCCTTACGGCACTCTCTGCGGCGCACTGACGCAAAACATTGAGGAGCGGGCTCAGATCAACACCTCCCGCTCGGTGTGCGCCATGGTGGCGATCAACATCATCAATATCATTACTCTGCCCCTGATCGCCGCTTTTGGCGGGGAGAATCAGGCCAGGGGGTATCTGCTGGTCACGGTGCTCTATGGCGCGATCTTTACGGCCTGCCACTGGTTCTGCTTTGCCAAGACAAAGGAAATCGTGACGCCGGCGGAAAAGGCGCACATCCCCATCGGGGTACAGCTCAAGGCGGCGGTACAGAACAAGCCGTACCTTATCGCTCTGGCGGGACAGCTGCTGTTCGGCCTTGTCCACTATGGGCGCAGCGCCAACCTGATGTACTACTTCAAGTATGTGGAGGGCAGCGAGGCGTTGTTCACTACGTATTCCATGGTGCTGATGATCCCCTCCATCATTGGCGCGGCGGCGTTCCCCTTTGTGTTCCGCTGGCTGGGCAACAAGGGCCGCACCGCCTCCCTCTTTGCCGCTGGGACCGGCGTATGCGTGTTGGCCCTGTACTTCTTCAGCCCGGTGACCGCCCCTGTTCCCTTCTACGCTTGCGCTGCACTGTCTCAACTGTTTTTCTGCGGGTTTAACACTGCCATCTACGCCATTGTTCCCGACTGCGTGGAGTACGGTGAGTGGAAAACCGGCATCCGTAACGACGGCTTCCAATATGCGTTTGTCTCCCTTGGGAACAAGGTGGGTATGGCTGCTGGTACATCTACGCTGGCAGCAGTTCTTGGTATGCTGGGCTTCGAGGCAAATCAGGTTCAGAGCGAAGCCGTCCAGAGCGTCATCCACCACGCCTTCTCCACCATCCCCGGCGTGCTGTGGATCATCACGGCGGCAGTACTGTTCTTTTATCAGATCAATAAGAACTCCTATAACCGCATTATAGCGGAGTTAGCATCTAGAAAGGACGTGTAGCATGACCGACATTGTGGCAATGGGTGAGCTTCTGATCGACTTTACCCCAGGCGGAACAAATTCCAAGGGAATGAAGATGTTTACCCAGAATCCCGGCGGCGCACCCGCCAATGTCCTGGCAATGAACGCTCGTTTGGGAGGAAAAGCTGCCTTTATCGGAAAGGTTGGGCAGGACACTTTCGGAACATTCCTCCGGGATGTGCTGATAGGAGAAGGGATTGATACATCCGGACTGGTGTCTGACCCGGTCACGCCGACTACTCTGGCATTTGTTCATCTGGATGAAAAGGGGGACCGCTCCTTCTCTTTCTACCGCTCGCCCGGGGCAGACCAAATGCTTACGCCGGAAGAGGTCGCCCTGCATTTGATTGATGACTGCGGCGTTTTCCATTTTGGCTCAGTTTCTCTGACTCATGATCCCAGCCGGAGCGCGGTGTTCCACGCAGCCGAATATGCAAAGAAGCAGTGCAGACTGGTGAGCTTTGATCCAAACATCCGCCCTATGCTTTGGGAAGATGTGGAGGATACCCGCATCCAGACAGAGCATGCGATGCAATACGCAGATATTTTAAAAGTATCGGAAGAAGAAATGGCGTTTCTCACTGGAACCCAGGATTTGGATGCCGGTTCCAAATGCCTGCTGGATAAAGGTATGGCTTTGGTCTTGGTGTCACTGGGTGAGCAAGGGGCATACTATCGGAATCATCGTTCCTTCGGCTGTGTTTCCAGCTATCCGGTAAATGCGGTAGACACCACTGGTGCTGGGGATGCTTTTATTGGTGCGTTCCTATGGAGAGCAAAAGGGATGACGCGGGAGGAATTGGCTTTTATGAACCCCGCGCAGCTGAAGCAGATGGTCAAATTTGCAAATGCTGCCGGAGCGTTGACTGCAACTGGCAGCGGCGCTATCCCGGCTATGCCTAACCTCGAACAGCTCCAGTCTTTTATGCAGGAAAAGGAGGAAGTTTTATTATGGAGGCAGTAACGATCTCTCTCACGCAGGTCGATCAAGTGAAACGGTTTGTCAATCTGGTCGCCCAAGCTCCTTACGATGTGGATATGGTATCGGGACGGTACACGGTGAACGCTAAATCCATGCTTGGTATATATAGCCTGGATTTAAGCAAGCCTATCCAAGTTTTAATTTACAGTGATAACTGTGAGGAATTGAAAAAGGAGCTGGCGGAATTTATGCCGTAAAGGAATTACCGCAATCAGAATCATACGCATTAGCAGAACCGGAAATAGACGAAAATCTTTTCTTTCTGTCCGGCTACTCTCTTCCAGCCAATCTATCAAATTCATTCGGGGACAGCTCGCCAGTGAGGCAGCTGTCCTTTTTCTGCACCGCCAGCTGCTGACAAGTACAATTCTCATCGGACGCAGCACGATCACAGTATTGCCCGTGGTAATCCACCTTCGGCAGAAAATATCTCCCGCAACGTCCACCCTTCTGGAATTTCGCCCCCTCCTCCATTGATATGCAGCCGAGAGAGACGGCTGACTCACTCCGTTTCGGGCGTGTTAGCCCAAGGTGACAAGCATCAGACCATTTACTCCCGCATTCTACTGCCCCCAGCTTTGAGGCAGCAAAAGACACGGCTGGCTGCCGTGTCTTTTGTTGGGCTGCTATCCGTGCTTAATCGGTGTAGATGCTGTCTGAACAGTAAATGACAAATTCGTCATTCGGACTCCACGTCAATCAGTACTTTCAATGTCATCTCACGATGCGAGTCAATATAGCGATAGGCATCCAGAAAGTCCGCAAAAGCAAAGTGTCTGCTCATAAGCGGATGCAGACGGATGGTTCCCTCTGCAATAAATTGAATAGCCTCTGTAAAATCCGCGCGCGTGTACATCATAGTGGTATTCAGATCCAACTCATGATCGTTGAGCATCGCCAGATCCACATGGGCCGTTCCGGCGTATACGGCAACCAGAATAATTGTGCTTCCTTTGCGGGCGAACCGGATGGCCTGCCCCATGGTAATGTCATTCCCGGCACAGTCGTAGATCACATCCGCCCGGTCTGCACCAAAATGCTCCTCTATTGCTGCGCCAAGATCAACAGTGCCGGTATTAACAGTAAATTCTGTGCCGCAATCCTTCGCTATGGCAAGGCGGAAATCGGACACATCCGTGATCATGACCTGCGCCGCACCCACGGCCTTTGCCGCCTGCGCCACCAGATTCCCAATGGGTCCGGCACCCAGCACCACTACCTTCTGTCCCTTCAACGGCCCGCTCCGGCGTACCGCATGGACGGCAACAGCAGCCGGCTCCACCATGGCGCCTTGATCGTCGTCCACATTATCCGGCAGAAGGTCCACCCGTTTCTGATCAATCGAAAAATATTCGCTGGCAGCCCCGGTAGTCTGAAATCCCATAACTTTCAGCTGCTCACAGATATTATAGCGGCCATGGCGGCAGTTGTAACATGTACCACATGCTACCTGCGGCTCAATAGTCACCCTCTGTCCCACGGAAAAGCCTGTTACAGCAGACCCGACAGCCGCAATTTCTCCTGAAATCTCATGACCTTGTGTGACAGGATAACTGGTATAAGGATGTTTGCCGTGATAGACGTGGATATCGCTGCCGCAGATCCCGATGCGCTTCGTCCTGACAAGAATCTGCTCTGGCCCCGCGACAGGAACCGGTATCTCCCGAAAACTGATCTCTCCCGGTGCGGTCATGACTTGCTGGATCATCCGTTTCTGCATTCTGTTGGTAACTCCCTTTTTGTGTTATTCCTTTCCGGGCGAGGAACACAGCGCCGTTTTTTCTCTTCAATCTGTGCAATCAAATGCCTTCCCACATCGTGCTCCAGCTTCAACGCCGCACCGATCAAATCCTCCTGGAAAAAATATCGCAGGAAGTTCGTCACCTCGAAAGTAAAATCGCCTGTATAATCGATATCTGCCAGCGCCTGCGTCACCGCCTCCCAGTCAATTTGCCCCATAAAGGGCAGAAGATGGTCGTCGTTCCGGAAGCAGTTGTCGTGTACATGCAGCGCTTTGACCCGCTCATGTCCCAGGGTCCGCAGCAGCTGTACCGGGTCCTCTCCTGTGGGGCCGGAATGTCCCACATCTACGCAGGCAATGATGCTGTCATCCGCGAGAGCGTCGTAAAAATCCCGGTACTCTTCAGGGGAAGCCAGCATGTCGCGCACAATACAACCCCGGCGCTCGTCCGGCTGGAGCATATTCTCCAGCGCCAGCTTCACACCATACCGCTTGGCTGCCGGCAGGAGGCGGCGGTAATACGCCAGATTTATTTCCCATAAATGCGCCTCATTTCCCCTGTATCGCAGATGGTGGATGGGATGCACCACGATATGTGGTATGCCCAACAGCGCGGCGCAGGTAAAGGACCGTTCCATCGCAGGCAGGATATGCTGCTCCAGCTCACCCGCGGCTCCCCACTGAAAGAGAAACGGCGCGTGGGCTTGATTGAAAAATACCCCGCTGTCCTCGGCCGTCCGCCGCAGGCGGATGGCATAGCTCTCGAATTCCTCCGTATTCCAGACACACGCCGGGTCGCACATCAGATTAAAAGTGTAATCGACAGCGTCAAAGCCCGCCTGCGCCATCAGCCGGATGGACTGTTCGTCTCCGAATCCGGGCCGCAGAGCCGCAATGGGTGCGGAGAGAATCATCCTTCCTGCGCCTCCCTGTCAGGTTCAATCAGTACCTTGATGGACCGAGGCCCCATCTGTGTACGGATCGCCTCTTCCAGCCGCTCTACGGGGAAACTGTGGGTGATCAGCGGCTCCAGCTGCAACTTTCCGCTGTCGATCAGCTGGGCTGCCCGCTGGTGGGTATCCGGATTGATCCGGGAACCCATAATGGTCAGCTCCTTCCGGTACACATCCTCCAGCTTAACGGCATATTGCGCGTCCTCCTTCGGCACGCTGAATAGCAGGATGTTGGCACCAGACCCCGCGGCGGTGAAGGCCTGCGCAGTGGCCGCCATATTGCCGACGCACTCGATGACCACATCTGCCCCATCGCTGCCCAACAGCTCCCGCACACGGGCGGGCATATCCTCGTGGACGGGGTCCACCGCCCAGTCCGCTCCGAGGCGCAGACCGATTTCCCGGCGCATGGCCTCCGGTTCGCTGAGGATTACTGCGCCTGCGCCGCCCAGCCTGGCCAGCTGAACCATAATCAGCCCAATAGCTCCGCCGCCGATGACGCACACTGTGTCCCCATGACGGATGCCTGCCCGGTCGATGCCGTGGATACAACAGGCCAAAGGCTCTGTCAGCGCACCCAGACGCAGCGGCGTCCGGGGATCGAGGCGGTAACACTGTTTCTGGGGTACCGTACAGTACTGTGCAAAGCCACCGTCCTGATTCACACCAACAGCGTGCAGATTTTCACACATCTGCTTCTTCCCGATCCGGCAGGGGCGGCACTTCCCGCAGTAAATATTAGGGTCTACCGTCACATGGTCGCCCACCTGAAAAATGCCGGCATCCTCGCCCAGCTCTGTTATCACGCCAGCGAACTCATGGCCCAGAATCACCGGGTCCGTAACATCTACAGAACCCTTGCCGCTATGGTAAATATGGACATCCGTTCCGCACACGCCGCAGGCGAAGACGCGAATCCGGACTTCCTCCCGTTTCAGAGGCCGAAGCGGAACCTCCTGTACCTCAATGTGCTTGGGTCCCAGAAAATATACTGCTTTCATAACACTTTCCCTGTTTATCCTTTTTCATAAAATACCCGCACTCTGCGCGTCGCTCCGGGTTTCTTCCTATGCGCCGTAAATCAGGTTCGGCAGGCCCACCGACAGCACTGGAAACAGCGCGATGAGTACAGATACAACGATCAGTACAGCAATAAAAGGCCATACCTGTTTGAAAAACTGCGGAATAGGTACCTTCGTCAGGTTGCAGACAATGTACATCACACCGCCCACAGGAGGTGTCAGCGAGCCAATGTAGCCATTAATGAGCATCAGGATACCGAATTGGATGATATCAATACCGTAAGCCGCCGCCACAGGATAGAAGATCGGCGTCATGATCATCAGCATGGCCGTACCGTCAATAAACATGCCCATAATCAGCATAAACACAAAGGCCAGCGCCATGAAGCCGTACTTGCTGTCAGTGGGGAATCCGCGCCCAGGTCAGGTAGAATCCAAAAGTCAGCGAACCCATAAGCATAATCATAATATTGCCGCCACTGTGGAATGCTTCTACGAACATTTTGGGAATGTCGGACAGCTTGATGTCGCGGTAGATACACATGCCAATGAACAGGCACAGCACGATAATGACCACCGCGCCCTCGGTAACATTGAAAAGCCCCATCCGCAATCCTACGATTAGAAGCGCCATCACCAGAATGGACCACATGGCCTCTACTGTAGTCGCGCCGATCTCCCGCAGGGAAGCTCTGGTAGAACGGGACTGATAATGATTGCGGTGACAGATTACGGCTACTACGATCATCTCCACGGCGCACATCATCAGTCCTGGAATGTAACCGGATACAAACATTTTCGCTACGCTTGTATCCGTCATCGTGGCATAGAGGATCAGGCCGTTTCCGGGCGGGATCATGGGCGCGATCAGGCCGGAAGCAGCGGTGACTGCGGCGGCAAACGCAATGGGGTAGCCGCGTTTGGTCATTTCCGGGACCAGGATTTTGCACTGCATGGCCGCATCAGCGCCGGAGGAACCGCAGATCCCGCCGTTGACGGTGGAGAGCAGGACGTTGACGTGTGCCAAGCCACCTTCCAGATGCCCAACCAGCGTCTCGCACCACTTCATCAGACGCTTTGTGATACCGGCATAGTTCATAACCGTACCGACCATGATGAAGTAGGGGATGTTCAGCAAAGAGGTGGACATATTGCTATTCACCATTTTCTGGACCAGACCTGTCAGCGGCAACGTATCCGTCATGAATCCGAAATAGATCATCGCTGAGCTGAGCAATGCCAGTCCTACGGGAACGCCTGCAAAAAGCAGGGTAAACGCAATAAAAATCGGTAAGTAAATCACTCTCCCAGGACCTCCTCTTCCGCACCGGTTCCGGGCTTTTCGGGAATGTATTTCAGGATAATTGCGATCAGCAGGGAGATCATTCCCACCACTACGCCCATGTCAATCAGCGCATAGGGGATCTTGACCACCGCCGTCAGCTTGTTGCCGGATTTCAGCGTCAGCTGAATGGCAAACCAGGCAATCAGGCATCCGATTATGAAGCTGGCCAGATCCGCCAGGAAATCGACCGCCTTTTTTACCCGGGGTGGGAGTACGCTGACGATGAAGTCCACGCGGATGTACTCCTGCCTCTTATAATGCTGTCCCAGGGAGATGTAAGCCACCCATACAAAGCATGCCAGCACGATCTCCTCCAACTGTCCATACCGTTTCCCCAGAATCCACCAAGAAAACACGTTGTATCCGGAAAAAAACAGCATGACCGCAAACAGGACACCGCCGATCGTATCAATGGTTCTGTTCACATAGAGGGCCATTTTTGCCCGCAAATCCTGTTTCATGGTACCTCCTGTACGCTTTGCGCCTTTTCGTGAAAGGTTTACTTCTTTGCGGCAATAATCTCATTGACTGCACCGCTCAGCTCATCCCACATGGGGTAGGACTCGTTGATGGGCGCAACTGCGGCGCGGAAGCTGTCCAGATCAATTTCATCAGAGCGGATAACGGTCACGCCTTCCGACTCCAGCTGGGCCAGCTGCTCCTCTTCCAGCTCGGCGATAGTCACATTGTTGATCTGTGCATAGTTGGCCATTTCTTCTGTAATGATATTTTGGTACTCGGCGGGCAGAGACTGCCAGAAGCCCTCACCGCAGCACATGCCGACGACCACTACCATGTAGTTGATGCAGGAGTACACAGGATCGCTCAGAACGGCGCCCAGACCGGAGGAGGTCATCTTACCGGGGGTACCCTCTGCGCCCTGAAGCAGTCCGGATTGACAATCGGAGAAGCCGGCGCTCCAGCCCTCGGCGGTGTAGTTTGCGCCAAAGGCGGTCCAGGCATCTACGAACATGGCGTTTGAGGGGACGCGGATGTTAATTTTCGCGCAGTCGCTTACTGTCTTGACAGGCACGCCTGCGGTCATGACGCCACGGTTGCCCACTACCCAAGCGTTGGAGATCACATGAACGCCGGCGTCGGCAATCTGCTGGGCAGCCTGCTTATAGGCATCAGTCTCCTGGAAAGCCATGGCCGTCTCATAATCATCATAAAGATAGGCGGCGCACAGGGTGTTGGCTACGGGCGCGTAATCATAAAAACCGGAGATGTCGCCGAAGACAATGACCGCAGCATCGCTCATAACAGCCTCGATGCCTTCGTCGCCCACCAGAATTTCGCCGTTGGCATAGACTTGAATATCCACGCCGCCGTTGGTGCGCTCCAGAATCTTATCGCACATCTCTTCCATCAGGACTACGCTGGGGTCTGTGCTGGGATTGGTTGTGACCAGCTTGATCTCATACACCTTGTCCGGCGTCTCTGGTACATCTGGGGTATCTGTTCCAGCGTTGCCGGCGGGAGGATCCTTTGCCATTCCGAAATTATTGGGGGCCGTTTCCTGTCCGCAGGCCGCAAGAGTCAGGATCAATGTCAGTGACAGCAAAATAGCGAGCGCTTTTTTCATGAATTTCTTCCTCTCAATCCCAAATTTACATGCCTCGCAATTTTGATAAGTACTTTTGCAAAACATGTTTAATAAATTCATATTACTGCGCGATGTTGAAATTTGCAATACACGTTCTGCACAAACCTTCCACTCTTTTTTATTTATTTTACACAAATCCTTTTGCTTGCGTCCCTGCTTCCTTTTTTGTATAATGGATATAAATGTAAATAAGGATGTGTTATTTTGACAAGAGAAGTCGCCACTACCATGGAGCTGAAGCAGGTGAACCGCGGCAAGGTGTTTTCCTATATATATCAGGAGCGGGAGACCTCCAAGCAGGCCATTGCCCAGGAGTTGGGTATGAGTATGCCCACGGTCACGCAGAACGTGAACTACCTGTTGGAAAACGGGCTGGTGGAAAAGCGGGGCCAGTATGAATCCACCGGCGGGCGGAAGGCCGGCATTCTCTGCTGCAACGCGTTCTCCCGCATAGCCATCGGGGTAGAGCTGCTCAAGGAGCAGACCCGTGTAGCTGCCTTGGACCTGTATGGCAACGTCCTTGCACAGAAGGATTTTCCGGTACAATTCCAGCCTACGGAGGACTATCTTGCACAGTTTGGCGAGTGGATCAACTCTTTTGTCCATACCCTCCCCTATAATCCCGCGTCTGTTCTGGGCGTCCGCATTGCGATCCAGGGCCTGATCTCTCCGGACGGTGAGACGGTCTCTTATGGCGAGATCATTAAATGCACAGGGATGAAGCGTGCCGATTTCCAGAAGTATATAGAACTGCCCTGCTCTTTGGTTCATGACACTGATGCCTCCGCCGCTGCCGAGCTATGGCACCACCCAGAGATCTCGGATGCCGTTTTCTTCTCCCTAAACCGAAATCTGGGCGGTGCTCTGATTGTCAACGGAGAACTTCACCAGGGAAAACATTTCAGCAGTGGAATTGTAGAGCATATCTGTCTGGAACCTGGTGGCCTCCCCTGCTACTGCGGGCGGCGCGGCTGTGCGGAAGTGTACTGCTCTGCCAACAGTCTCGTTCTTCGATCTGATATGGATTGGGAAACATTTTTCCAGCATGTCCACAGCGGCGACGCCGTCTGCTGCAAAATATGGGACGATTATCTGCACTATCTGGCCAGAGCCATGGATATGGTTCGCATGGTAGTCAACTGCGAGTTCATCTTAGGCGGATATTTGCAGCATTTTTTTACCGACCAGGACATTGCCCAGCTACAGCAGTATGTGGAGGAGCAATGCGCTTTCAAAGGAATGAAGTTCTCTCTTCGCCGGGATCAGTACGGCGAGATGGCCTCGGCGCTGGGTGCTGCCATGCAGCTGCTGAAAAACTTTTTGCAAAGCGTTTAGAACAGAGGGACTCTGGCTTTTCTGCTCCAGAGTCCCTCTGTTTGTATCTTTTTCTTACAAAATGCACACAAAAACTGAGCAAGAACAATTCTCCAGACACGCCGCAAAATCTTTTGTAAGCTGTATCGGACACATATCCCAAGATAAGGGCCGCTACATAACTGCCAAAGAACCACCATTCAAAATTGTAGGGTGTCGCGAGTCCCAAAAAGCTCTGCATAACTCGGACTATATTGAAACCACCATCGAATACGTGGCTAAACTCCGCAATTACCATCTCATCTGGATTTCAGGCTTTATTTGTGCGCAAGGTTTTTCCCTTGCGCACAACCGCGCCGGCGCGGGTGTGCATTTTTACTTGCCTTTATTGGCTGAAATCTATCTCATCACAAACGAAGCCGTCACCCAAACGCAAAAAAGCGTTGCCCTAAATAATTCAGCCCGGTATACAAACACATTCCTGCCAGCATCGCTGCATTCTCCTGAATATTGACAGCTTGTCCTGCAAGAACATAAATGGTAAGAGGCTTTGCTACACCATAGGCCAGCAGATAGCAGACTGCAACAGTAACCACAAACTTGCCCACCTGTTTCCAGGACCGTTCTCGGTTTTGAAAGGTGAAATACTTATTAAGGAAAAAACTAATAGCACTGCCTACAACATAATTTGCAGCAGAAGATAACCAATACGACCAGTTCGCCAAGTTATACAACAGGAACATGATACCACTGCCAACCAATGTGTTGCACACACCCACCAACAGGAATTTCAAAAGAGTCTTATCCCAAATTGGTTTCTTCACAATTTTTTACCCGCTTTCCCCAATTTGCAGTCATCACTAGTTCTCTCGCTTATAATGTAACGCGGACGATGTTTTGTCTCCAGATAAATCTTCCCGACATATTCCCCGATAACTCCTAATGATAAAAGCTGTATGCCGCTCAGCAAACAAATCAGACATATGGTGCTCGCCCACCCGGAGACCGCTTTTTTTGCAATAAACATGATAATTGACCACACGATCCCCAAGCACCCAAGAAGTGACGCCAAAATTCCCAGACAAGTAATGAGACGTATTGGCTTGATAGACAGACTGGTAATCCCATCAATCGCCAGCGCCAGCATTTTGCTCAGCGGATAATGACTTTCCCCCGCGATACGTTCCTTTCGTGCATAATAAACACTTGTACTGGTATACCCAACCAACGGTATCATACCCCGGAGAAAAATATTAACCTCTTGAAACTCAGAAAAGGATTTCAGTACCCGTGACGAAATTAAGCGATAGTCTGCGTGGTTATAAATACACTCGACCCCCATCCAAGTCATCAGCTTATAAAAGTTCTCCGCTGTAAACCGTTTGAAAAAGGTGTCGCTGTCACGATTGTCCCGTACTCCATACACGACATCATTACCTTCCCTGTACCGGTCAATCATTTTGTCCATCGCGTTAATATCATCCTGCCCATCACAGTCAATAGAGATCGTAATGTCACAAGCATCCTTTGCTTCCATCAACCCGGCCAGTACCGCATTTTGATGTCCACGGTTCCGGCTCTGACTGATTCCGATAAAATGGTTATCCTGTTCAGCCAAGCCTTTTATAATTTCCCATGTATTATCTTTACTTCCATCATTAACAAAGAGAATCCTGCTCTGTTCTGAAATCTTTTCTTCCTGAATAAGCCTCTTTATTTTTTCGAGAAACAGCACGCTGGTAATTGGTAGAACCTCATGCTCATTGTAGCATGGAACAATTATGTATAGTATGGGACAGCACATTTTTTACCCTCCTTCAATAAACTTATGGATAAGCCGTTTTGATTACAGCGGTGGTTCTACTCTCTTATTCTCAACAAAGCGCCTTTCTCCGTCACTATGCAGAGGAAAGTTTCACTTTTTCCTTAAAGGGATTAATATATTCTGTTTTCAAAACATAGAGTTTCTTAAAAAGAACACCTACTAGCCTATTGTAATTGGCCTCCGCATAAACCACGACATAGATAGGATGAATGATAGCATAAGTAAAAACGCGTAGACTACTATTTGTGCCGTTTTAGATAAATGCGTTTTAAGCATTTCTACAAAAGCAATCACAAACACCCCGGTTCCAATGGAGTAACGCGCAACACCCAAAAGACTTGGCGAAAAGAATTGAAGCACTACTGGCACGATGTATAAAATAGTTTCATGTAAATACCGTTTTACATGGAAGATCAACGTCACTATAACTATAAATAACACAGCAACTTCATAGACATCCACAAACTCTGTTGATAACAGACTTTTCCCAATAAAAGGAATCAGTTCAAATGCTTTTGCTTCACGCCCCCAAGCAAGTTCTATGTGTGCAAACGCTAACGAATCTCCTGTCAGCTTATACAGGTAAAACATGTAGAGGAATAACCCTGCTGGAATCATACAAGTGCCTATAAGCAGCGGCTTATTTGTCATCGTGTCTTTCAAAAATTCGAGGAACCTGCTTTTTTTTGAAATATGCTTCTTTATGATAAATATGAGAACAGAGAACACGACAAATATACCCGTAGCTCGGCATCCGCTTAAAAGCAACCCAAAGATACCCATCCGAATATAGTGTTCCTGCTGCATTTCTATAAAAACACATATAGTTAACAGCATAAACAGAGACTCTGTATAGAGGCACGAAAAATAGAAGCAGTAAGGACCAAACGACATGAGTAATATATAAATCAGTGCCAAGTTTGCATCTTTCCTGGTTAACAAAATGTATTTATAACTTGCCAGAACACCCGCTAAAAAGAACAAGTTATTGAGAATAAATCCGGTTGTCCGGTAGTCAAACCGGCCATTTATCGAAAAGATGCGAATTAACATTGCATCTAACGGGAAAAATGCCCAAGCAGCAGCATTTCCCTCTGCATGACCTGTAGGTTCGTTTGGGTATCCATCATAAATAACCCCGTAATACCAATTATTATCCCAAATGGAACACATTTTGGATACAAAATCCACTTCAGGATCTTGCATATGACAGAGCAGGCACAGAATAAGTCTTGACGCTATCAGTGCCATAACTGGAAAAAGCACCACATACAACCATGAATGCTTGCTTCCCCATATTCTTTTTGATAGCAACGATGGGCCCCAGCCTTTTGATATATTCAACGCACTTTCCTCCATCAATAATCTGCAAAGCGTATAGAGACAACTTGAAGACCTAACCATCTCGCATCCGTACTGTCGGAAATATCACAAGGTCTTTGAGGGTCGTTGATTGAAATTTCCAGGCGTGCTGAATGATTCACGATAGCTTCCGCAAACCCAGTTAATTCAACCGTACTATTTTTGACATTGCAGCCTTCTATAAGCACACATCCATTTATTGCAATATCATAACTGGCACATAAGGTGTTCCCTACCTCAATCATAATCTTTTGAGGAATCTCATCTGCAAAACGGAAATAGGCATATGCCATCTTACCGTCTGTCCAGCGGAAATCATTTTCACTGCCGCTCCATCCATTACCGCAAGGATCCTGACCCGGTGCCGCCAGATTTCTGCCTAAATATATCGTATCACCAATATTGCATTCCAACCGATCATTAGAAAGCAAGTCATACACTTCGTAGCAATTCAATCTGTTTTCCAAAGTATTCTCAAGCAGCATGAAAGAAATCAAAGGAATTCCCAATTCTCTCGTATCAGTTGAATCCGAAACATCACATGGCCTTATCGGGTTATGTATATCAAATCTCACATCGAACAGATTATCTTCATAAGCAGACTCTCCTAAAAATTCGCAGAGCAAAATACCATTTTTCACATCTGCGGAGCATCCTGCTCTTTCATCATTAATATATAAATCAAACCCAGTACAGAGCAACTCCCCCATCTTAATGGCAATCAACATTTTATCTTTATAGGGAGTTGTAAAATATAAATGAGCCTGCTCACCTTCAGACCACCTAAATCCGGCTTCTCTATTCGACCAGCCGTGTCCAGCATGGCGATCGGTTTTATCATTGGGGGATGCAGACATAGAGATCTCATCGCCAAATTCGCAGTGCAGTCCGCCATAACCAGGCCACTCTACCAGTGCTTTATCTATATAATATAGCTTGTATTCAATACAGACATCTAACGGCGCAAAAAGCACGCAAAGATATGCTGCTATTAAAATAAAACAAACTAAATATGTTGCCGATAATGCAAAATTACTTTTCCAGTTCATTCTTGATCCTCGTCAATAAATATGTATAAAAATTCCGTAGTGGTACTTTCCGCAAGCTCTCCTACATTTTATCATTCTTGTCTAAATTTATTTCTGCTGCCTCAGATCCGTAATTCGGCAGTTCCCCGCCCTCCAAAAACGCTTGGTACTGGTCGCAAATCCCTTGCACATCATCGCCAAAAGCAATCTGCTTCCCCTTATGGAGCCACAAAATCTTGCTGCACATCTCCCGAATTTGTTCTAATGAATGCGAAACCAGGATTGTTGTCGCCCCACTCTTGATGATCTCGCGCATTTTCTCCTCGCTCTTTTTCCGAAACGCACCATCTCCGACGGACAGCACCTCATCCAGAATAAGAATATCCGGCTTCACCAGGCTGGCAATAGAAAATGCCAGTCTGGACTTCATCCCCGAAGAGAGCTGCTTGAACGGATGATCCTGAAATTCCTTTAATTCCGCAAAATCAATGATTTGCTCATATGTATCATCCATAAACTTACGGGTATATCCCATCATGGCTCCCCTGAGATAGGTATTCTCCCGCACAGTCAGATCTCCGTCAAATCCACTTCCCAACTCCAACAGCGCAGCTATACTGCCCTCCCGGTGGACGCTGCCTGCGGAAGGCTCCATAATGCCGGACAAGGTTTTCAAAAGCGTTGATTTTCCCGCTCCATTGGAGCCGATAATACCCAACATCTCCCCCTTTTCCAGCGTAAAGGAGATGTCTTTATCTGCCCAAAATTCACTGACATGGTAATTGCCCTTTAGATTCCGCAATATATATTCTTTCAATCCAATCTCTTTAAAGTCCCCTTTCATGTAGCGTATGGAGACATTATTTACTTCCAAAATAGCCATTTTATCTCCCTTATCACACATAATATAAGAACTTTGTGTTATACTTTTTGTACATCCAGCAGCCAACGCCTACGGCAATCACCACATCCGCCGCCATCAAAAGATGAAACCAAACAGTTGGGATTGCCGCATCTATCACAATTTTTCTGAAATAGCGAATAAATAAGTATACTGGATTCAAAAGGAACGCACATTGGACCTTATAGCTGTAGCCGTCAATGGTATAGAAAACAGCCGATAAGTACATCAAAAGTTGTGTAAATACCGCCCATAGATACTGGGTATCCCGAAAAAAGACAAATAGCGCGGATAGAATCAGGCCCATTCCTATACAAAAAAGCACCAGACAGATGATCGGATAGATCAAAAATACCACTTTCCAAGTAAACGTAATGCCATCAATAGCGCAGAACACAAAGAATACACACAGTGTCAGGCCAAAATTGATTAATGTCTGGACATTTTTTGCAAGCAGGAACAGGTATTTAGGAACATTGACCTTCGTAAAAATTCCAGAATTTCCCATTAAAGTAGCCATGCCCTGGCTAGTTGAATCATTGAATTGGGTAAATACCAGTGTTCCGCAAAATAAGTACGTGGTATAGTGATCCATGTTGCGGCCAAAAAATTGTGTAAATACAACCCGCATAACCAGCAGCGTCAGAAGCGGTGATAAAATGCTCCAGGCCATCCCCAATACGGTACGCTTGTATTTCTTTTTGAAATCGCGCTTGACCAGCTCAGAGAACAGGAATCCCTGCTTTCGCAGTTTATCAAAAATCATGGATGAACCTAACTCCTTACTATGGTGTAACCTACCATTATAAAATGTTTGCCCTGTTTTGCCCTACACCATCATGATCGGGCACTGGCTGACAACATCACCGGTATCCATCACACAAGCAATTTTCAAGACAAAAGTCCCCGCATATTTCAATCCATACACCGGAAGCTCAATACTCGTCTCCGCTCCAGAAACGTCCACTCCATCCGGCATCGTCAGCCGGTCGCCATTGGGCTTTGTGTAGTAATATTCCAGTCGAAACGGCGTTTCTTCCGGATTATGTAGCGAAAAACGAAATCGGGTGCATCCCGTTTTTGCAATGGATACAAATGCCGGGAGGTAAATTCTAATTGAGTCATCGCTGGCGTTAACGAGGAAAATCGGATATTCTCCATATCGGTGCTTATACATTTTCCGATACATATCAAATATGGCTCTTTCCCTTTCTGCGCAGGTTTGACGGCTCATGTAGAGCATCACCTTCTGGACATTCTCGCTTACGATGTCATCATGATATTGGGTGGAAAAGCCCGCAAAAAGATTTCCATCCTTATACTGCTCTGGATAATAATTCTCAAATACGAACTTCTGGGGGATGACCTGCATTTCCCAGTCTGTAGGCGCTCCGGGCCAGCTCATGGAAAGGTAGGGCACGCTTTCATAGCGATCAGGGCAGCGAAACTGCCCAAAGTTAAAATAGGTACTCCACTCGTCGTATCCTTTATCCATGATCCCGGGATGTACCGCAAGCATCTCCAGAAAAATCCTCTTGTCGATTACCTGTGGCTGGTGGGATGCGTAGAGCTTTCTTGGATACTGATGCTCCCGCAAGAATTCAGCGGTGCGGAACATACATCTGTCAAAAGAGGTCGGCATACCAGCCGTTCCGGTCCAATCCCTTAGATTATAGCAATAGTATGCTTGGTATTTTCCGTTCTTCACGAACAGATCCGGCGCAATAGTGTGGAGCGGCCTATAGTCGTCGTCGCTCATAATAAAGACCTCGTCTATCATCCCGTTTTTCATTGCCAGGCATCTGAGGTAAAAGTTCCGGCAGGAATGATCCTCCGGCAATTGATTTCCAGCCAATACCATGCTGTCCGTTAAGTACTTCAACTGCAGCCGGCCATTATATTTTTCTTCAAGTTGGCCTGCCATAGCATCGGGGCAGCATACAACAAGCTCTTGAATGAAGGGCATAAAATGTTCAATATAGGGAATTGTCTCCAGGAGTATATCATCCCGTGCGGAGAGAATGACCATTTGCTCAATCGCGGGAATGGCTGCATCTGATTTGCATTCCAACGTCAGCAGTGCATCCGCCATTCGCTCTGCGGACATATCCCACGTAAAGGGAGCATAGTCTTTTAGATGCAGCTTGTCCCTCGCATAGTCCGCAGAATGATCCAGGTAGCGCTCTACAATAGCGATCAATTCATCTTCATTATTGGGATCAAAATATTTGCAATAATCCGTTCCAATCTCCTGTAAAACGCCGCAATTGGAAGACACGACAGGCGTACCTCGCTGAATGGATTCAATCAGCGGAAGACCAAATCCCTCGTTAAAAGTGGGGAAAAAGGTGAGATAGGCATTTTTATAGAGATAGTCAATCGTTGCGTCATTGGCACCGGTGAAACAGAAAAACCGCTTTCCTAACTGGGGGTGTTTTTCAATTTGCGCCTTCAGTTCCTCCACATTCCATCCAAACCGGCCCGCAAAGACCAAACTCATATCCCGGGCGAAAAGCGCTTTCTCAAAAGCCCGGAGCAGAACTGCATGATTCTTCCTCGGCTCAATCGTTCCCACAATCAGTCCGTACTTTTTGGATGCGAGAGTTCTTCTGACATCCGGATCTACCACTTCACTTTTGTTGCCATCTTTCTTGAAATCGGAGCCCAGAGGCACAACAAATCCTGGCTTTGGCTCCAATCCCAGTTGCCCAGAAAGCTTGCTAATTTCATTTAACGTTGTCTCTGTCGAGGTGATAATCACATCCGCGTAGGCCAGATATGCGCCAATATAGTCCATGAAGAAAAAAACGGTATTAGAATGGCAATACTGCGGATTGGTAATTGGAATGATATCATGGACAAATACTGCAATTTTGACGCCATTGTCTCTCAATGCCGGCAACACGCAGCTCCTGCGTATACGGGAATTCCATACGCTGTCAATGTCAAAAAACACTGCGCCAGCCTCAATATCTGCGATATCCAATTTCCTGTGGGAGTAAAACTCGTTTTTACTCCCGATTCCCTTTTCAAAATAGGCCGCAAATTTCTGGTTATCAATGAGATTAAAAACTTCCCCCTCGTTTGAATAGGAAATCAGAACAGTTTCAAAGTCCGTTCTTTTCAGAAAACGAAGCACAATTTCCCTTACAACGCGCTGGATTCCTGTCAAAAAATTGACTGCTGTCAGATTAGTGACATCTATGTAAACTCTCATCGCGTGAATCGCTCCTATTTCTATAAATGCAAAATTATTTTATTCCAATGATTTTTCTAATCAAATCCCGGATGGATTTGGGAAGTTTTTTATAAAAGCGATATAGCTTATTCACACCTACTTCTGCCGGGTGCCCGGTCCCTACAGGAAGTCCCCCGCCGTATACCACAATTTCCCGATTCGCTTTGTTGTGTGAAGAATATTGATTATTGACCAAGGCTACGCCTTTATCATAAAATTCCTGCGAGCTCGACAAGCTTTTCACAGCCTTTTGTCTGAATTCCTCTTGTGGCATGTCGGCATCCTTCGTCCATGCCCGCAATGCGCCAATATCGCATGAACGATAAAACAGAAACACGTACAGCCCTTGGATGTAACTCATATTATCCAAATCATTCAGCAACAGGAGATCCGCCTCACCAGGTTTGCAGCATGTTGAAGCTAAAAATACTTCACGGGAATATTCAAACGCTCCTCCCCCGCTTTCAAATAAATTGTAACTGGCTATATCATAGAGTTTTTCATATGCGTCCCTGACTTTGTCCATAAAGCAGCAACTTCCTCCTAAATTTTCTGCCAGACTCCATGCATATATTTTCTCTCACGCTAAGTTCAAATAAGTATCAAATCGCAAGTATCCTGATTAAGTTCCTCCCATAACAGTTTTGCCTCCCTAATAGGACGCAATGGAACCTCATCTTTCGTTATCCTGCTACATATCACAAATGATGTAAAATATGTTTCCAACAGAGATAACATCTTTTCATACTTCTGCTCGTCCTTATACCGTTTCTGGTTGAACTCTAAACACGTCGGGATGCGGTATCTCTGATACAACAAAGCTGCTCCCTCCAAGACTTCAGGCTCGTGTCCCTCCACATCAATCCAAATATATTTGATATCACCCTGCACAATCTGATGTTCTGCCAAATATGTGTCCAATGTAGTGACTGCAACCTGCTCATCCCCTCTGCCATTGGATACCAACCGGTTGTTTCCCCAGTTTGCCTGATTAATTTTTATCTCTGCCCGCTCCTGCACTTGGTTGGACAGCGCAAGATGCTCAATCTGGATATCAGGGATCTCGTTAAAAGCCACATTTGCCGCAAATAACTTTACATTCATCGCCACAGGCTCAAAGGCGAGAAATCCGAATTGAGGTTTGACTTTTACCTTGCAATAGATAGATGTCGTTCCAATATTTCCACCAATATCCAAGAACCAGCCTTCACATGGCGCCTGATTGTCATAGCAGTATTGATCAGAAATCCTGATAAAATTTTCGATGATGTCGCTGCCCCAGCTGGTTTCGCTGGTGGCCATTTTTCCGGGAATTACACAATCTCCATTTTTATAAAAATAGGTAATCCCATCTGTCATCAGGCTAAAGCAGGGCATATTCTTATCTCCATGCACCGCCCGGTATTCCTTCGAATTTGAAATATTTTCTCTTAGCTGATGCCAATCTAGGTAGTGTTCACATAAGGGCATCAACAATAAGTGCAAAATAGACAAAAGTCAAAAAGATAACATCAAGCTTGTCATAGCGGGTAAAAATACGGCGAAAACGCTTGATGCGGCGAAAAAGTCTCTCAACCTGATTACGCTGTTTGTACAATTCCTTATCGTAGTCCCAAGGATCTTTGCGATTGCTTTTGGGCGGAACAACAGGTGTGTAGCCAAGTTTCACGGCCAGAGCCCTGGTTTCATCCCCTTCATAGGCCCGGTCCATCAGAAGATAAACCGGATGGTTTGTTGGACCGAGCTGCCGCAAAAGAGCACGACCTTCTGGACCGTCGCCACAGTTTCCCGCAGACAACGAAAAGATTACCCCATCCCGATCAGATGCGG
>OFGB01000837.1_pt1 | contig 20654 bp, 16 predicted proteins | sample 1521491 | NCBI WGS metagenome assembly OFGB01 (sample SAMEA3504095, study PRJEB24116) | mouse gut metagenome | biome: mouse gut; feature: mouse-associated habitat; material: faeces | place: Denmark | collected 2011
AGATTTCTGTCTATGAAAAGATGGAAGAAGATCGTGTTATGCGTGGTGACTGCTTTGGTGGTTATGGCCGCAGGGTTAACAGGAAGCTTCTTTTATTTGCGCGCTCAGGGAGAGAAGAACCTGAAGACAACGGTGAAACCTGACGCCGAAGACGAAAGTAATCCGGAAGAGGGACTTTTTATTACATACAAAGATAAGAAATATAAGTATAACGAAGATGTAATCAATTTTCTGTGTCTCGGGATTGATAAAGATATCCCGATTGAAGAAAAAACCATAATTCCTCAGGTGGAATCCGGAAGTGAAGGCTTCGCGGATACTATCGTTCTAATTAGTATTAATGTTGAGAGCGGTGAGATTAAGATGCTCGCTATTCCGCGGGAGACGATTACGCAGATCAAAGTTATAGATCCTGAAGGCAATTTTGACCGGAACGAGAACGTGCAGCTTAATTATCAATATGTATACGGGAAAGACGCTGCCGCAAGTTGTGAACTGATGGTTGATACAGTATCCAATCTGCTCTATCAGGTGCCGATCCAGCGTTACTGTTCCATCAATCTGAACGCCGTCTCGATTTTGAACGACGCAATCGGCGGTGTGGACGTACAGATACTGGAAGATGTGGAGGGAGACAGCGGAACATATTATGCCGGCGAGGTGGTTCATCTGATGGGAGACATGGCGCTGGATTATGTACGGGAACGGGATAGTCAGGTTTATGGCAGCAGCCTTGGGAGGTTGGACCGGCAGAAGCAATACATAACGAATTATTTTGCTACGGCAAAAGAAGTGGTAAGGAATGATCTTTCGCTTCCTCTTAATATATATAACGGTCTGCAGGACAACATGTGTACGAATATTACGGTAGAGGATATCGCGTATCTTGTGCCGGAATTATTAGAAGTGAACCTAAGCGCCGAGAATATGACGACGGTTCCGGGAGAGGCGACATGGCCCGGCGAGGTGATGGAATATATTCCGAACCAAGAGCAGTTGAAAGAGATTGTGATTAGTTATTTTTACGAGGAAATTGCACAGAAATAACAGTATGGATATTTGACGGAGGGAAATTAACATGATTCAAGAAGAATTCGAACAGGATCAACCTAAAAAGAGCAAAAAAGGATTAGGAAAAAGCAGGATTATCATCATTGTCCTTGTGCTGGTGGTGTTGGCGGGAGCCGGGGCGGGAGCCGGATTCTACCTGTATAATTCTGAGCAGAAAGCCAAAGCGGCGGCTGAACAGGCGAAAAAAGCAGATCCTGATAAGGCGGCGAAACGGTATGACGATTTAAAAATCGAAGTGACGGTAGACGCGGATGATCCGATATACCGGAAGATTGATTTTGCAGCCGCTCAGGCTGTGAATCCGGATGTGTACGCCTGGATCTGGATACCGGGAACTAACGTGGATTATCCGATTCTTCAAAGTGATTCCGATGATATCTCTTATTATCTTGATCACACGATTGAGGGGTTGGAAGGGCTTCCGGGTTCCATCTATACGGAAAAGTATAATGCAAAGGATTTCACCGATCCGGTCAATGTTATATACGGACATAACATGAAGAACGGCAGTATGTTTGCGGATCTCCACAAGTTCGAAGATCAGGCTTTTTTTGACGGTAATCCTTATATCTATATCTATCTTCCGGATAAGACGTTGAAGTACAGGATTTTTGCCGCGATTACCTTTGACGACCGTTACCTGATGGAGAATTACAACTTCTCTGATCCGGCGGATTTCCAGACATATCTGGATGAGCTTAGAAGCTCGATTAACGGACATGTCAATAACGAGGTGAATGTGACGCAGGAGACAGGGATTATCACTCTTTCCACATGTATTTCCAACGCCCCGAACAATAGATGGATGGTGAACGCGACAAGGGAAGATTAGATGTTTTTAGAGATATTAAGGCATGAGAAGCTTTAATATATAATCACACAAAGTAACAGAAAAAAGGAAGGAGTAAACAAAATGAAAATGAAAAAATTAGTTGCTCTGATTAGCGCAGGCGTTCTTTGCCTTAGCATGAGCATGACAGCATTTGCGACAGAAGTAGAAGATAAAGATCCAAGCCCGCAGGATCCGCCGAAGACTGAGAAGCCAGTAGATCCTCCAAAGACCGACGAAGAGATTCGTAAGGAAATGGAGAAAGAGTACAACGAAGGATTAACAGTTGTCGAGGCAGTTTGGTTCTCAAGCGAGTTGGAATACGATGTAATGCCAGGATACCTTAGCGATGCTAAAAAGGATCTTACAGAGGAGCAGTATAAAGAAGTTGTTGATACTCTCAGCGACCCAGAGAAGATCGAAGAGGTTATTAAAGCAGCTTGTAATCTTCCGAACGACGTTCAGTGCGCTCTGATGAAGACTGGTGATATTCGTTACGGCGAATATGACGAGAACGGCAATTGGATTGACAAGCCGATACCGGCAGGCGGAATTGACATTCAGGTTAGCGTAGGATCTGCATCAGAGCAGGGACTTAAGAATGGCGACAGCATCTATGTACTTCACTATGTAAACGGCAGATGGGAAGTATTAGAGGGAATCGTTGAATTATACGGCGACGACGCACGTGTTACCGTACATTTTACCAGCTTATCACCAGTTGCTTACGTTAAAGTAACATCTAACGGTAAGGTTGTTCCTTACAATGCAAAAGGCGAGCCGGTTACACCAGTTAAGACAAAGTCTCCAAAGACAGGTGAATAATCTGAAATTTATCAGATAACAGGGAAGCGAAACCCTGTCGAATAAAATGAGCGATATGGCATAACTGTTATTATGTGTGATAGAAAAAGGGGGTTGTCGGAAAATAGACAGCCCTCTTTTTATTTGTGTCGTATTGCAATTTTGCGCGGCTGTGGGGATGTTTCTCTAAGACATGTTACGGTCACGGTTTTTGCTTAATTTTATAAGAATTTTTCCGATAAGTATAATGAATCTAAAGTGTTTGTTAAGGTTATTGGAGAATTTGTTCAATTAGAGTATGGAGGGAATATGGACAGGAAAGGTTTAGTTAATACACGTGATGTTATTAGTAATTTTGGAGATCCTAAAGCAGTTGTCCGTGAATGGAGAGATAAAGAGGGCGATACGTTAGAAATCGAAGCTTTTTATGGAGGAAAGGACGGAGGGGACAGCGAAGGACACGGTCATTATATCGTAGAAAAAATTGACGGTCTCTTTCAGACGACACTGGACAGGCATCCCGACTTAGAAGACGGCGGCAGACATGAGATAGAAGCCACTAGTAAAAGAGACGCGTATAGCAACGAGGCCCGGCAGGATAGGATCAAAAAAAAGAAAGAGATCATAGGGCAAATCTCTTATCTTGATTATGAAGCGCCAGGATATGCAGACAAGATTAATAAGTTGGAATCGGAGTTCTTTAGCGTTGGATCTTGCGGTTACGCTGATAATAAGGCTTTAAAACGAGAATTTAAAGCTGCAAAAAATGATTTTTTCAGCAGGCGGCAAGAGCGGCAGAAACAAGTGTATAACCAGACATGGACGAAGAAGGAACGTATTATCAGCGAAGCTCAGGATCTGCGATATCTTTTGGAGTCTGACTCTAATGCCGTTCGCGACGGGATGAATCGATTGTTTGATGAGTGGAAGACGCTTCCCCGTACGACCAGAGAAAAAGACGACGAATTATGGGAGCGGTTCAATTCCATCCGTACAGAGATACGTGAAAAGCAAAAAAGGGAATATGAAAAGCGGAAAGCACAGCAGCAGGAGGCGAGATATAAGAAGGAATCTATCGTCAGTCAGGCAGAATCGCTTGCATATGCATCGGATTTTAAAGTTGCGAAAGATGAAATGCGGGCGCTTATGGAACAGTGGAAATCGACTCCCCGAGCTGCGAAGAAGGATGATGATCTGTTGTGGCAGAGATTCAGCCGCGCCCGACAGACTTTGTTTGACAGAGCCAGGCAGGATTATGAAAAGCGTCAGGTGGAATATAATGCGGCCAAGGCCAGAAAAGAAAGTATTATCAGTCAGGCGGAATCACTGTACTGTACATCGGATTTTCGGTCCGCCGCCGATCAGATGCGAAGTCTTTCACAGCAATTTTATGACGCGGGAAATGCAGGAAAAGATAACCAGAATTTGAAAGAACGCTTTAATGCTGCAAAGCAAAGATTTTATGATGCGAAGAGGATAGCGGGAGAGCAGCGGCACAGGGAATATCTGCAAAAAATACAGGAGCGGTTATTAGAAAAACAACAAAAGCTTTCTAATCTTGACAACGCTATTAGTCGGACTCAGAGCAGTATTAGCGAGTTGATGTCCAGACCGGAACCAAGTTACACGAACCCGCATAGATATGAAATTGCAGCCCGCCGGAATGAGAAATTATCCAATTTAAATGAAAAGATAAGAAGTATGGGCGAGAGAAGGAGTCAATTAATCGCTCAGATTTCTGATCTGCAGAGTAAAACGAATGGATAATGACGGGACAGAAGAGCCGGGAAGGAGAGACTTATGAGATTCAGGCCATGTATAGACATACATAACGGGACGGTGAAGCAGATCGTAGGGGGGAGTCTTACAGATAAGAACAATCAGGCGGTAGAGAATTATCAGGCGGAGCAGGATGCAGATTATTTTGCGCGAATGTATCAGAAAGACGGGCTTAAGGGCGGACATGTGATTCTCCTGAATCCGCCCTCCTCCGAATATTATATTAAGACGAAGAAACAGGCGATGAATGCGTTGGCGGCATATCCTCAGGGACTCCAGATAGGGGGAGGCGTGACGTCTTATAATGCCGAAGAATATCTGCGGTCAGGGGCAAGCCATGTGATCGTCACTTCTTATGTATTTCAGGACGGAGTCATACGTTGGGAGAATATGGAGAGTCTGCGCCGGGCTGTGGGAAAAGAGCATGTAGTGATTGATTTAAGCTGCCGGAAGAAAGACGGAGATTACTATATTGTAACGAACCGCTGGCAGACATTTACCGAGGTGAAACTGACTCAGACGCTCCTGGCAGAGATTTCGGAGTATTGCGACGAGTTCCTGGTGCACGGCGTGGACGTGGAAGGAAGAGCGGCCGGAGTCGACGAGGAACTGGTTAAGCTGTTAAGGGGACATAAAAGGAATGTGATTACATATGCGGGAGGGATTGGAAGTCTTGATGATTTGAAACGGTTTCAGATCCTCTCGGAGGGGCGGCTTGACTTTACGATAGGAAGCGCTCTTAACCTTTTCGGAGGAGAGATTCCCTATGAAAAAGTCTGCAGATTCCGATAGATGTCTTTAACAGTTTGTGAACACTTTATAAATTAGTTGAATTGAACGCGGGATAGTGCTAAAATGAGGGATAAAGTGGTTGTACTGCGGCCATAATTACTGATAAGGAGCTTTTATCTATATGGGGTTAATACAGAAAATATTCGGAACACATAGTGAAAATGAGTTGAAGAGAATCTATCCGATCGTAGATGCCGTGGAGGCATTAGAGCCGGAGATGCAGAAACTTTCGAATAGTGAGCTTAAGAATAAGACCAGGGAATTCAGAGAGAGGCTTGCGCAAGGAGAGACGCTGGACGATATCCTTCCCGAGGCATATGCCGCCGTGAGGGAAGCGTCTGTGCGTACGATAGGCCTCCGGCATTTTCGGGTACAGATTGTCGGCGGAGTAATCCTTCATCAGGGACGTATTGCCGAGATGCGTACCGGCGAAGGTAAGACGCTGGTGTCAACGCTTCCCGCTTATCTGAACGCATTGCCGGGTGAAGGCGTACATATCGTCACCGTCAATGATTATCTGGCAAAGCGTGACGCGGAGTGGATGGGGCAGATACATGAGTTTCTGGGACTTACGGTGGGCGTCGTACTGAACAGCATGGACAATGACGAGAGACGTGCGGCGTATAATTGCGATATTACCTATGTGACAAATAATGAGCTGGGATTCGACTACTTAAGAGATAATATGGTTATCTATAAGGAGCAATTGGTTCAGAGAGGGCTTAAGTATGCCGTCATTGACGAAGTGGACTCCGTATTGATTGACGAGGCGAGAACTCCGCTTATTATCTCCGGACAGAGCGGCAAATCTACGAAACTTTACGAGGCATGCGATATCCTGGCGCGTCAGTTGGAACGGGGTGAAGCCAGCGGGGAATTCAGTAAGATGAACGCCATCATGGGAGAGGATATTGAAGAGACGGGCGATTTTATTGTCAACGAGAAGGAGAAGAATATCAACCTGACGGAAGACGGCGTGAAGAAGGTTGAGCAGTTCTTTCATATTGATAATCTGGCTGATTCAGAAAATCTGGAGATTCAGCATAATATTATCCTGGCGCTGCGCGCGCATAACCTGATGTTCAGAGACAAGGACTATGTGGTAAAAGAGGACGAGGTCTTGATTGTAGATGAATTCACGGGACGTATCATGCCGGGACGGCGTTATTCGGACGGACTTCATCAGGCGATTGAGGCAAAGGAACATGTGAAGGTTAAGAGAGAGAGCAGGACTCTTGCGACCATTACGTTCCAGAATTTGTTTAATAAATTCGTAAAGAAAGCCGGTATGACCGGTACGGCGCTGACTGAGGAGAAGGAGTTCCGCGAGATCTATGGTATGGATGTAGTTGAGATACCTACTAATCTTCCGGTTATTCGTAAGGATCTTGACGACGCGGTATATAAGACACAGAAGGAGAAGTACCGCGCGGTGTGCGACGAGATCGAGGAAGCCCACAGAAGACATCAGCCGGTTCTGGTAGGTACGATTACCATAGAGAATTCAGAATTGCTGAGCGGAATGTTAAAACGGCGCGGGATCAAGCACAATGTGTTAAATGCGAAGTTCCATGAGATGGAAGCGCAGATCGTAGCCGAGGCGGGCGTGCATGACGCGGTTACGATCGCCACGAATATGGCGGGCCGTGGTACGGATATTAAACTGGACGATGAGGCGAGAGCGGCGGGGGGTCTGAAGATCATCGGTACGGAGCGCCATGAATCCAGGCGTATCGATAATCAGCTTCGCGGACGTTCCGGACGTCAGGGAGATCCGGGAGAATCCAGATTCTATATTTCTCTGGAGGATGATCTGATGCGTTTGTTTGGTTCGGAGAGACTGATGGGTATCTTTAATGCATTGGGAGTTGAGGACGGCGAACAGATCGAACATAAGATGCTTTCCAGCGCGATCGAGAAAGCGCAGCAGAAGATCGAGAGCAATAACTTTGGAATCCGTAAGAATCTGTTAGATTATGATCAGGTTATGAACGAGCAGCGGGAGATTATCTACGAGGAGAGACGCCGTGTGCTGGACGGAGAGAATATGCGTGATTCCATTTTCCATATGATGAACGAGTATGTGGAGAATATCGTGGATATGGTAACCAGTCCGGATCAGGATTACGATGAGTGGAATCTCGCGGAGCTGAATCTGACGATTCACAATACGATTCCGATTGCGGCGGTTACAGACGAGGATATCCGGGGGATCGGACAGAAGGAATTGAAACATCTTCTGAAAGAGCGCGCGGCAAAGGCGTATGAGGCGAAGGAATCTGAGTTCCCGGAAGCGGAGCATGTTCGGGAGATCGAGCGCGTGATCCTTCTTAAGGTTATTGACGCCAAGTGGATGGCGCATATCGACGACATGGATCAGCTCAGGCAGGGAATCGGTCTCCAGGCATACGGTCAGAGGGATCCGAAGGTTGAGTATAAGATGCTGGGCTATGAGATGTTCGACGAGATGACGAAGGCGATTGCCGCGGATACGATTCGCGCTCTGTTCCATGTAAGAATCGAGCAGAAAGTGGAACGGGAGCAGGTTGCGAAGGTGACAGGAACGAACAAGGACGATACTGCCGTACGCGGTCCGAAGAAACGTGCGGAGAAGAAAGTATATCCGAATGATCCATGTCCATGCGGCAGCGGAAAGAAATATAAGCAGTGCTGCGGGCGAAAATAGCGCCCGATACAGATTAGATTATGATTATAAAAAGAAAGAGGTGATCAGGTGGTTGAATTAGATCAGTTTAAGACATTATTGAACGCATATGAAGAACCTCTTGCCGAGATGAGGGATTCACTTTGACCTCGCAGGCAAAGAGAGAAGAATAGAAGAGTTAGAACGAAAGATAGAAGAACCGGGATTTTGGAATAATCCGGAGGAATCCCAGAGGTTCATGAAGGAATTAAAGAGCCTTCAGGAGATGGTGAAGACGATTCGGGCGCTTTATACATCCTATGAGGATATCAAGCTTTTGATCGAGATGGGGTATGAGGAGAACGACGCCTCTATGGTCAAGGAAATAGAAGGAGAGATCAGCGAGTTTGAATCAGTGTTCGAGGAGATTCGTATCCGGACATTGCTGTCCGGCGAATATGATTCCTGTAACGCGATTGTCACGATCCATGCGGGAGCAGGCGGAACAGAGTCCTGCGACTGGGCGAGCATGTTATATAGGATGTACAGTCGTTGGTGCGAGAGAAAAGGTTTCTCCATCCAGGTACTGGACTATCTGGACGGGGATATCACGGGAACAAAAGCGGTGACTTTCGAAGTGAATGGAGAGAATGCTTACGGGTATCTGAAGTCTGAGAAGGGGGTTCACAGACTGGTGCGGATCTCCCCTTTCAACGCGGCCGGAAAGCGGCAGACGTCCTTTGCATCCTGCGATGTGGTTCCGGATATTGAAGATGAGATCGATATCGAGATCGGGGACGACGAGCTGAAGATTGATACTTACCGGGCGAGCGGGGCGGGGGGACAGCATGTCAATAAGACTTCTTCGGCAATCCGGATCACACATCTTCCCACGGGGATTGTGGTACAGTGTCAGAATGAACGTTCCCAGCATCACAATAAAGAGAAAGCCATGCAGATGCTGAAGGTGAAGCTTAAGCTACTGAAGGAACAAGAGCAGGCGGAGAAGGTATCGGATATCCGAGGCGAAGTAAAGGAGATTGGATTCGGTAATCAGATCCGCTCTTATGTGATGCAGCCGTATACTATGGTCAAGGATCACAGGACGAATGTGGAGAACAGCAATGTGACGTCGGTATTGGACGGCAATATCGACCTTTTTATGAATGCTTATTTAAAGAAGACGATGGGAAGCGCTCAAGGAGCAGAGGAGGGACAGCAGTGATAAATATAGCGGTTATGGGATATGGTACGGTGGGGTCCGGAGTTGTAGAGGTTGTGAATACCAACGGCGCCCGGATCAACCAGAGAATCGGTGATGAACTGAATATCAAATACGTACTGGATCTGAGAGATTTTCCGGAGGATCCTGTTCAGGAGAAGATTATCCATGATTTTGAGAAGATTATAGAGGATGACGAGATCAAGATCGTCGTAGAAGTGATGGGTGGGATCGAGCCTGCCTATACGTTTGTAAAGCGTTGTCTTCAGACGGGAAAGAGCGTGGCGACGTCTAATAAAGCGCTTGTGGCGAAACATGGAGCGGAGCTGCTGTCCATCGCTGAAGAAAATCAGATTAATTTCTTGTTTGAAGCAAGCGTAGGCGGCGGTATCCCGATTATCCGTCCTCTGAATTCTTCGCTGACGGCGGATGAGATTGAGGAGATCACGGGCATATTGAACGGAACGACGAATTATATGCTGACGAAGATGTTCTATGAAGGGGCGGATTATGACACTGTCCTTAAGGAAGCACAGGCGAACGGATATGCGGAACGGAATCCGGAAGCGGATGTAGAAGGCTATGACGCATGCCGGAAGATCGCGATTCTGTCTTCTCTGATCTCCGGACAGCAGGTTGATTTTGAGGATATCTATTGTGAAGGAATCACAGAGATTACAGTGGAAGATATGAAGTACGCGAAGGCTATGGGTACGACGATTAAGCTGTTGGCGTCCAGCAAGCGTCACGCAGGAAACAGACTGCATGCGATCGTCGCTCCTTTTATGCTTTATCCGGCGCATCCGCTTTATAATGTGAATGGAGTATTTAATTCTATCTTCGTACATGGAAACGTCCTTGGGGACGCGATGTTCTATGGAAGCGGCGCGGGCAAACTCCCGACAGCCAGCGCCGTGGTATCGGATGTGGTAGACGCGGCAAAACATCTGAACCGGAATATCATGACCATGTGGAAGCAGGAAAAACTGCAGCTGGAGGATAAGGCGGATGCAAAGCGGCGATTCTTTATTCGAATTAGAGGAGATGAGAATGAGATGCTGCCTGGGCTTAAGGATTCCTTCGGGGAGATTGAGATTGTGAAGGCGGAAGGGCTGGAAGGTGAATTCGGCTTCGTGACTCCTGTGATGATGGAAGGAGACTATGTAACCAGAGCGAATATCTACCGTGATCAGATCCTCCATATGATACGTGTGGAGGGCTAGAGCGAAGAGATATGAAGTATGTGATTGTATTAAGCGATGGAATGGCCGGAAGACCGCTTCGGGAGTTAGACGGAAAGACCACTCTTGCGGCGGCCAGGACTCCGGTGATGGACGCGCTTGCGCCTGAGTCAGAACTGGGGACGGCGTCTATGGTTCCGGAAGGGATGGCTCCGGGAAGCGATACCGCGAATCTGGCGGTAATGGGGTATGACCCGAAGCTATATTATACGGGGAGGTCTCCGCTGGAGGCGCTGAGTATCGGAGTCGAGATGGAGGATACGGACGTGTCTTTCCGGTGTAATCTTGTGACGGTATCGGAAGACGAGGGAGGTTACGAGGATCAGGTTATGATCGACCACAGTTCGGACGAGATTGATACGGCTGCCGTCCTTATCGAAGCATTGAAGAAAGAACTTGAAGGGGACGGGTATAAATTCTATGTCGGAACCAGTTACCGTCATCTTCTGGTTCAGAAGGAAGGAAGCGTCTCTGAGTTAACTCCGCCTCACGATATTCTGACGAGAAGAATCGGGGAATACCTTCCGGAGGATGAGATTTTATGCGGAATGATGAAGAGAAGTTATGAGATCTTAAAAGCTCATCCATTGAATGCCGAACGAAGAGAGAAAGGATTAAAACCTGCGAATTCCGCTTGGTTCTGGGGTGCGGGAAAAAGACCCGCGCTTACTTCCTTTGAAGAGAGGACCGGGAAGAAGGGGGTCATGGTTTCCGCTGTGGATCTTCTTAAAGGAATCGCAGTAGGCGCAGGTATGGATCGTATCCTGGTTGAGGGAGCGAACGGCGGCCTTCATACGAATTACGAGGGCAAAGCCAGAGCGGCCGTCAAAGCGTTGACAGAGGACGGATATGATTTTGCGTATATTCATATAGAAGCGCCTGACGAGATGGGACATCAGGGAAGTATGGAGGATAAGATCGCGGCGATCGAATATGTGGATGAGAAAGTGCTGAAGCCTTTGACAGAAGGACTTAAGGAGGCGGGCGAGGATTTCCGGCTGCTCCTGCTTCCGGATCATCCGACGCCGATTGAAGTCCGTACCCACACGGGGGAACCTGTTCCGTATCTGCTATATGACAGTACGGATTTTTCGCAGGGGATAGACGCGTCTGTCAGATATGACGAACAGTCTGCAGCCCGGACAGGGAAGAATTGGCCGGAGGGATTTCGTCTGATCGGTCATTTATTACAGGAGGAGTTATGCTGATAGTGAAGAAATTCGGCGGCAGTTCGGTTGCGAATAAGGAGAGGATCTTCAATGTCGCCAGAAGATGTATAGAAGACTATAAAGAAGGGCATGACGTTGTAATCGTACTGTCGGCTATGGGAGATACGACGGATGAACTGCTTGAACTTGCGGGTACGATTAATCCGAAGGCTAAGAAGAGGGAGCTTGATATGCTCCTGACGACGGGGGAGCAGGTGTCGGTATCTTTGATGGCGATGGCGATGCAGGCGCTGGATGTTCCGGCTGTGTCGTTGAATGCGTTTCAGGTGCGGATGCATTCGACTTCCCGATATGGGAACGCCCGTTTTAAACGTGTAGAGACGGAACGAATCCTGCACGAGCTGGATTCCAGGAAGATCGTGATCGTCACCGGTTTTCAGGGAGTGAATAAGTATGACGACGTCACGACGCTTGGAAGAGGCGGTTCGGATACGACGGCGGTAGCGCTGGCGGCGGCGCTCCATGCCGACAGGTGTGAGATCTATACGGATGTGGACGGAGTGTTTACCGCAGATCCAAGGATTGTTAAGAATGCAAGAAAGATCGATATGATCACGTACGACGAGATGCTGGAACTTGCAAGCCTTGGAGCTAAAGTACTTCATAACCGTTCCGTGGAGATGGCGAAGAAATATAACGTAGAGCTGGTGGTGCGGTCCAGCCTGAACCGTTCGGAAGGAACCGTGGTCAAGGAGGCGAAAGGGATGGAAAAACTATTAGTGACAGGCGTGGCGGCCGATAAGAATACAGCCAGGATCTCAGTGATCGGAGTCGTAGATAAACCGGGAATCGCATTCCGTATCTTTGATACGCTGGCGAAGAATAGTATTAATGTAGATATCATCCTGCAGTCCGTCGGACGCGAGGGGACGAAGGACATCTCGTTTACGGTAGCGTCGGACGATCTGCCGGCTGCGATCAAGGTTTTGGAGGAGAATAAGGAGAGACTGACAATCCGGGAGATTACCTGGAATGAAGACGTAGCGAAGCTTTCGGTGGTGGGAGCCGGGATGATGAGTAATCCCGGAGTGGCGGCTAAGATGTTTGAATCTTTGTATAATTCCAGGATTAATATCAATATGATTTCGACTTCCGAGATCCGTATCACGGTATTGGTTCCGGAGAAGGAAATTGACAAAGCGATGAACGCCGTACATGACGGTTTTGCATTATCTGACTGATCAAGAGTTTGCATGAAGAAAGCCGGTAATGATCTGTTTGTTCTCATTGGAAAGAGCGCGGAAACGGGTGATGACATCCATTTCCTCCTCCGTGAGATAGATCGTGTTACCGGTTTTTGCGTTCTTTGTGAGAATGTAAGGGGTAAGATCTTCAGAGATCTTTTCAGGATATCGTCTGTTATCTTTCAGGTTTGCAAGGATTAATTCGTCCAGGGTGACTTTATAGAAATTTGAAAGAAAAAGAAGCGTATCCAGATCAGGCGTACGATTGCTCGTCTCATAATTAGAATAAGCCTGCCTGGATATGTTCAGGATCTCACCCATCTGATCTTGCGTAAGTTGGTATTGTTTTCTCAGATATCTTAAATTGTTGGAAAGTTGTATATTTGGCATAACATGAACTCCTACAAGTTATCTCACTTGTAGTATAACAAGTTACCGCTCAAATAGATATCTGTGCAACGAAATGTTTAGAAACGCAACTAAGCAACAAAATGTTGCGTTACAGTCTGCTCAGATTACTGTTGTGATATTTTCCGGAAAATGTTACGTCTTCTCCGAACCAGGATGGAGGGTCGAAAGAAAGAGCGGCTTCTTCGGTAGGAAATTCCACTTCTACGAGGATAAGGGGCGCCAGATGTTCTTCGAAGACGTCCAGCTCCGCGGTCAGGCCGCAATCTAAAGGGATCATGTAACGCTTCTTTTTGATCAGACGTCCGTCGATCTTCATAAGAAGATGCTCATAGGCTTCTTTTGTGAGGGGAAGATTATGTTCCTGCCTTGCCATAAAACCTTTGGATTTGTAGGTGAGTTCATACAGATCGTTATCCTGCCGAATCCGTATGACCGGGTCGGTGTTTAGGTAGCCTTGTGTGATAATACGGCAGGGATAGATATCCGCGCCGGCAAAAGTGTCTGTGTCTTCTGAAGCAGCGCAGATCCTGTCGGCGATATGTTCCGGGAGACGCCGTATCAGATATTTACGTTCGATTTCCAATTGCAGATCCTCCAAATTATATGTTCTGATAAACCAATACAAGAATAGCATAATATAGTTTACATTAAAAGTAAAGAATGATACTATGTAACAAGAAAATATTTTGAGAATAAAACTGCTAATCAAGGAGGAAAATACCATGAAAAAAGTAAGTGTGATCTTAGCGGACGGATTCGAAGAGATTGAGGGTCTGACTGTTGTAGATCTTTTAAGAAGAGCGACAATCTATGTGGATACGGTTTCTATTATGGAGGATTATACCGTCCATGGCGCGCATGGGATTAACGTGCAGACAGAAGATCTGTTTGAGGAAGTGAACTTTGTTGAATCAGATATGATCGTGCTTCCGGGCGGTATACCGGGAACGACGAATCTGGATGCTCACGAAGGTGTGCGCAGGGTTGTAAAAGACTTCTTCCAGGAAGGGAAGAAGATCGGAGCGATATGCGCGGCGCCTACGATTCTTAGTAATCTTGGCCTTCTTAAAGGGAAACGGGTTACCTGTCATCCCAGCGTGGAGAAGGATATTCAGGGCGCCGCGCTTACAGGCGCGCCGGTGACGGTGGACGGTAATCTGATCACAAGTCAGGGAGTGGGAACGGCGATAGAATTTGCGTTAAAACTGATCGAGATATTGACAGGGAAGGACAAGGCGGATGAGATTGCAAAATCGATTGTCTATGAGAGGAAATAGCCTGCATGATACGGTAAAACTCAGGATCTGCGCTTTATGTATTGCCGTTCTGATGAGCGCTACAGGATGCGGAAAGGATTTTGACGCGTCGGGTTATGTACAGGCGCTTCTGGATCTTACTTTCCAGGGGGAGATATCCGGAGCGGCCGGTTTCATGGAAGACGCGTCGGAGGAAGCTCTGATGAAAGCGTATCAGGATTCGATCGACCGTTTCGTCGCCGGGAATATCACCAGCGGAATGGATATAGGCGAGCTTAAGAGTTCCAGATTCGCAGAACTGGTATCAAAGATATTCCTGACGATGCGCTACGGCGTCGGGGAGGCCGAGAAAACAGGGAAGAAAGAATATAAAGTAACGGTTGATATCTGGCCTGCGGATGTATTCGTGAATTTCCGGCAGATGCTTACGGAGGATTCGCTTAAGATGGCGGAGAAGATCAAAGCGGGAGAGTACGAAGGGGAGACGGAAGAAGAGACAGACCAGAAGATTCTGAGCGACATAATTAACCATGCATATGAACTGTTGGATACGGCATATATGGATATTCAATATGGCGATAAGGAAACCGTCACCTTGCGGGTCCATGCCGGACGGGGAGAGGATGCTTCTGTGGACGAGGATGATATGGACCGTCTGTTTAGGAAAATCCTTCGGCTGGATGAATCATAGGCGTCTTTTTGGCGAAAATTCTGTGAATATTGCACTAGATATTTACAATTGTTTGTGTTATACTTCTTTGGTGAATGTAATGAGTAGAGTATACCCGGGTTTCCAGCTACCGGAAGGCGGGATAGAAACAGGAGGAAATATAAATGAGTTTACAGGTAGAGAAATTAGAAAAGAGCATGGCGAAGCTGACAATCGAAGTTTCGGCCGATGATTTAGAAAATGCGCTGCAGAGCGTATATAAGAAGCAGAAGAATAAGATCTCACTCCCGGGATTCCGTAAGGGGAAGGTTCCGCGCCAGATGATCGAGAAGATGTACGGAGCGGAGGTTTTCTATGAGGATGCGGCGAACGAGTTGATTCCGAAAGCATATGCAGAGGCATATGACGAATGTGAAGAGGATATCGTATCAAGACCGCAGATCAATATTGTCCAGCTCGAGAAGGGAAAGCCTTTTATCTTTACCGCAGAAGTTGCGTTAAAACCAGAGGTGACACTGGGACAGTATAAAGGGTTGGAAGTGGAGAAATACTCTGACGAGGTGACGCCTGAGGAGGTTGACGCCAGAATACGGGAAGAAGCAGAGAAGAATGCGAGAAAAGTTACGGTAGAGGACCGTCCGGTACAGGATGGAGACGAGATTATCCTGGATTATGAAGGATTCGTAGACGGTGTTGCATTTGAGGGCGGTAAGGGCGAGAACTATTCCTTAGAGATTGGTTCCGGTTCATTTATTCCTGGATTCGAGGATCAGCTGATCGGCGTGAAGACAGGTGAGGACGTGGAAGTTAATGTGACTTTCCCGGAAGAATATCATGCAGAGGATCTGAAAGGGAAGGCGGCCGTATTCAAATGTAAGGTTCACGAGATCAAGGCGAAGGAACTGCCGGAGATTGACGATGAATTTGCGTCGGAGGTATCTGAATTTGATACGTTAGATGAATATAAAGCCGATGTTGAGGCTAAACTCAGAGAGAAGAAGGTTGCGGAAGGAAAAGAAAAGCAGGAAGACGCGGCTGTGGAACAGGCGGTAAATAACGCGCAGTATGAACTTCCGGAAGCGATGGTTGACACTCAGGTATCACAGATGGCCGAGAATTTCGAGCGCAGGATTCAGGCGCAGGGTATGACGATGGAGCAGTACTTTATGTTCACCGGTATGACCAGAGAGAAGATGCTGGAAGATATCAAAGTACAGGCTGTGAAGAGTATTGAGACGCGTCTGGTACTGGAAGCAATTGCAAAAACGGAGAATATCGAGGTCGGCGAAGAGAGATTAGATGAAGAGATCGCCAAGATGGCGAAGAACTATCAGATGGACGCCGATAAGATGAAGGAGTTCATGGGAGAAGAAGAGAAGAAGCAGATGAAGGAAGACATTGCGGTTCAGGAGGCGATTACGTTCCTGACAAATAATGCTGTTGAGAAATAGACAGGGCATTGCATATAGAAGGAGGCATAGACATGAGTCTGGTACCTTATGTCATCGAACAGACAAGCCGGGGAGAACGTTCTTATGATATCTATTCAAGATTGTTGAAGGATAGAATTATATTCCTCGGAGAAGAAGTGTCCGATGTGTCGGCAAGTATCGTTGTGGCGCAGCTTTTGTTCCTGGAGGCGGAAGATCCGGAGAAGGATATCCATCTGTATATTAACAGTCCGGGCGGATCTGTGACTGCAGGTATGGCGATCTATGACACGATGCAGTACATCAAGTGCGACATAGAGACGATCTGCATCGGCATGGCCGCCAGTATGGGATCATTCCTTCTGGCAGGAGGAACGAAGGGAAAGAGGCTTGCTCTTCCCAATGCGGAGATCATGATTCATCAGCCGTCCGGCGGCGCGCAGGGACAGGCGACGGAGATTCAGATCGCCGCGGACCATATCTTGAAGACCCGTCAGAAATTAAATCAAATATTATCAGAGAATACGGGGCAGCCGATCGAGGTTATCAGTGCGGATACGGACAGAGATAATTTCATGTCGGCAGAGGAAGCGAAAGCATATGGATTGATCGACGAAGTGATCAAGAATCGTTAACGCTTGTAAGAAGTCCTAGATGAGGTGAGAGTATGGTAGGAAGGAACGACGATCAGGTAAGATGTTCGTTCTGTAATAAGACCCAGAATCAAGTGAGGAAACTGATCGCGGGACCCAACGGGGCGTATATCTGCGATGAGTGTGTCGACGTATGCACGGAGATTCTGGAAGAAGAATTTGAATTTGGCGACGAAAGACAATGGAATCCCTTTTCGGATATCAATTTGCTGAAACCAGAGGAGATCAAGGAATTTCTGGATGAATATGTGATTGGGCAGGATGAGGCGAAGAAGGTTTTGTCGGTTGCAGTTTATAATCATTATAAAAGGATTATGGCAGGAAGAGATCTGGGAGTGGAACTCGGGAAGAGCAACATTCTTATGCTTGGTCCTACCGGCTGCGGTAAGACTTTGCTGGCTCAGACACTTGCGAAGATTCTGGGAGTTCCCTTCGCCATAGCGGATGCAACGGCGCTGACGGAAGCCGGATATGTAGGCGAGGATGTGGAGAACATACTGCTGAAGATTATTCAGGCTGCGGACGGCGATATTGAGCGTGCGGAGTATGGCATTATCTATATTGATGAGATCGACAAGATAACAAGAAAGTCTGAGAATCCGTCGATTACGAGGGATGTATCGGGAGAGGGCGTTCAGCAGGCGCTGCTTAAGATCGTGGAAGGAACCGTTGCGAATGTACCGCCCCAGGGCGGGAGAAAGCATCCGCATCAGGAACTGATTCAGATTGATACGACAAATATTCTTTTCATATGCGGCGGCGCGTTTGAAGGAATTGACAAGATTATAGAGAAGCGTATCGACCGTAAGTCGATTGGATTCAATGTGGATATCGGTGAAAAGCATGAGAATGATGTGGACAGATTGTTAAAGCAGGTACTGCCGCAGGATCTTGTGAAGTTTGGGTTGATCCCGGAGCTTGTAGGCCGCGTACCGGTTACGGTATCTTTAGAGATGCTGGATAGAGACGCGCTGATCCGCATCCTGACGGAACCCAGGAATGCAATTGTGAAGCAATACCAGAAGATGCTGGAACTTGACGGCGTAGAGCTGACATTTGATAAAGAAGCGCTGGAAGCAGTGGCGGAGACTTCGTTGAAGAGAAAGACAGGGGCAAGAGGTTTACGCGCGATCATGGAGAATATCATGATGGACATCATGTATAAGGCACCGTCAGATGATACGTTGAAGGCATGCCGTATTACGGAGGGCGCCGTGACAGGGATTGGAGAACCGGAATGTGAACGTGTTTCATTAAAGTCCGAGAGTGCATAAGAATAGAAGGCGGGTGCAAGAGATCAGATTGTGCCCGCCCTTTGTGTATTAGATAGAGTTCCTTAAGTGTACGCTGGTATATATTCTTGGGTAGTCCCTGCCCTCTTCATTACGGCTGCAAAGTAGATTACGGGAGTATATTGGTTGAAATAGGAGGATCGCTTATGAGTAGAGAGACAATGAGTCTGCCGATGGTGGCGTTAAGGGGTATCACGATATTGCCGGAGATGGTGCGTCATTTTGACGTCAGCCGACACAAATCCGTTGCGGCAATTGAAGAAGTTATGGAAGGAGAACAAAAGATCTTCCTGACGACACAGAAGGATGGAGAAGTGGAAGATCCCGGCAGGATGGATGTGTATCAGGTGGGCTGTATAGCTACCGTCCGCCAGATTATCAAACTGCCCAGGAAGGTGAACAGAGTCCTGATTACAGGTGAATCCAGGGCATTTATTAATACGATAGAATTTGAAGAACCTTATTTGCGGGCAAATGTGACGGTGATGCCGGATGTGGATACTTTACCGGATGAAATCAGCCAGCCTGACGACAGGATGGGTATGGTTCGAGGGATGCAGGATATCTTTAAGGAATACGCGGTGAAGAATCCCAAGCTTTCGAAGGAGTTGACTCTTCAGGTTCAGAATACTACGGATCTTAAGAAGCTGATCGATATTATCGCAGCGAACGTGCCTTTTCCATACACAGAATTACAGCAGCTTTTGGAGGAGACGGACGTTACGCAGCGTTACGAATTGCTGGCATGCAAGCTGGTTAACGAGATCAGGATTATCAATGTCAAAGACGAGATCCAGGCCAAAGTCAAGGCGCGTGTGGATAAGAACCAAAGAGAGTATATTCTGCGCGAGGAGGCGAAGCTGATCCGCGAGGAGCTTGGAGATGATAATACTCTGTCGGATGCAGATGAATTTCAACAGAAGACGGATGAACTTAAGGCGCCGGAAGAAGTGAAGGAAAAGCTGAATAAAGAGATACGCAGATTCCGTAATTCGATGGGGAGCCAGGCGGAGAACGGTGTGATACGGACTTATATCGAGACGATGCTTGAGATGCCGTGGGATAAGATGTGTGAAGAGCATCAGGATATCGGATACGCCAAAGAGATACTGGAAGAAGATCATTATGGACTTGAGAAGGTTAAGGAGCGTGTGCTGGAATTCCTGGCGGTGCGGGCGCTTACTAAGAAGGGCAACGCGCCTATCCTGTGTCTGGTGGGACCTCCGGGAACCGGAAAGACTTCTGTCGCCCGTTCCCTCGCAAGAGCTCTTAAGAAACCTTATGTTCGGATTTCCCTTGGAGGGGTGCGTGATGAGGCAGAGATTCGCGGACACAGGAAGACTTACGTGGGGGCCATGCCGGGAAGGATTGCGGATGCCATGCGTAGCGCCGGGGTGAAGAACCCCCTGATGTTGCTGGACGAGATTGACAAAGTAAGCAATGACTATAAGGGAGATACATTTTCAGCCCTTCTGGAAGTGCTGGACAGCGAGCAGAATAAAAAATTCCGCGACCACTATCTGGAAGTTCCGTTGGATCTTTCAGAAGTGCTGTTCGTGACGACCGCCAACACATTGCAGACGATACCAAGGCCGCTCCTGGACCGGATGGAAGTGATAGAAGTGTCGAGCTATACGGAGAACGAGAAACTCCATATCGCCACCGAGCATCTGATACCGAAACAGTTAGAGAGGCACGGCATTAAGAAAAAACAGCTTGCCATCAGTAAAAAAGCAATCTGGAAGATGACCAGGAATTATACGAAAGAGGCAGGCGTGAGGCAGCTTGAGAGAAAGCTTGCAGATATCTGCCGCAAGGCAGCAAAGGAAATCTATGAAAAGAAGAAAGACTCCATACATATCACGGAGCGCAACATCCATCAGTACCTTGGGAAAGAGCTGTATACTTACCAGATGGCGAATGATACGGATGAGGTTGGAATCGTGAGAGGCCTGGCGTGGACAAGCGTGGGGGGCGACACATTGCAGATTGAAGTGAATATTATGCCGGGAGAAGGGGAAATCCTTTTGACGGGGCAGCTTGGCGACGTGATGAAGGAGTCTGCGAGGACGGGGATCAGCTATATCCGCTCCGTGGGAAAGAGGTATAAGATTGACGACGGATTTTTTAAAAAGCACGATGTCCAT
>OFGB01000839.1_pt1 | contig 20636 bp, 14 predicted proteins | sample 1521491 | NCBI WGS metagenome assembly OFGB01 (sample SAMEA3504095, study PRJEB24116) | mouse gut metagenome | biome: mouse gut; feature: mouse-associated habitat; material: faeces | place: Denmark | collected 2011
CGAAGCTGGGAGTGTCTGAACGGGTTTTCTTTCCGGGGCATGTGGCGGATTTGACCGAGTGGTACGCCCTGTCTGACGCCGCCGTTTCCGCCAGCCGCAGTGAGGGACTGCCGTTCCATATCCTGGAGGCGATGTATACCGGACTGCCATTGGTTTCCAGCTGTGTAAAGGGCAGCCGGGACTTGATTTCACCCGAAAAAACAGGACTGCTCTACCCCTATGGAGACGGCAAAGCCTGCGCGGAACAGATTTTGCGTCTGTACAATGACGCGGAGCTGAGACGGCGTTTGACCGAAAACGCCCGAACATATGCGGCCGAATACGGGCTGGAGCGTGTGCTTCCCGCAGTCTTTGCGGAGTATATGGCCCTTGCAGAAAAATGAAAAACAGTCAGGCCGGTCTGATACGCTCAGAACCTGCCTGACTGCTTTTTTTACATCGAAAAGACGGTGGATAAATCAATGCGGCAGTCCTCCAGCACGCCCACCGGGACGGAAGCTCCGGCACTGTAGGCGGCGGGGGAGTGGTAATGTCCATCCTCCAGGGTGTGGACCAGGACGACGCGGGCTTCCGGGTCTACGATCCAGTATTCCCGCACACCCGCTGTCATATACTTGGAGAGCTTTTTCGTATAATCCTTCCTCCTCGTAGACGGAGAAATCACTTCCAGTACAAAATCAGGCGCGCCGTATATTCCCCATTTTTTTATTTTATCATTCCGGCATAAAATCGCCACATCGGGCTGAACCATCGTCTTTTCATCACAGTCAAGCTGCGTATCCATCGGCGCGATAAGAGGGCGGCAGGAGCCGCCGCGTTCCATAATGAAATTTGCAATCTGGCGATACACTTTCCCGCACGCACCCTTTTATTATCCGTTTTTTACCCGTTTTATCTATCCTGTTTTCTTCTTGCCGATGCCTTCAATATCTCATACACTGCCGCAAACAATACACCTGCCACGGGAAACAGCAATCCGCCTCTGCTCCACTCCCCCGTATAAAAACCATATCCCAGAAATACCGCAGTGACAATCAGCCAGTAACTCCCCGGAAAATAGGAAAGTTTTTTCTCGACTTCCTTGTTTTCCACCGTGTACTCCTCACGCTGCAGCCGCTTGTTATAACTGCTCTGCACGATGCCCGCCCTGACGATCAGATGTACCCCCCCGCCACAAACAGCAATACTATATTCAAACAGCCTGCCATCACCATATCCCCGGCCGAAAACGCAGCAGCCAGCATCAGAGGAATAGCGCCCACAATACAGAGCACTATGCCGGATATTATCAAAATCCGAAAACTGCCTGCAAACTCATTTTTTCTTTTCTCCACAATCCCTTCTACTCCATACTGCAGAGAAAAAGATTCCTTTTCCAGATATTTATACCGATCCAGTTTCATTCCGTTATAAATGCAGATTGCGGTACCCGCCGATACAAACAAAAGCACAAACACGATCCCGATCCCTGCCGCCCGATCCTCCGATACCCTGCCCGCTTCCTCCAGCGCCGAAAGCTGCAAAAGGACGACCGGGCTCACAATAAAAAGAGAGATTGCCGCCGCGATCCTGCCGCAGACTTCCTTCGACAGGTCCATAAACGCATTTGCCTCCTCCGCCGAAACCGTCCGCCCTTCGGAAACGTCCCTCCTGCCGGCAAGCCCCGCATCTTCCAGCTCATCCTTTAAAAGATAATCCGTGCTGACTCCGAACACCTCGCTCATCTTCAATATTTTATCCAGATCGGGTATCGTCGCGCCGACCTCCCATTTTGAAACGGACTGTCTCGAGATATTCAGTTTCTCCGCCAGTTCCTCCTGTGACCAGCCCATTCTTTTCCGTAATGCAATAATCTTCTCCGCTAAAATCATCTCATCCTCCTCTCTGTCTCCTCCACGATGCCTGTGAAGTACCCATATCTTACCCCGGTCTGCGGTTGCAGGCTACCAAAAGGGGCTTGAACTTCCGCACCAGACGGTTGCATTTCCCCATATTTCAGGCATTTTACGAACTTTTTGTTCTCTCCGGCTGCAATTTGTCCCTCTCCTGAAAACAGAAAAAGCGGCTGCACGATACAGCCGCCTCATCCTGATCCAAATTCGTATTTTGTTTCACTCTGCTGCCATTATTCCGCTTTCACTTCATTCAGCTCCTCAATCCGCTGCACCGAGTTGCTCCTGATATCAATAACCGGTCCGCCCGTTCCCTCAATATACTCCCTCGTGATTGTCACCCTGCCGATATTGTCATCTTTCGGAATCTCATACATGATATCCAGCATAAACTCTTCGATCAGTGCCCGCAGTGCCCTCGCACCGGTCTCTTTTTTCAGCGCTTTCTCCGCAATGGCTTCCAGGGAACCCTCATCAAATTCCAGCTTCACCTCATCCAGTTCAAGAAGCTTCTGGTACTGTTTTAAGATGGCGTTCTTCGGCTCTTTTAATATCTTTACCAGCGCCTCCCTGTTCAGCCCGTCTAACGTAAACAGAATCGGCAGGCGGCCGATAAATTCCGGAATCATGCCATACTTCCGCACATCCTCCACCGCCACTTTACTGTGGATATTTTTGTCTTTATCAAACCTGTCCTTCAGTTCCGCCTGATAACCGATGCCGGTCTGTTTGGTCAGACGCTGTTTGATAATCTCCTCCAGTCCCGGAAAAGCACCGCCGCAGATAAACAGGATATTCTTTGTATTGACCGTGGCAAGAGGCACCATGGCATTTTTACTGTTTGCTCCCACCGGCACTTCCACTTCGGAGCCCTCCAAAAGCTTTAACAGCCCCTGCTGTACCGACTCTCCGCTCACATCCCGTGAATTGGTATTTTTCTTTTTGGCTATCTTATCGATCTCATCGATAAACACAATGCCGGTTTCCGCCTTCTCCACATCGTTGTCTGCGGCCGCCAGCAGTTTTGTAATAACGCTCTCGATATCGTCGCCGATATACCCGGCCTCCGTCAGAGAAGTGGCGTCCGCGATTGCAAGCGGCACGTCCAAAAGCCTTGCCAGTGTTTTGACAAGGTAGGTTTTACCGCAGCCCGTGGGACCGATCATCAGCATATTGGATTTTTCAATTTCAATATCGTCCATCGTCCCCGTAGCCACCCGCTTATAATGATTGTAGACCGCAACGGAGATCACTTTTTTCGCATGTTCCTGTCCCACCACATACTCATCGAGCTGCGCTTTTATTTTGTGGGGCGCCGGAATATCACTGATATTAATCACGGGCTTTGATTTTTCGCCCTCTTTTTTCTTTTTGATCTTCTGCCTGCTGGGCACACCGCTCAGGTTCTGAAGATCCGCAAGGTTGATAAAACTGATATTCGGAAAACCATGGGGCGGCATTCTCTGTGTCTTTCCCCCATCCTTTTTCTCCGGCTCTTCCTCTTTTTCCTCGTTCTCCACAATCTCCGTATTCTCCGGCTTCTTCTCCTCCTGCACCGGAGGCTTTGTATTCGCCGCATTTCCCATCATACCGCTGAAATCATAAAAAGGCGGCATCATGCCCTGATAATTGAACTGACTCATGGAATCCATGGTTTTATGCATACAGTCATCACAGACACAGATATTGTTCGGCAGCTTGAACATCCTGCCAGCCTTACTCTCAGGCCTGTGGCAGATTAAACAAACATCTTCATAGCCGCCCTGCCCGTCATCATTTCCGTTTTTATTATTATCGTATTCCGCCATTTTTTCTCCTATTCCAGTTCCGCATATACCCTCCCCGTGCACTTTCCCAAGCTTACATTTACGGCTGAAAGAGCGCATCCGTAAATGAAGCTGTGCACCGTTCGGGTATATGCTGTTTTTTTATTCCGGTTCCGCATATGCGGATTATTTTTATTTTCTCCCCAGTTTCACGCTGATGATCTGTGATTGATATTCTCCCTCTTCGTAGCGCATGATCTCCACTTCCACGATCTCACCCACCGGATAATAACGAAGCATCTCCGACAGTTCATTCATGGTACTCACCTTGACTTCATTGATCGACACAATGACATCGCCCTTGCGGATGCCCGCCTTGTCCGCAGGTCCGTCCTCATTTGCCTCCCGCACATACACGCCGTCCGGTATGCCGAACTCTTCCGCCTGTTTCCGCTCCACATTGGAACAGCTTATGCCGAGATAGCCGCTCTCATCCTCCCGCAGCCTCTCCCGGATCTCTCTCTTTTTCAGGTTATCCAGCACCGGGATCGCATCGGAGATCGGGATGGCATAGCACATCCCCTCCACATCCACGGAACTGATCGTCATCGTATTGATTCCCACAACCTCACCCGAGGCGTTGATCAGCACGCCGCCGGAACAGCCGGGATTCATAAACGCAGTCGTCTGAATCATGACACGATCGTCAGATCCGTACTGATTGCCCATCTCGTCATAACCGCCGCCCACCGGCATATTGGTAGCGCTGACAATGCCTGTGGTCACAGACTGCCCGAGAAGCAGGGCATTCCCGATGGATATCACCGCCTGTCCCGCTTTCAGCGATGTGGAATCCCCGAGCCTCGCCACAGCGATGGCCGCTTTGGTCTCATCGGAAATATCCGCAAGAGGAACCGCAAGGACTGCCACATCGAGATCATTGTCATATCCTTTTACCATGGCATCCGCATCGGTCTTATCCACAAAGGAAACGGTGAGATCCTCAGAATCCGCCACCACATGGGAATTTGTGGCAATCAAAAGTTCCGTCTCGTTTTCCCCGATGATAAAACCGGAACCGCCGCCGTCATATTTCTCATCGTCCCAGTAGTAACTGTCGTAGGTATAAACCGCATTGACGCTGACTACGGTGGGCATAATCCGCTCCACCAGTTCCGACACATCCATCAGATTTCCCTGCGCCGGCTTATGGGTATCCTCCACCGTCCCCTCCGTATTTTCAGGCGCATCCAGATCCACCTGGCCGATCTGAGGATTCTGAGGCGCGGCCGCCGCCTGCTGCGCTTCCTGCTCATCGGTGTTAAACATGGTTGCCGTATAATAAATTCCGCTGATACAGAGTATCAAAAAAGCACTGATGCATACGCCCCAAAGCACCTTTTTCCCCGTACCCGTTTTCTTTTTCCCGCCGTTGTCACCGGCGCCTGCATTTCCTCCCTGAGGGGCGTAATTCCCCTGCTGATAACCTCCCTGATAAGCATAGGGATTCCCCTGAGGCATATTCCCATAATTCTGGTTCGGATAATTATTGTAACCGTTTCCGCCCCTTCTGCCGAAATCATTCCCGTAATATCTCTGATTCTGCCAGTTATTCTGATAGGGATTCTGATAATTGTAATTTCCCGGTCCCGGCTGCTGCACCGGCATACGCCCCTGAGAATTCCGTACATCCGAATCTTTGCCGCCCGATTCATTCCGCGCAGCCTGATTTCCGTTTTCCGGCTGTCTTTGCATATTCGGATTTTTGTCGGAATCCCTTATCTCATCCGCCATATTTTTTAGCTCTTTTTCCTTCTTTTTCTGTTCTTTCTCACTCATCTTTTTCCCTCGGCCTGCATAATTGTCCCCGTTTTCAAGATACCCTTTCCATACATCTCCACGATTGTCCTTATTTTTTCAACCTCACTCCACCGTCACCGATTTCGCCAGGTTCCTCGGTTTATCCACATCGCATCCGCGCCCCACTGCCACATAATAGCCGAACAACTGCAAAGGTATGATCGCCAGGGAATTGGCAAATACCGGTGCCGTCTCGGGGATATAAATCACATAATCCGCCGCCTTCCCGATCTCCCGGTTATCCTCCCCCGTGACTGCCATGACAAAAGCGCCCCTTGCCTTGACTTCCACGATATTGCTGATCATTTTCTGATAAAGTTCCGGCTGGGTGGATACCGCCGTAACCAGCGTCCCCTCCTCGATCAGCGAGATCGTGCCATGTTTTAATTCCCCTGCCGCATACGCCTCCGAGTGAATATAGGAAATCTCCTTTAATTTCAGCGAACCTTCCAGAGAGATCGCGTAATCGATGCCTCTTCCGATAAAGAAAATATCCTTCGCCGCCAGATACCGGTTCGCAAACTTCTGGATCTGTTCCTTCGTGTTAAGCAGACGCTCGATCTGATACGGCAGCCTCTCAAGACATCCCAGCAGATGCTCAAATTCCTCTTTTCCAAGGGTTCCCTTTACCTTTGCCAGCTTCATTGCCAGCAGATAGAGCGCCACAAGCTGTGCTGTGTAAGCTTTTGTCGTGGCCACCGCGATCTCCGGTCCCGCCCAGGTATACAGCACATTATCCGCCTCCCGTGCAATGGAACTGCCCACCACATTTACAATGCCCAGAATCCGGAAGCCCCGCTTCTTCGCCTCCCGCAGCGCCGCCAGCGTATCCGCGGTCTCCCCGGACTGGCTGATCACAATGACCATCGCGCCTTCCTCCAGGATCGGATCTCTGTATCTAAATTCCGATGCCAGGTCCACCTCCACCGGAATCCTCGAAAGGCGCTCTATCACATACTTTCCGGTTACTCCTGCATGATAAGCGGAACCGCATGCCACGATATGAATCTTTTTCACCGCTGCCAGTTCCTCGTCGCTCATATCCAGTTCTTCTATCCTGATATCGCCCCTCTGAATCCTGGGGCTGATCGTAGCCGTCACGGTTTTCGGCTGCTCATACATTTCTTTCAGCATAAAATGTTCATAGCCCGCCTTTTCCGCCGCATTTTCATCCCAGTCAATCAGCACCGGCTCTTTCCGGATTTCCTCTTCGTCAATGTTATAAAAATGCATATGGCTGGCATGCAGTTTTACGATCTCCTGATTGTCCACGTAAGTAACCCTGCGGGTATACTTCAAAATCGCCGGTACATCCGACGCGATAAAACATCCCTCTTCATTCTGGCCGACGATCAGCGGGGAATCCTTGCGCGCCGCAAACAGGGTATCAGGGTGCTCTGCAAACAGTATGCCCAAAGCGTAGGAACCTTCCACACGCCTCAGCATACGAAAAATCGCTTCCATCGGATTTCCCTTATAATAATAGTCGAGCAGATGCGCCAACACTTCCGTATCCGTCTCCGACACAAACACATAACCCTTTTTTTCCAGAAACTTCTTAAGCTGCAGATAATTCTCGATGATCCCGTTATGCACAACGGAGATCGTCTCTTTCTGATTGAAATGCGGATGGGCATTTTCGTTGCTGGGCACGCCGTGAGTTGCCCATCTCGTATGACCGATACCGCAGCATCCCGGCATATCCGCGCCGCCTCTGGTCAGATTCTCCAGCACTTTCAATCTGCCGATAGACTTTTTATAGTTGATGCCCTCTCCCCCAAATACCGCAATTCCCGCTGAGTCATATCCTCTGTATTCCAGCTTAGAGAGCCCATCCAAAATCACCGGCGCCGCCTGTTTTTCTCCTATATACCCAACAATCCCACACATAGCATACTCCTCCCGCACATCGGAATCTTAGTCTTTCCGCTTTCCATCCCTCAGTCAGTGCCAATCCCAATACGCCCTGTTCATAGTATATTTCAAAATCCGCCTCTTTGACAGTCTTTTATAATTTTTTCCTAATTTATACCCTAAAAATTTATAAATACTGGTCACACACATCGGCAGAATCAGTCTGCCCTGCCCTTCCTTTTTCAGATACTCCGCCGTCTGTTTCACCAGCCTGAGTCCCTCCGATTCCGCCGGCACGCTCTCAAAAACCTCCGGATGCTCCGCCTGGGAAACACCCATGTCAAAATTCCTGCGGAACTGCTCCTTATTGGTATACTGATGGGAATGGATTACCTCCGCCTCCGCCGTATAGGCAATCCGATAGCCCGCCCTGATACAGCCCGCCGCGTAAACCATATCCTCATTAAAAATCGCATGTTTTAAAAAACCGCCCTGCTTATCATAGATATCCCGTCTGTAAGCTGCGCAGACATCTGAACAAAAATAAGTTTTAATCCCCAGTTCCGGCAGATCTTCCTTCGATTTGACGCGGCTCACAGGCGGATAATTAAATTCTCTTGTAAAGCGCTCCACGGCTCCTGCCTCCTCGCGGGGAAGCTGCCTCGCATATGAGACCGCGACGGCACTGTCCGAAAGAGGCGCCACCAGACGCTCCAGCATAAACTCATCCGCCGGCATTGCATCATCCGTCATCATCACAAAAACGGGAGCCTTTGACTTCTTTACCGCCTCCCGCCTTGTCCTGCCATGATCAAATTCCTTCCTGGATATATGCCACAATTTTACATTTTCATAGCGCTTCCGGCGCGGATGGTCATATTGAAACGCCTCCCAGTATTTTTGCTCCGTATTGAAAAGCAATATCTGATGCACCGGTATGCTCTGGTGTTCCAGCCTTTCTATCAGTTCCAAAAATTTCGATCCCGGTTTATATACCGGAATTATGATGTCAATCTCCTGCATATGTCTTTCCCTGTCTTCTCTTACCTTCGGTCCCCGGCAGCAACCTAATAACCTGCGGTTACCTTCGTATACATTATATCATGTCTATCGACATGGTAACGTTTCGCGATGCACACTCGCTTCGCTCGGCGCCGATATAATATCTGCCGATATTATATCATGAATCTTCGATTCATGATCGCCATTCGCCGCTCGCCGAATAAGTAAACTTATTCCTCTCGCTAACGCTCATTATATCATACTATTATCACTTTTGCACATAAAAAGTCAGGCTTTTACGCCTGACTTTGACTTCATTGTCCGTTTTATACCCCTTTGGGCTTATATTTTTCCGTTGCGCCCGTAATATAATCACTGTATTTCTGCACTTCGCTGCTTGGTACATAGCCGCTCTCGTCAAATAAAAACTCATGCAGCCAGCTCACATTATCCGCCAGATTATTCGGCACGATACAGTCACCGGGAGAACCGATATTGCCGCTCCACCTTTTGTCCGCCCTCGGAAATCCGTCGTCGGCAACAACCCTGTACTGGGATGCCTCACCCAAAAGTTCCGTGATCTCAGCAATACCGAAGGATGTATATACTTCATCAAAGACATCGTTCGCGATATCCACGAGCTGTCCCACGGAAGCCTCCTTTGACTTATCCATAATCGCTTTCAGCACATTTCTCTGACGTTCCGCACGCTTAAAGTCATCGCCCTTAGTGTAACGGATACGACAGTAACCGGTCGCCTGCATACCGTCCACAACCTGCATTCCCGCATTGCTCACAGGCGTATACTGCCTCTTTAAATCCTCCGCGATACAATACTGATAGTCGTTCAGATAATGAATCTCCTCGTTTGTGATATCCAGCGGAATCCCGCCAAGGGCATCAATCGTATCGATCAGCCCGGCAAAACCTATCGTCACAAAATCCTTGATATTCATATCCAGATTGGCATTCAACATGCTCATCGCCTGCTTCGGACCGCCCGCCGCATAGGCGCCGTTGCACTTATTGTATTTGTCATTGCCCAGATTCATAAAGGTATCACGGTATACCGAGAGCAGCCTGATCTCCTTCGTATCCTGGTTGATTGACGCGATAATAATCGAGTCGCTTCGGGTATTCTTGGTCAGCGCGCCTGTCGTGGAATCCACGCCAAAAAGCGCCACATTCCGATAGCCCTTCATCACTTCAAGCTGTTCCTCGCTGACACTTTCATTGACTTTGATCTCCTCGTCCTTGATCTCCAGATGCCCTACTTTCTCCGTTCTGGTCACGCCCCACAGCACAAGCAGCATCACGGCAAGCACAACAATCTCGCCCATGAAAAGTAAAATTCTCTTTCTCTTTTTCCTGGCCTTTGCCTTCGCAGAAACCTTTTTACCGGAACCGCCCTTCCCGGATGATTTTTTGCCTGAGGATTTCTTTTTCCCGCCGGAAGAAGATTTCCTTCTCGGTGCTTCGTATTCCCAGTCGTCCTCGTCCTGATATCTTGGTGCCATCTTTCCCTTATCCTTTCGCAAACTGATTCTACCTGTTTTAATAAGCGTTTTTATTTACAAAACCCTTGAATATGGTCAGGAATATGATCCTGACATCAAAGCCAAAGGTCCAGTTTTCAATATAATACAGATCATAATCGATACGTTTCCTGATGGAAGTATCTCCTCTGTAGCCGTTCACCTGCGCCCAGCCCGTAAGCCCCGGGCGCACCTGATGTTTGATCATATATCTCGGAATCTCTTCCTTAAACTTTTCCACAAACTGCGTCCGCTCGGGCCTTGGCCCCACAAGGCTCATATCGCCTTTTAATATATTAAAGAGCTGCGGCAGTTCATCCAGACTGGTACGCCTGATAAACTTTCCGACTCCCGTCACTCTCGGATCGTCCTTTACGGTCCATCCTTTCTTCTCATCCGCCTCACTCTGCATCCGCATGGAACGGAACTTGTACATATGAAAAGGTTTGTTATGCTGCCCGATGCGCTCCTGCATAAAGATCACCGGTCCCTTACTGGTAGCCTTTACCAGAACGGCAATCACAAGAAGAAGGGGCGAGCTGAGGATCAGCCCGACTACCGCCCCCACCAGGTCCAGCGCCCGCTTGCAGGCTCTGTTGCTCAGCCTTGTCAGCGGAACATTTCTGATATTAATAACCGGAAGCCCCATCAGATCTTCGGTATAGGGCCTGCTCGGTATGATGCTGTTATAGTCCGGGATAAACTTTGTATGCACACCCGATTTTTCACAGAGCGCCACGATATCCGTCAGCCTGCCGTACTGCGCAAGCGGCAGTGTGATCGCGATCTCATCCAGCTTGTTCTCCGGCAGGATGATCTCCAGATTGTCGATCCGCCCTACCACCTTTATTCCTTTATATAAAGTCCCACGGGCGACCACATCGTCCAAAATCGCATGAATCACATAGCCCCACTGGGGATTTGACTTTACCCTGTCAATATATTCTTCCGCCGCCCGGGAATATCCCACCAGAAGCACATGCTTCATATTATAGCCCCTGCGGCGCGCAATGACAAGCATTTCCCGCAGGCTGAACCGAAAAGCGGTTGTCAGTGTGATATTCAAAACCACAAACAGGAAGATCATGGAACGGGAGAAATGCTGCTGCCAGATCACAAACAGCACGGAGGTTAAGCTCACCGCACCGATGATATTCGCCTCCACAATCCGCCAGAACTCTCCGCCGGGACCGGAACCCCGTTTCGCAGTATACAGATTACAGAATCTGTAAATGATCAGATACGCCGCCACAATATAGGGAATGGCGCTGAAATACGTCTCCATGGGCAGATAAAAATCGCCCGGCTTTACGTTGCTTAAGGGACTTTCAAATTTGAGCCACCATGCCAGAATATAAGAGCCTGCAATGATCAGGGCATCGATGATTACATGTAACCCGTTCAGGTATTTCTGATTATTCTTTATCATACTACACCCATACTTAACAAAATATGTGGATTTTTCCACATTTTGATATTCTACAATAATATGACAGAAATTACAATATTTTTATTTCAGCGCCTCTTTTCACCGAAAACAGGAACAAAAACGGCCGTAACTCAGTCACCCCAAAAATCTTCTGACCGTATTTATCCACAGTTCCCACTGAATCGCCACATAATTTCCAAGATTTTTGATGCGGAAGGGCACATGATTTTTTCTGCCGCCCTCTTTATAATACATCCGAAATCCACGCATCAGCCCTTTCAGATAGTTCTTCCCCAGCCCTTTTTGGCAGAAAAACAGCCATTTTATACAAAATCCCGGCAAAAGAAAGGGCAGATTGATCAAAACCTGCAGGGGAGGCATATTCTTTTCAATAAGATAGATGCTGTTAGCGGAAGAAAGGTTTGTCTTAAATGCATTATATTTTGAACCTGATACGCTGCTGCCGGCATGATACACAAGCGCCGCCGGCTCATACAGGTTATAATACCCGGAAATCCGCGCCCGATACCCGATATCCACATCTTCCAGATAGGCAAAATGCTTCTCGTCAAACAGCCCGATCTCATCCAGAATTCTCTTTCGATAAATCGCAGCACCGCCGCAGGCGGCAAAAACCTTCCGGGGCTTTACATACTTTTCCGCCACTTTTTTCCCTTTTCCGTAATCATACGCCCAGCCCAGGGCACAGTAATAATCACCGGCATTATCCATACGATCCGGCGCCTTCATCATGCGCATCTGCGCCCCCGCGGAAAACGCCCGCACCTCCCTCTCCAGCGCCCGCTCCATCGCTTCCACAAACCCTCTCTCAACGGTCAGGTCATTGTTCAGCAATATAACATAAGGTGTCTTCGCCGCTCTGATCCCGACATTGACCGCCTCACAAAAGCCCCTGTTTTCTCCCATACGGATCACTTCCACTCCGGCATATCCTTCCGCCAGTTCGCAGCTTCCATCCCCGGAGCCGTTATCGATCACAAGAATCCTTGTCGGATGGCTCTTCGTATCCTCCCGGATCGAAAAAAGACACTTTTCCAAATATTCTATTCCATTATAGTTGGGAATCACAATGGTTGACTTCATTCAGATATTTATCCCTCTTTTGAAACGCCGGACTTTGCTCTTTATCCAAAGAACAAAGCCCCCTATCTCCTCACCCGAATCATCGGATTCCAGACAAGACGCAACCCTCTCTCCCGCAGCAGGGCGCAAAACGCAAGGCTCCGCTGCCTCCAGATCCCCTCGTCCAGCCTGTTGCAGTACGCCTCATCCCGCTCTTTCGGATTTTCCACATAGGGCACCTTCATGATCTCTTCAAAAACAGAAATATCTTCCCTGCGCAGGATCATTGTCCTGGCATCCAGCGCGAAGGCATCTCTGCTGACCGAAGCCACATTTGCCGGACCGGAAAAAAAGCCCGGCAGCCCCGCAAACGGGCAAAGTCCGTTTTGCAATAAAATACCACTTGCTATTTTATTATCTCGATCCAGCACGGAGCCGCCTGCCGCTCCCACATCCTGCCTCGCCGTCAGAATATCCGGCTTGTAGGAAATACGATAAAAACCCACATGCTCCGTATCCTCCGCCCGTCCGGCTATTTCCTTCTCCTCCAGAAAATCCTGCAGCGCCCGCCTTCCCGCTTCATAGGCGTAAAGCTTGCTGGCAGGATTTGCCGCTGTGGAAAGCTGATGGCAGCGCCAGTGATAAAGCACTTTCCCCACATGCACGATCTCCTCCTCCTGCAGCCTGCCCACCGCCCGCAGAATCAGATCATAATCCTGCGCGCCGTCAAAAGCGGAGCGGAAGCCAAGGTCTTTCACCAGGTACGCTTCCATCAATAAAAAATGACAGATATAATTATTGGAGAGCAGGAAATCAAAATTAAAATTACACTTTATATTAGGCTCATAAAAATGCTGTCCGCTCTCATCACATTTATCTTCATCGGAATACAGCAGCCTCGCACGTATCCCCTGCTCATCCAGAGTATTGACCGCCCGCACCATCTCATACAGTGCGTTCGGCGTCAGCACATCATCATGATCCAACAGCCCGATATAATCTCCGCCCGCATGGGAAATACCCCGGTTGCTGTTTGCCGAAATGCCCTCATTGGCATATAACGCATGATATTTTATTTTTCCCGCCTGCCCGGAGGACAAAGTCCTCTTCTTTTTCTCTACGCATCCCCTTACCGTCTCACTCTCGCTGGCATCCGCAATGATCAGTTCCCAGTTTTCGTAACTCTGCGCCGTCACAGAATCGATCAACGCCGTCAGAAACTCTTCTTTTGTCTCATAGGCCGGCACCACAATGCTGATCAGCGGTATTTTCCCGAAAACGGCTTTCCTCTGCCGCGCCAGCTCTTCCTCTGCCGGCGGCTCATAAAAATAATCCGCATCATAATGAGCGGTGAGCCGCTCATATGCCGTGCCCACCGCTTTTTTGATGCCGTTACGCTTCATGTAATTGATTGTTTTCATGATATTCTCATTAAACATACCAAAACCATTTTCAGAAAACACATTTCCCCGATACCGCTTACATCCCGGCACCACAACCGGCGGGGATTACAGCAGCGCCTTCACCGCCTCGGTCAGCGCCTCGACTTTCGCCTGCGCGTCATCCAGATCGGTCCCCTTCACGCCCATGTAAAATTTGATTTTCGGCTCCGTACCGGAAGGACGGGCGCAGCACCAGGAATCATTTGCCAGTTCAAAGTACAGTACATTGGACTTCGGCAGGCCGGTAGGCGTTATTTCCCCTGTTGCCATATTGGTCGTCTGATCCAGATCATAGTCCCTCATCTCCACTACCTGCAGATCGCCAAAGTTTTTCGGCGGGTTCTTGCGCAGTTTATCCATGATCGCGGCAATCTGCCTTGAACCGTCAATACCCTTCATCGTGATCGCGTACTGTGTCTCTTTATAATAGCCATATTTCTCATACAGATTGATCATCTGATCCCAGAGCGTAATCCCCTGCTTCTTGCACCATGCGGCCACTTCGCACAGGCACATCACCGCAACGACCGCGTCCTTATCCCTCGCATGGGTTCCCGCAAGACAGCCGTAACTCTCCTCCAGGCCAAATACATAATGATAAGAATGATCCCGCTCAAAGAACTTGATCTGCTCGCCGATGTACTTAAAGCCGGTCAGCACTTCCACAAATTTTGCCTTGTAGTCTTCCGCGATGGCGCGCGTCATATTGGTGGTCACAATGGTGGTTACCATTGCCGGATTTTCGGGCATCTTGCCTGTAGCCGCCCTCTCCCGCATAATATATTCCGCGATCAGCATGCCGGACATATTTCCGGTAAAGGAAACATACTCGCCGGTCGCTTTGTCTTTCGCATAAATACCCAGTCTGTCGGCATCGGGATCTGTCGCAAGCACCACATCCGCATCCTTCTCCTTCGCCAGCTTCAGTGCCAGCGCAAATGCCTTCGGATCTTCCGGGTTCGGGTAATCCAGGGTGGTAAAATCAGGATCGGGCAGTTCCTGCTCGGGCACGATATACACATGCTTAAAGCCCAGCTCGGAGAGAATCCTTCTTACCGGCACGTTGCCTGTCCCGTGGAAAGGCGTGTAAACGATCCTGATATCGTCAGCCATCTCCTGAATCACTTCCGGATGGATGATCTGCTTTTTCAGTTCTTCCATGTATCTGTCGTCGATCTCTTTTCCGATCACCTGATACAATCCTTTATCCATGGCTTCCTGCTTATCCATGGTTTTCACGTCATTGTAATCCGTCACCGCACGGACTTCTTCGATGATTTCGCCGTCTCTGGGCGCAGCCACCTGTGCACCGTCCTCCCAGTATGCCTTATAGCCGTTATACTCCGGCGGATTATGGCTTGCCGTCACTACGATACCGGAAATGCAGCCAAGTTCTCTGATCGCAAAGGAAAGTTCCGGTGTGGGACGCAGCGCGTCAAACACATAAGCCTTGATGCCGTTTGCCGCCATGCACAGAGCCGCCTCATCCGCAAACTCGGGGGACATCCTTCTGGAATCATAAGCAATTGCCACACCCTTCTCCTGGCCGCCCTGTTTCAGAATATAGTTTGCAAGCCCCTGAGTGGCTTTTCTTACCGTATAGATATTCATGCGGTTCGTGCCCGCGCCGATCACCCCTCTGAGACCGCCCGTACCGAATTCCAGTTCCTTGTAAAAACGATCTTCAATCTCGCCTTCATCAGCCGCAATACCGCGAAGCTCCTGCTTTGTCGCTTCATCAAAGTATGCATCCGATAACCAGAAATTATACTGCTCTTTGTAGTCCATTTGTAATCCCTCCATTTCTGAAATTCCTCTTATTGCTTCATTATAACAGACTTTTCCGGGAATGGGAATATTTTCTTTTCGGTCTGATTTCCCATCACACATTTTTATATGCTGAACTGTTACGCATACTCCATACAAACCAGGCATGTTTTTCTCCCTTTCAAGATATGGATTGACCATAATGATCAACCACGCTATGATAGTCTAAGAAACGGTTCCGTCTCAAAGACACATTCCATATCAAAACAAAAAGGAGAAATGCCATGCAACGTTTTTCAGAACTCCACTATCTTCGCCCTGACGGCGAATCCCTGCTTGCCGCCATAGACAGCGCGGCAAGCGCACTGAAGCATGCCGGTGACTACCCGACTGCCAGAGAAATTTTCCTGAACTTAAATCAAAAACAGGAACACTTTCATACCATGGAAGAACTGGCTTCCATCCGCAACAGTATTGATACGCGGGATACTTTTTACGAAAAAGAAATGGAGTATTTCCACAGTATCAAGCCCAGAATCCATGTGGAGATGAAAAAATTCCATGAAGTATTTTTAGCCGGCAGATTCCTCTCCGATTTTGAGAAAGAACTGGGACAATTATATATCGAACATGTGAGAAGCCGCATACGTCTTGCCGCAGAATGCAATATAGACCTTCAGGTCAGAGAAAGTATGCTGGTACAGGAATATTACCGGACTACTGCCGCGCCGCAAACGGAATTTCACGGAGAACCCTTAAACTTCTACGGCCTTTTAAAGAAAATGCAGGCGCCGGAGAGGGCACTCCGAAAGGAAGCGATGGCGGCATGGTCCGCATTGTATGAATCCATCTCCGAAAAGCTGGACGATATTTACAGTGAACTTATCAGCATCCGCCTCAGGCTGGCGGAAAACCTCGGTTTTCCCGGCTATGAGGAAATGATCTTTTTGCAGAATAAACATTACACCTATACTCCTGACGATGTGGCAGTGTTCCGTGAACAGATTCTTCGTCACATTGTACCGCTCGGCGTCAGATTAGCGGAAGAACAAAAACGCCGTCTCGGCGTCGAAAAACTTCATTACTACGATGAAGCCCTCCTGTTTCCCGAAGGAAATGCGGTGCCTGTCGGAACAAAAGATGAAATGCTTGTGAACGCGGGAAAAATGTACCGGGAACTCTCCGATGCCACAGGCATATTTTTTGATTTTATGCTGCGCTACGATCTGTTTGATCTCGAGACGAAGCCGGGCAAACAGCAGGGCGGCTATTGCACGATGCTCGCCGAATACAAGGCACCTTTTATCTTCTCAAATTTCAACGGAACAGACAAAGACGTGGATGTACTGACACACGAAGCCGGACATGCTTTTCAGGCTTTTGAGTCTCTCCGCAATGTGCCTCTCTCCGATCAGGTCTTTGCGCCCGTGGAAGTAGCCGAGATCCATTCCATGGCCATGGAGTTTTTCACCTACCCCCGGATGGAGTTATTTTTTGGAGATCAGGCGGAAAAATACCGCAAATCCCACCTGTGGAATGAGCTGCTTTTTATGCCCTATATCGCCTGTGTGGATGAATTTCAGCACCGTGTCTATCGGGAAAAACTGACGGATGCCGCAGAACGCAGAAAAGTGTGGAGCTCGCTGGAAAAGAAATATCTGCCCTGGCGCGATTACGACGGCGATCCGTTTCTGGAACAGGGCGGATTCTGGATGCAGAAACTGCATATTTTTGCATGCCCCTTCTATTATATCGAGTATGCTCTGGCACGGATCGGATCTCTGGAATACTATGGCCGGCTGGCAGATGATTTTCAGGGTGCTTTTGAGGATTACCACCGCCTCTGCCGCGCCGGAGACACCAAAAGCTACCCGGAACTTCTCGCTCTTGGCCGGCTGAGCAATCCTTTTGCGGAAGGGACCGTGGAAAGGGTTATGGATACCGTTTTGGAGTTGTTATAAAGTCCTTTCCGGAAACCGGTATTCTTTACGCCGAACCGCCGGATTTTCTTCTGCCGCCTTATCATCGTTTTATTCTTCCTGATCAGGCGGCAGATTGTAAAATGCCTCTATTTTCCCTTTTAGCGCCTCATAATACGCCTCACTCCATTCCCAACCATACCAGGGAAGATAACCGCAGATAACGGAATCGCCATGGCATTGATATTATCGTTAAATGCCCCTTTATCTCCTATGCATTCGGACAACCCGCTCACTTTTCGCAAATCCGCCTGATCCAGCCGATGTTCCCTGTCGGAATATCGGCGCAGATATTCCAGAATTCTGAAACACTTCTCGAAATTGCTCTTCCGTTCGTTTTTTTTGCTGCCTCATCCCATCTCACCTTCACTCTGAAAGCCTTCTGTCTTTTTCCATCATCTTTAACTCTGTTCTATCGGATTTTCCCCTCCCTTACCCTGTCAGCAATATTTCCTCCCCTCCACATAAAAAACTTCTCCTGTCTCAATGCAGTATGCCGCCAGATTCCCACCGAACACACAGCCGCAGTCAACAGCGATATGTCCGTGCTCCCGATATACCTCCGCTTTTCCATCCCGCCGTATCAATGATGTCGGTGTATGCCCTGTCACCAGAAACCTGTTGTGATCCTGATAATATCTGCTTCCGTAATCTGCCCTCTCGCACAGAAAATCCCAGAACTCATAATCATCCATCGGTCTGCTTTCCTCAAAACAACTGATTCCCGCATGCACCAGAACATATTCTTCCTTCCCGTTTTTCAGCACCGCATAGGTCAGCGCTTCGCTCACGTATGCAAGGACCTCCTGCTGTTCTTCCCGCGTAAGCGCCCGGAACTGTTTTGCCGTTATGCCTCCGCCGTCTAGTATCCAATCAGAATATAAAAGCAAATCCTCCGATTCCAGATTCTTAAGATTTTCCTCCGTGATGTCCACCGCCAGCCTTCTGAGTACACTCAACATAACATAATCATGATTTCCGACAATATATATCACATTAGGGCGCATCATCATATCACGGATCACTTTGATCGGCTCCGGCCCCCTGTCCATCGCATCCCCCAGAACATAGAGTTCATCCTTTTCGGAAAACCGGATCCTTTCAAGAAGTTCTTTGTACTCTTTATAACAACCGTGTATATCTGAAACAATGTAACGCATAAAAATCCTCCTTTTTGTGGGTTGAAAATTTTAATGTTCAATCTTATCATCACCTGATGTAATATAACTATAACAGGAAAAAGGGTGGATTTTCCCACCCTTTCCATATGTTTTAGAAGTCCCGGACCTGACATTGCTGCTCTTTTCCGTTCTCGGATTTTCCTATCAGCACCTTCTTTCCGCAGAAGGCAAAACCGTATTTCCTGATCCGCTGCCCGGGTATCCCTCTTGTCCTCAGAACCTCCTCATACTTCTTTTCCTCAATCTGCGTAAGAGCTGCCTGTACCGTATCTTCTAAAGAACCTTCCCTTTTCGGATTCATCACTTTAAATTCTATAATGATCGCTTCCGCACTCTTACCGGCATCTCTTGGCTCCAGCATAATATCGTATCTCCCGAAACCGCTCTCCCGATTGGAAGTGATAATATACCGATCCCCAAGATCCACCATAAGCCCCAGCACAAAACCGTGATAGAATCTCTCCGGTTCCGTCTGACCGGAAGGCTTCCCTCCCGTGTCAAAACTGCTGAACATCGCAAGTGCCATCCTGTTCATATAAGTATTCATTGCATCCGTATCATCTCCCAGAAGCGCCCGGATAAAATCGCCGTAATTATCCTCCTGCTCCACAAACCAGCCGCTGATCAGATCCTCAAACATCAGATGTACTTCCCTGTTGGTAAAAGCCAATGTATAGTACCAGCGCCCGGTTCTCTCCACATACTCCTTCCGAAGAACTTTCAGATATCCTCCCGCCAGCAGAAGACTCCACACGGCATTCTTTTTTACAGCAAGCTGATCATATACGATCTGTTCATCTATCTCCATCTGAAGCGCTTTTCCGCGCATCAGTTCCTCAAAATCCTGCTTGATATTTTTACTGCCTCCACGGAGCAGAACACTGACCAGCGCATTGGAACTGGTATTCGCCCAGTAAGCTGAAAATTTTCCTGTCTTCAGATAATTCAGGATAGACCACGGATTATATATCTCTCCTGTCTTTCCAAAGGTGAAACCGTCATACCAGCGCTTAACTTCCTCTTTCCCATCTTCCATTCCGTACTCATCTAATGCGGCAAATACTTCTTTCTCCGTAAAGCCAAAACTGTCCCCATATAAGTCGGAAGTTGAGGTCACTACCGTCAGATTGTTCAGATCGGAAAAAATCGACTCTTTACTTATTCTGGTAATCCCTGTCATGATCGCCCGATCTAAATGCGGATTTGTTTTGAATGCAGCGTTAAAGAGCCCTCGGACAAACTCCACCATCTCTTCCCAATACCCATACACATACGCCTCCTGCATAGGCGTATCATATTCATCCAGCAAAATAATAACATTCTTCCCATAATAGCGTGACAGATACAGAGACAACTGATTCAAAGCCAGTGTCGCCGTCACATCGTCCATATCCACGGAGACGGCATCAAAAAAATCCTTTTCTTTCTCATTCAGCAGATCCCCCTCCATCAGAAATACATTTTTATGATAAAGATCCGCCAGAATCTGGTTGATCCGGCATGTCGCATTTTGGTAATCCCTCTCCTTCACATTCGCAAAAGACAGACTGATCACCGGATATGTGCCCTGCAGCCCCCGAAACTTCTCATCATTCCAGATAGAAAGCCCCTCAAACAGATCACTCCGTCCGGCATACTTTACGGAAAAAAATTGCTCCGTCATGCTCATCGTCAATGTCTTACCGAATCGTCTCGGGCGGGTGATCAATGTTACGCTATCCCCGTTTTCCCACCACTCCCGGAGAAATGGCGTCTTATCAATATAAAAGTACCCTTCCCTGCGGATCGTCTCAAAATCCTGACATCCGATGCTGACAGTCCTCGCCATCTGCATTACCTCTTTTTT
>OFGB01000840.1_pt1 | contig 20610 bp, 16 predicted proteins | sample 1521491 | NCBI WGS metagenome assembly OFGB01 (sample SAMEA3504095, study PRJEB24116) | mouse gut metagenome | biome: mouse gut; feature: mouse-associated habitat; material: faeces | place: Denmark | collected 2011
TATAAAAAAACTGATAAAGTATGATAGTATCATTATCTATGGCGCCGGTCTGGTAGGAGGAATAACTGCAAAAAGACTTTTAGCTAATCAATTAGTTGACAAAATTATCGGTTTTGCAGTCAGTAAAAGAACCAATGCAAAGGATGTATCTACAGGTATAAAAATATACGAAATTGATGAATTACAAAGGTATAAAGAAAATACTCTAATCATTATTGCAACAATGCCGGTTTTACATAACGAGATACGAGAAATATTAGAAAAGAAGAAGTTTCAGTATGTAGAGGTTGTTACGGCCGATCTGTATGAAAGTTTTTGTAAGAATTATATAGCCGATTTTCAGGAAAAAAATCATAGAATGTTTCCCCAAAATGTGAAACAGAGGATATTGTTCATGGCCTCCGATAATAATAGAACATCCGGCGCGTTTTTATGTATGATTGAATTATGTGAGATGCTAAAAGAAAGAGGAATATCGATATTAATTGTACTTCCGCAGTATGGCACAGGAGAGGAACTGCTGATACAAAGAAACCTCCGCTATACATATATCCCTTCAAAGGATTGGGGATATGAGGTGTCTGAGGATAAGAATCTCTGTAAAAAAATATATTTTGCGATAAGCCGACTAACAAATTACAGAGCTAAGACGGAATTGGTAAAGATCATAAGGGAACAGTCTGTACAATTGGTACATTGCAATACAACATATACGTACATAGGCGCGGTTGCAGCCAGGGCATGTGGAATTCCTTTTGTATGGCATCTAAGAGAGAATATGGAAAATCAAGGATATCGGATCTTCGGTGAAAAAACCGGTTTGAAATTGATGCGGAAAGCGAGCCAAATAATTGCTGTATCTGAATATATTAAAAATGTAATGAAAGAAAAGATAGCAGGACCGATTACAGTTATTTATGATGCTGTTGAAGCAGAAAAATCTTTGGATAAGGGACGGAATGTTTTTAACCGTCCGATTACACAGATGCTTATAGTAGGCGCGATAGTTTCCTTTAAAGGGCAAATGGAATTAATAAAGGCCTGCGATATATTGGTAAAGAAAGGTATCATGAATTTTCATCTGCAAATAGTAGGCGCAGGGGAGAAACAATACATTGAGAAGTTAAAAAAACAAGTTGAAACGTGTAATTTAGAAAAATATATTTCGTTTTATGGGGTATGTTCGAATGTTTTTGAGTTATATGGACGATCGGATATTGCGTTTACCTGCGGTGCAATGGAGGCATATGGGCGAGTCACGATTGAAGCGATGCTTTCGGGCTGTCTGGCAGTAGGAGTTAATACTGGCGCTACTCCTGAATTGATCAAAGATGGAGAGACCGGACTTCTTTATCAGGCGGGAAATGTGGAATCACTTGCAGAATGTATTGAGGAAGCGCTGTCCAATCCAGAGAGATCGAGAAGGCTTGCAAAAAGTGGACAGGTATATGTAAGTCACACATTTACAAAAGAAAATAATCTTCGTCAGATTTTAAAAGTATATCAAGAGGCGCTTAACGAAAAAAGGAATAAGTCTTAGAGAAGCAATGGGAGAAAATAGATGTATTATGCTGAAGACGTGGTAAAACAATTAAGAAGGTATGATCAAATCATAGTTTTTGGGGCGGGAATCGTGGCGTTTAACGCTATAAATTGTCTGATAAGAACGCCATATCGATTTAAGATAGAGTATTGTATAGTGTCGGATTTGAGTGTTAATCCCAAACAAATCATGGGGATTCCGGTGATCGATTTTGCAATGGCAGAAAAGAAGGTGAAAAAGGATAGAATTATCATGATTGCTGTGACGGATAAGAATTTGGCTGTTGTACAGGATATGCTGTATAGCCATGGATATTTTAATACACTTTCTATTGCGTTTCACAGTGATTTATGGGAACAGATTCGAGGAAATTATTTTAGGGAATATTGTTTGTTGAATAAAGAACCATGCGTAACGTTAGAAGAAGAATTGAAGAAAATATCTGCGCCATTATATAAAACGGCAGCTTACGATAAGATTCATATTTATGAAGTCAGAAGTCATGTGGATCAGAGACTCATAGAAGAAACACCAGATTTTAAATGGGAAATTCCGATTCAGGCAGGCGCGGCTCTAACAAGAGCAAAAGTATGTGGGATTCAGGATAATATTGGAGATAATATATCAGAGAAGAATAGAGAGTACTGTGAATTGACGGCGCTGTATTGGATATGGAAAAATGACACGTCGGATTATCTTGGTCTTTGTCATTATCGTCGTCATTTTCAGCTTGATTGGGATATAATCAGGAGACTGGAACACTCGGATATAGATGTTGTTTTAACGATACCGATCTTGAATTTTCCAAGTGTAAGAGAGGTATATGAGAATGACCATATGATTGAGGATTGGGATATTATGTTGGAAGTAATAGAGAGATTTGAACCAACTTATCGAAAGGCTGCTGAGATTGTGCAGAGCGGACAATATTATTACGGCTACAATATGTTTATAATGCGAAGGGAAATCTTAGACAACTATTGTAAATGGTTATTTCCGATACTCGATTATTGTGAGCGGTATTGCGGCAAGAAAAAAGATAGTTATCAGAACAGATATCTTGGATTCATGGCAGAAAGACTGTTGACGATTTATTTCATACATCATAAAAAGGATTATAAAATTGTTCATGCAAGAAAGCATTTTATTGAAAAATGATCCGTATATTTTACACAATAAGGAGATTCAATTTACATGAAAGAATGGATATATATTTTTGGCGCCCATTCCCGGGCGCAGACATTAGCCGCATATCTGCAGTACTTGTACCCCGATATAAGAATAAAAGCATACCTGTTTGATAATGAAGAGACAAACCCTGACAAGATCGGGGAGATACCCGTTCTTCGATTGAACGGCGATATGCCGAAGGATACAGACTGTCCGGTATACATATGTACAAGGGGAGTTTATCATTCTCAGATCATAGAACGTCTTAAGCAGATTGGTTTTGAAAAGATATATCCGGTAACCGCGGAACTGGACCGGCAGTTTCGGAATGCGTATTTGAAAAAATATTTTATCAGTATCGGGAAGAAATTTCCCAAAATTGACAGTTTGGAAGATGAGACGGAAAAATCTGCGGCAGTGTATGTGGTACGGTCAATATTTGACGCTCCTTTGCGGCAGCCCTATCGGCTGGCGTCTTATGAAAAGGAGATTCAGGCTGGCGCCGCACTCACAGAGAAACGTATTACAAAGAGAATGATCACGGACGATATAGAGGATAATATTTCAGCCAGGAATAAGCAATTCTGTGAGCTGACGGTGCTCTATTGGATCTGGAAGAATGCGAGGGAAGATATCGTAGGATTAGCGCACTATCGCAGACATTTTATCCTGCCGGAAGACTGGGTAGAACGTATGAAAAAGAATGCAGTAGATGTGATCCTGCCGGTGCCTCTCTATGTGGCGCCCAGTGTGGCTGATAATTACAAGAAGCGTCACGATCCTGCGGATTGGGACTATATGATGAAGTATTTGAAAAGAAACCATGAGTCGGAGTATAGTGAAGCGAAAGATTTTTTTGGGAAGAATTTATATTCGCCTTGTAATATGTTCATTATGCGGAAAGAAGTGTTGAGAGAGTTGTGCGAATGGCTTTTCCCGATAGTATTCGAAGCGGCGGGGTATGGAGGAACAAAGGAGGATCATTACCAGAACCGTTATCCGGGATTCCTCTCGGAACGGTTGATATCGTTTTATTTTGAACGGTATAGTTACCGGTATAAAGTGGCGTATGCGGATAAGAATTTTCTGACATAGGATAATAAATGAAATGGAAGCGTCAGGTACAGAAGCGGAATTATAGAGTAATATTTATGAATGAGTATGAAAAGGACAGACGGGGGAAAGGGGCATGCAGTTTCAATTAATGGCGTCTATGATGTGCGCCGACTATGGAAATTTGGAGAAAGAGGTTAAGAGTCTGGAAGAGGGCGGTATCGATTCTTTCCATATAGACGTCATGGACGGCCGGTACGTTCCTAATTTTGCCATGTCCCTGAACGATATGTGTTATATAGCCGGCGCCGCGAAGCGGCCGTTGGACGAGCATCTGATGATCGAACATCCAAATAACCGTATTCAATTGTTTCTTCTATCAATGAAGGAGGACATGGATTTTGAGATTTATTGGGACGGAGCCTGCAGCGCGGATAAGATTATTGAATACGCGCCAAAGGGGGGTGGCGGGGTTTGTGCTTGGCACAACCTTGTTATTTGGGAAAGATAAGCCGTATGGGGAGACTTTGGAGGATATCCGAAAATTACGGTTCTGATCCATAATCATGAACTTTGGCGAAATGTTTTGATGAAAGAACTTAGCCGGCCGCCGCGGAGGATCAGGGGATTAATATTATTGTCATAGAATTGCCGCCGTCGATTGAATTTTTCAGTTGACGGATGGAAGGAAGTGTGCTATTTTAAAAACAGATTAGATATGTTCCTGGGATCTGTTATTTTCTGTTTATGTTTCATTACACATCTGATAAATCAAAGAATTTTCTTATTTTTTCCTGAATTAAGTGTTGACATTTTGTGGCAAGTATAATAGTATATTAATCATAGAACGAACGTTTGTTCGTTGTGAAAAGGAGATTATATTATGGCGAATGAAGATAAGAAGAAGGCGTTGGACGCGGCGATAGCGAAGTTGGAAAAAGATTATGGAAAAGGAACGGTAATGAAGTTAGGCGATCCTAAGGCTCAGGTGGCGGTGGAGACGATTCCGACAGGATCTCTGAGTCTGGATCTTGCGCTGGGACTGGGCGGAGTGCCGAGAGGCCGTGTCGTGGAGGTTTACGGACCGGAATCCAGCGGTAAGACGACGGTTGCGTTACATATGATTGCGGAAGTACAGAAGAGAGGCGGGATTGCCGGATTCATAGACGCGGAACATGCGTTGGATCCGGTCTATGCGAAGAATATCGGCGTGGATATTGACGAACTGTATATCTCACAGCCGGACAGCGGCGATCAGGCTCTTGAGATTACGGAGACGATGGTAAGATCCGGAGCGATGGACATCATTGTAGTGGACTCTGTCGCGGCACTGGTGCCGAAGCAGGAGATTGAAGGAGATATGGGAGACAGTCACGTAGGGCTGCAGGCAAGGCTGATGTCTCAGGCGCTCCGTAAGCTGACGCCGGTTATCAGTAAGTCGAACTGTGTAGTGATCTTTATCAACCAGTTGAGGGAGAAGGTAGGCGTCATGTTCGGGAATCCGGAGACGACGACGGGCGGACGCGCCCTTAAGTTCTATGCGTCTATCCGAATGGACGTCAGAAGGACCGAGACTTTGAAGCAAAGCGGAGATATGGTGGGCAACAGGACGCGTGTAAAGATCGTGAAGAACAAGATAGCGCCGCCGTTTAAAGAAGCAGAATTTGATATTATGTTCGGTAAAGGCATCTCAAAAGAGGGAGATATCCTGGATCTTGCCGTGAGCTGCAATCTTGTAAGCAAGAGCGGGGCATGGTTTGCGTATAACGGCGATAAGATCGGTCAGGGGCGAGAGAATGCCAAGACATATCTGAGAGAACATCCGGAGGTCATGGAAGAGCTTGAGGCGAAGATCCGCGAGCAATATAATATCGGAATGGATACGGACCTGGGAGATAAGGATGTGAAGCCTATGCAAAAAGACGGTAAGAAGGGCGGCGCGAAGAAGTCCCAGACGTCAAAGCAGGACAAACAGGAGAAGAAGAACGAGACGGCGGAAGAAGCTTCTGCAGAGACTTCGGAAGACACGCCGGAGGAAGTATAGAAAATGACGGTGACGAAGATAGAGCCGGTGTCGAAGACCAGATTTAAAGTATATGTGGATGAGAAGCCTGTTTTTGTATTGTATAAGGGCGAGTTGTCACGCTATCATATAGAGACGGACGAGGAGATTGAGGACGAGGTTTTTGAAGATATCCTGAATACGGTAGTATGTAAAAGAGCAAAAGCAAGAGCGCTTCATCTCCTGAACGACATGGGGCGGACGGAGGCGCAGCTTCGGACGAAGCTTGGACAGGGAGGGTATACGGAAGAGATTGTGGAGAAAGCCGTCGCTTATGTAAAGTCCTTTGGATATCTGAACGACTGGGAATATGCCAGAAGTTTGATTGAGGGCAGGAAGCATAAGAAGAGCCGTATGGAACTTTACGGAGCATTGTTGCAGAAGGGAGTCGCGAAAGAAGAGGCGGAAAGGGCGCTGGAAGAATTTTATGACAGTGACGATTCAAGGGCGGCGATCGAAGCGATTCTTAAAAAGAAGAAGTTTGTACCGGAGAGCGCGGATCGAATCCAGAAGCAAAAGATGGGAAGCTATCTGATGCGCAAAGGATTTAAGTATGAAGAGATCCGTAAGATCTTACAATTTTATGATTGAGTCAGACAGAAGACGGCGGAGAATGTATGATATCAGTACTCTTTGCCGTCTTTTTTGATAATTGGATCCGCGCCGATAGGCAGGAAAAACGGATGGTTGAGACGAAAAAGTTACAAAAGTAAAAAAGATGGAAAAATGTAATTGTCTTTTTGAGATGATGAATGTATAATGAAAGCAGATAGTTCAGTTAAGTTTACATTGAGGAGAAGAAAGGGGATTAAATGGAATTCAAAGATACCTATCGAATCGGACTCTATGAAAAGGCGATGCCTTCAGACCTTACATGGGAAGAGCGGCTTGAGTCTGCAAAAGAAGCGGGATATGATTATATAGAGATGAGTATAGACGAGACAGATATGCGGATGTCCCGTCTTGACTGGGACGACGGGCAGATATATGATCTTCTGGACGCTCAAAGGAGGGCGGGGCTTCCAATTGAGACGATCTGTTTCAGCGCGCAGAGAAAGTATCCGTTAGGAAGCAAGATCTGGGAGAAAGAGGCGAAAGAGCTTCTGAGGAAAGGGATTATCTTTGCAAGAAAGTCAGGAATCCGTATTATCCAGACGCAGGGATATGACTGTTATTATGAAGAAACCAGTGATGAGACGACCAGGGAAAGATTCTATCGGAATCTTGAAGAAGGGACGATGTTCGCGGCTTCTCACGGCGTCATGCTGGCGATGGAGACGATGGAGAATGATTTTATGAATACGGTTGAAAAGGCGATGTACAGTGTGAACCGTGTAAATTCTCCGTATCTTCAGGTATATCCGGATATTGGAAATATATCGAACGCCACGAAGGATGTGACGGGAGATCTTGCGGCAGGGCGGGGGCATATCGCCGCGGCGCATCTGAAAGAGACTGTACCGGGAAAGTTTCGGGAGATTCCTTATGGTACGGGTCAGGTGGATTTCCCCGGGGCAATCGCGAAGTTATACGAGCTTGGGATCCGCAGATATGTATCCGAATGCTGGTATTGCGGGGAGGCTAACTGGAAAGAGGTTATAAAGAGTAACCGGAGATTCTTAGATGATCAGTTTGCAAAAGCAAAGGAAATTCTGACAAATTGAAGGAGTATGGAAGATGGGTAGATATGTAATAGGGCTGGATAACGGCGGTACGTCAACGAAAGCGGCGATCTTCGACCTTACCGGCAAAGAGATTGCAACGGCGGGAAAGCAGACGAGGGTGATCACTCCGAAGTCCGGATATACGGAAAGAGATATGGAAGAGCTGTGGCAGGCGAACTGTGAATGTGTGAAGCGTGCGCTTGAGAAGGCCGGGATTGCCGGAGAGGATGTGCTGGGAATTGCTGTATGTGGTCATGGCAAAGGTTTGTACGCGTGGGGAAAAGACGGAAAACCGGCATATAACGGTATCATTTCCACCGACAGCCGGGCGTGGAAGTATCCGAAGAGATGGTATGAGAACGGCGTATATGAAGAAGTGCACGAGCAGCTATGCCAGGAATTCATGGCGTGTCAGCAGGTATCTCTGCTTGCCTGGTTCAAGGAGCATCACAGAGACGTGTATGATAATATTCAATATGTATTTTCGGTAAAGGATTATGTGCGGTTCCGTCTGACGGGCGAGGCATATTGCGAGGCTACAGATATCTCGGGTTCAGGATTGATGGACGTAAAGAATGCAAAATTTGACAGGGAGATCCTAAGGAAACTTGGAATCGAAGAAGTCTATGACAAACTTGCTCCGATTAAGTATTCTTATGATTTGTGCGGAAAGATTACGAATGAAGCGTCCAGGCTCACGGGACTTCCGGAGGGCACGCCGGTGGCGGGCGGCATGTTTGATATTGATGCGTGCGCGGTGGCCGTGGACGTGACTTCGACAGAGGAATTATGTACGATCGCAGGAACCTGGAGTATTAATGAATATATATCCGAGACGCCGGTTATGGATGGAAGTATCGCGATGAATTCCTTATTTGCGATGCCGGGATATTACCTGGTGGAAGAATGCAGCGCGACGTCTTCAGGCAATCTGGAATGGTTTCTGCAGAATTGTATGGAGAACGAGCAGATACCGGAGGGAAGTAATCTCTATGAACTGATCAACGAGAAGGTAGACGGCGTCAATCCGGAAGAAAGCGACGTGTATTTCCTTCCTTTCCTCTATGGATCGAACGCCCATCCCCTGGGCAAGGGCGCGTTTATCGGCCTGACGACCTATCATGACAAGGCGCATATGCTGCGGGCAATCTATGAAGGCGTAGTATATTCCCATCGTACGCACATTGAGAAATTGTTATCTTCCAGAAAACCGCCGGAGGCGATCCGTATGGCAGGCGGCGCGGTGAATTCCAGGGTATGGGTGCAGATGTTCGCGGATGCGCTGGGATTTCCCATCGAGACGGTCGACGCCAAAGAGTTGGGAGCGCTTGGCTGCGGAATGGCCGCGGCGATAGCGGCCGGAGGCTATAAAGATTACAAAGAAGCGGCAGAGCATATGGTGCATGTGTCGGAACGTGTATACCCGAATCCGGAACGGACGGCGGTATACCAGAAAAAGTATGAAAAATACAGAGCGGTCAGCAGGGCGCTTGATACTGTCTGGGGACAGTTTGAAGTATAAAAGATTCTAAGAATAAGAAAGGTGGAAACAAATTATGGCAAGCAAAGGAAGTACTCCGAAGACGATGAAAGCGCTGGTAGCGTATAGTAAAGATGATTACCGTTTCGAGCCGGAATATCCGGCGCCGGAATGTGGACCGGACGATATTATTATCAAGACAGAGGCATGCGGAATCTGCGCGGGTGATTTGAAGTGCAGCCACGGTGCGGCGATGTTCTGGGGAGACGACGTACAGCCGTCATGGGTAAAGCCTCCGTTTATTCCCGGACATGAGTTCTTCGGACGTATCGTAGAGATGGGAGGGAATGTGGAAGGTTATGAATTGGGAGACAGGATCATCGCAGATCAGATCGTACCCTGCGGAAAATGCAGATTCTGCAAAGACGGTCATTATTGGATGTGCCAGCCCCATGATATGCTGGGGTTCCAGTCTTATAACAACGGAGGTATGGCAGAGTATGTCAGATATCCGAAGAACTGTATATTAAGCCGCGTACCGGAAGAGATGAGCCTTGAGCAGGCCCTTCTGGTTGAACCCTATGGATGTTCGAAGCATGCGGTAGACCGCGGGAGTATTACGAATGAAGATGTAGTAGTAATCTCAGGCGCGGGTACTCTTGGGCTGGGTATGATTACATATGCGCGGATGAAGAACCCGAGACTTCTGATCGTGTTGGATATGCAGGACAAGCGGTTGGAAAAGGCGAAAGAGTTCGGCGCGGATCTGGTGTTCAATCCGGGACAATGCGATATCGACAAAGAGATAAAGGCGTTAACGGAGGATTACGGATGCGACGTATATATCGAGGCGACGGGACATCCCTCCAGTGTTATCCAGGGATTGACTATTACACGTAAACTGGGACGTTTTGTTGAATTCAGCGTATTCGGTTCAGAGACGTCTGTAGACTGGTCTATTATCGGCGACCGGAAGGAATTAGATATTCTTGGTTCTCACTTGAGTCCGTATGCATATCCGTTTGTTATTGAGAACATGATGAAGGGAAACCTTAAGACAGAAGGCGTCGTTTCCAGTATATTTGCGATCGAAGAATGGGAAAAGGCTTTTGACTATGCTTCGGGAAAATATGGTGATTTTAAGGTTGCATTTAAGTTTTAAATGTTATTGTGTTAAATGTTATTGGCAGAATGCTTGACATCTTTGTGAAAACAGTATAAAATTTAACTGTTGTAAATTATGACAGATGAAAAGAAGTTTTGTTATATGTACAATGAAAATTGAATAAGGAGGTGCTCCTGTGCCAGAAGTAATAATTGCTGTGATCGTAACGTTGGTTCTTGCCATACCGGTTACTTATTTTCTCACGGTTTCTTACCGCCAGAAGGTTGCCGAACAAAAAATAGGCAGCGCGGAAGATAAAGCCAGGGAAATTATTGACGAAGCGGTTAAGGCAGCCGAGACAAAACGGCGCGAGGCTTTATTGGAGGTCAAAGAAGAAACAATCAAAAGCAAAAACGACCTGGATAAAGAAATCCGCGACCGCAGGGCCGAAATCCAGCGCAACGAAAGGCGCATCGTGCAGAAGGAAGAAAATCTCGATAAGAAGCTGGAAGCAATCGAGAAGCGCGAAGCGGGTTTTGTCGCAAGGGAAGAAGAACTGAACAAACAGAAAGCAGAAATTGCGAAACTGAGTGAAGAACGCGTACAGGAACTGGAACGAATCTCAGGCCTTACCTCCGAACAGGCAAAAGAATACCTTTTAAAAACTGTTGAAGAAGATGTAAAACTTGATACTGCAAAACTGATCAAAGAATTGGAAAACCAGGCAAAGGAAGAAGCGGGAAAGAAAGCAAGGGATTATGTAGTGACGGCAATACAAAAATGCGCTGCAGACCATGTTTCCGAAACGACGATTTCCGTTGTCCAGCTTCCAAACGATGAAATGAAAGGAAGGATTATCGGCCGTGAAGGGCGGAATATCAGAACCCTGGAGACATTGACCGGAGTAGATCTGATCATTGACGACACGCCGGAAGCAGTAATCCTTTCCGGATTTGATCCGATTCGCAGGGAGATTGCGAGAATTGCTTTGGAGAAGTTAATTGTGGACGGGCGCATTCATCCGGCCAGAATTGAAGAAATGGTAGAAAAAGCAAAAAAAGAAGTGGAGATGATGATCCGCGAAGAAGGAGAGGCCGCTACGTTAGAAGTCGGAGTCCATGGGATTCATCCGGAGTTGGTACGTCTTTTGGGGCGTATGAAATTCAGGACCAGCTACGGACAGAACGCATTGAAACACTCCATCGAGGTAGCGCAGATTGCAGGCCTTCTCGCCGGAGAGATTGGCGTAGACGCCAGGGCGGCAAAGCGTGCGGGGTTATTGCATGACATTGGGAAATCAGTCGATCATGAAATGGAAGGTTCACATATTCAAATAGGCGTTGAATTATGTAGAAAATACAAAGAGTCTCCGCTGATTATCAATGCGGTGGAAGCGCATCATGGCGATGTGGAGCCGACGACTCTGATTGCCTGCCTGGTACAGGCTGCCGATACGATAAGCGCAGCGCGTCCGGGTGCAAGGCGGGAAACATTAGAAACATATTCAAACAGATTAAAACAGTTAGAAGATATTACAGGTGGTTTTAAAGGGGTAGATAAATCTTTTGCGATTCAGGCAGGCAGAGAGATTCGTGTAATGGTAATTCCTGAACAGATTAGCGATGCCGATATGGTATTGCTGGCGCGTAACATATCCAAGCAGATTGAATCTGAATTGGAATATCCGGGACAGATTAAGATAAATGTAATCCGTGAATCCCGCGTCGTTGATTATGCAAAATAATCACAGTAAAATATGAAAATGAAAAAGTCCCAGAAACAGCGTGTTTTGGGGCTTTTTTATATTTGTTAAAAAAAGGAGGCAGTTATGGTTCAAAGACCGAAGCGGATCAAAAGGGAACTGGCAAGAGAAGGCGTTATTGTAGATATGTATACCGATTATATGCAGATGCCGGACGGAAAGGTGGCGGAATGGGACTTTATTTCGCACAGGAAAGGCGCCGCGGCGGTGCTGGCTGTGCGTGAGGACGGCAAAATCATTATGGTAAGGCAGTACCGGAACGCGTTGGAACGCGAGACGCTGGAAATTCCGGCCGGGGCAAGGGACAGCGTGACCGAAGATACGGCGGTCTGCGCAAAACGGGAACTGGAGGAGGAAACCGGATATGCCTGCGGCAGGCTGGAAAAACTCCTCTCCTTAAAATCTACGGTTGCATTTTGCGATGAATTCATTGACGTTTATCTGGCGACGGAACTTGTGCCGGGTAAGCAGCATCTGGATGAAGATGAGTTTATTGAGCTGGAGGCGTGCGATCTGGATGAATTATTAGAAAAGATTTATGCCGGCAAAATTCAGGATGCCAAAACGGTAGCGGCCATTTTAGCTTATGCGAACCGCCTGCGTTAGAGTATTTTTCAAACGCGATCTAAACATGTCAGGCAGGAATAAACGGACGGGGACGGACATATGTTAGAATGATAAAAAACAGGCGGAGGTAAAGTGAAAAAGACAACCTTTCTCTTTTTTTTGCTGTTCTTAGGCGGCGTAATCTGTGCAAATGTTTCCGGCGTTGTTTCCGGCAGGGAACTTGGCGCGATGAATGAATATTTTATGAACCGGTATATGTATGCGGATATTCAGGGAAGCGAATTATTTCCGTTTTTATTTTATGAAAGGGCGCCGGGATTTTTGCTGTTGGTATTATTAAGCGTCGGGATTTACGGTACGCTGGTTGCGGACGGGTATATTTCTTATCTGGCATTTTCCACGGGATTTCTTTCCGTAGTGGCGATTATGAATTATGGGATTAAGGGGATACTGCTGATGGTAGGGTTTTTCTTTCCCCAATGGCTGTTTTATGCGCCGGTGCTTTTATTCTGGTACTGCGGCCTGCGGTATTATAAAGGGCGGGAAAAGGATGCGGCTTCCGGGGAACTGAAACGGAAACGCCATATGAAACTGGCTGTGTTTGCTTTTCTGGCAGGTATTTTGTTTTTGTTTGGGCTGTTTGTGGAAAGCTACGTCAATCCGTTTTTTTTACAGAAGATTGTGCGTATTATCGAATAAAAAAGGATCGGGAACATGTGGTGTTCCGATCCTTTTTACTTGAATCCTGTCAGGCGTTCATTTCGGCAATATTATAAATCAGCCGTTTGGATTCTTCCCATCCAAGGCATGGGTCCGTAATGGATTTGCCGTAAATGCCTTCGCCGATTTTCTGGCTGCCCGGCTCGATATAGCTTTCGATCATTACGCCTTTTATCATGCGGTGGATATCCGGGGAAATCCGCCGGTTGTGCATGACTTCTTTTACAATACGGATTTGCTCGGCGTATTGTTTGTTGGAGTTGGAATGGTTGGCGTCAATAATGGCCGCCGGGTTGACAAGCTCCATTTTATCGTATTTTTCAATCAGACGCATAATGTCTTCGTAATGGTAATTCTGCACGCAGTTTCCGTGTTTGGAAACGGCTCCGCGCAGTACGACATGGGTGAGCGGGTTGCCGGTGGTTTCTACTTCATGGCTGCGGTATACGAAATGGTGCGGATGCTGCGCGGCATATACGGAGTTGAGCATAACAGTAAAATCGCCGCTGGTAGGATTTTTCATGCCGGAAGCGACGTCAAAACCGCTGACAGTCAGGCGGTGCTGCTGGTCTTCTACGGAACGGGCGCCAATGGCGACGTAGGAAAGCAGGTCTTCGACATACCCCCAGTTTTCCGGATAAAGCATTTCGTCCGCACAGGTTAAATTGCTTTCGGCAATGGCGCGGATATGCATTTGGCGCATTGCGATAAGGCCGGCGAGCATATCCGGTTTTTTCTCCGGATCGGGCTGCGAGGCAATTCCTTTATAGCCCTCTCCCGTAGTACGGGGCTTATTGGTATAAATTCTTGGGATAATAATAACTTTGTCTTTGACTTCTTCCGCAATGGGGGCAAGACGGTTTACATAATCGCATACCGCGTCCTCGTTGTCTGCGGAACACGGACCGATGATAACCAGAAAACGGTCGTCTTTTCCGGTAATGACGTCTGAAATCATCCGATCCCGCTCAGCCTTTAATGCGGCAAGCTTTTCAGGGATCGGGTACTGTTTTTTGATCTCAGACGGCTTTGGAAGTTCTTTTAAATAGGTAAAACTCATAATGCCATCTCCTGTCTGTATAATTTAATTTGCGGCACGGTTACGTACCTGCATAAAAAAGAAGGCCACGGAAACAATAAGCCCCGTAACCTTCCGTAAATGCAACCGGCGGGAATCGAACCCACATTGCAGGAGTCGGAGTCCTGTGTTCTATCCGTTAGACTACGGTTGCACAACAACAGTTATCATAATACATATCGACGAAAATGTCAACAAATTATTAAATTCTTTTAATTTTTTCATAAGCGGTTGACTTTTGTTTTACTGTTTGCTATTCTAAAAACTGTACGTTGTTCCAATTTTTTATTGGTTACAGTATATTATCGGTTTGAAATTTAAAGAAATTCTATATATAGATCAGAATACAGACAATTATTTGGAAATTTTTGGGAATCAGCATTTGGACAAGAACAGATACCGTTTTGAATCAGGAGGAAAATGAACATGGGAAATCAGAATAATAATATAAATGATACAAACAAATCAGACAACACACAGGAAGATAAATTCGGACAGGCAATTGATTTTTGTGTGAGGAACGTTCGGTATATAGCGGTAGCAGGCTTGTTTGTGGTACTTGTCATTGTACTTGCAAAAGGGCTAAAAGACAGAAACGGGGGCAATCAGGACAGGGACCTGCCGGTTGCGTCCACGGAATCTCTTATGGAAGAAACGGAAACGGCTGCAGAGGAGGCTTTTTTGCAGGACGCATATCCGGAAGTAAACGATCTGATCGGCAAATATTATAAGGCTTACGCCAAAGGAAACACAAAGAAGCTTTCTAAGCTGGCAAAGCCTCTTACAGATATGGAAAAAAGCTACATTTCCGTATTCAGCGAATATGTGGAAAGCTACCAGAATATATCCTGTTACACCAAGAGCGGAATGGAGGCAGGCTCATACATCGTATCCGTTTACCTTGAAACCAAATTTAAAGATGTGGAAACGGTTGCGCCGGGGCTCGAGACTTTTTATGTCAGGACGGATCCCGAAAGCGGAGCGTTATATATCGATACACTATACGGGCAGTTTAATGCCAAAATGAAAGAAAACGAAGTGGACGAAGCCGTTGCCGCTTTTTTAAGCGATTTCAACAAGCAGTCCGACGTAGTAGCGCTTGAAACCGACGTATGGCAGAAATACGAAAGCGCGCTGGCTGCCGATGAAAATTTAAAAACAATGGTAGATAACACCGTACCGGACGCAATGACCGTATGGGCGCACGACCAGGTGGCAGCAGCTAAGAAGGCGGAGGAAGAAGCGGCCGCAGAAGAAGAAGCGGCCAAGAAAGCCGCAGAGGAGGAAGCGGCCAAAAAAGCAGAAGAAGAAAAGAAAGCGGCGGATCAGGCGTCAGCCGTTACCGTATATGCGATAGATAAAGTCAATGTCCGTTCCCAGCCGAGCGAAACGGCCGATGTACTCGGGCAGTTAGAGCCGGGGTCACAGACAACCCGTTTTGAAGACAAGGACGGCTGGAGCCGGGTGGATTACAACAACGGGACGCAGGGATATGTAAAATCCGAATACCTTTCCACAGAGCAGCCTGCCGCTCCTGCGGATACGCCGGCCGAGGATACGCCTGCGGAAGAAAATACCGGAGCGAAAAAATACTATTCGGAAGGCGAAGTGATTACGCTGACCGAAACCGTCAATGTCCGTAAGTCCATGAGCGAGGACGCGGAGAAAGTGGCGACCGCATTTGCCGGGGAACAGGTTACGGTTATCTTAAGCTATGCGGAAGGCTGGACTAAGGTAAATTACGGGGATAAGACAGGCTTTATCAAAACAGAATTGCTTCGGTAACAGAAAAAACAGCAGTTACAGTGACGATTACGGAGACTTAAGGCGCGTCTGTAAGGATGGGCGCGCCTGGCGGCCGGTGCGTGCCCGCACGGCGGCAGGTCTCCGTATTTTAAGTTGTTTTGATGCTTTTTGTTTTATTTGAAAGGAGGAAGAAATGCCACAGGGAGTGCGGATCAATAAATTTTTAAGCGAAGCGGGCGTTTGTTCCAGACGGGAAGCAGACAGGCAGGCAGAGGCCGGGAACGTCTGTATAGACGGGGTACGGGCGACGGCAGGAAGCCGCGTTTTGCCAGGGCAGGAAGTGACTTATATGGGAAGGCCCGTACACAAAGAAGAAACTAAAATTTTAATTGCCGTCCATAAGCCGGTAGGTATTGTCTGTACGGCAGAAAAGAGGGAAGCAGATAATATTGTGGATTTTATCCATTACCCGAAGCGGATCTATCCGGTTGGCCGGCTCGACAAGGATTCTTCCGGCCTGATTTTAATGACAAACCAGGGAGAAATCGTCAACAAAATGCTGCGCGCCGGAAACGGGCACGAACGGGAATATATAGTTACGGTAAATAAGCCTCTGACCGATCCGTTTTTGCGCGGGCTTACAGGAGGCGTCCCGCTGGCGGAACTTGGCGTAACGACCAGGAAATGCGAGGTAGAACGCCTGGGCAAGCGTAAATTTAAAATTATACTGACGCAGGGGTATAACCGCCAGATCCGCAGGATGTGCGAATATTTCGGCTATCGGGTGGAAACATTATGCCGTGTGAGAATTATGAATATTTTATTAGGGGATTTAAAACCGGGGGCTTACCGGCACGTGACAAAACAGGAATACGACGGGCTGCTTCGTCTGATTTCCGATTCTAAAAACACGCCTGTCATTTATTCCCCGAAGGAGTAGGAACATGGATTTTAAGGCCAGAATAGAAGAATTAAAGACACAGATTTTATACCATAATAACCGTTATTACAATGAAGATAATCCGGAAATCACCGATTATGAATATGATATGCTTTTGCGTGAATTAAAACAGCTTGAACAAAAGCATCCCGAATATGTAACCCCGGATTCCCCTACGCAAAACGTAGGCGGAACAGCCAAACGGCAGGCAGGCGTTTTGGTTCGGCATAACGTGCCGATGTTAAGCTTGCAGGACGTTTTTTCCAAGGAGGAAGTGTTGCATTTTGTAGAGGAAATGAGGGAGCAGTTAGAAGATCCCGAATTTGTGGTAGAGTACAAAATTGACGGGCTTTCCATGTCGCTGCGCTACGAGTATGGAGAATTAAAACTGGCGGAAACCAGGGGGGACGGCGTTTCATTTGGGGAAGACGTAACGGAAAATGCCAAAGTAATCAGCGACGTGAAAAAGAAACTGAAAGATACGCCGGAATATTTGGAAATCCGTGGCGAGGTTTATATGAAGAATGCGGATTTTGACGCAGTAAACGGGATGCAGGAGCTTATGGGCAAAAAAGCGTTTGCCAATCCCAGAAACTGTGCGGCAGGGACGCTGCGCCAGCTGGATCCTTCCATTACGAAGGAACGGAAGCTGTCGATGTTTGTATTTAATATCCAGCAGTCCAGAGGGATTACATTTGAAACGCATACGCAGGGGTATGATTTCCTGAAAAAACAGAACGTGCCGGTAATTGACGATTACCGTATCTGTAAGACGGGGGAGGAAGTATGGGAGGCAATTGAAGCCATCAGCGAAAGCAGGGGCGCGCTTCCTTACGATATAGACGGGGCGGTTGTCAAAGTAAACCGTTTCAGCGACAGGGAGCGCTTAGGAGCCACTTCAAAAGTGCCGCGCTGGGCGGTCGCCTACAAATATCCGCCGGAGGAAAAAGAATCCGTTATAAAAGAAATCGAACTGTCCGTAGGGCGCACCGGGCGTATTACGCCGACCGCCATATTCGACGCGGTACGGCTTTGCGGCACGTCTGTTTCCCGCGCGACGCTTCACAACCAGGATTTTATAGACGAATTGGAAATCGGAATCGGGGATGCTGTTTTGGTGTATAAATCCGGTGAAATTATCCCGAAGATCAAACAGGTGATAAAAGAAAAGCGTCCGGCAGGCTGGAAGAAATTTCAAATTCCGGACGTCTGCCCGGTCTGCGGGGAAAAAACGGCCAGGGATAAGGATACGGCGGATATCAAATGCACAAATGCAAATTGTCCGGCGCAGCTTACGAGAGGCCTTATCAATTTCGTCGGCAGGGACGCTATGGATATCAAGGGATTTGGAACGGTCTATATCGAAGAACTTGTCCGCAGGAAGTATATTGCAAGCGTATCGGATATTTACCGCCTGAAAGAACACAGGGAAGAGATGATTGAAGAGGGCATTATCGGGAAAGAAAAAAATACCGACAAGCTTTTGGAAGCCATCGAAAAATCCAAAGCAAACGATGCGTACCGCCTGCTGACAGGACTGGGGATACCAAACGTCGGCAAAGCGGCGGCAAAGGCGATTATGCGGAAATTAAAAACAATGGACGCATTGATGGAGGCTTCCATGGAAGAACTGCAGGAAGTGGACGATATCGGGGAAGTTTCGGCCGCTTGTATCCGTGAGTTTTTTGACAGACAGGAAAACCGAAGAACCATGGAGCGGTTAAAACAGGCCGGCTTAAATATGGAATGCTTAGAACAGATAAATGAGGAACAGCATTTTGCGGGGCTTACGTTTGTTATTACAGGAACGCTTGCCGGGATGGACAGGAAAGAGGCGCAGGCGCTGATTGAACGGCTCGGAGGAAAGGTATCCGGTTCCGTGTCCCGGAAGACAAATTATCTTCTGGCAGGTGAAAATGCGGGAAGCAAGCTTACGAAAGCGAATGAACTTAACATTCCGGTGATTTCAGAAGAAGAACTGCGCCGGATGGCAGAAGGAGGAAACGGGGATGCCGATACGGACACAGAGTGATTTGCCGGCAAAAGAGATTTTGGAAAAAGAGAATATTTTTGTTATGGACGAAAACCGCGCCATGCACCAGGATATCAGGCCGGTCAGCATTGCGATTTTAAATCTGATGCCATTAAAAGAAGATGCGGAACTGCAGCTGCTGCGGTCGTTGTCCAATACGCCGCTGCAGGTAGATATTACATTTCTGACCGTAACAAGCCATGAGTCCAAGCACACGTCCGTCAGCCATTTAAATAAGTTTTACCAGACGTTTCCCGATGTAAAAAACCAGCGTTTTGACGGCTTAATTATAACGGGCGCCCCGGTGGAACTTCTGGAGTTTGAAGAAGTGGATTATTGGGAAGAACTGTGTAGATTCATGGACTGGAGCAAGACGCATGCGACTTCCACACTGCATGTATGCTGGGGCGCGCAGGCCGGGCTTTACTACCATTACGGGATAAAAAAATACGTCCTGCCGGAAAAAATGTCCGGCATTTTCTGGCACCGCGTGCAAAACCGCAAGGTTCCGCTGGTGCGCGGCTTTGATGATTATTTTGTGGCTCCGCATTCGAGGAATACCGAAAACCGTCCGGAGGATATTAAGGCTGTGAAGGACTTAACTATCCTGGCGCAGTCGGAAGAAGCAGGGGTGTTTCTGGCAATTGCGGACGAAGGGCGAAAGGTATTTATGCTGGGGCATCCGGAGTATGACAGGATTACGCTGGATAAGGAATATAAACGCGATATCGGAAAGGGGCAGCCGATCGCAATGCCGAAAAATTATTATCCAAACGACGATCCCCTGCAAAGGCCGCGTCTGCAGTGGCGGGCGCATGGGAATGCGGTATATTCCAATTGGTTAAATTATTACGTGTATCAGCAGACGCCGTATGATTTTATCGATACGGCGGGGATTGTGAAGAAGTAGCTTGAATTGAAAGGGTTTGGGTGATTCTTTTATAAAATTGCTGTTGTATCGGACTATCGTAAAATATTGCAGATTTATGCCTGTTCGTGTGAAAATGGGGTATGAATGGGGTACAGAAAGAGACTTATATAACGAAAGTTAATGTGTATAAATGATTGAATTTTAAAAATACAAAATGGAATCCCCGGACATTACCATAAGTCCATAACTGACTGGTTTATAGTCGATTCCCAGTCGGTTGTGGACTTATTTTAATGCCTGAAATCAGCATTATAAAAATCATCAAGTTGAAAATAATCATTGCCCATACATATCTAAAGTGTTCATATGAGCCGTACAGCGCATTATAAGTGTATTACACCGGACAGCTACAGGAGGTCGGAATCGTTCTTCCGGTCAGCAGTGAAGGCTGCCAAGTGGGCGAATATAGAGTTGCGCAGCGGAATGTCTATATCGAACGAATTTTAACATTTCTATCTCTCGTTTTGTATGATTTTATTGAGTTTATGGCTAAAATTGCATATAATAAAAATGGCTCAAATAAAAGGAGGATTCGTCATGGTTGTTACTGCAGCAGAATTTAAAGCTAATTTCGGAAAGTATCTTGAATTAATTACCAAGGAAGATATCTTTATTACTCGTAATGGAAAAACGGTCGCTAAAGTAGTAAATCCACAAGTTTCCGCCGTAGATACCCTGCGTGGGATGCTTGGCGGTATTTCTTCTGGTATTGATATGGATTCCTTACGAGAGGAGCGTTTGTTAAAATATGAAAATA